>Ga0209396_1000384_pt1 | contig 54232 bp, 41 predicted proteins | sample GOMGulsemesocosm_6_FD_184638 | JGI IMG/M metagenome (GOLD analysis project Ga0209396, IMG submission 184638) | Methane-oxidizing microbial communities from mesocosms in the Gulf of Mexico - GOM8C Gulf of Mexico (SPAdes) (version 2) | ecosystem: Environmental > Aquatic > Marine > Cold seeps... | reverse complement strand
GTTCAAGTCTAAGCTAGGGTTCAAGTCTAAATTAAGGTTCAAGTTAAGGCGCATAGCTAACTATAAAACCCACTCTTCAACACGGACCTTAGCACGATAACTTGATTCATTATCTTCTACTTTTAATTCAATCATGACCACGTCATCATCTTTTTCGAATTGATGAGTAACCGCTCTTTTCGTGCTACGCCCTTCGCCATCAAAACCGGTAAAAATTGCGGTTAATTGGTGTTTACCTTCTTTTAAATTTCCTAAATAGACTTGCTGAATACCGCCTTTTTCAAGTGCTTTACGTTGGCGTTCGGTATAGAGAAAGCCGGCAACATTCTTATCATTGATTTTCAGCTCTACACTGTCAATTTTGAAAAAACGACCAACATCAACAGATACAAAAACAGCAACTTGTGTACTCGCTGGAAATAATAAATCTTCTTCTAAAATAAACAGATCTCGATTTAACTTCAGCACTTGCTTTTTAATGTCTTCAAGCTGTGTTGATAATGTGCCATTTGTTGGTGAAGATTCTGGCTCCCCCCCGAAACTTTTAACCGACATAGCCAGTGATAAAAGCAGTACGCACACGGAAAGAACCAACGATTTATTGACGCGGGCTATCACAGAAGAAGAGTAAATATTCATGTTCATAAATTACACCTAAGACAGCTTTGTTACCGTCTAAATTTATAAAAAGATTAAAAGTAAACGCTATAAAAAGCACGAATTACATTGGCTGAAAAACCATATAAGGATTCATTACCTACGCCACCTTCATCCAAAGGATTTCTGAAGTTGTTATAGCTAAAATCGATATAATCCCATTGCAACGAGGCTTCAGAACGTGAACTGCCAAACGATAAACTATCAGGTAATGAATACGTTATTCCAAAACCAATAGTCATGTTGTCGAAGTCGCTAAGTTCTTTATCTCTCGCGAGATAGTTTTGTGCGTCCTTATATGCGAATAAGTCGCTATAAAAGTCTGCTTGGCTTTGTTGGTAATAACGCAATTTTAATTCAAGTTCAAAAGCATCTCCGATCGGGTGTCGGTATCCTAACTCAACATCAGAAGATTTTATTTCCCAACTATCACTGAAGTAGCGATAGTGAAAAAAAAGTGCAGCCCGATAAGGTAGGTAATAACTAGCGGATAATTTGGTGGCAAATGAGTTACGTGTTTGTGGATATATTTCCGATTGATAGCCAACACCTGAAGGGGTTGAATTGTCTAGATATCGAACGGTGCGATAGGGATTATTGAGATATCCGTCATCGGCAATAGCTTCAATACTTAGACTAGCGGTTAAATTGCGGGTTAATATTTGATTTATCCCTGCACGTATACGGTATTGCTGGCTTTCTTCTTCAAAAATCTCGTCACCATTTCGTTTAATGTCATTGTCACCATAAGAAAAACCCATACTGATATTGGTGAGGTCACCAAAGGTATCATGCGAAACATTGAAGCTTAACGACTGCGCAAAATAGTCATCTTCGTCACTTTGGCGAACATTGAACGACATAATGGTTTTTTCGTGTAAATATTCAATGCCGAGTTGTCCTTCGTTACGTTCTTCTGTGTAGGCGCTTGCAGTACTCAGTACATCAACGGAGGCTGATGAAATACTGTCTAAATAATAATATGCGGTAATAGATACAGATTCCGTCGCCTTTTTTCTCAAGAGAATTGAAGGTCCGTCGATTTTCATGCCGCCACCTTCGTAACTGTGGTAAAGCACATCAACGCGATCCGCCCCTAAAACTGCTGCTTGGCTTGAAGATATGTTCAAAACAACACCAAGGGCGATGCTTAAACTTAAGCTTAAAGAAACGACAAATTTGAGCACTGATAAGCAACGTACTTTCATTTTTTGCATGCTATTGAGTTTAGTTACAACCACAACCACCACCTTCTGCTCCTTCTGCACCGCGAGCTGCCTCACGACCATCTAATACGTGAGCAACATGTTTATTTGCAATAGGATGACGAGATGCGCTCATAATGGGATCAGCTAAATTTTGTCTTTCATAGGGCTTTACCCAAGGCTCAATTGATAAGCTTGCGCAACCCGTTAAACTAATAACAGAAAGTAGAAAAACAGCTCTAACGATAGTTTTGCTCAAAGATAACTCCTTGGTTTATACGTTTGATTTTCTTTTCTATCATTCTCTAATCAGCTTTTTAATCGCTTTAGCGTACTTTTTTCCATAACCGTCTTTAAAACCACGATAGACATAACGCACTATGCCATCACGATCGACAAGAACGGTTGTTGGCATGGCCTGTACATCATATGTCTCTGATAATTTATTAGTTTCATCGAAAAATATTGAAAAACTTAAATCTAAATTGGCAAGAAAATCTTTTCCTGCTTGGTTTTCTTGTTCAACGTTAATGCCCCACACTTGAACACCTAAGTCTTGATATTTATCTTGCAACGCTTGTAAAACTGGCATTTCTTTGCGACACGGTCCACACCACGAGGCCCAAAAATTAATTAAAATAATGTTGCCACGTTGCTCGGCTAAATTGAAGTTCTTACCTTGCATGTCTTTTAAAGTAAAATCAGGAGCAGGTTGGCCTATCGTTACTCCATGTACATTCATTGAGATAAAAAAGGCAAAGATAACCGATAAACTTCTGCGCCAAGACTTAATTAAAAACATATATTTTCCTTTATAGTTAACTGTGTATATTTCAATATTTATACTCTCGAGGTACATGACATTTATACTTAGAAATATACTGATAACCCAGTAACGAAATTAAGATTGTGTGTTGTTTTAGCTTCACCCGTAACTTGTGTATCAAAAACATAGTCACTCATGCCGATATCCCATGCCACCCAGTCATTAATAAATACTCGGTAATTAGCGGTAAAATTAACGGTGAATTGTTCATCGCCAGCAAACTCAGTACTGCCTGCACCAAGTTCTATTGAAAATATACTATTGAGAACTAAATCTTTACTTAGAAAGATTTCACCCGGAAGCAGGTTATAGCCAAGGTTTAAACCATAATAGGTTAGATCTCGTTGTTCATCTGTTAACAATGGCGCTGAGTTCACTAATTTTTCAAAACTTGTTTCACCGCCTTTTCCTTGGCCATAACGAGCTTTCAAATAGAAATTTTCAGTCATATGATAACCAATGTGCACTGCCATCCAACCACTACTTTCAAAGTCTTCAATTGATATAATACCGCCTTGAATTCCTATTTCAAAATTTTCTGAATCAAGTACGTCATCTAAAATTTCGCGTCGTTCAACATCCGCTTTAACTTGTATTTGAGCGTCGAGTTCCTGCTCTTCAGCATTTGCGGCATAAGAGAAAGACAACGCACTTATCAATAATGTGCTGCCAATAATAAAGGGTTTTAAAAAAATACGCTGAAACCTATTTTCCATGTGTGGATCTCTTCATTGGTATCTCGGTCGGTTAATGCTAACGAGAGCTTATATTCTGCACGTAATAAAAAATTACGAGCAATGTGATATTTCATACCTACGGCGGCACTCATTAAGGTACTTTGTCTACTTTCTGAATCGGCTAAAACACTATGAGGTTGAGTATCAATAATACCGCCACCAACACCAATGTAAGGGGTCACTATCCAATCAGGTATGGGCTGGCTGATCAGCATAACCTCATATATATTACTATCTGAAATATTACCGAGTGCTTTACCTGCTGAGATTTCGGCACTAAAAACGGGTGTAAAAACGTAACCTAGGTAAACGTTATAAAAATTGGCCCCTTCTAAATCACCGTACATCACTCCACCTTCAACAGCACGGTTTTGAAAATTGTCTTGATAATTTTCTTCTTGATTTATCGCTTCACCATATTGGCTTAAACCAAATAAATCGTCTTCATGGAGCCAGCCTTCAATGCCACGTTTATCTTTAACTTTAAGCCAAGAAGTGCGCTTAAGCAGTACAATGACTTTTTCATTTTTTTCGACAATATGAACAATAGGATAACCCGCACTTGGACCTGAATGCAGTTCGACAAAAGGAACGTCAATATGCAAGGTATCAGCTTGAGTAGGTTCAGCTAATAGCCTCGGGCTTATTAAAATAATAACCAACAAAAATATTGTGCTTGGCAAGTTATTCAACATAAGTTCCTATTTGAAAATTCATCTTGTTTTCATTCTCTATTTTCCAAAGCTAAATAACTAATCCTGTGAGTAAAATGGTGTATTGTAATATTGACCGCCAATATCTAACCATTCACGCAATAATTTTGTTTCGTCATCCGTCATCATATTTTGATGCGTAACATTATTAATAACCTCGAAAAAACGTGCACTTGACGCAGCACCGCTTGTTGAAAGTATGCGCTGTATTCCTACCGTAGTTAATACTGGGATAGGGTTACCTTCCACATCTAAAATAAGTTCACCTTCGTTATCGACTTCAAAAACGATATTACCATCTGCATCAAGCACGGCGATTAATCGATCAAGTAAAATACCATCAATGACCTCTTGTTCAACATCATTAAAAAACAGCTCACGATAACCGGTTAAATGCGCGGGTTGATCACTCGAAGCATTTGAGGATAAATCTAATTGTCCCGCTGGCACTTGCGAAAAACCATCACTATCAACAATACCATGACAACTCGTGCACGTTTGATTTGCAATAAATTCTTGTGTATCGACATCAAGCAACTCTCGGGGTAAATCCCATAACGGTTGAATATGTTCGACGTAGTTTATTTGAATGCGACAGTAAGCTGTCCAGTTATCAAAACATTCTACGCCATTGGGCATTAAAGTAGATAAGTTTTCATAGGCATAAGTTATGCTTGGATTTACCAATGAAATTTCTGGATCAGTCCAACGGTCTTGGTAGTTAAGCGCTGAGGTAAGTTCCGCTAAACCATTAACCATTTCATCAGCTTGCGCCATGGTCTGCCCTTGGATAGGAATTATGGCTTGCGTGGCATTTGGATAAGCGGCACCGCCAATTGCGCCCGTATTAATACTTGCCGCTTGTGCAGCTATTCTGCCGTGAGGCTGTTCGCTATTCGCGGTGTGACAGCCATTACACTCTAAAACTTCTCCGGGTTTTAACGTAAGCCACTGGCGATGTCGACCATTTATACGCTGGCCGTTCTCATCTAATATGCTAATGGCAAATGGCGTGTTTGCAGGAACTTTAACTTTCACAGAGCCGTCAGGTTGAATCGGGGTGTAGCCTATAACCTCTCGCATTAATTGATTATTACTGCGACCAAAATCTGTATTGGCTATATCTCTAACTTCGTCAGGTGGCATAGGAACGCCACGAACAAGTCGCAAGAATCGTGCAGGTAGAATAGCAGCAGGCGTAAGTGATGGGTCACTTAAACGAGCGATACCTGCTGGATTATTATTTGAAAGGGTGATATCTATGCCATCAAAGTCGTAAACGCTTCGAATATGAATAGCAGCAGCAAGTTCACCACTTAACTGAGCATCGAGTTCATTGCCAATAACTTTGTCAGCAATAAATGTTTTCGTTTGCTCAGAGGGTCTCATCACGGCCGATTCAGTGATTATTCTACCGGCTTGCGTTGTCGCGACAAGTTGTTGAGTATTATCGGCATTATTTAATAACCATAATTCGAACAAGGGTTCAGCAAGCTCGACACTTTCATCAGCAAGCTCCTCTGTGCTTAATTGGCCACAGGCCTTAATCACATCAGCAACAATGACACGGCAAAGATCCCAGCTCATTAAATAACGGTTACTACTGTCGGGTAACGGGTAAAGATAATGTAGTCGGCCCGATTCAGAAAAGTCTGGTGAGAAATTAAAATTTAAACGATCACTTAGCGCTAAATCAGTCACGGCGTTAGCTTGAGCGCCTGATTCGGCTGTCGCTTGCTCATTATCAATATAATCAGTTATGTTAATCAGTACCGGTCTTTTTTGATAAAGCGTTTCATCCTGCGAGCCTAGTAACATTAAAATATCACCATTTGGCATTTGTTGTGGTTTAATAAATTCTACTTGTTCACTTTGATTATCAAGCATTAACTGATGTGAATGCCAACCAAAAACCAGGGTATTGTCTGTGCCATCCGGATTCATACTATAAAGATTAATACCGTGATCTCCACCCATAGCGTCCCAACGGCTATAAAGTATTCGACCATTTTGTAAAACTAAAGGGTAAAAATCATGACTTAAATTAAAAGTAAGTTGCTCTATCGATGTGCCGTCAGCGTTCATCACATGAAGGTTGAATGTTGCATTGTCTCTTCGTTCATCTAAAGCCGTATATTGGGGTTTCCCCTCGTCAAGTAAGATAGCGCGCGACAAACGTTGGCGAGTAGAGGCAAAGATAATTCGGCCATCTGGCAAAAAAGAAGGCATGAGATCATCACCTTGCTCGGCAAGTGTATCGCTCGTGATTATACGTTCAAGGGTTTGAGTCGATAATTGATAACGCCAAATATTCCATCTAGGCTGATCGTTATCGTCAGCATTTTCAATTTCTGGCGCTCTAATTGAAATAAGCATTTCTTGACCATCATCCGATATGCTGAGATCTCGAATATCAATAAGTTGGTCTTCGCCAAACAATAGCGCTGTTAAATTTGTAACCGGAGAGTCCGCAAAGGCATTGTTCTTGATTAATAAATTAGCACCGGCATTAAAAAGTGCCGGATCACGTGCGTCAAAACGTGCAGGCGTAGCGCCATTTTCATCTATTTGTGTATTAAGCGTTCGTTCAATATAGACAACAGGGTACTCAACCAGCACTGGGTCTGGTTCTTCGTCCTTAATTGATGTTTCAGTATTACAAGCCGAAAACAACAAAACGACAGACATGAGTAATAGGTTATAGCCCAGCTTCGGCTTCATTTAATTCCCTTAACGCATAATTTAAACAGCATACACTCTCGCTAAAAAGTGTAAAAAACTTCTGACATTATGTCGACATTATTACCATATAACTTTAGATATTCAACCATAAAAATAGACATTGTAAAAAAATCCGACACTTTATCGCTAATTATTAACTTTATAAGAGCATTCACTGTAAAAACTTAAAATTATTGATATTATCAAGGTAATATTAAATTCTTTAAGATAAAAGTGTAAAATTTCTTGACATTATTGCCGCTTAGTTTCAATCTTTCAATACTTTTGTTGCTTTAAATTTAACCAATCGATGTTCTTTATTGGTTAGATATCACCCAGAAAAGTTGATGAAATACTGATTTAATAGTCATTTTTAAACTTTAATCGGTTTAAATTTTTTATTCGTTTTGGCTAAAAAAATTCAAGGAGATCTATAAAAATGCGACTCTGCAAGAATAGACAATTAAGTTCGTCTAAAAACAGGCTAAAAGTAAAAACTTTTATCAGCTGTTTTTTTGGTTACTTGGCAATATTCATTGCAGCAAGTTCGATATCACATGCCCATGCGGGCACCTTAGAACAAGCGAAACAATTACACGACAGATTAACAGGTGTTGCTGCGCCAGAGATTACCTTGTTAGAAATGATGATATTACTGGATGACAATAAGCCTATTGAAGCAGCTTATAAAGCGATGGAAACGCCGGCATTCTATTCCACCACCTTAAAATTATTTGCGACACCATCGACAAATACCGATCAAGACATTTTTGCACCACTCAACGATTACAGTGCAACCGTCATTGGTATAGTGCGAGATGATGTTGATTTTAGAGAAGTTTTACAAGCAGATATTCTTTATGTAGGGAAAAGCAGCTTAGGGTTACCTGCCTACAGCAATAACAATAATGCGCATTATCAAGCACTCGAAGATCAATTTATTGATTTATCTGATGGTTTAGAACGAACGTCACAATCAAGCTTAAGTGGTTTACCTGCCATCGCAACGGCAGGCGTGTTAACAAGTAGAGCCGCAGCGAAAGCGTTTTTCTATTTAGGCACGAATAGAGCCATGGTGAGATTTACCTTAATGAATCACTTATGCACTGACTTAGAACCTTTAAAAGACACCTCGCGATCTCCAGATCGTATCCGGCAAGATGTTAGTCGTAGCCCTGGTGGCGATAGTCGTTTATTCCTCAATAATTGCCTAGGTTGTCACAGTGGCATGGACCCGTTGGCTCAAGCCTTTGCCTATTACGAATATAACTTTGATAGTGAAACAGATCCAACAGGCGAGTCGGGCTCACTCTCATACAATCAGCAAGGTCAAACAGATGCTACAACGGGTACACGTGTTCAAAGTAAGTATCATAATAATTCAACAACATTTCCTTTCGGTTTTGTAACTCAAGACGACCAATGGCAAAATTATTGGCGTGAAGGTGTCAATCAAAAACTGGGCTGGGATGAAAGCTTGAGTGGCACTGGTGTTGGCGCAAAATCCTTAGGACAAGAATTTGCCAACAGCCAAGCCTTTGCCCACTGCCAAGTAAAAAAAGTATTTAACACTGTTTGTCTTCGTGACGCTGAAAGCGCCGAAGATTTAGCACAAATCAGCTCAACAACAGCATCGTTTAAGCAGAACGATTATCAACTTAAGCGAGTATTTGCTGAAGTTGGTGAATATTGTATGGGGGAATAAAGGTGACAAACTTAATAAGCAATTACTTTAATAATCACCTTAACAACCACCTTAGTCATCACTTAACGAAATATCTATCAACATTCGTATTAGTGCTAACTTTAGGCGCTTGTGGCGGCGGAGGCGGTGAAGTAAAAACAAACCCACCTGCACAACAAGATCCACAGTCAACTGAATATACCGGGCCCGCTCCTACCACTGAAGATATTCAAAAATATAAAACTTTTCTTTGGGACAATATTTCCACCGAAGATAAATGTGGTTCCTGTCATACCGAAGGTGAACAAGCCCCCTACTTTGCCAGTCGTAACAATGTCAACGATGCCTATGCAGCGACAAGCCCACTGGTTAATTTAACGAATCCTGCCTCATCTCGCCTAGTAGAAAAGGTAGCTGGCGGTCATAATTGCTGGCTAGCCAGCGCCAGCGCTTGTGGTGAAAACATGGAGCAGTGGATTAAGTTATGGTCTGATGACCGAGTGATCACCGCGAACACTATTGAACTGTCGGCGCCGGTTATTCGAGAGCCGGGTGCAAGCAAAAATTTCCCTGATGATAGTGCGTTATTTAACGAACATGTATACCCGATAGTGAATCAATATTGTGTCGGCTGTCATAGTGAATCATCGAATTCTGCACAATCACCTTTCTTTGCGAGCAATGACCTTGAACAAGCCTATGAATCGGCTAAGCAAGTCATGAATTTAGACAACCCATCTCAGTCAAGACTGGTTATTCGTTTAGGCAATGAATTTCATAACTGTTGGAGTAATTGTCAAGAAAACAGCTCAGCAATGCTAAATGCTATTACTGCGTTTAGTAATCAAATTGAAGTCGATGAAATTTCAGCTGAAATGCTGGTCTCTAAATCATTACGGTTAACTGACGGTATTACCGCATCAAGCGGCGGACGATTTGAGTCAGATATTATCGCCTTATATCAGTTTAAAACGGGCGAAGGCAACATTGCTTATGACACTTCAGGGATTTCTCCTGCTGCCAATTTAACCTTAAATGGCGACATTGAATGGCTAGGCAGTTGGGGACTAACCTTCAACAATGGCAAAGCACAGGCAAGTACGGCGAGCAGTAAAAAGCTCCACGATTTGATCACCTCTACTGGTGAGTTTTCCGTAGAAGCATGGCTAACACCCAATAACGTTGTTCAAGAAGGGCCTGCACGCATCATTACTTATTCAGCAGGTGATATTGACCGAAACTTTATGCTGGGCCAGACACAATACAACTATGATTTTTCATTACGAACTGAGAATTCAAACGCTAACGGCGACCCCGCATTAAGTACACCAGATGCTGATGAAATACTACAGGCAACTTTGCAACATGTTGTGCTGACATACAATGCAACAACAGGTCGACGCGTTTATGTGAATGGTAATTTAATTGAGATCACCGACGAAGCTATTGCACCATTGGCGAATTGGGACGATAGTTACGCGCTTATCTTAGGCAAAGAAGCTTCCAATCAACATGTTTGGCAAGGCGATATTCGCTTACTCGCCATTTACAATCGAGTACTAGCGCAAGAACAAATTGCACAAAATTATGACGTGGGCGTGGGCGAAAAGTTCTTTTTATTGTTTTCCATCAGTGAGCTGATCAACTTAGCCAATACTTATGTGATGTTTGAAGTCAGCCAATTTGATAACTATAGCTACTTATTCAATGGCGCTTCTATCGTCAACATAGATGGCACACCCGTATCTACCGCTTTTGATCTGACAAGTTTACGCATTGGCTTAAATGGTAAAGAAAGTGTGCAAGGCCAAGCATATAGTAATATTGACCTTTCAATCACAAGTGGACAAGATTTGACAGAGCCATTAAGCATTTCGCCATTGGGTACGATTATCGGTCTTGAAAAAGGCGCCAACCAAGACGAGTTTTTCTTAACTTTTGAAAACATTGGTGAGCATAGTAACGTAACGATCCCAGGCGTATTTACCACACCTGACGAAGTACCTGCAAACACCGAAACAGCGCATATTGGCATCAGGAATTTCGCTGAGATTAACCATAATATGAGTGTGTTAACAGGTGTTTTACAAGAAACGACAAAGGTATTTAATACCTATCAATTGGTTAAACGCCAATTACCGAGTATTGAAAACATCGAAACCTTTATATCAGCTCAGCAAATGGGCGTTACTCAATTAGCCATTGCCTATTGTGATACCGCCATTGAAGATGACAGTTTGCGTAGTACTTGGTTTCCTGATGTCGATTTCAACCAACCACCCAATATTGCTTTAAGCACTAGTGAACGCACCAATTTATTAACGCCGCTGATAGCGCAACTCATTCCCCTTACCGTAGCCACGCAGCCTGACAAAACGCTGGTGTATAACGAACTAGATAATTTAACAACCCGACTGTCTGTTTGTGATGGCACCTGCACGCAAGAACGAACACGCACCATTGCGAAAGCAAGTTGTGCCGCCGTACTTGCCAGTGCTGTGATGCTCGTACAGTAGGTAAAATTATGTTACGAAATAATAACCTTAAAGACACGTTCGATAGAAAGATAAAGGGACAATCAAATGACCAGACCTAAGCACTTGCACCCAAACAGCCCTTTATTATTTGCTGATCATCAAAAACCGATGACCCGACGTGATTTCATTTCAACGGGTTTGCGCACAGGCGGACATGCCGTTGCTGGTTTGTCCTTATTCAGTTTATTCGCCAATCCTAATAAAGCGAATGCAACGCTTTCTCCAGACTTAGAAGCGTTAAGAGAGTCGTGTGGTATTAACATTGAAGGTGCGGGGAAAATTCCTTTTATCAGTTTTGACTTAGCGGGCGGCGCTAATATTGCGGGTTCAAATGTCTTAGTGGGCGGTGCGGGTGGTCAACAAGATTTTCTTTCTACAGCAGGTTACAACAAACTGGGCTTACCTGGCGATATGGCACCGTCAATCGCTAATCCCTTAAGTGGTTTATCTGACTTTATCAATACAGAACTCGGCCTAGCTTTTCATTCTGATTCACAATTTTTACGGGGTATTTTAGAGAAAACCTCAACGGAAACTAGAGCGCTAATTAATGGCGCTGTGCTCCCCAGTCGTTCAGATAACGATACCAGTAATAATCCGCACAATCCGATGTATGCTATTGCGGCTGCAGGTGCTGATGGGTCATTAATGCCGTTAATTGGCTCTCGTAATAGTGACTCAGGTGGCAACTCAATGTCAGCGACTAACTTCATCGATTTAAGTAAACGCCCGACAAAAATTGATCGCCCTACTGATGTCACAGGCTTAGTGGATGTTGGTGACTTATTTAATTTACTTTCGCAAAAAGACGCGGTTGCCGTCATGGAGAGTATTCAACGTATCAGCGCTCAAAAAATGGCGTCAGTTAACAGCCAAGTTACCCGAGATGACGTTATTAAAGACTTGGTTAATTGTGGTTATGTGCAAAGTGCCGATTTAGCCGATCGTTTTGGTGATCCATCAACATTGAATCCACTTTTAGATCCCGACATCGTCGGCCCCGCAGGAATATTCACCTTAGATGAATTTGATTCAGAGTCTGAGTTTCAAAAAACCGCTTCGATTATGAAACTTGTGGTCAACGGTTTTTCAGGCGCTGGCACGGTAACTATGGGGGGATTTGATTATCATACAGGTGAACGTGGCACGGGAGAATTACGTGATTTACGCGCTGGTCGTTGTATGGGGGCATGTTTAGAATATGCCGCTCGCAAAAATATGCCATTAATGATGTATGTATTTAGTGATGGCTCTGTTGCCAGTAATGGCCGAATTGATGATTCTCTTGAAGGTAGAGGCAAAGGCGAGTGGACAGGTGATAACTCATCTACGGGAGCGTCATTCTTTTTAGTATTCAACCCGACAGGAAAACCTCAACTCGCTGGAGGAAATGCCGATCAAATGGCAAGGCAACAACAAATTGGCTTTATGCGCCCCGATGCATCAGTTGATACCGCATCAGCGCCATCAGCGAATAACGTCAACTTATTAGTTGAAACGGTGCTTCTTAACTATATGGCATTACATGGCGAACAAGCTTCTTTCTCAACGGTAGCACCGCAACAAGGATTAGGTAATGCAACCATGCTTGATGCTTTGACAGCGTTTCAACCCATTGTGTGATTATGCCGTAAGAATCTCATTATTCGAGAAACCATACACCAATTCATTTTAACTGTTAACTTAGTTTAGATGTATTCAATCGTTCAAATATTTGTTTATAGCGCTTACCCTTTAGAGAAATAGAAAGTACAAATAGTTGCAAAACACTGTGCTACTACAAACTTAGGCATTGCACCAAGACTCTATTCGAAAGGACAGTATCCCCTGAAAGCATAGATACCTAAAATTTTTCAATTGGCGGTAAATTGGCGGTGTTTTTACGTCACCGACAGACTATAATTATCATTACATTGGTACCTAGAATTAATCATATGTCATCCATGGCGATTAAGAGATTAAGAAAACAGTGGCATCTCTCTCAAGAAGAGCTCGCTGAATCATGTAAATTAAGTTTACGGACAATTCAGCGTGTCGAAGCAGGCCATAGAGTTGGTTATGCTTCATTGAGAGCATTAGCTGCTCAATTTAATAAGGACGTGGATGAGCTTGAGCAGGAGTTATACTCAATGAATAACATTATAAAAGAATATAAAGATTTTCCTCTTTGGTTGCGACTATATATTGGTAGTGGCTGGTTTTCAGCGACCAGAATCGAGTTTAAACGAATTGAAATATTTTTTCTGGTGTGTTGCTTGTTAACAGGTAGTATTTGGCTATCAGGATTTTTTTATAATTACCCGAACAATAACATAATGAACTTTGGTATCGATCAATTAATGGGATTCTGTAGTTTCGTTTTATTACTGGGCGCTTATAACAATGCTGTGTCCATTCGTTTGGGAGACAAATATGATATTTGGTCAAAGTTAGAGGCAACTCAACCAAAAAGCATTTTTGGTCTATTAAGAAAATAACAAAACCACTAAAGCTTCTGCATTTTTGTGTAGGGCTTTTTAATTACTAACGTATTTGTATTTCAATTCAAATGATTCAGCTTTATGCTTTAATGTTGAAATTATCGCCACAGGAGACTATCTAGAAATGAAAACGCCTCGTGAAACCACACATCAAGTTTATCCTTTTGAGGAATGACAGCTACAAAAATATAGTACGAGATTTGTAATATATACATAACTTTGGCTACCCATCCAATACAGTCAAGTAAAATCAAACCAATGCATTAAATCGCTGAAATAAAAATAGATAATTACTGCTCACAAGTAACGGCCAAAAATTCAGCGCTACAGCCGGATTTATTGTTGCTGCAGTCCTTTTGATACATGCAAGGTTTGCTGATTATCAATAATTATCGCCTCATAATCGGGTAGTTGTTCGATAAATGCCATGCCTTCCTGCAAGCCTTTGACAAATACTGTAGTTGACAGTGCATCAACATAAGTAGCGTCTTTCCCTATAATTGAGACACTGACGACCTTTCTTGCTGAGTCACCCGTTTTAGGGTTAATAATATGATGGTAACGAACACCGTCTTCAATAAAGTAACGTTCGTAGTCACCAGATGTTGATATTGATTCATTATTCAAGGGAAGCTTAACGGCTGTTTTCTCTTCGGCTCTCGGGTGCTTAATGCCTACATACCATGGTCTGCCACGGCGATCACCAATTAACCCCGTATCACCGCCAGCACTCACCAAGGCATGCTTTATTCCCGCAATACGCAACAATTCAAGGCATCTCTTCACGGCATAGCCTTTTGCAATGCCGCCTAAGTCTATTTTCACATCAGGATGACTAAAGCGAACTGTCGACTTTTCTTCATCTAAAAGAACAGCATGATAATCTATGGCTTTTAATGCACTTTCAATCGACGTCTGATCGGGTCTTTGCTTTTTACGGTAATTGTACTGATAGCCCACCGAAGCATAAGTGATATCAAATGCGCCTTCACTTAACTCAGCTATTTTTCGTGACTCTTTTAATAATTCAAACAGTTCATGAGTGATTACAACAGTTTCAGTGCCTGCTTTGTTGTTCACTAAGCTCAACTCACTGGTTTTTTTATATGGGCTCATTGCGTGGTCAATTCGATGCATTTCATCTTGCACTAAAAAGACCATATGCTTTGAAGTACTTTTGACTGTTTCAGAGTCATCTAACCAAAATTCCACATGTGCTTGAGTGCCCATTACTTCAAAACTATGACTAAACCACTCTGCGGAAACAGTATGGGTAAAGAAGAAAAGTACTGCGGCCAATTTCATACGTTTAAACATTTATCGCTAACTCTTTTATCTTTTTGATGACTTTATCAAGTCACTTTTTAAGTGCTTAAGTAATTTTTCCGCGCCTTCCTCGAATTCGATAATCATTAGATTTGTCAAACATGTTGAGCTCAGCACAGCAATATGGATACCAGGAATCTTTATAGACGTTAAGTATACAACTGGCCTAATAATACAAAATAATATCTAGTTGTCAAAAAACCTATGGTTTGACCAATATTTGTTCTCTGAGCTCACACATAGAGTGAAAAACTTATTGTAAGTAAAAATACGGGGGAATAAACAATGTTTCAATGGCAGTATATATCCAGTAAGGCTAAAACCCGTACGAACAATAAACACATTGAAATTGGTGTGAATTTTATCCAGTTATCGTTAATTATTACCCTTTAGTTAACTGAAATAGTGTAATAAAGCCTATTTGATTAATTTTTCTAGGCGTTGTTCGTATTTTTGATTAGACTGAAAGTAATCTAAGTTAAAAGCATAATGTAATGGAAAAACATCAAGAATTATTAATAGCCTTAAGAAAGGTGATCAGGGCAATCGATCTGCATTCAAAACATCTTAGTAAGACTTCTGGCTTAACCAGTCCACAATTATTAATCATGCTAGAAATAGATAAAGATTCTGGCATGAATTCAAGTCAAGTGGCTAAAAATGTAAATTTAAGCGCTGCCACAGTGACAAATATTTTGGATAGATTAGAAAATAAAAACCTTATTTCAAGAGTACGTAATACGCAAGACAAACGTAAAGTAAGTCTATATTTAACCGACGATGGCAAAGCGATTTTACTGAAAGCACCTCAAGCACTGCAAGAACATTTCATTGAAAATTTTTCTAACTTGGCAGAGTGGGAGCAATCTCAACTATTGTCTTCTATGGAAAGACTTGCGGAAATGATGGATGCGAATGAAATTGATGCATCACCATTATTAGAACTCAATGCAATGAGCGCCAGCAGTATCAGCAATGCCAATAAAACTGACGCTCAAAAAAGTTAACGTAGTAAATGTAGAAAATGTAGATGCTTGTGGTATTGATCAATAATATTATTGATCACTGCAGTTTTTGACCACCCCATAATGTCATAATCCTGTCCACCTTCTACCAAGTGAACTTCTGCTCGATAGTAATTTTGATCATCTTCGTTTTCTTCATTAACAAAGTCTGGTTGTGAATATTTTTGAGTCATTACTCGATAGACAAACTCTTGCGCTTCACCGTGGTCAACAATTAAGCTCAACCCATCTTCAGAAGAAATCTCAACGTTTATTTGTTTTCCCTCTAGCTCTTTTGCTACTAAATCAAGTGCAGGTGCTACGGTCTGATTGATAAATTTATTCACGTTCGTTTTATTTGGAAAATCAACGACAGTCTGTAATCGCATTTGCCAACTATCATTATTCTCACTGCTCGAATGAGGTATACCTGCTATCAATTGACTCTCTTGTTTAAAAGCTTCAACTCTTAACGATTTAATCAAGCCAGCGATAGCGAGTAATAACACCAAAGTAAATGGCAGTGCACTCGCAATAGTCATGGTTTGTAGGGCATTAAGACCACCTGCCAACAACAATATTGCAGCGACGATACCAATACCTACGGCCCAATAAACACGCTGCCAAAGAGGTGTATCATTCTTGCCATGTGAACAAAGCATATCAACAACCATAGCGCCAGAATCACACGAAGTAACAAAGAATATCACGATCATTAACACACTAAAAAATGAAAGCACTGAGGCGAGCGGGAAGTTTTCAAGAAACACAAATAATGCCACTGATGAATCTTTGCTTACCATCTCACCTAAACCGACAATCCCTTGGTTATACACTAAATCAATGGCACTGTTGCCAAAAATAGTCATCCAGAATAAGGTAAAAACAGTGGGTATTAGCATGACTCCTATAATGAATTCTCTAATTGTGCGACCACGAGATATTCTCGCAATGAATAAACCAACAAAAGGTGCCCATGCTAACCACCACCCCCAATAAAATATCGTCCAACCGCCTATCCAATCAGTCTTATTATAGGCGAATAAATTAAAGGTGTTGTGCACAATATCTGCTAAATAATCACCAATATTTTGCAAATAAGCTTGTAATAAAAATACCGTTGGTCCAAGTATAAAAACCAACAATAACAAGACTATGGCTAGAACCATGTTTGTTTCAGAGAGTATTTTAATACCTTTATCTAAACCGGTAGCAACAGATATAACCGCAAGAGACGTTATACCGCACATTATAATGATTTGATTCGTGGTAGAAACATCAATACCGAACAAATAATTAAAACCGGCATTGACTTGTGAAGCTCCTAAACCAAGTGAGGTAGCAACACCAAATACCGTACTAACTACAGCAAAAACATCAACTAAATGCCCTGGCCATTGGTAAATTCTATCGCCAATTAATGGGTATAAAGCAGAACGAAGCGTGAGGGGTAAATTATGACGGTAACTAAAATACGCTAACACTAAGGCGACAATGGCATAAATAGCCCAAGCATGTAATCCCCAATGAAAAAATGTCATTTTCATTGCTTCTTGAACTGCAGCAACCGTACCCGTTTCAGCGGTGGGTGGTGACAAATAATGCATTAAAGGCTCTGCCACGCCAAAAAACATCAAGCCAATCCCCATGCCTGCAGCAAACAACATAGAAAGCCAAGAGACTAATGAATAATCGGGTGTTGCATGATCCGGGCCTAAACGAATATCACCATAACGAGACACCGCAAGAAAAATAACAAAAAAGAAAATGAACGCCACCGTTAGTACATAGAACCAACTACCATTTTCAATGATGCTTGCTTGAATAAGGGTAAATAAGCTTTGTGCTTGTTGAGGTAAAGCGGCGGTATAAAGTAACAGTGCAATAATAATAGTTGAGGCGCTACCGAAGACCTTTATATTTAATTGACTCTTGTCGGTTGAAGGCAAATGATTCCCCTAAATTAATTCGAGTTGATATTATATCGACTTAATCCTTGCTGTAAACAGTAGCATTTACTAGATAGGCACACATTATATGCTATATCTATTAATGTATTGAAAAGATCGTATATGTTGCTAAGCTATAATTAATAAAATAATAGTTAGAACTCTAATAGTATCAACTCGAAATAAAATAAAAACACCAAGGGATAATCAATATGAAATTTACTAAACTGCATTGTGCTGTATTAACAGCCATCGCAGCATCAGGCTCTCTCTATGCTGAAGAAGTAAAAAAGAAAGAAAGAGCATCAATTGAAATCATTGAAGTTACCGCAACTAAACGAATAGAGTCCATTCAAGACGTGCCTGTTACCGTAAGTGCATTAACAGGTGATAGCTTAGAAACATTGGGTGTTTCTAATTTTGATCAATATGTAGAGTTTTTACCTAACGTGGTTTTTCAGGGCACAGGCCCTGGGCAGAATGAAATATATATTCGAGGCGCGGCAACAACACAAACCAGTATTGCAGTTTCATCGGTCCAAGCATTACAACCCTCTGTAGCCTTCTATTTAGATGAACAACCCGTTTCAATGCAAGGTCGTAATTTAGATATTTACGCGACAGATGTTGAACGTATAGAAGTTTTACCCGGACCACAAGGTACGCTTTTCGGTGCTAGTTCTCAGTCAGGTACTGTACGGTTAATCACTAACAAACCAAACCATGATGGATTTTCTGCCGGTTTTGATACTAGCATAAGTTCCACAAAAGGTGGTGACTTAAGCAACTCTGTTGAAGCATATTTCAACATGTCTATCACTGATTCACTTGCCGTACGTGTTGCCACTTATAATGATTATCAAGGTGGTTGGATAGATAATATATTAAATGTACCTGGAGAAGGTGGTTACATTGGCAGTGCCGAAGTTATTAGTCGTATTTCTGGTGATGCCTTAACAAATCCTGAAGATGTTCCTGTTACCTCACCTAAAAATGATGCCTTAGTAGAAGATAACTTTAATTCAGCAAACTACGCGGGTGCTCGTTTTGGTTTATCCTATCTCATCAATGATGAATGGGAGCTTTTAGTTCAACATACTCAACAGTCTCTCGATACCGAAGGCGTATTTGCGTATGATCCAAATCTTGATGGTGAATCATCGACAAACCGTTTTGTACCCGAAAATAATAATGATGATTTTGGTTTAACGACATGGACACTAGAAGGTCGTCTTAGTCAACTTGATATCGTTTATACTGGCGGTTATCTAGACAGAGACATCAATTCAACCATTGATTACACAGGTTATACAAACGGCGGTTCTTTTTCTGCTTATTATGCTTGTAATTATGCAGGTACACCTGAAACTCAAGAATGTGTAGACCCAACTAAGTATTATAAAGAAGAAACTAGTACGTCACGCATCACTCATGAACTACGTTTTAATACCACGGCTGAAAACATCTGGCGCGTTACTGCCGGTGTTTTTTATGACTCTCAAGAATTATCAACCGTTGGACAATTTCAAATAGGAAATACTGCCTTACCTTATTTTACCGACCTGCAAAGAACACTTGCCGGCACTGACGGTATTAACAGTAACGGCGGACCTTTTTCTTCTGAAGTTAGTTTTGTCAACGATGTAACCCACACAATAGATCAAATAGCTCTATTTGGTCAGTTAGAGTTTGATATAACCGACACAGTGACGGCAAGCTTTGGTGCTCGTTGGTATGAAATTGAAGATTCTTTTAAAGGTGCTACAACAACAGTTGATGTAAGTGGCCGATTACAAGCCTTTGGTGATGGTAGCAACGAAGCTTTAACCGAATTTTTTGGTGCTGATGAAGCTTCAGCGATTCAAGCAGCAATTGCGAGTGGCCAACTAGATACAAGCTTGTTAGACGATGATGGCACGTTAACTGTTGATGATATTATTATCAAAACATCACTTGATTGGCAAGTATCGGACGATCTAATGGTCTTTGCTTCATATTCAGAGGGTTTTAGACCACCGGTTACCAATCGAGTTGGTGGCGGCTTAGCCAAAAATCAAGAAGGCGCTTTTGATGGTTTTCGCATTCCTGTGTATTCAACTACAGATAGTCTAGATAACTTTGAATTAGGTTTTAAATCAATGTTATTTGATCAAGCATTACGTTTTAATGCTACAGCCTATTATTCGAAAATATCGGATTTACAAACCTCTCGATTCGACCCAACTAATATCAGCTTTTTAGTATTCACCGATAACGTAGGTGACGCAGAAATTAAAGGTATTGATGGCGATTTGACTTGGGTAGTCACAGACAATCTTGTCATAAGTGGCGCTTTTAGCTTTATTGATACCGAGTTAACCTCTGTTAATGCCGAACTTGATGGAATTGCCCCTTCAGTAGGTAGCAGATTACCTTATTCAGCTGAATTTTCAGGTAATTTACAAGCCCAGTATTACTATACTATTTCGAAAGATATGACAGGGTACGTGAATGGCTCAATCAGTTATACCGGTGAAAGGCTTGCCAGTATGACAATGGATGCTTATGTACTAGAAGATGCTACTAACTTGATTTATGGTACAGGCTCAGGTTTAAGTATTGAAAAAGAAGCGGATGTTTATTCAGGTGTTAATTATCAAAATAGTAATGGTCAAACATTTGCTGGTGGACGTTATGTGCAAGAAAGCTATGTGGTAGCAAACTTAAGCTTTGGTGTCACTAATGATGAATGGAAAGCAGAACTGTTCATCGATAATTTAACCGATAAAAGTGCAGTTCTATATATAGATACTCAACAGTTTACGCCTAAAGTTGTGACCAATAGACCTCGCACCATTGGCTTTAGATTTTCTTATGATTTTGAATAAATTTTAGCTAACCACTAAAATCTCAATAAAAGCCTAATAAAGCCGCTTGAACTTTGTATCAAGCGGCTTTTTATTGATAGAGTACTGCCAGTTAAATTTTTATCTTTAAATAACATTACTAACAAAAAAAGTAACTCGCTAATCTTCCTTGGAGCAAAATCGTTGAACAACACACCGCCCCCCTCAATTGAGGCACAGTTAAAATCGATTCAACAATCGATCCAATCAGCAAAATTTAACGATGCCATTAAACAAGGCAAAGCACTCCAAAAGCACACAATAGATCAACAACATCAAATTGAATTATGGTATTTAATCGCGATTGCTCAGCGTTATGCCAAAGAGTTTTCTAATGCATTAGCCAGTATTAACGCACTACTTAAAATTAATGACGAGCATAGCCGAGCGAATCAAGAACAAGGTTATATTTACCTTGCTCTGAAGAAGTCTCAACAGGCGAAAATATCCTTTGAAAAAGCAGTAAAACTCAACCCTAGTTTGGTTGCGAGTTGGCAAGAACTCATTCAACTTTATCGTGAAACAGAGCAAATGGATGAAGTGCAAAAATCGGCAAACCAATTAGCTAAACTAAAAAAACTACCGCCAGCTTTACTCGCTGTAACAGAGTTGATGCATGAAGGTAAATTACTACAAGCAGAACAAATTTGCCGACGTTTTCTACAAAATAATCAACGTAATATCGAAGGCATGTGTCTACTCGCTGAAATAGGAATGGAATTAAAAATCTATGACGATGCAGAATTTTTACTTGCTAGTGCACTTGAGCTAGCACCACACAATATTTATGCTAGATCTCAGTACCTTAACCTGCTTATTCGCATTGGAAAATTTAAAGTCGCAGAACAACAAGTTGAAAACTTACTTCTTGAACAGCCTGAAAATCTAAGCTTTAAAGTCGCAAAAGCCAATGTATTAACGGGTTTAGGAAAAGTAGAACTGGCAATTACGCTATTTGAACAGGTTATCGAAAAAGATAAAGAGGTTGCTGGTTTTCATTTGCAATTAGGCCATGCCCTTAAAGCTAAAGGCGACATAAATAAAGCCATAGAGGCTTATCAACAAGCTTATCATTTACAACCAAGTTATGGTGATGCATTTTGGAGTTTAGCTAACACAAAAACGTATCGATTTAGCGATGAAGAAATCGCAAAAATGCAAGAACAACAAAATATAGAAGGCCTAGCATTAGTTGACAAAATTCAGCTTCACTTTGCCACAGGAAAAGCTTTTGAAGATAGAAAAGATTATCAGCAAGCTTTTCAAGCTTACCAACAGGGTAATCAATTACAGCATGACCAAAATGGTTTCGATATCACAAAAATAGAACAGCAAGTCACAGAACAAATAAAATATTGCACACATGAATTATTTAAAAACCTGGGTCACTTAGGGCTCAACGCTGCCGATCCTATTTTTATTGTTGGTTTGCCACGTGCAGGCTCTACCTTACTTGAGCAAATACTTGCTTCACATAGCCAAGTCGATGGCACCATGGAACTGCACAATATTTTAGGTTTGGCTGCACGACTTCGCGGAAGAAATCAAAATCAAGAAAATAAAGAAAGCCAATACCCTAAAAATTTAGCTGAAATAAATCAAGATTATTATAAAAAATTTGGTCAACAGTTTATTAATGAAACTCGTGTGTATCGAGAACAGGCGCCTTTATTTATTGATAAAATGCCCAACAACTTTCTTCACATTGGTTTGATTAAATTAATACTACCTAATGCTAAAATTATTGATGCCAGACGAAACCCTATGGCGTGCTGCTTCAGCGGCTTTAAACAACTATTTGCCGAAGGACAAGATTTCAGTTACAGCTTAGAAGATATTGGCCGGTATTATCAAGCGTACCTCAAATTAATGGCGCATTGGCATGAGGTTTTACCTGATTTTGTACTAACCGTTAGCCATGAAGACGTTGTTGATGATTTAGAAAAACAGGTAAGAAGAATGCTTGAATTTTGTGGCTTACCCTTTGAGCAATCGTGTATTGATTTTCACAAAACAAAACGCAACATTAAAACACCAAGTTCTGAACAAGTTCGTCAACCCATTTATAAAAGTGCTACCGAACAATGGCAACACTTTGAGCAGTACTTAGTGCCATTGAAAAACGTATTAAATATAGATTGATACCGTGCAACGATTAGCGGATATCAATCTAATTACATAAATTATTACAATCGTTCAGGGAAAGATAAATCTATAAGATTAATTTCTTGGACCTTCAATACTTCGCTGAAAGAAGTGTTCTTTGCTACTTGGTTTTGCACAATAAAGTTTAGCGGGTCGATTGCTGCCAATTCTCATTTCTCCGGTTTCTACAATGATTTCCGCTGCCAATAAACGTCTTCTGAATGACTTTTTCTCAATGTTATAACCTAAAATCAGCTCAAAGGTTTTCTGTAATTCCGATAGCGTAAATGTTTGAGGCAATAAATTAATCGGTAAGGAAGTGTATTGCACCTTACTTTTAAGCCTTTGGTAGCTATCGGCTAAAATAACATTATGATCAAATGCTAATTGGTAGTCTTTCTGTATGTCTTCAACAGGCAACCAAACAACCTCCTCACTACTTTCATCAGATATCAACGTTATGTTCTCATTTAAAATAAGAGCCATGTAAGCAATAGTGACAGACCATCCTCTTGGGTCTCGAACAGCACTACCATAGCTGGCAACTTGTTCTAGATGAGAAATCTCGACGCCGGTTTTTTCTTTTAACTTTCGACTAACGGTATCATTAAGTGTGTCATCGCTTTTTAAGTTAATAAAACCACCGGGCAATGCCCACTCTCCCTTTGCTGGGAACTGTGCACGCTTTACTAAGAGTACTTTTAGTAAGTCATCTTCAATGGTAAAGATGGTCATATCAACACTGGTAAGTGGAATATCAAATTCATGGATATCATAGTTTTCTAAAAAATGGCTTTGGGTTTCAGTGATGCTCATAACTTACTCTATTGACTTAGTGTCTTTGTGTCACTATCATAAGTGGCCTTATGCCACCAACTTAGTGTCTTTAAGACATAATAACAGAGAAAAATAATGAATTCGAACAAAATGAACAGTGACCGAAGAACAATTTTACCCTTATTGTGGATATTTTATGTATTGAATATTCTCTATGCCGATGTACTAAACAACTTGGGGAGTTTGGCAACGGTGGGGACAGGACAGATCACAGATAAGGTTGTCGAAGCCTTACTTACCCCCCAAATGATACTAATTGCTGCTTTTATATTAGAAGCGGCCATGGTGATGGTTATTTGTTCACGTGTTTTGCCATATAAAATAAATCGCATAATGAACATCTCAGTGGCAATTTTGGAAATTATGGTTGGCACTGCAGCACTATTTGTAGGTGAGCCACCTATTTATTACTACTTTTTTACAGCCATTGAGATCCCAACATTATTCTTTATAATTTGGTATGCATGGAATTGGACTGAATCGGAATTTGACAATAATTCTCCTACTGTCAGCTAGCAACTTTTAGAAGGATATATTTAATTAGGGAAAATAAAATGAAAGCTGTAGTATACAACGAGTACGGTTTATCTGAGGTATTAACACCTAAAGAAGTTAATCGGCCTGTGCCTAAAGACACTGAGGTATTAATAAAAGTACACGCCGTTTCCATTAATGATTGGGATTGGGGCTTACTAAGAGGTAAGCCTTTTGTTAATCGCATGATGGCAGGTATTATCAAGCCCAGTAACAATAAAATTTTAGGCTCTGATATCGCCGGCATAGTTGTTGCCATCGGCAAAAACGTTTCACTCTATAAACAGGGAGATAAAGTTTTTGGTGATCTATCTGCTGCTGGTTTTGGTGGCTTTGCTGAATATGTTTGCGCCCCATGCCAAGCGTTAACGTTGAAGCCTGAAAGTATGTCTTTCGAACAAGCAGCGGCAATTCCACAAGCCGCCGTATTGGCTTTACAAGCAGTACAGGATAAACGTCCGAAACAAACAGCGCTAAAAGTTTTAATCAATGGTGCTGGAGGCGGTTCAGGCAGCTTTGCGATACAAATAGCGAAATCCTTTGGTGATGAAATTACAGCAGTTGATTGTCGAAGTAAGTTTGAATTGATGAAAGACTTAGGCGCAGATCACCTTATTGATTATCGAACAGAAGACTTTACGCGTAACGGCAAAACCTACGATTTAATCATTGATATGATGGGTTATCATACTATTTTCGATTATCAGCGTTCATTAAAGAAAAAGGGTCGCTATGTCATGGTAGGTGGTGGATCTTCACTTATGTTTCAAACCTTGTTTATTGGTAGCCTCATTTCACTATTTACCGCTAAAAAATTAGCAATATTGCCACACGAACCTAACAAGAATATGACCGATTTACTGGCTCTTTTTAACGCTGGGAAAATGGAAGTTACTATTGATAAGTGCTTTTCGTTAACTGAACTTCAGCACGCAATGAAATATTTTGGTGAAAGAAAAAGCAGAGGGAAAGTCATTATTTCAACATAGCCTTAATGGTAAATTACAGAAAATTTGTTATTCATAAGTTACTTACCAACATCAATTCCTCTATTTCATTTAACATAGATAAAGTCACTTACTTCAACTAAAATTAAATTGTGTTCCTTTTTTTTGACCGCCGTTTAGTACTGAACTTTATGGAAATAGCATATTGATTTTTAATCGCTTTATATTTTCTGTCTTGATATTAGTTGGTATTTTCATTCCAGCGCATAGTGCTGAACGCCCACCAGAGCTTATGAATGAATACTCTGTTAGTAAACTAACAGAGGAAGATGGCTTTGTTTCTTCTGAAATATATTCCATTATTCAAGACAATCAAGGCTTACTCTGGTTCGGCACTGGCGAAAATGGCATCATGCGTTACGATGGTCGAAAAGTGACTATCTTTGAATTTAATAATATGAACGCTAACGGCTTATCAAATAATGATGCCGGAAACCTCATGTTAGACCGGAACGGCAAAGTATGGATTGGTACTTGGGGGGGAGGCGCTAACCTTTATGACCCCCAAACAGGAAATTTTCAGCATTTCATTAATGATCCACTTCGCATCAATTCTATTTCATCAAATAGAATACAGTCTTTATTCCATGACCAAAGTGACACTATCTGGTTAGGTTCTTATGATAGTGGTTTAAATCGATACCTTGGCAATAATAACTTTGAGCATATAACAAAAATTGATGGTGATGAGACAAGTTTATCTCATAATCGAATATGGGATATTGAAGACAATGATAATGATAGCCTATGGATAGCTACGAGTTTTGGCTTAAATTTATATGATAAAAACAGCAAAACCTTTGTTCACTTTTTTCCTGAACCCAATAACCCAACGCCTACTGGCGCAAATGAAATCAGAAGTTTTCTCAAAACATCCAAAGATAAATTTTATGTCGGAACACAAAAAGGTCCATTTGATTTTAATAAGGAAACGGGAACTTTTCTGCCTTTAAAAACACTCGATGATGAATACCTAGGTCAAATAAATTCGATGATTGAGGACAAAAATGGCTACATTTGGTTTGTCTCAAGTCAAGGACTGTTTCGTCAGTCAATTTCAGGTCCTGATATTCAAAAATTTGACCTTGACCAAAATAATGGTTTAAGAATAATTTTTGAGGATAACTCAGGGACAATATGGGTGACCAGTGAAAATAATGGTATTTATAAAATAGTACCGCACCGTAAATTTAAATCAATCAACAGTCCTGCACTGGTCCCGCCCAATGGCATCGCCGTCGATGCAAATGGTGATTTGTTGATTGTATCTTCATCATCTCAGTTATATAAATGGCAAACATCAACACAAAAATTAGAGACATTAACCTCTTCCATCTTTAGTGATGAGAATGGCTACGAGGCAAATAGATTATTAGAACGGCCAACGTTATTTCTCGATGGTAACACTTTATGGATTGCACAGGATAACGGCTTAGCCAAGTACAATTTAACCACTAAAAAGGTCGATTTAATAAAATATCCCCTGTCAGATCAACACTATAAAGAATTTAGAGAGTTACGGGCGCTTAATACAGATAAACATGGAAACCTGTGGATTGGTACATACAAAAATGGTGTCTATCGCTATGACCCTACGAATAATCATTTTATTCACTTAGATGCTTCTCTGGGATTATCTCATCCTGAAGTGTTAGGAATATTTAAAGACCGTGAACAAAATATTTGGGTCGGAACCGGAGACGGTGTCAATCTTTGGGAGGAAAACAACCAAAGATTTATTCCTTTTAAAAGTGATATGAAAAAGCCAAAGAGTTTAACAGGAAAAACGGTGCAAGATATCCACCAATCAAGTGACGGAAACATTTGGATTGCAACGCAAAAGGGCCTTAATTTATACCTCCCTGAAACAAAAAACTTTAAACATTTTGGTAGAAAAAATGGTATGCCTACGTCTTTGATACGCGCAATTGAAGATGATAGAAATGGCCATTTATGGCTTACCACCAACAAAGGGATCTCAAAGCTAAATCCACTTACCGGTGTAGTTACCAATTTTGACAGTTATAACGGTTTATTAGGGGTAAATTACTATCAAAACAGCCTGGTAAAAGGTCGTGACGAAACACTTTTTACCAGTAGCCAAAGAGGTGTTGAGTTCTTTAATACTTTAGATGTTGAAATAAATAATAGTGAGTACAATGTTGTGCTAACGGGCTTCAATAAGATGGGACATCCTGTAAAACTTAAAACTCCTTATGCTTATGTCACCGATATTGAGCTGTCTTACCTTGACTACTTTTTTTCTTTTGAATTCTCTGTTTTAGATTATATTTCCCCGAATAAAAATTTATATGCCTATAAATTAGAAGGATATGATGACCGCTGGATTGATATTGGCAATCGAAATATTGCCTCCTTTACAAACTTAGACGGGGGCTCTTATACACTTTTGGTAAAGGCAACTAATAGTAGTGGTAAATGGGGCAAGAAATTGCTTTCAATTAATTTGTATGTTTCACCACCACCTTGGAAAACATGGTGGGCATATACTTTCTATCTGTTAATCATCTTCATTACTGTCTTTGCTTTTATTTACTTTAGAACGCGTATACACCAAACAGAAATACATAGACAAAAACAATTTGTATCTGCACTTGAACAGCAAGTTGCCGAGAAAACCGCATCTTTGAATACCCAAGCCATATACTTAATGAAAGTAAATAGAAAATTGGAAGTGCTTACTTATCAAGACGGATTAACGGGTTTATATAATCGTCGTTTTTTTGATAAATCTTTAGCAATAGAAATAAATCGACATTTCCGCCAAAAGCAACCCTTGTCGCTTATTATCGGTGATATTGACCACTTTAAACTCTTTAACGATTTATACGGTCATCAGCAAGGCGATAACTGTCTAAAACAAGTCGCTCAATGCATTCGCACCAGTGTTGCAAGGGCTACAGATGCAAATTGTCGTTACGGCGGAGAAGAGTTCGCTATTATCCTACCAAATACTTCGATTGAACAATCAACCCTTGTAGCTGAACGTTTATGTAGGGACATAGAAGCGATGAAAATACCTCATGATAAATCTGAAACTGGCGCATTTATTACAATAACGTTAGGGGTTGTAACCATTGCTTCTGATGAAAGCACATCGGTGGAGGCTATTATTTTAAGTGCTGATAATGCGTTATATCTTGGTAAATCAAATGGCAGAAATAAAGTGACTCGAGCTGATTAATTTAAGAAAAATGTACGGCACCTTTTTGTGATAAATAAATTTTTGCGGTTGCGCCCTGTTTATCAACATTGTTAACTAACGTTAAGCGTCCACCGTGTTGTTCAATGATATTCTTACTTAAACTAAGTCCAATACCTTGTCCTTGCTTTTTAGTGGTATAAAAAGGGACAAACAAGTTTTCTCTGTTGACAATTCCCTGGCCATTGTCAGTCACTTCAATGACAACACTTTTTTCATTTCGACTGTGCTGTAATGAAATAGTAATGGCAATGAAAGATTCACTATTTTGACCATTCGCTTCGACGCCATTTTTTATTAAATTAATTAATACTTGTTTCAATAAAACAACATCTCCACATATGCTTTCCACTTTATTCTCTAACGAAAATATACTCTGAGGAAATAACACTGTGATGGTTTTAATAAATTCAGCGGTGTTAAACCAAGATTTATTGATGGTTATATTTTTAGTGATATCGCCATAACGGTTCACAAATTCTTGTAACGATATACTGCGATCAACAATAACTTGTAAAGCTTGTTTTGATTTTGTGTCTGCTAATTCTTGGCTCACCAATGTTTGCGCTAATGACTTTATTGGCGTCAAAGAATTACGAATTTCATGACTTAATACTCTAATAATTTGCTGCCAAGACTTTTGTTGATTCACTCTTAATAATTCTTCAACGTTCGACAATATAACTAGATGGTACGTTTTTTCATGCTCAACGAATTGACTGTGTTTGATTTGCCAGCGTTCACTCTGTTCCTTTTGCGTAAACTGCCAGCCATTTTTAAAAACCAAACCTAAACTTTCACTGTTCGTCAGCCGTTTAGCCTGCCAAGGCTTTTCTAAGTATTTTGAAAAAGCCGCATTAGCATGGCTCAGCTGTAACTGATTATTAAAGATAACAATGGGCGTTTCGAGTTGTTCAATCAGGTGGTAAATAAGTAAGGTATGCTGATCATAAACTTGTTTTCGTTGTTGCAAATCATCAGACAATTCAGCGATTTCTTGCGAAAGTGCATGTAAAACACCTGAGTGATAATTGTCTTTTATTCGTAAACTGTAATCTTCAAGCCGTATCGCTTCAACTAAACTGGTTAAGCTATAAAATGGCGTAATTATTTTTTTATAAAAATACAAAAAAACAAGGCCCAGTGGAATAAAAAAGCAAAAAAATACCGTCCATTTCATTAATACAGTTAACGATAATAACGACATTAGCCATAAAGACAAACCAAACAGCAGCCCCCAAAACACCGAAAAAGCTAACTTTAATTGCACTTCAAGCGCCTGATTCTTTTTTATTGGGCTAGTTTTTATTGGCTTAGTTTTTATTGGCTTAGTTTTTAATGTCATACTTTTCCATACGGCGATAAATAGCACTTTTACTAATACCTAATAATTCAGCAGCTTCCGCTGTTAGGCCTTCTGTTTTTTGTAAAGCTTGTAGCAATAACTTCTGCTCTGCTTCCTCTAAAGTCATAAAAGGAAATGTTTCATTGCTCGCATTATTTATCGGCTTTTTAATAACAAGTGACTGGGCTGAAATAACATTTTCATCTGCGAACAACACAGCCCTTTCCATGACATGACTTAGCTCTCTAATATTGCCAGGCCAGTCATAACTTTTCAGTTTATCGGCCATATCATCAGCTAATAACAAGCCCGTTTTTCCATAACGTATTGCATGCTTTTCAACAAAATGGTGTGCTAAGGGTAAGATATCTTCTACGCGTTCACGTAACGATGGAATATGAATTTCAATGGTATTGAGCCGATAAAATAAATCAGCTCTAAATTTCTCTTCTTTGATCAAGTTATCAAAATTAGCATTGGAAGCACTGATCAAACGAATATTGGCACGTTCCGTTATACTAGACCCCACCATTTCATACTCATTTGACTCTAACACTCGCAGTAATTTGGCTTGTTGAGCGAGCGGTATATTGGCAATTTCATCTAGGAAAAGTGTCCCTTCATTCGCCATTTCAAAACGGCCTATACGCGTTTCTTTGGCATCAGTAAAAGCCCCTTTTTTATGGCCAAACAGCTCACTTTCAAACAGTGATTCTGGAATAGCGCCCATATTCACGGTAACAAGACTCTGTTGCTGTCGTGAAGACAACTGATGAATATAAGTAGCAATACTGGATTTCCCCGTGCCATTCTCACCGGTTAATAATATCGTCGCATCTGTTTTGGCAATACGTTTTATATCTGCCATCAAGGTAGACATAGCTTTAGATTGCCATACCAGACTTTCTTTATGTTCAATCTGTTGATGCTGATGTTGACGCAAACGACGATTTTGTTTTTTTAAATCAGTAACCTGAATTTGTTGCTTAATAATTTGCAATAATCGCTGATTATCCCAAGGTTTTTCAATAAAATCAGCCGCGCCTTGCTGCATAGCTTTCACTGCTAGATCGATACTCGACCACCCTGTCATCGCGATAACGGGAATCGTAATATCGAGCTTGGCTAGTTTCGTTAAAAAGTCGATGCCTTCTTGACCCGATGTCGTGTCTGAAGAGTAATTCATATCCAGTAAAATAAGATCAACTTTATCTTGTTTAATGACGTCAATGGCCTGTAAAGCCGAGTCAGCCTCTAGCACGTTATAATGCTGACTACTCAAGAGAAAGTTTGCACTCAAACGTACGTCGGCCATATCATCAACGACTAATATCGTTAGACTCATTTAATTTCCTCTACACTTGTTGATACCATCATATCAATGTTTATAAGTTTCATTAAAAAGGGCTAAACATTTTCTCTGCAAGCCCTAACGTCTTATTCGTTACGTAATGCTTTCATCGGATCTTGTGTTATCGCTGCTTGTATCGGAATATAACAAGCCACATAAGCCACCGCTAACATTATAGGTACCACACTTAACATGCCGATAATATTGATATTGATAACAAAGTCCGCTTGCTGCCTAACAATAAGAAAAATAATCACTGACATAAAAGCACTACATAACATACCTACCATTACTGGGAATAAACTTTCTTTCATCACCATGTTTCTGATGCGATGTGTTTTTGCTCCTAAAGACAAATGAATACCCAACTCATACCTACGCATTTGCGTACTGTAGTTCAATACGCCATAAATACCTGCGGCAGCCAGTAATAATGACAATAGACCTAGCACTATCGTTAAACCTGCCGTTAATTTATGTTTGTAAATAAGATCAGCATGTAGACGTTCATGACTGATCACGGTTCTTATTCTTAATTTTTTATTAAGTTTCAATAGTAACGGTAACACTGTTTCTCTGGTTAGCTGTCCACCTTTTGCTAATTTAATATCGAAACCAAAATCTTCAAAGGCCGCATAGGGCATAAAATAACGATGATAACCAAAGTTCTCTCCCATACCAGGGCGATAGTAATCTTTCACAATACCCACAACCTTAAGTGGTTGAGTAGGTTGTATTTTAAAAATCTTTCCAATGGCACTTCCTTCAGGGGAAAGCTCTCGTGCAAGTGACTCACTCAAAATAATTTCATTGATATTGTATCTAGGGTCTTTTTGCTCCGTAAAGCTTCTTCCTTGTACTAAAGGCAATTCCAGAATATCGAAATAGTCATGGTCCACCATGTTAAAAGCATAACTACCGACTCGTTTCTCATTACGGTCTGTTAACCCCATGGAATTAGAGCCTCGATAAATAACCGGTTTAATGCTTCTTGACACATTTACGACTTGAGGTAACTTTTCAAGTTCACGCTTGATGTTTAAGGTTAATAAATTCATTTCAACCAAACTTTCAGGTGAATAACTCGAACCTTGTGGTCTGTCTACTCGCAAGTAATAGACATCTTCTTCATTAAAACCCAGCGGATGTAAAATAGTTGCTAATGCTTGTTCTATAACAATAGATGCTCCAGCGAGTAAGAGTGTCGCTAAGGCAACTTGCATAGCAATGAGAATATGGCGAATACGCTTTGATACTTGTAAGCCACTCCCTTTACCACTACCTTGTAATTGTGCCTGTAACTTGTCGTATTTCACCACTCGGCTTGATAGTTTGGCAAATATAGCCGCTAACAGTATAACAATGCCTCCGGTAAACAATAACGTCGCATTATCAACACCTAGCTCTGAAATTCGAGGCAATTGCGTTGCAGCTAATTCCCCTAATAAGACAAAACCCCATCCTGCGACTAATAACCCTAAAGCCCCAGCAATAACGGTTAAAATAAGACTCTCCGCAAACATAGCAATAAATAAATGATTAGGCTTTGCACCTAAAGCGGCTTGAATAGCCATAGTTCTTTGCTTCTGCGCAGCTCTTGAAAGAAATAAATTGGTTACATTGGTAATAGCAATGAGTAATAAACCGATAACACCGCTTAACAATAACAAGGCAACTTCAGTGCTGTCTCCAACAATAACTTCTTTTAAGGTCTGTATACTTGCAGCTGCGCTATCGCCAATTTCTGCGGCTGAACTGGCAATAAATTTTTCATTTAGCATCACACCTAATTGTGAAGTTGCTTCTGATATTGAAATATCTTTTTTTAATGTGCCAATACTGCTCAAAGCTCGGGTCATAACTCCCCAATTATTAACATCCAAACCTTGATGGTCCCAAGGAACCCAAAAATCGGCCGCTTCGTTATTTCTATTAGTCGGCGCTAAAAAGCTTTTAGCGGTAACACCAATAATTTTATAGCTAATATGGCCGATCATGGTTTTGTTACCAATAATATTCATGTCACTGTGAAACCACTTTTGCCATGTTTGATAACTTAAGACGACAACCGTTTTATGGGTATCGAGTCCTTCATTTTCATTCAGAACTCGTCCTAAGTGCATCTCAGGTTTCAATAATGAAAAATATTCAGGCATAACAAAGTTAATAAGCGCATTGGGCTGTTCAGGATGGTCAGCAACTAATTGCTTGTTGTCAAAGACCAAAGAGAAACTTTCAAAAACTTTCTGATTTTTATACCAGAGCAACATACCGGGTGCTGATTGAGAGCCGCTAAAACCGTTACCTTCTGTATCCGCATAAGCATGCTGCACAACCAACAAGTTTTCCGCATTTGGATAAGGCAAAGACTTGACCATAAGCACATGATTCAAGCTAAAAATACAAATCAGCGCACCTAACGTGACTGAAAGTGTGGCGATAACCGTCGCTGAAAAACCAGGTACATTTAGTAAGGCTGATTTTGCCAGAGAAAGCTCAAATTTCAAGCTACGCAGAAAACGTTTCATAGAGCCTCCTGCGCAGTGGCGTCATTAGAAATAAATTCGTCAGCACTGTATTCATCGGCAATTAGACCATCTAAAAGGTGTAATTTACGCTTTGCCATATCAGCATATCTTGGGTCATGAGTTACCATACAAATAGTCATGCCTTCATCATTTAACTTCGCTAACATTGCCATTACGGCATCACCGTTTTTGGAATCTAAGTTACCTGTTGGTTCGTCTACTAATAATATGGTTGGGTTACCTACCAGTGCTCGAGCAATAGCAATACGCTGTTGCTGACCTCCAGAAAGCTGGTTAGGTTTATGATCACAACGATGCGACATATCGACTTTCTCTAAACTCGATAACACTTCATCTTTTATATCTGCTGCTGACATTACTGGTTCTCTATACCTTAAAGGTAAAGCAACATTGTCAAAGACACTCAACTCATCAATGAGATTAAATGCTTGAAATACAAAGCCAATATGGCTATTGCGAATTTCTGCGCGGTGATTTATCGTTAGATTACTCACATCTAAACCATCAATAAAATATTGTCCTGACGTCGGACTATCAAGTAAGCCTAATAAAGATAATAGGGTAGATTTACCACAGCCTGATGGACCTGAAATAGAAATGTAATCTTGATTATTGATAACCAAGTCAACACCACGCAAAGCGTGAGTTTCTATGTTTTCAGTAGAAAAAACTTTCGTTAAATTTTTCATTTCAATAATAATTTTCTTCGAAACATCAGTGTCTACAGGTTTCATGGGTGTTACATTTTCAATGGTCATAATGGATTCCTAAATTATATGTTATTTTTCAATAAAGTGCGTTTTGTAAGCTGATGAAAATATGTTATTGAGTGATCGCGATATGTGTACTGTCGTTCCAGCGGGACATATCTGACAGAATAAAAGTATCGTGTTCAAATGCACCCGTAAGTATTTGAATAAATTCACCACTTTCTTGCCCGTAGGTAATCGCCACTTTTTCCGCTTGGTCTTGTGATTCATCGACTTTGAATAATTGTGTTTTCATGCGGGTACTGGCATTGACAGGTTTTTTGATATACATCGCCTGTGTTAATGTGCCTATTGAAATTACACCATCAACATTAAGGTCTGGTCGAGCATTACTAGGAAGTTCTCCGGTGAGAGACACTTCAATTGAAATCATGCCTTGCTTAACTAGCGGATTGATACGTTGCACTTTACCGATGATTTTTCCACCACGAGTATCGATATGCACCAACTGATCAATAGCAATAAGATCAATATCAGATTGTGAAACATTAATCATGGCAAACAAACTATCTACGCTACCAACAAGTGCTATTTGTTCACCCATAGCAACACTTTGTCCAAGCTCAACAGGTAAGTTTTGCACGACACCATTAATACCTGCTCTTACGGTTAATCGATCAAATTGTTGAGTAACAACGGCAACATTTTCTTTTTCTTGCGCAATATTATCTTGCTCAATAGCAAGTTCCTGTAAGTGAACTTCGTTGAGTTGCACTAACCTCGTTTTTTCAATGGTAATACGTCGGGATAACTGGCGATGATTGAGTTCTGAGCGTTTGAATGTTAGTTCAGAAACGATTCCTCTCTTCATTAACTTTTCTTCTGCTTGCATCTTAAGCTGGGCGATTTCTAACTCAGATTTTAACTGCTCTTGAAAGGCTTGATGTGCAAGCACTTCTCTTTTTTGCTTTAACTCTACCTGTAAATATATTGCCTTAGCATGATTATAACTGCGCTTAACCTCTCTCACCTTTTGCGATATTTCAGGATTTGATAAGCGAGCTATAATGCTATCTTTAGTGACTAACGAGCCTGGCTTAAGTAATATTTCTTCTACCGTTGCATGGGAAGGTGTTGTTAATAGACGTTGATGCTTAGATTTTAGTTGCCCATAGCCTTCAACTTCTAACGCAAGGTCTCCAAGTTTCACGGTACCCGTCCAAATTTGGTTTTTAGCCACTTTGTCAGCCCCTGATGGCTGATTCATGATCCAAAGACTAAATGTGATAACCACAAGTACGGCACCGACAATCCATCTTTTTTTCGGATCAGTTGATTTTTTCTCAGTTGATATCTTAATGTCCATAAATGGCTCCCTTAATAATTAATCTTAAGAGAGCAAAACCAGTGCCAAAACATAAGGCACTGAAATATAAGTGTTTTATATATTTCAGTGTTTTTGATTTACGGTTTCATCTTTTATATTTGTGAAATTGGGAATACAGTTGATGCTGAGGGGGGGCGATGCCTCATATATTTCAGTCGAAGCCGAGTTTGAATTCGTTTTTGAAATCACTTTAATCCGTTACTCTGTATATTCTATAAATACACGAAAAACAGATAGATCCTTTATTACCTTTAAATCGACACCTCAATTAATTTATTCACTATTAATTGAGGTGAAATTTTATAATGTAGTCAACTACATTTACAGTTAACTCTAAAGCGACTTTTTATTACAACACAATTTAATTCAGTAGCGATTATTCATACCTAAGTGCTTTAATTGGATTTTTTCTTGCTACTTTAGCCGCATTACTACCAACAGTGCTCCACGCAATCATCAGTGACAACAAACCAACACCTAAACATATTGGCACCAACCAAATAGCACCTATTCGGTAAGGAAAACCCTCTAACCAAGTTAACATCAAGTAAGCGGCAATGGGCCAAGCAATTAAATTAGCCAGCACAACAGGCTTAGAGAATTGCCAAATTAGCAAAGCAACAATGTCTTTAATACTGGCTCCCATCACTTTTCTGATACCAATTTCTTTCGTTCTTCTCTCCACCGTAAAAGCAGATAAACCGTATAAACCTAAGCAAGCTATCACTATGGCGATTAATGAGAACACCAAGAACAATTGAGCTGTGGTTAATTCATCATGGTATTGCGCTGCCATCATCTCACTCAAAAACTGCAAGTTAATCGGTTGCATGGGCACATTGTTATTCCAGACACTTTCAATGTTTCTCATTAAATTAGGCATATTATCAGTAGAGAACGAGATATTGGCCACACGAAAACGTTCTGGGTTTAGCGTATATACAGAGGCTCTAACGCCAAATTTAATTGAACGAAAGTAAATATCGGGGATAACACCAATGATGGTTAAGTGCTGCATTCCGCGGATGTCACTTGCCAAAGTTTTACCAATAGCCTCTTGCGCACTACTAAAACCATATTTTTTCAACGCTGAATGATTAAGCACAACACTTGATTGACCTATTTCATTTTCAGCCACTTGTTTGATGGTATCTAAGCCGAAATCCTCATTAAATAGACGTCCCGCTAGCGGCTTTACTTGATAGGCTTCGAAAAAACCATAGCCCATATTATGATAATTCACTAGAGTATCTTCATTAGCATTACCATTGGCATGTGGCTCTAATAAGTTGAAATAATTGTTATTTTCATTATCTTGCGATGGCGCTTCAGAAGAAAAAACGACACTGGTTACCTCGGGTAAGTTTAATAGCTCTTGCTTTAAGCTAGCTAAGTTATCGCCCGCACTTTGAATATTAAGTACCAACTTGTTGTCGCTTTCATAACCAACCGCCATATTATTAGAGAAAATTGTTTGCCCATACACCACCAAAGTTGATATCACTAAAATAATAGAGGTAGCAAATTGGAATACGACTAGGACACTTCTAAATTTTGCTGAGCTTTTCGATTCGACACTTTTACTCGACTTTAGAATTTTCCCAGGTAAAAAGCGTGATAAATACAATGCCGGGTATATGCCCGCGCCAATACCAACACAAATGGCAAGCCCTATAAGAGTAAACAACAAACTGGGTTCATCAAATAAATGTAAGCTTAACTCCTTACCTAACACTTCATTATATAAAGGCAACGCTAACTCAACAGCCACTAAAGCAAACAACAATGACAATAAAACCAAAGCAATGGCTTCGCCTAAAAATTGAATCGCTACTTGAGTTCTACTCGCGCCTAATACTTTACGCATGGCTACTTCGCGCGCCCTTTTACTAGCTTTCGCGGTAGATAAGTTCATAAAATTAATACAAGCAATGAGCAAGACTAAACCCGCGACAATAATAAAAGTCGTAATCATTTTACTGTCCCCCATAGGGGTTAAATCGCCCATATTACCCGCTTGGCTTTTTGCATTTAAGTGCAAGTCAGCCACCGGCATAATATATAAACTGAGCAAGTCTGTAACTTTTTTACCCGTGCTTTTGTCACCTAAGAGATTAGAAAACATTTTAATTAGGGGACTTTCATTATTCATCCAAGAAGTGATGCGATCTTGTAATTGCTGAGGAATAATACCCGGACTCAATTTAAAATAAGTATAAACATTCAAACTTGTCCAAGTATTTAACATGCCATCATTTTCGCTAAATAAAGCAGGCTGTAAATAGATCACCATGTCGGTATTTAAATGCGTCGCATCAGGTAAGTCTTTCATAACCCCTGTGATAGTTAAATCTGTGGTATTTCCAGCCACACAACACACGGTAAGCGTTTCACCAATCACATCACTTTTGCCAAAATATTTGTAAGCGAGCTCTTCGGTTATAACCAAATCCATTGGCTTTTTAAAAGAAGACTCTTGTGTTCCGTGCATAAAGGGCAAATCAAAAATCTTAAAAAAACTACCGTCCACCATAGTAAATTCTTCTGGAAAGACATTTTCATTTTGTCTCACTGTCATGCCAAATTGAATTAAGCGCACCCCTGTTTCAACTTCATTTTTAGCATAATCACGAATAGCTTCCATCATGCTGCCAGCTGATCGAACGGTTTCAAAAGGTTCTTGATTCGGCATTGTATAGGCCGTATGCATACGTACTAGTTGAGTATGATCTTTCAGCCAAGTATCGAAATCTGATTCTTGGCGAACAAATAACATAATTAAAATACAGCTCATCAAACCAATGGCTAGACCAAAAATATTAATAACCGAAAAAATACCATTTTTAATGATATTGCGCCAAAAGGTAATAAGGTAATTGCGAAACATAAACTTCTCCTAGTTAGCGATTAAGCCGTTTTCTCAGCAACACGGACACTTTCTGCAACGACATGACCATCAAATAGATTAATTGTTCGTCTAGCGTAATCAGCATGTGCAGGGCTATGTGTCACCATTACAATCGTGGTGCCTTCATCGTTAAGTGCTTGTAACATTTCCATTACTTCTTGGCCGTGAGCACTATCTAAATTACCTGTAGGTTCATCGGCTAAAATCATTTTTTGATCACCAACAACGGCTCTAGCTACGGCAACACGTTGCTGCTGCCCACCAGATAACTGACTAGGTAAATGTTTAGCGCGATGAGCAATACCTACTTTGTCCATAACCTTTTCAACTTTAGCTTTGCGTTCTGCTGCTGGAATCTTGTGATAAATTAGTGCCATTTCAATATTTTCAGCAACGGTTAATTCATCAATCAAATTAAAGTTTTGAAAGATAAAACCAATATTATGTTTACGAATAACTGAGAGCTGTTTTTCTGGATAACCCGCAACATTTTCCCCATTAAAAATATAATCACCGCTTGTCGGTGAGTCCAACATACCAATGGTATTAAGCAAGGTTGATTTACCACAACCCGATGGCCCCATAATGGCAACAAACTCACCTTGAGCAATTTCAATATTTACATTGTTCAAGGCTGATGTTTCTACGTCTTCTGTTTGATATACACGGGTTAAATTATGTAGCTTTAGCATGGTAAATTCCTTTGCTCTTCATGAGCTTTTTAATGTTCTGTTCGATGATGTATTTTGTCTATTTTTAAAATCAGTTTTCTTGGCGAATAATCGCCACTAATTAAATTTCAGTATTTGCATGTCTTGGTAGCTACTATAAGGGCTAGTGACAACTTGCTCTCCTAATTCAAGCCCTTCAATAACTTCAATAAATTGGTTGTTACGTCGTCCTAGGCGAACATTGCGTTTCACCGCTTCATTGCCATTAGGGCTAACAACAAACATCCATTTTCCACCAGTATCTTGAAAAAACGCACCATTGGGGATCAGCATTGCCTCACTGGCATCACCTAGTGTCAGCTTAATTTGAATAGTTTGTCCCCGGCGAATACCTTTAGGCTGTTCATCGATAAATTTAAAATCTACCTCAAATTGGCCGTTTTGTACTTGGGGATATACTTTGGCAATAACTAAAGAATAATTTTGATAACTTGCCGTTTGGCCTATATCGACCCGACCTAGATAAAATTCATCGATAAAGGCAGTCAATTTATAATCATTTGGTGTATCTATTTGACCGAGCCTTTCACCGCGAGCTATGCTCTGACCTACTTCAACATTAAAACCAGATAAAGTACCCGCGACAGGTGCTTTAACATTCATGTTTTCTAAGTTTTGACGAGAAATAGCTAAGTTACTTTCCAAACGGCTACTCGTATCTTTTAAGAAGGCTAATTGCTCTCCTTGCATACGAGCATCTGATTGCTGACTTTCAAGCGTTAACGCCAGACGATCTTTATACCAAATTAAGGTGTCTTCGCTATCTTCTAATTGTATTTTGTTGATGGCACCCGTTTCGATAAGCGATTGTGCTCGGTTAACTTGGCGGGTTAATAACTTAATTTGGTGCTTGATATCGACGATATTGCGCTTATGTTGCAAGCGGTTTTGTTCTAAATTCAACTCAATGGAGCGCATATTATTCAACTGTTCTGCGACACGAGTTTCATTGCCTAACGCACTGAGTTGCAGCGATGCATTGGACAGCTCGACGATAAGATTGCCAGCTGTTAAATTAGCGCCATCTTCCACGAGAATTTTCTCTACCCGCCCGCCTTCAATAGCATCTAAATAAACGGTTTTTGCAGGAGTGACTCTGCCACGAATAGGAATAAAATCTTCAAAAATACCCGAAGTTACTTTTGAAACCACTATTCGGCTATTGTCTACTGATAAAGCTTTACCGGTGCTTTTACTTGCGATCATATAGACCGCAAAAAAAACGATAGTGATTATCAATGAAAATCCTAGCAATTTCTTTATTGGGCTAACCTTTGTGCTAACTTTACGGTCCATGCCTGAGCCCGAAACGGCCTTAGATACAGAAGTGAGCGGTGCGGTACTTTTTGTCATATTAACCTTTGTCATAATAAGTGTTGTCGCCATAAGCGCTTAATAAAGGAGCTGGCCTAGGCCAAACATAAATATACTTATCTTATATTTACCTTTAACAATCCAATAATCGTTCCAACTTTTACTAGACTGTTTTTAAAGGATTTTATTAAGGTGACTAAAATAATTATTAATAAACTGTGCGTTATTGAACACTTTGATGTACGTTAATGAACACTTTAGATGTCAGAAGCTCTCATGTGTTATTAACAAAACACCTGAACACCATCTAAGTCACCCACTGAATTAATACAATAAAAGGCATTAAGTGTGAAAAAAGAAGGGAAAATTCTCATTGTTGATGACGATGAAGACATTTTAACAGCGGGGAAACTCCTGCTAAAGCGACACTTTTCACAGGTCAGCACCTGCAACGTGCCTGAGCATATTCCTCGATTTATTACTGATCAGCACTTTGATGCCATTATTTTAGATATGAACTTTGGCCCCGGTGAAAGTTCTGGCGCACAAGGTTTTTATTGGTTGCAAAAAATTTTAGAAATTAAACCAGCAAGCGTCATTATCATGATCACCGCCCATGGCGGCGTCAATGTTGCAGTTGAAGCAATGAAATTAGGCGCCACCGACTATATTGCTAAACCTTGGCAAAATGAAAAAGTTATCGCTACTGTATCAACGGCAGTATTGCTGGGTCGAAGTCGCAGTGAAGCGCAAACATTACGTGAGACCAATAAAGTATTAGTGCAAGCGAGCAACTCAGCAAATCAGCAACATATGCTCGGGCAATCTCAAGCCATGCAGCACATACAATCGTTAATCGCCCGTTCCGCTCCTACGGAAGCGAATGTGATGATCTTGGGTGAGAATGGTACCGGTAAAGAACTCGTTGCCCGAGAAATACATCAGCAAAGTACTCGTGCCCATCAGGTCTTTATGTCTGTTGATTTAGGCGCTATTAGCGAAACATTATTTGAAAGTGAATTATTCGGTCATAAGAAAGGGGCTTTTACTGGCGCGCAACACGACAGAGTTGGTCGTTTACAAGCAGCAGATGGTGGCACATTATTTTTAGATGAACTCGGTAATTTACCCCTGCATTTGCAAGCAAAATTACTTACCGTATTAGAGCTGCGAGAAGTAACTCCTCTTGGCGAGAATAAGGCCATAGCGTTTAATGTCAGAGTAGTTTCTGCCACCAACTTGTCCATAGAAAACCTAAAAGATGAACGTAACTTTAGACAAGATTTATTATTTAGACTCAATACTGTCGAAATTAAATTACCGCCATTGCGCGATCGTATTGATGACATAGCATTACTTGCCCGTCATTATGTCGACTTTTACGCAAAAAAATATCAACAGCAAGGTAAGAGCGCAAAGCAGCTAAGCAATGATGCATTAACGGCAATATCATCCTATGCTTGGCCGGGAAATATTAGAGAACTTCGCCACGCGATAGAGCGTGCGATGATATTAAGTCAGTCTGAAATGATCACGCCTGCTGATTTACAGCTTGATGAGCCACACTCTATTACTACTAATTCATCGGTATCAGCAGAGCTAAACGTAACTGCAGAGCCGGTAGCGAGTCAAAATACTGAGATGGCGCTACCCAATGATCTCAATTTAGAGCAAATAGAAAAAAGTGCCATCACTTTATCACTAAAAAAACATCGTTTTAATATTAGTCACACCGCCAAAGAGCTTGGCCTAACACGCGCGGCACTTTACCGTAGGATGGAAAAACATGGACTTTAAAAGGTTTTCACTCTTAATAGCCACACGGACTATTTTAGCCATGCTAACGCTGATTCTTCTTACGCAAGCGGTTATGCGTGAAGGATATCATGCGACTATAATCCTGCTATCAGTAGTGCTTGTCATGCAATTTTTTGAAATGATACGTTTTATTTCAAAAACCAATGCTGAGTTAGTGCGCTTTTTTGATGCCGTACGTCATGCTGACTTTTCACAACGCTTTGAGCTAAAAGCCCTTGGCACAGGTTTTGACGAATTAGGCTCAACGTTTACTGATATTCTAAAGGGCATTCAAAAAGTACGAACAAATCAAGAGGCAGAATTACACCATATTAAAGCAATTATTGAGCATGTACCTGTACCGTTATTGAGTATTGACCAGCAAGGTAAAATTACTTTATGGAATAATAGTGTCAGGCGTTTATTCGGCACTAATACAGTCACGCATATAGATGACATGGCGAAATTTAATGAAAATTTCCCCAAAAAATTACAACGTATTTTAGCGGGTGAGCGTACGCTAATGAATATTACCATTGATGACATGGAACATAAGCTCATTATCTCAGCCACTGAAATAACCACCGCAACACAACACGAAACCTTGCTTAGTATGCAAGACATTCAAAGTGAGCTCGCGCTTGCTCAACTGCAAGCTTGGCAAGACTTAGTCAGTGTTTTAACTCATGAGATAATGAACAGTATAACCCCCGTAGCATCACTGGCTAAAACGGCAGTCGATTTAGTACAAGATGTACAAGAAAAAACGCAGAATTTACCCGCGATAACTGACGAAATAACGGAAGAGTTAGATGATGTTTTAGGGGCAGTAAAAACCGTTGCAAGGCGTAGTGACGGCTTAATGCAGTTTGTCACTAGTTACCGCCAATTAACACGCCTGCCCTCACCCAATAAAAAAACTATCCCGATAGAAAACTTGTTTTCTCATGTGACAACACTGGCCAAGCAAAATTGGCATACAAATGACATCGACCTAACTTACAGTATCATGCCTCAAGCATTAGATATTCATGTTGATGCCGAGATGGTAGAGCAAATATTGCTAAATTTACTGTTAAACGCGGCACAAGCGCTAACGCAAAATGTTACGAGAATCACTAAGCCAAAAATAACATTACATGCTTTTTTAAATATACGTGGCCATGTCGTCATTGAAGTAGCTGATAATGGCAAAGGCATTGAGGATGAAAATATGTCGCAAATTTTTGTGCCCTTTTTTACCACCAAAAAAGATGGCTCTGGTGTCGGCTTAGCATTAACGAGGCAAGTGATGCTTGCACATAAGGGTAAAGTTACAGTACGCAATAATATTCACGGCGGAGCAACTTTTTGTTTAACTTTTTAGCTATTTATTTCATCTAAAAAAACAAATTTTTCATAATTTATTTGACTCAAATTAGTTACTTCTAGTTTCAGTTACCCATCTTTATAAATAAAGCGAACAAGATGATACTCATTTGACAAATTAAGTGATCTACTTATAAGACAGGTGTTTTCATTTTTACCATTAAAAATAAGCAGATAATTAACTTGGTATCAGTCGTTGCTAACCATCTTTAGTCGCAATTATTGGCTAGTCTATCGATTTTACTTTTGTATAACCCTGAATTTAAAGCTAATCTAGAGTTACTATAAAATGGGATAGCACTTATGAAACAGTCGATGATTATCAATGGAAAAGAACATGCAATTGATGTGGATGGCAATATGCCATTACTTTGGTTTCTTCGCGATCATCTAGAGTTCACCGGGACAAAATTTGGTTGTGGTAGTGGTTTGTGTGGATCTTGTACTGTTCATGTTGACGGACAAGCTATTCGTTCATGTGTTATTCCAGTAAGCACATTAGTGGGTAAAAAGATTACAACCATCGAGGGGCTATCCGAAAATGGCGATCATCCGTTACAAAAAGCATGGCTGAATAATAATGTTCCACAATGCGGATATTGTCAGGCTGGGCAAATAATGAATGCTGCCAGCCTTTTAGCCGTTAATGCTTCACCAAGTGAAGAGGAGATTGACGTCGCCATGCAAGGAAACATATGCCGTTGTGGCACGTACCAACGCATAAAAAAAGCGATTGTTGAAGCCGCGGATACGTTAAGCAAGGAGGTTTAGCATGAGTATTTCAAACATAAGCCGTCGAAACTTTTTAAAAACTGCCGGTATTGCCACGGGTGGACTCGTTATAAGTGTCACTTTACCGATGAATGCCTTGGCCGAAAAAGGCATTATGAAGGATAACGGTGATGAGCTTAATGCTTTTATTCAAATTGCTGATAATGGCGATACTATTATCTATTGTGGTCGCTGTGAAATGGGACAAGGCATCAGCACCGCCTTGCCTTCGGCTGTAGCCGATGAAATGGAAGCAGATTGGGCTCGTGTTACTGTAAAACAAGGTGACGGCGACGAGAAATATGGTCCTCAATCAACGGGGGGCTCAGCAAGTATTCGTAAAATGTATCAACCGATGCGTGAAGCTGGAGCTACTGCAAAAGCAATGCTAATTGCTGCAGCAGCTAAAGTTTGGAAGACTTCTCCAGATAATTGTTTTGCACAATCTCATTTTGTAATCAATAAAACGAATAATCAAAGATTAGGTTATGGTGAATTAGCAAGCATTGCTGCCAATATTCCTGTTCCTGAAAAACCTACCCTGAAAAATAAATCTGACTTTAAATATATTGGTAAAGCATTACCTCGACATGATCAAGACGAAGTCGTTGTTGGCAAACGCACTTATGGTGTTGACACTAAACTGCCCGGTTTGAAATATGCCGCTATTGTTCATTGTCCTGTTTTAGGAGGCGCGCTAAAAAGTCTCGATAAAACAGACGCCTTGAAAATAAAAGGGGTCAGTGACGTTATCGAAATCCCACGTTTCAACATACCTTTTGGCTCAATTGGTGGTGTTGCTGTCGTGGCTGACAATAGTTGGACAGCACAACAAGCGGTGAAACAATTAAAAATAACATGGGATTTAGGCGAAAACGCCAGTTACGACACCAAAGAATACAAGCAACAACTCGTCAATAATGTTGAAAAAAACGCAACGTTAGCTTCAGAACGTGGTGATATTAAGAAAGCCTTTGGCGAAGCCAAACATAAAATGTCCGCAACTTATACCGGTGGTCATCTTTCGCATGCTCCTATGGAGCCTAATGCCAGTGTGGTATGGGTACAAAAAGACTCATGTGAAGTTTGGGCATCAACACAAAGCCCGGCAGATATTCAAAAAGTATTGGGGCAATACCTTAAACGTGAACCTAAAGATATTGTTGTTCACGTAGCCATGGCGGGTGGCGCTTTTGGCCGTAAATTTAAGTGTGACTATGTACATGAAGCTGCGGTTATATCACAAGAAACAGGTGCACCCATTCAGCTAATTTGGACGCGTGAAGAAGATATGCGTACTGGTTATTATCATTCGATAAACGCTCAACACATTGAAGCATCGATGGATGATCAAGGAAACGTGACGGGCTGGTTACATCGCGCCGCATTTCCTTCAATAGGTACTTTATTTGATCCTTCAATGATTAGAACGCCAGCAAGGAGTTTAGGCGATGTTACTAATCATTTATTTGGCGTGGAAAACATGCGCGTTGAGTCTGGGGATGCGAAGGCACATACGCGTGTTGGCTGGTACCGTGCGGTTTATGCTATTTTCTATGGTTTTGCTTTTGGTACATTTGCTGATGAACTGGCTTATAAAGCAGGCAAAGATCATTTGTCTTTTGTTAACCAACTATTTGATAATAATAAGAACAAAGAACAACAGGCTCAAATCAAACGAGCAAAAAATATTTTGGCCATCGCTGCTGACAAATCTGGCTGGGACAAACGTCAAAACTTACCTAAAGGACAAGGTATTGGTTTAGCCGTACATTATAGCTTCCAAAGTTTTGTTGCTATGGCTGTGCATGTTGAAGTCAAAGGTGATGATATTAAAGTATTGAATGTAGACTGTGTGATAGATTGTGGACAAGTCCTAAACCTTGATGGTGCAACAGCACAAATGGAAGGTGCGGTTGTCATGGGGATGTCGTTAGCATTAAGTACTGAAGTAACCTTTAGAGGTGGCGCAGTGGTTAACTCTAATTTTCATGATTATCCGGTTATGCGTATTTCAGACATGCCAAATGTGCGGGTTCATATTCCTGATTCAGATGAGAGTCCAACAGGGTTAGGTGAACCCGGTGTAGCTCCTTTTGCGCCAGCATTAAGTAATGCGGTATTTGCCGCTTCGGGTAAACGCTATAGAGATTTACCTTTTAAACCTTTATCAGTGTAACTATAAAAATTTAATGAAAGTAGTGGTTTTAATGATTTTATATTGTGGTGAAATGTTTAGTCGACAGTTCGATTTGCTCATAAGGAAAGCTTATCTATGAGCAATCATCTCTCGCACTTATTGGCGCAATGGTACCCTGAGCGAGATAGCTTAGATTGGGTGCTAGCGACTATTTACAATACTCATGGTCCTTGTTATCGAAAACCAGGTGCTATGATGTTATTTAGTAGTCAAGGCCATCAATTAGGCATGTTAAGTGGCGGTTGTTTAGAATCAGACATCGGTGTTAATGCGCGAAAAGTAATACAAACCGGCAAACCCATGTTGGTCTGCTACGACGGGTCAGATGAAGATGATATTTCTTTTCATCTCGGCATTGGTTGTGGTGGCACTATTTACATTATGTTGCAGCAAATAAGTACTCACAATAACTACTTATCATTAGCTCAAGTATACAATGCACTTCATCATCGTGTTTCTGGTTACTTTTATCAAAGCATTGTCAGTAAAGAAACTGAAGCGCAAGCATATTTTCAAGCTGCAAACGTTAGCGATATGACTAAAACAGCTTCACTGATCACTTCCCCACTCAACAAGCATACGACGGGTGAAACTGACTGGTTAGCTACCCCGATTATACCCGAGCCTCATCTCCTCGTTATTGGTGGAGGCATTGATGCTCGCCCTTTAGTAAACATGGCTGAACAATTAGGCTGGAAAATATCTTTATGGGATCCTCGCCCTGCAAACGCCCGAAAGGAATATTTTTCAAATGTGAATCATATAATAAAAGGCGAGGCTACTGTACTTACCGCTTTTGTTGCAGAAAAAGATGTTAATGCCGCCATACTGATGAGCCACAGTGTTGCGATTGATTCACAAGCGTTAAAGGCTTTAGCCAACACTAACATTCAGTATCTCGCCTTATTAGGGCCGAACAATAGAAGACAGCAAGTTATCAATCAAGCTGAAGTTGAAGAACAGTCTTTATCGTTTACCTTCGCAGGGCCTGCAGGCCTTGAAATTGGCGGAACATTACCCGAGAGCATAGCGCTTTCGATACTTGCAGAATGCCATGCCAGCCTATTCAACAAAAAAGCTCAATCCATTAGCAATGTTCTAGAAGATAAAGCATTAGAAAACAGCGTACTCGAACAAAAAGTACTAGAAACAAATGTTTTTTAAAAATAGTACGATGAATAAACCCGTCTATAACTTAACTGTCATCTTATTAGCGGCAGGAAAAAGTGAACGGTTTAATGGCATCAAATTATTAGCCAAAGTACAACAACAAGAAACTTCAACTACATTACTTGAACATGCTTTTCATCAACTATCTTTAGCACTTAATACACTTAACATGGATAAAAAAAGCATTCGAATTGCCACTGGTCGCTATCATTCACAAATCACCACATTCTTTAGTGAAAATAAAAATAGCCAATTCTTCTTTGATTATTGTGAAGATGCTCACTTAGGTTTAGGCCACACTATTTCCCAGTCTGTTGGGCACATGATCAATGGTGCTGATGATAATGATATTAGCACCAGCCATATTTTAATCGCATTGGCTGATCAAATTGCATTAACTGCTGATAACTATATCGCATTAATCAAACAATCTTTAGCTTGTCCTAACAAGTTAGTTTGTGCCAAAGCAGGAGATGAAATCATGCCACCTGCTATTTTTCCTGCAACTTATTTTGCTGACTTAATACATTTAAAAGGTGATAAAGGCGCTAAGTCAGTTTTATATAGCAATAAAGAAAATCTTCAAACGGTTAATATTCCTCATGCCGAAAGAGATATCGATACGCAACAAGATCTAATCAACTGGCATAACAATATATAGTTCTCTGATTTTTACTTTTAAGACTTTATGTAAAATCAGCTCTAAATCAAATCAAAATCTTCGAACGACCAAATCAATATAAAGCTCAGAAAAATAACGCTTAGACCCATGAATTCCATTTGCATGTTCTGTTCGTTTACTGGCCCCAAAAGTGAAAGTGATGTCGGCCCTTGTGAAAAAACCATCAACAAATCAGGGATGAATAAGACGCTAATGACTCCAATCATAACAGCCAGTATTGTGTAAAAATTTCTTTTACTTTTACGCTCATTAAGTTGTATTTTTTTAACAACGGAAAAAGAAAAATCATCATCATGAATATAGTCATCTGATAACGTTTCTTTCAACCAATCATCATCAAGAAAGTCATTTTTCATCTGTGTTCTCACTTCTATTTTCTTCAGCGAAAGATTTTAATTTCAACCGGCTACGCCTAATTAATGTTTTAACTGTGCCTAATGGAATTTGCATAACAATCGCGATTTCTTGGTGCGTTAAGTCATGGCTAAAGTGTAACAGTAAGATGGCACGTTCATCTGATTTAAGGTGCTTTATTAAGTCTTTTGCCGTTTTTTCAGCGACCAGTCGATGTTCAAATTGACCATCATCTGCCTTGTCTTCAAGCTCTACATTCGTTTGTTCAGTTTTTTTTCGCGTGCTACTGACAAATTGCTGGTAAGCAATTTTAAACAACCAAGATAAGAATTTACCTTCACCACGATAGGTTTTTATATGCACAAACGCTTTTAAAAAAGTTTCTTGCGCTAATTCATCAGCAATGGCTTGATTCTGCAACGTCAATCGCCTTAGAAATTGACGAATAGGCGATTGGTTCTGCCGCATAAGCTGTTCAAAAGCGTGATGATCGTTATCTCGTTGAACGCGCTCAACAAGTTTCGCTTCCATGAGTTATATTTTTGCTGAATTGAGTCGAGAAAACACCACATAAACAATGCCAAGAATGATAGGTAAAAGACCAAACATCCAGGCAAAACCTCCCATCATTTTGAAAATCAATGTCAATACCATGCCTGTTACAAACAGTAAAATACCTTTTCTAAAATCATTTTGTGGTAATTTTTTTACTTTCAGTCCTAATGATTCAAGTAATTCTGGCGTAATATCTTTACCCGTTTCAACCAGTGATTGAATGGTTCTCTGCTTCGCTATTTTGGTGCGGTTTATAAAGAATAGGACAGCGATAATAACAAATGTTACACATACACCTGCAGTTATGTGCATAACAAAGTCGTAATAAGCTAATTCGTTCATTTTATTGCCTTAATTGATATCAATTTGTGATAAAAGAAAGTGGGTAACAACTTACTTTCTCTGTTTATTTTTCAGCGAGTTCTATCACTGATTCTAGTTGCTCTTGGTAATAAGTTGCATGTTTACTTTGGTTACTCTTTGCCAATTTAACCGCTTGCTGATAATTTTCCTTAGCGAGTTTATATTGACCATTTTCACGATAGCCATCACCTAAACCATCGAAGGCACTCGCTGAATATTGGTGATTCAGTCTATTTATCTCAAAGCTTTTTATCGCAAGTTTAAAAGCGTCGGCTTCGAGAAAGTCGTAACCTATAGTATTTAACCATCGTTTATTTGGCGTACTGTGATGACTGAGCATTTCATTAAAGAAAATCTCTGCTTGGACTATGTCATCTGCAACTAAATACAGTTTAATTAATTCCTGATATGTCCACTCAGACATCAGCACTTGATAACCTGCTCGCGCTGAAATCTCTTGGTAATATGCCCTTAAGGCAGAAATACCTCCAGCGTCTAAAAATCCTGCTAAGCCATCATTAACATTAGGCAGAATGATATCTCGTTCAAACTCGTCTACTTTAATATTCTGCGCGGCTAAATGCATATTCATTGTTAGCCTTATGCTACCAACAGGTGCAACATTGGCTAAATAGATAACCGTAGTGCCATCCTTATACAGGGCAACATTACTCGAGTATCCGTCTAACGAACCACCGTGACTCAACAATTGTATCGAAGGATTAAAGCGAATCATATTTTCATGATTAACAAACCAACCGTACCCGTACCCCCCTAAATTAGGCGTAAACATTTTATCCGTCATTTCTTTTGTTAAAATTGTATGCTGCTTAACCGCCTGACTCCAAAGGTGAAGATCATCAATCGTTGAATGCATTCCACCGGTTGAATAAGCAGTAGACTGATGACGAAACCTACTTTCTTTGTACTCGCCTTTTTTATCAAAAAATAAAGACTCGAAAAAACCACCCTCTTTGAATGTGTAACCTTTGGCAACGTGATTTTCTATATATTTATTATCCGCATACCCGGTATTTTCCAACTTTAGTGGCTTGGCTATTTTCTCTTGAATAAGTTGACTGAAAGTCTGACCGGTTACTTGCTCAAGCACAGCCCCTAATAAAACGTAGTTCATACTAGAATAATAAAACTGAGTGCCCGGCTTATTAATTAAGTCCATTTTTGCAATGAGCTGAGCATAAGATTTTACGGTAATAATATCCTCCCTAAACTTATCTAATCGAATATCCAATCTTCGTAAACCTTCATAATGAGGAACTCCTGAAGTATGAGAAAGTAGCCGATGAATGGTTAATTCTTTCCCCTTATCGTCAGGAAAGTAAGGTAAGTAGTCATTAATCGTTTTATCTAATGCTATAGCGCCCTTCTCTACTTGTTGCATCACTAACATAGCGGTAAATTGCTTGGTCACTGAGCCAATCAAAAAGCGAGAGTCTGTTGTTAAGCTAATATTTTTTCCTTGGTCGTGAAAGCCGTACGATTTTTTTAGTAATATGTTGCCATCTTTAGCAACCAGCATCACGCCATTAAAAGGGCTTTCAATACGATTGTGTTGCCCTTCTTCTGCATAGAGTGCCATTAAGGATTCAACACTATTTTGCCCATAACTTGAGAAAGTACTTAGCAATACACAGGCACATACCCATGCCTTTAGTGCAAAAGTATTGAACAACTTATTAAACGTTATTCTATTAGGTATCTTTGTATTTATAACCATGTTGCTTCCAATTTACTTGATGCTGGTTGAATTATTCAAATTTTTTTGCAATTGCTATCTTAAAGAACGCAGCTCAAGTTCATTTGGATTCAAATACAGTAAAATATTTTCGTTTTGCAATGATAAATTTGCAATTATGCAAATAAACACCTCCTTAACAATTAACAAAACATACGCATAACGCCTTATAGCTCACGATAATAGGAAATCATAACAGTACCTTCCTTTTGGTATGTCTATTGCAGTCCAGAAGAGATCGCAGTCAATACGCAACGAGGGGTTATGTCATGAGCTCAGAAAAAAAAGTACTGATCGTAGACGATGAAGTCGGTGTTAGAAAGACTCTTATTAGGGGGATACAGCGAAAATTTAATAAAACCAACCAGCTGGTCTCAATTACTGAAGCAAGTAATGGCCAGGAGGCAATTGATTTAGCAAATTTTAGTCCACCTGATTTAATACTCATGGATATTCGCATGCCTGTTATGAATGGCTTAAAGGCCTGTAAACTTTTAAGAGGTGACACAAAGTTTGCTGCAACCAAAATCATTATTCTTACCTGTGAAATAATGGAGGAAAGTGAAGGTTTATTATCGGGAGCAGACGACTTTGTTATAAAACCTTTCGATATAAACACCCTACTCATTCGTATTGAACGTGGGTTGTTTCAGCCGCCCCCCTTAAATAAAATCGCTCCTGCATATTTAAATGGTCTATTATCAAAAGAGTGCTTTTTTGATATTTGCATAAATTTTGAAATTGCTAGAGCAAAACGGTTTCAGCGCCCGTTAAGTTTGTTATTACTGAAGATTTCGCCTAAAGAGCTAGATAAGGAAAACAAACAAGGTCAGGCATTTATTTTAACTTTATTAAAACGAAGGGCCTCAGATAAAGTCATTAATTGGGCTAAAAATACCTTTGCGATTTTACTAACAGAAACAACTGCAGATGATGCTGCTTTAGTGGCAAAGCACATAGTTTCACGAGTAGACAATAGTCCAGATTTTTTCCGAACTTGTGTGGGTATTGCTAATTTAGAAGATACCTTAACCGACAACTTAGTGGTAAACGCAGAGTCGTCTTTACAAGAGTCAATGCGTACCGGAGACATCACCTTAAACAGAAAGGCTATTCATTAATGGAAAAGTACCGGGGATTCGGAAAAAAATAATGCGTTTATTCATCACTATAATCATCTTGGTTTCAGTGCCTAGTTATGGAGATTTTTCGGATAACCTCAGAGTTAGCCTAGATGGCAGTGCTCGGTTGAATAAAAATATTGCGGCAGATAATACCAGCCGTATTTATGCTTTAGGGTTAGACACACATAAAGTATTCAGTTCTACCTATGGCGATGTTGGCTACATGGTAGGTCAGTTATATTTAACTAAACTATCGAACCAAACTCCTTTTTCTTCGTTATTTAATTCCCCCGACGATAAACAATTTGTTATTCGTGAAGCGCATCTAAATTATACTGCGGGCCCTCAGTGGCTTCCTAATATTCGCCTAGGGCATTTCACTTTACCTTTTGGGCTTGAAGGAAGCATAGATACCAATGGACGTTTACTTGACTATTATCATGGTAAAAATTTAGGTACAAAACTCGATTGGGGCTTGGGTTTCAATAAAGTACTGTCTCAAGTTGAATACGAATTTAGCTATACGATGGGAGGTAAAAATGAACCTAAAACGGTTGATAGCTCCTATGTCTTTTCTGGGCGCATTGGCTCACTTAGCCACTACGATTTCATTATTGGTTTATCCTTTTTAGACGCTAAAATTGATAATATTCAAAGAAAGAGGTTCGCTATTGATTGGCAATATTATTGGCAAACGTGGGGGTTCTTGGGAGAAATAGCGTTTGGTAAAGATGATAAACTTCAAAAAGAATGGCAAGAAGAGAAATATAGTCTTCTAGAATTAAATAAAACATCGATCAACGAACAACTCAAATTATATGGGCAATATATTTTTACAGATCGTGAAGGTGAAAGTAAAAATCAGCAATTAATCAATATCGGTGTAAGTTATCAACTTGATGCTAAATTAGAATTAAGTTTGTCTAGCCGTCAGCAGCTCAATACACCTGAGTCCGGCAAGAAACAAAACCTCGTTAGGCTTCAATTAAGGTATAGATACTAATATGAAAATAATCCTAATATTAACACTTCTCCTATTTTCACTCCAAGACGCACACGCTGATGCTTACTGTTCGCTACGCGATCCAGTCGCTCAAATACAACAATTGTATCCACAAAAAACAACTCAGCTGTCCATAGTAAAAACAGTCGATAGCAGTACTCGAAAATTAGTAAAACTCGCCCTACCAAGTAATGATCTTCACTTTAGTGAATTAGGCCAACACACTTTGTATGTTGCGATGAAAAATACTGAAACATTGGGTTATGTCCATGTTAGAGCAGAGCAAAGTAAATGGGGATTAGTTGAAATAATATGGGCATTAGA
>Ga0209396_1000382_pt1 | contig 54318 bp, 47 predicted proteins | sample GOMGulsemesocosm_6_FD_184638 | JGI IMG/M metagenome (GOLD analysis project Ga0209396, IMG submission 184638) | Methane-oxidizing microbial communities from mesocosms in the Gulf of Mexico - GOM8C Gulf of Mexico (SPAdes) (version 2) | ecosystem: Environmental > Aquatic > Marine > Cold seeps... | reverse complement strand
ATTGGAGGTTCTGAGCATGCTACAGGACACTTATTGTATTCTCGTTTCTGGACAAAGTTTTTACACGATAGAGGATTCTTATCAGTAGATGAGCCTTTCAAGAAGATGATCAACCAAGGAATGATTTTGGGGACATCTGCTTTTGTGTATAAAATGTCTAAATACGCTAATGGTAGTTTTTTTAAAAAATTACTGAATAAGAAGGATTCACCTGAAGTTTTCATTTCGAAAAATGCTTCTGAAGTATTATATAATAATGTTGAGGGTGATGAACTAAATAGGATTAAAAAAGCATTAAAAGAGATTGAGGATTCGTTAACAGATGGTTTGAAAAAAACCGAAAAGAAGAACTTTTTTATAAAAAACAAAGAAGTTAAATTTGATGAAAAAAAAATAGTAACACCTATTCATGTAGATGTATCGTTAGTGAACTCTTCAGATGAACTTGATGTTGATGGGTTTAAGAGACATCCAATGAATATGATGCATAATAAGGCATACTTCATTTTTGAAAAAGATGGTTCTTATAAAGTAGGTCGTGAAGTAGAGAAAATGTCGAAGTCTAAATATAACGTAGTAAACCCAGATGAAATCTGTGAGCGATACGGAGCTGATACTTTACGTTTATACGAAATGTTTTTAGGGCCTTTAGAACAAGCAAAACCTTGGAATACTGCTGGGATTACGGGAGTACATAACTTCTTAAAAAAACTATGGAAACTGTATGTGGATGATAACGGATTAAAAGTTACTGATGCAGCACCAACAAAAGACAATTTAAAGACCTTACATAAAACCATTAAAAAGGTATCTGAAGATATTGAGAATTTCTCTTTTAATACGTCAGTATCTACATTTATGATTTGTGTGAATGAGTTAACTGCTCAAAAATGTAGTTCTAAAGAGATATTAGAACCATTAGCGGTATTAATGGCTCCTTATGCACCACATATAGCAGAAGAGTTATGGGCTAACTTAGGAAACGGTTCTTCTGTTTCAGAAGCTGCTTTTCCAATATTTGATGAAAAGCATTTGGTAGAAAGTAGTAAAAACTACCCTGTATCATTTAACGGTAAAATGCGTTTTATGTTAGAGTTGCCATTAGATATGGGTAAAGACGATATCGAAAAAACGGTTATGGCAGATGAACGAACTCAAAAACAATTAGACGGTAGAACACCTAAAAAAGTAATTATAGTTCCTGGGAAGATTATCAACTTAGTAGGATAATCAAAATCTAAAATTTTATACCAAAGGGCTGTCTGAAAAGGCAGCCCTTTTCCTTTTGTCAGACTGAGCTTTAGGTCAAAGTTTTCTTAACGGAGGAAATAACGTCATTGTGAAGGAGGTACGACTGTGACAATCTCATAGTAGAATGAGATTGTCATATTTTACAAAATAGTAAAATTCGCAATGACGTATGGATTTATCTTTTTAAAGAAAAATGTGCGATAAACTCTCGTTGAATTCCTTTTGGGTTTTTTTCTGAATACAAAATTTTAAACCAGTAGTCATCCGAAGGTAAGGTTTTTCCTTTATATAAGCCATCCCACCCTTTACTGTCTTGATCAAATTGAAAGAGCTCTTTTCCAAACCGATTAAAAATAGTAATCTTAGCAAAATCCAATTCATCTACACTACTAATGTTCCAGCAATCATTAATGCCATCGCCATTAGGTGTGAAAAATTTTGGATAATCTAGTATAACCAGTTCAATGACTTCTTTAAAACAGGAATTACTGTCTATGATGGTAATTATATGTACTCCTGCACTCACATTATCAAATAAACCGCTGGATTGAAACTCCCCATCATCCAAACTAAATGCGTATTCGTCAATACCAGTTGCGGTTGCAAGAATTTGATGAGAATTTGAAAATGGTGGGGTAATAACATTTGCATCAAAGTTAGTAGGTCCCGTTGATATAATGATATCTATTTCTTTAATGACAATACAGTTAAGGCTAAGATCTTCAATTCTTCCAAAAACAATTTCTGGGTTATTGCTATTCATAAAAGTAGTTGAGGGAACTATTGGTGCAACATTGTCAATTGCATCTTGTAGCGATAAATGATAGCTAATTGCATACGAGTTAATACTATTTAGTTCCGTAATTAGCTCATTATCAAAAATGGTAAGGTTTATGGTTGTTACCCCATCTGCAATACCATCTTTATCACAAATAATATGTTCAATTGGAGGTTGTGAAAATACGGTATCAGTAAATTCAACTGTTGCGGTATCTACAGAAAGAATTGTATTCCCATCGCATAATGTGTACAATACTTCCGCACGATAAATATGTACTTCAGTTGGGCATACTGTAATTTGATTTTCGGTAGCAATTACTTGATTACCATTGCTAACATCATACCATGTTATTTGTGTGTTTGATGGTCCTGATGGCACTATTCTCCATGCTTCATTTTCGGTAGCCCAACTTCCTGTATTTCGACTATTAGGAGTTAAGCCCTGGGTACCAGTAGCATTTTGAATACCTAAAACACTATTTCCATTATTCCAATCCGGACAGGTAGATTTTGCTTCAATATATACTTCAATGATATTAGTTGATTCATAAAGAACCATTTGAAAAGTTGAGGTTAAAGAAACACAATCAAACAAAGGGACTTTGTAGTAGCTTACGACTAATCTTCTACAAGGAAATTCGCCAAATACTTCCCATCCTATTTGCCCTCCTTCACTAGGGTCAATATCATGAAACACTCCGTATATAGCATTTAATATTTTTTTTGGTTCTGCGGTACTCGGAAATTGAGAATTAGGAATTCCCAAGTTAAACTCCCATGGACATTCATCTGCGTCATCAGTGCTTCCATTGTCGTTAATATTTCCAAGATCAAAGGAAATAGCACCATTAGAACTCACTACTGCTTGTGAATATTCCTGATTGTAGAAGCAAAAATTAAAAGGAAGAATTACTTTTGGGTCTGACCAAACATCATCAATATTTACACTGATAGGATTTGCTAACCCGGAGAAAGGAAATTCAGGGTCATAGTCAATTTGTTCTATGCTATAACTTGTTGGTACGCCAGTTTCAGGATAATTGGCTATTAAATCGATACATCCATCTTGAGAATTGCAATTAATGTAAATCGTTTCATTTTCACTAATATCGGTAATTTTCACTTCAGGACAACCGCTAACCTGCCCTAGTAAGAGACATGGGGTGAAAAGGATGAAATAAATGAAAATTCGATTACGATACATTATAAGCTTTAATTGAAAATGTATTTATGTAAAAGATTTAGGGTTAATAAGTTACGGAATATTTCTCATTTAATAAAATAATTTAGAGCAATAGCAATTTATGAATCAAGGTTGAATTTAAATAAGGACATAAAAAAACCACGCTATTGCGTGGTTTTTAATATGATATAATAGATAAGGTTTATTATCTATTCATGTTTTTTATTTCTTCAGAAAAAGTATCAACATCTATAACACCATCTCCAATTAATTGCAATGCTTTTCGAACTATATATTCAACATTTGAAGGAGCAAATCCTAAACCTACACCAATACGCTCAAGCATTGTTATTTGTTTTTCTTTAATGTCTAAGTCAACATATACTATACGTACCAAATCAAATAAACGCTCTAATCTTCTGTTGTAAGTAGTAGGAGGGTTTATTGGATAATTTGTTGGGTCTTCTAAAATTTCATTATAAGCAACTTCACCAATATTTAGTTTTTTAGCTAAACGTTGTAAAAATTTTTTCTCTTCTTCAACAATTTTACCATCGCTTAATGCAACACGAACAATGGCAGCAAAATGGCCTTGGTTTCTTGCAACAAATCCGCTTGAATATAAATCTTTAATTGACATTCTTTAATTTTTAAGAATTTCTGCAAATATACATATTAGTTTAAAAATATGTATAGTTAGGGCGTAAAAAAACTGACAAAGTTTAAAAATAGATAAACTTTCTAATAACTTCTCCTGGAAATTGGTATGTTATATTGTTCAACTGCTAAGTTTCTACACTATAGTTGGATGTTATTTTTAATAAAGAGACAGGTTATATACCGAAATTTCACATTAAATGTTTTTGATATTTCGTCGTAATCGTGGTTCGTCAATACACCATTTTTCTTACGTTTTAGTGCTAATTTTTCCCCTTCAATAATTAAACGTTCAACCAGTTCTCGAGTGTCCTTTGAATAATTAAATGAAAGTTTTCTCCAGTTTCTTTCGAGTATTGGAGACTGTAACCACATAAGGAAATTATTCACCCAAATACCTTTTCCGGTAATGTCATTAGAGCCGATAGTTAAATAATCTTCCACGGCTTGAAAAACCTTAATAGAGCTTGAAATTTCTATTTGCTTCTTTTTTGCTGGATCAAAAACTTCTGGCTCAAAACCACCATAATCTGCATCTGGTGTCATAGATTTGTATAGAAAAAAACCTTCTGGGTAAGCTTCTGATAACTCAAGCTGTGGTGAAAGCCAATTTCTTTGAATGTTTTCCAGAGTTATATGTGCAATTCTATTTTCTTCAATGCGATTGTTTGAAAGGGTAGAGAGTATTAAGTTGTACATCACTAAAATAATAGACACACCTGCTGTAATCCCTATAATCAATTCTAGTTTACGATCTATGATAGGTGTTTGAGTTTCTGAATTCCCTATCATTATTTTAAATTATGTGATAAAAGGGCTATTTCTAACGAAATTTTTAACATGAATTGCGTATTACTACGTGGTTTTGTATAACTATTAGTTTTTTAAAGCATAATTATTCTACCAACATTTTCTTTACACTTTATCATTATCCGTTTTAAGAGTTACAAAATACCTTCCCTGTAACATATATAATTTACAATTAGTTGTTTCAACTAGAAACACACACGCTAATTAGAAGTTAAGACTATGTAAAAGTTACTCAGTTAGCTCTAAAAAGGTTTTATATTTGTAGTGTAAATAATAAAAAATGGATTTAATAAATCAACCTTTACCGTGGTATATATCGGGGCCTTTAATTGCGATTACAATGTTATCACTGCTTTTAGTAGGGAAGAATTTTGGAATGTCGTCTAATTTAAGAACTTTGTGTACTGCCTTAGGAGCAGGTAAAACCTGTGACTTCTTCTGTTTTGATTGGAAAGGACAACGATGGAATTTGTTAGTGTTGTTAGGGGTGGTTATAGGTGGTTTTATTGCGTTTAATTATCTATCTGGCGGAAATGCTCCAGCAATTAATCCAGAGGTTATAATTAAGTTAAAGGTGTTAGGGTTTGAAAGTGCTGGAAATAGCTATTTACCACTTGAGTTATTTGGTGAGTCAGTTTTTAGCTCACCAAAAAGCATTCTGATTTTATTAATAGGAGGTGTTTTAGTTGGCTTTGGTGCTAGGTATGCTGGAGGCTGTACTTCTGGTCATGCAATATCAGGTTTAAGTAATTTACAGCTACCGTCATTAATTACTGTAATAGGTTTCTTTATTGGCGGTTTAGTAATGATTCATTTAATATTTCCTTTAATTTTTTAAGTTATGAAAAGTATTCTATATCTCGTAATCGGAATTTTTTTTGGTATCGTAATGCTTAAATCAGAAGCTGCTTCTTGGTTTAGAATTTATGAGATGTTTCAATTTAAAGCATTCCATATGTACGGTATTATTGGCTCAGCACTAATGTCGGGAATTATTTTTGTGCAGTTAATTAAGCGATATAAAATAAAGACTTTTGGAGGAGTGGTAATATGTTTTACAGACAAAAACAAAAGTGTATTACGTTACTTGATAGGAGGATTCATATTTGGTTTGGGTTGGGCATTGGCAGGAGCTTGTCCTGGTCCAATGTTTACACTACTAGGTGCTGGGTTTTTTCCTATTGTAATAGTAATACTAGGTGCGTTATTAGGCACTTGGTTTTATGGGTTGTTAAAGAATAAGTTGCCTCATTAATTTGAACAAAAAATGCTTAAGTTTTAAGAAATATACGAAGTATGAGAAGTTTTAATTAAAAGTAAATAACCTCTCTATAGAATAGGCTCATTCCCTATGTATTTACACTCTTTTTAAATGAATATGAAACTAGACGAACAGTTTTGGAATACACGTTACCAAACTAACGATACTGGATGGGATTTAGCTGAAGTATCAACACCTTTGAAAGAATATTTTGATCAACTCACCAATAAAGAATTAAGCATACTAATTCCTGGAGGAGGAAACTCTTATGAAGCAGAATATTTACACAAACTGGGTTTTAAAAATGTTTATGTAGTAGACTTATCAGAAACCGCATTAGCTAACATAAAAGAAAGAGTTCCTTCATTTCCATCTGAAAATTTAATTCATCAAAATTTTTTTGAGGTAGACTTAAAATTTGATTTAATTATTGAGCAAACTTTTTTTTGTGCCATAAACCCAAGTTTAAGAGAAAGCTATGTAGAAAAAACAAATAGCCTTTTAGATTTAAAGGGTAAAATTGTAGGGTTACTTTTTGATGCGCCCTTAAATACGGATCATCCTCCATACGGTGGAAGTAAAGAAGAGTATTTAAAACTCTTTAGCCCTGTTTTTAATGTGGAGGTTATGTTATGTTGTTTTAATTCTGTAGAAAGTAGAAAAGGACGGGAGTTGTTTATTAAACTATCTAAGCAGTAATATTTAATTAGCCATACCAATTCCGAAAAATCAAAAATAAAAAGACTCAAACTACTGGTTAACAGTGTTTAAGTCTTTTTTTTACACGATCGGAGAGACTCCAGTCATTTGTGTTCAATTTAGAGGCTATAAGTGGTTGATAATTAAAGCTTAAATTTTTATTTTAAGTATAAGTTGAAAATATATTAAGTATTATTCTTCTTCTACTTGGGTATTTTCCAATGTACCTTTTATCACATAGCTCTTATTCGAGAGGGTCGAATATTTTTTGCGAAAAATTACCTTCTCATCTGAACGCTCTGGAGCTCGAATAACTACTATAACATTCGTAGCCTTGTTAGGGATAGTGATTTTATCGGAATTACCCTTAGTAACTAGGCTTTTCGTATTCATCTGTTCACCATTTAACTCCCACTTGACGATGCATTTTGTCTTAAACACTCCTTCATTTCGAAAGTTTACGGTACCCGATGTTGCTGCTCCTTCCAGCTGTGGTGATAAAGGTACCAATTCGCTGATCCAAGCCACTACGCTTACCGTTGATACAGGTTTAGACTCATCTGATAATCGATATGGGCCAATGTAAACATCGTCATCCGTTTTGCGAAAATCATCGATCATTTTTTGATCTTTTGGGTCCCAATTTCCTTCAAACTTTGCAGATTTAGCAATGATCATTCCAGTAGTGATTAGTGGGAGAATTCCGGAATTTACATCCCTCTTCCCTGAGGAGCAGTATCCCGGCTGTTGACCAGCCAGCCACCATCCATCAGTTTTAAACAGTGTGAAATCCATCCAAGGTCTAATGAAACGAACTAACATATACTCGAGTTCGCAATGGGTGAAATTGGTTGTCTTACTTAGCGATACCTGCTTGTTTCCTAACGTGAGAGTAGTTGGTGGTAACTTATCACCAAGTAAATTCAGACTACTCGTACTAGATTCGTTGCCATCCAGAGAAATTTTGACTTTGCTATATCTAGTAGGGTCGTCAGTATACCAGTCAGTTGGAACAGCCTCTATTAGCCTCCATTCGCCATGGCTTACGAAATCCGCTTGGCCAGATGTTTCAAAGTTACGCTTGGCATTCGCGATCATACTTGTCAAGTAGGTGGACTCAATTGGAGCGGAAGCTCCATTTACAATTCCTCCATACTCTTCTTCTATTGAAGATGGCGAGGTCATATATTCAGTCGTCAATCTCGGTGCTGGGTCAACAAGTTGTTGAAACTTTTGGGCAGCAAACATATCTCCCTCAGGATTCGCATTTGACAAAGCGTTTTTAAAGTCTGATAAATTTAATGTCAAAGGAAGTGGAGAGATTTGAATAACCTGAGAAGACTCCTGTGAATCTGACCCAACCTCCCCACTCATTGCCTTTGATGAAAAGGAAGGAGTGGGAATTGATGATGACTCAGTATTCGCTGGTGTAGATAATTCGGTATCTAACTCTGTTGTGATACCAGATAAGATTTTTTCAAGTAGACTTGCCATTACTTTTTAGTTGGTGGACATTCCGGAACAAGATTGCTAATCCATGCAACTACTTGAGGTTGATGAAATGACAGCTTCATACCATTTGCACTGCTACTGAAATTGTCAGTAGTCGACTCACTGGTTGATTTATGACTTCCACCACCAAATGGTCCCCATCCCCATCCTGAAGATTTAGTTTCTTGAGATTTAGTATGTATGTAGCTCGAGTCAGATTCGTTGAATTTAGCTTCAATTGAAACATTTCGCATCATTACGAATGCTGATGGAATACCAGGCAAGGCAAGACCTCCACCTTTTCCGTCAGATATCAGGTTACTATCGGAATATCCGTTGTTATTCCATCCGTCCATGGTAAATAAAAGTTGATTTAACCATGGGCGATGAATTCTCACAAGCACAAGCTCTGCCTGCATTGTGAATGATTCAGCTTCCATGCTTACATTTTTTGTTTCGGTTGATCCTGAATTGTTTGATCCTTTATACCAGAACCAACCACGTGAGTTATTCGCATATGTCGTAGCGGTCGTTTTTGTACTCGTCTTCAATTTGTCGCTTGACAAATTAACAGTAGTACCTTTACAGGTTGGTTCCGTCCAGTTTGATGGTGTCACGCTAGAGAGCATCCAAGGTTGGCCAAGCTCTGAATTCGAGGCTGCCCATTTTGTGTCTTCCATGACCTCTTTCGCGTCTGAAATCACTGCTGAAATAGCGTTGTTTTTGATTGACTCCAAAGCGTCTAGAACTTCATCTACATCAGACTTTCCAGCTGCAACCCATGATTTGTACGTAGACTTAACCACAGCGTCAGCTCTACGCTTATCTAAATTTGCTTGTCTTTTTCCTTCGTTAGTACTGAGGTCAGCATCAAGCACGACTTGTGTTGCATCCATTATGGCAGTAACATATTCTTCTTTTGCATCCTTGTACCCAGAGAAGAGAGGAGAATCCTCAAGGGTAACTGTTACGTCTCCTGTAACAATACTCGTGTGTTCTACATTAATTCTTAGAATGCCTTGTAATTTTTTATATAAATCCTCTTGGCCTTGTGAAGGCATATTTTCCAAATCTATGTTGGCACCTTCTACTATAAGTTGATAAGCTTTAGCAAGTCCATCCTTCGGTGCCCATTGCACACCGGATAAATCAGGCACTTTATCTACGAATACTGATAATGTTTCTGCGGTTTCTATATTTCCACCTGGATTACCTCCCGAAAGTGCATCTGCAAATTCTTCTAAGTTGAGCACTTCACCTTGAGTCATTTGTACGCGAATGTTGTCGGCTTTGAGTCCCGTTCCTTCGCTTCCAGAAGGGGAGGCAGTTACAAGGTCGTAAATAGTATCGTAGAGATTTGCTAGTAGTTGTTTATTATCCATTTAATTGAATTTAAATTGTTATTTTAAAAAAAACTTTTTGTTACTTTTTAGTATGCAACATCATACGGTGATGTTGCATACATTTACTTTTATGATAAGATGACGTTGTTATGTGCTATACTCAGCTGCGCTAAGTAGCTATCCATAGGATTACATAATGGGGATATTGTAGCTTCTGTGATCTCCTTTCCATCAAGATTTTTGACTTCTCTTGTGAAGTTTGAAAAAGCTGAAACCATCTTTTGAACTTCATCGCTAGCTGTTCCCATTGCAACACCCGCAATGGCGATAGTACCCAATACTCCTAATGTATTGCTTGCAACTCTTACACGTTCCGCAGCGGCATTTGAGATTTTGCGTTGTGCTTGAAGTGCATCAAATACTTGATCACGAAGTTCTGTAAGATGTATAAACTCGATTGTTTTGTCGACAACTGCTAAAACTTTCTTCATTTCAGCAACTGCAAGTTCAACTGCTTTTTTTGCCGCAGCAACCTCTGGTGCAGCTGCATCTTCCGCTCCAACGTCAAGCAGACTTGACAACTCCTTTTCATCTGGAATTAGCGATACGAGATCTTCTGTCGGACCTCCTCGACTTTCATCAACAGCATTGTTAAGTTTATCTAGAGTAGCCTGAAGTGTATCAACGCGTGCATTTTCGCGTTTGAAATCTGAGGTAGCACGATCGAAGTTCGATGTTTCTGTAGCGACAGCATCTTTTCTGCGTATATCAACTTTATCCGAATTTTTAGACAGACGACGAGCAGTTTCAGATAGATCATTGGCGCTGTTCGTAAAGTCAATGATGACGGATGAGACACTCTCAGTTAGTCTACTTTCAAGCTGTTGACGTCCAGCGTCAGCAGTTTTCGCATCGATTTCACCAGCCTTTTCTGCGTTATTTATTTTTTCTATGCTCAAAGTAAATGCCTCAGCTGACTTAAGCTTTTTTATAGATATTGGAAGTTTGATTAGAGCGTCATTAACTTGACTTTCGAGCGTGTCTGCAATAGTACTTGCTATATTAATGTCGTCAGCAAAGTAAGTGTAGGCTCCATCTTGTGTTGCTGGAACAGCTCTTCTTATGGTTTTAATTGATTGCGCGATAGCATTCATATCGGGCAATACATTTTCGTTATTTAAAATTCTATTTGTGGTCATGAGATTTCTTTATTTATGATTTATAAATAGTTATGTCATTATTATGACTCGTACGTTTTTTTAAATTCATCGTAAGCTTGGTCAAATACTTTAGAAAGTTTTGCCGTCATATCACCTACTTCTTTCCATGGATTGATGATAGTTTCAAGATCAGTAATAAAAGTCAATAACATTGTACTATCGTTAACCTCTGCCCATTTTTCAACTGACTGGTCAATTCTACTAAGGATATCTGTCCAAAGGAAGTCAAGGTGACTTAAGGCTTGTTCTGCATCAAGAAGGCGCATACCAAGATCTGTAAATTGAGTTGCAAAAATATTTAAAGACCCTTGAATCAATTGATCCTTTTTGAGTTCTACTGACTTTTCATTTTTCTCGTTGATCTTTAGGTTTTTCTTTTTTCGTGCTGCTTCGGCTTTTGCCCCAAATATACCTCCAGTAATAGCCAGACCAATTGGACCACCTGCTGCTCCTGTAAAAGCAAGACCGACATACTTGTCGTAATCCTTCTTCAATTGTTCTATTTCTTTATCTAGAGTATCAATTTCTTTGACAAGCTCCTTAATTTTTCCATCAAGGTTGGCTTCTTTTGCTCGCTCTTTCTTGTCAGCTACAGCTGGTTCAAGTCCAGATACTTTCTTACCACTAGATAGTGATCCACCAGATATCTCAGTTTTGTAATCTCGAATAGCAGTACGTACAACACGCGTTTTCGTTTGCTGCGTCTCACAAGTGGTTCTAAGTCTTGCAATAACTTCTGGCAGCGCTCTTTGAATTTGCTTGTCTTTGTCTGAAGTGATTGGAATCTCGGCAGTAGAGTCACCTATTGTACCCAGTTGTGCTATAATATCCATTTCATTAATCACTTTGATGATGGAATTCCCATAAATGACTATTTCTTCAGATGCTACCGATAGGTTGGATGATTGTTCCTTTACCTCATTTTCTACAGGAGTCCATCGATTGGCATGGTCTGTAACCATATGATACAAACTAAGGATATCAGTAGGTTCTAAACCTGCAATTCCAGTAGTTGGCGAGCCAAGCTCTTTGATGAATGTATCTAAGTCTGAGGGCAATTGTCTCGCATCTCGGACATATAGTAAAATACTGATTAAATCATCTGTGGTAAATACTCCAGCAGCACGTCCTCCTTCTTCTTCAGTTCCTGTGAGTAACTTAAGTACTACTTTAGGAAGGTCTCCGGTTTTAATTTGTGTTTGAGTTTCTGTGTTTAAAATCATTTTCTTCTTTTTAGTTATTGGTGAGATAAAATTTATGATAAAGCTTTGTACAAAGTGGTTGCATCATCCTTAATGGAATTCCAATCAATAAGTACTTTTTTGTAACTGATATAAAAATTTAGGAGTAATTCTTCGGTGTCAATACTCTCAAGATTATTGGTAATGTTATTTAGTCTAATGCAGGCATCCGAACTTGTCAACCATATATGGGTAAGCGCAGATTGTGCGTCAACCATGGCATAGCCAAGACCCTGTAAATGAATAAATAAGCGTCCAACGGCATAAGTAAGTCGTTGCTGTTCTTGCAAATCGTCCTGACGGCTTGTCAACTCTGCTAACGTTTTTTCAATTTGTTCCTGAACGGCAATGGCTCCAGCTGAGCCTTCCCCAAATTGGGCTACAATTCGAGCACAAGCTTCTTTGTATGCGTCGATCATAGGACCAACTGTTTTTTCATTCCCGATTACGTTGTTCGCTCCTTTTAATTTATCGACTTTACTTGCGACATTGGCTTCAAGAATAGAGGATTGGGTTCTGAAATCAGCGATAAGCTTGTCGGTAGCCTTGGTGTCACCCAATGAACCTAGGCTTGTTTTATGAAGCACATCAATATATGGCTGTAGATTGTTGAGACGTGCTATTGTCGACTCATCCAAAGCAACGTCGTTCCCTTTGAAATCATCAGGGTTAAAGGATGCTTCACCAACTGTAGTAAGTATTTGTTTGACTGGACCTAATGCGTCCAGACCTCGCATAAGTCCGCTACCATTTTTTACAACTTCTGCAGCAGTAATCGAAAGTTCTCGAAGTTGATTTCTAGCTTGAGTTGATACATTCTCCCAAAGGTCAGCATTAGATCGAATTTCTACGAAAAGAGACTGCATGGAAGCTGGGCTGAGGTCTGGTACATCAGATGTATCGTAACCCAAGTAAACCTTCACTGCAGAAAGTTCAGTTGGGAGTGTTTTTGCGAAGCTAACATACTCTTCGACTAGGGCTGTTTGTTTTGAAATTTTATTCATAATTACATTTCTTTAACATTCGCTTTAAAAGCTGTTTCAAGCAAACACTATTTTTTTTCCAAAAAGTGTAATACTTATTACCGTCATTTTCATTGGACATTAGGCAACACCCTTCCTTTATAGGGTTTTTTAGAGTTCTTCTTCTTCTTCTGAATTGATTTTTATTTCAATTGAATGTGTTTCAAAATTATAAAAAAGGGTTAAAAAATAACCGCGTATAAATACTGGAATTCAAATACGATTGTGGTTCAATTAAAAGGAGGTAGTATTTTAAATATTATTTTATGAGTCAACTATGATACCGTATACTTATGGACTTCGGGGAGTAAATCCGTAAGTAGATATACGTTTAGTTTGGAGTTGTAGCCAAGATCAATCATCTATTTATATGCTGTGGCAACAGTTTTCATACGACAAGGAAATTATGTATGGTAATAGCATTTAAAATTTCTTTTCTATCAAACCGATTTAAATGTTAGAAGCTCAATTTTAACACATAAAATTAAGTTTTGACAATTTCCATGTGAATGGACCGCACTCTTAATTTGATGTGCAATTACTTTATATTTAAATGAGAAATAGTTATTGCAAAATGTAATCTTGATTTATTTTAAATTTTAGTTATGGAGGTAAGGAAGGTAGCTTAGTAAATTATTTTCTTTTCGGGTTTTCTTAAAATGGATTCCTGGCATTTAGCAAACGGTTATTTATTTCTATAATTCATTTGTTTTACAAGTTATCAAAGTATTATTACACTTTTTATAGGCTTCAGCTCTATTTCGTTAGGTTCTAGAGCTTCTGTACAAGGGGTAAGACCCAATTACATATATATCTTCTCTTATTTTTGTGTAGTTTGGCTGGTGTGTAATTGGCCAGTGCAATTTTTCGTTTCTTTGAAGTTTATATATAGTTTTGACACTTTTTCTAAATAAAAAACCCTTGAAAACTACTGTTTTCAAGGGTTTTAGGAGTACGGGCGGAGAGACTCGAACTCTCACACCTCGCGGCACTAGATCCTAAATCTAGCGTGTCTACCAATTCCACCACGCCCGCTATTAAGGACTGCAAATATACATATTCCTTGTAATAATCAAATAAAAATCTTTAAAAAAATATGAATACTATTTTTAGTACTTTTGAAGCTCTAAAACTCTGAGCAATGGACAATATTAAAAACTACATAAACGAACATAAAGATCGTTTTTTAAACGAACTAATAGAACTACTAAAAATACCTTCTGTAAGTGCTGATTCTGCATTTTCAAATGATGTAAGACAAACTGCGGATGTGGTAAAGTTAAGCCTTGAAAAAGCAGGTTGTGATTTAGTTGAAATATGTGAAACTGATGGATATCCTATTGTTTATGGGGAAAAAATGATTGACCCTGCTTTGCCAACTATATTAGTTTACGGGCATTATGATGTGCAACCAGCTGATCCTATTGAATTATGGACAAGCGGACCATTTGAACCTGTAATTAAAAAAACTGACAAACACCCAGAAGGAGCAATTTTCGCTCGTGGAGCCTGCGATGATAAAGGACAAATGTACATGCACGTAAAGGCAATGGAATTTATGACTTCTACAAATCAATTGCCATGTAACGTTAAGTTCATGATTGAAGGTGAAGAAGAAGTTGGTTCTATAAACCTTGGTGTTTTTGTTAAGAACAACCAAGAAAAATTAAAGAATGATGTTATTCTGATTTCTGATACAGGAATGATCGCTAATGATATTCCTTCAATTACAACCGGTTTAAGAGGGTTGAGTTATGTTGAGGTTGAAGTTACAGGTCCTAATAGAGATTTACATTCTGGTTTATACGGAGGAGCTGTCGCAAATCCTATTAATGTGTTGACAAAAATGATTGCTTCTTTACATGATGAAAAGAACCATATTACCATTCCTGGTTTTTATGATGGTGTAGAAGAACTGTCTCGTGAAGAACGTGATGAAATGGCAAAGGCGCCTTTTTCTTTAGAAAATTATAAAAAAGCCTTAGATATTGATGCTGTTTATGGTGAAGAAGGATATACAACTAATGAGCGTAACGCTATTCGTCCAACATTAGATGTAAACGGAATCTGGGGAGGATATATTGGTGAAGGAGCAAAAACAGTTATTGCTTCTAAAGCGTATGCAAAAATTTCTATGCGTTTAGTGCCTAATCAAGATTGGGAAAACATTACCGAACTGTTTACAAAACATTTTGAAAGCATCGCTCCAGCTGGTGTAACGGTAAAAGTTACTCCACATCATGGTGGTCAAGGTTATGTTACTCCTACAAATAGTACAGGGTATCAAGCAGCTAGTATGGCTTATAGTGATACTTTCGGAAAGAAGCCAATTCCACAACGTAGTGGAGGAAGTATTCCTATAGTAGCTTTATTTGAAGAGGAATTAAAAAGTAAGACCATTTTAATGGGATTCGGATTAGATTCTGACGCCATACACTCTCCTAATGAGCATTTTGGAGTATTTAATTATTTAAAAGGAATTGAAACTATTCCGTTGTTTTATAAGTATTTTACTGAATTAAGCAAATAATTTAATTTCAATATAAAATCAAATCCGTTCTACCGAGCGGATTTTTTTTCGCACTATTCTTTTGCTCTACACTTGTAGAATTGAAATATTGTTTCTACATTTGTAGAGCAGTAATTAAATAGGTATTATGAAACGAACATGAACTTTTTTAATCAAAAAATACTTTCAAGGGTATGATTAAAATAAGTTCATGAGAGAACGAAGGTAACGAGTGGTTACATGGGTTCTCAAATTTTTGAATAATTTTTCTAATTACAAAATTTTAAACACATGAAATTGTCAAAAACAGAAGAAACACTAATGAATTATTTATGGAAGCTGGAAAAAGCTTTTATGAAAGATTTATTGGAAGTATACCCAGAACCAAAGCCAGCAACAACAACCTTAGCTACATTATTAAAAAGAATGTCAGACAAAGGATTTATAACTTATAACCTAGAAGGGAAATCAAGAGAATATTATCCGTTGGTTAAAAAGGAAGCGTACTTCTCAAAACATGTAAATGGTTTGATTAAGAATTTCTTTAACGATAGTGCTTCACAATTTGCATCTTTTTTCACAAAGGAAACTAATTTAACTAAGGAAGAATTAGAGCATTTGAAATCGATTATTGACGGAGAACTAAAAAAGAAATAGTTATGCTTGATTATCTATTAAAATCTGGAGGATGTTTATTGGTATTTTACCTTTTTTACGTGCTGTTTTTAGAGAAAGAAAACATGCATGTATATAAGCGTATTTATTTATTATCAATAATAGTGGTGTCTTTTGTAATACCGTTTATCACGTTTACAAATTATGTAGAAGTAGTTGAGCAAATACAACCAATGATTGCTACTGATGTTGTAGCAGAATTTCCAATTATAGCAGCAACTGAACAACAGAATTATTTACCAATAATATTATGGAGTATTTATAGTTTAGGAGTATTGCTATTTGGATTGAAGTTCATAAAAAACAGCCATGAAATTGTAAATAAGATTAAAAGTAACCCAAAAGAGAAGAAAGGTGAAACTACGTCTGTTTTATTGAATGAAGATATTGTGCCGCATACTTTTTTTAATTTTATATTTTACAATGAAAAGAAGTATACTACACATCAAATTCCAAACGAAGTTGTTTTACATGAAGAAACACATGCGCGTCAAAAACATAGTATTGATGTGTTGTTGCTAGAGTTTTTAAAAGTAGTATTCTGGTTTAACCCAATTGTACACTTACTAAATAAAGCAGTTAAATTAAATCATGAATTTCTAGCTGATCAAGCAGTTTTAGATAACGGAGCCAATACCAAAATATATCAACAAACATTGCTAGCATATTCATCAAATGCTAGTCAATTACAATTGGCACATGCCATTAATTATTCATCAATCAAAAAACGATTTACAGTTATGAGAACACAAACATCAAAAAAGAAAATTTGGATCCGAAGCTTTGTATTGCTTCCAGTAGTAGCATTATTACTATTTAGTTTTAGTACAACCGTACAACAAGAAAAAGCTACGCCACAGCAAGTTACCGAGTACAATACATTGGCTAAAAAATATAATGAACAACCTAAGAAGGGTATGGTTGTTAAATTAAAAGAAGTTAACAGAATAGCGTATTTGTATAAGTTAATGACGCCTTCTCAAAAAAAGAAAGCTGAAAAATTCCCTAGTTTTCCACCAATGCCACCATCGCCAAAAGTAATTAAAGGAGTAAATGATACTGACTCTAATATCCCACCGCCACCTCCATTACCTAAAGAGGCAAAGTATGTTTTAGACAATAAAAAAGTTTCTTATGATGAAGCATCAAAAATAAGTAATGATAAAATTCAAAGTGTAGATATTGTTACTAAAGATGAAAACGGTAAGAAGTTAGAAAAGTCTGTAATTTACCTTTATACAAAAAAGGAAAAGAAGATAGGAGATGAGTCAAAACGTCCCATAACTTTAATTAACGGAAAAACAGCATGTGAAGGGTGTCCTATTGAATTCACAAAAGAACAACTATTAAAAATGTTGGTTACCGTAGAAAAAGGGAGTGTTACTGAATTTAAAATAAAATTCCCAAGAAAGCCTACCGTTACTGTTAGTAACAGTAATACATTAAATAGCAAAGCCAAAACGTTCTTACAAGAAGCCAAAATAGGCCAAATGGCACAAATTTTTAATTTAAAATCATCCCTAAGTAACCATGCAAGTCATCCAGTTATATTCAAAATAATTGAGTAACTAATAGGTTTAAATAAAAAAAAGGAGGTTTGATAAAACCTCCTTTTTTTACACTTATTTTTTAGGTGGTGGTGGCGGCATTTTTTTAGAAATCCCAGGAACGGATTTATATACATAATCGGCATGGAACCCTGTAAAGTATTTTCCCATTTTTTTTCCAGTATCTTTTTGTTTCATTTCATCTGAAAAACGTGCTTTATTCAGTTTAGCAGTTTCTTCAAAAGTTTTATCTAAAGCATCTAATGACTCAATGACAAATACTTCTACAAAATCCCTTTTATCAGCTCCCCAAGCATGCACATATGGATAATAGCCTTTTATATATTGGTTTTTATGTATAACGTCTTTTACGTAAGGATCTCTTAGTGCTTTAAATTCTTTTCCACTTCCATCATCAGGGAACGCTAAATGACTTTTTCTAACATAAAACAACATTTCCTTGTCGTCTTCTTCCATATATGGTTTCGCACCTGAAATGGTTGCGTAAATTTCGTCAGAATGATAAACGTCATAATAGGAATCACGTTTTTTTAAAAATGCTTCTCGTTTCGCTTCATCTGGCCATGCCGCTTTTGTTAATTCTGCATTACGTTTATTTGATTTGTCAATGTCTTCCCATGAATTAAATAGTTGAACATATACCAATTCTGTATTATCGGCAGTCATAAAATGAGTCCCAAAATTTGTGGCTAAAATGTACTCGTTTTTTGCGGTGACCTTGTCAGTAAATTCTTTTTCTACAGCTTTCCAATCTTTCATAGAAAAGTCTTCCATGTCCATGTTCCAGTGCATTGTTGTAACGGTAAGATAGCGTTGAGGTTGTTCTTCTTGTGCAGATAAAAAACTGCTTCCTAGGAGTAATGTAAAAATTACTGCGACTAGTAGTCTACTAGATGTTCTCATAATTCTAAAAATTTAGTTAGTATAGTTACTATTAGTTTTTAGAAGCTTAATTGAGGTAATGTGTTGATTTTAAATAAAATGAACAGTTATAAAGTTACAAAATTTGATTTAAAAATTAAGGTATTATAATTGTTTATATAAAAAGCTGGTTATTTTAAAAATGAAAACAACCAGCTTTAATGTTAATAGTAACTTAAAATAGTTACTGTTTAATCATTTTAAAAACTTTCTTAGCACCATCAGTAGTCATGACATCCAATAAGTAAATTCCAGCTGAAAGTGATTTTATATTTAATTTTGGATTACTAGTTGTAAGTTTTTTTTTTAAAATCTTTTTACCAGTAATAGAATATAAGCTGATATCTAATTCTGAAGTAGTGTTTTCAAATCCAATAAGAGTTATATAGTCCTTTGCAGGGTTTGGAAATATCCTTATGTTATTTAATTCAAAATCACCTATTCCTAGTACATTAAATGAAGTACAAGCACTTGTTTTTGTGCAATTATTTTTAGTTACTTGAACTGCATAGTTACCTGTTATTGTAGGAGTGAAAATTTGATTAGTTGCTCCAGAAATAGGGGCGTTGCTGTTATTACAATCTACCCATTGGTAGGCTGCTCCAGTTTCATTGGATGTTAAAGTAGTGGTGTCTTGAGTAACCGTTTTATCAATAAAAATGGGGCTAGCTACAGTAGCAGCATAAGCAACTAATAACTTGGACATATCATGATAATAGGACATATTAAATAAACTTATTCTGTCATTATTAGAATGATAACCAGAAGTTATGTCATTTGTCGCCCAATTTTCACCAAATAGAATAGCTGAGTACCCTCGCCCCCAAAATGAGGAATGATCACTATCTAGTGTACCAGGGTTTACAACAGTAGCGATTAAATGAATTTCGTCAGATGCTACATTGTTAACATCTGTAGGGAAGTGATCTGCTAAAATAGTAGTTATCTGAGTAGACATAGCTACAGAATTTGCAATAGGACGAACATCAATATCAAAAGCCCTATCATTGTTGCCATCGTACCCCATCATATCGATATTAAAGTTTCCTAAAATATTGTCTCCATTTGTTTGAGCCTGTTGCGCATAATATGAGCTCCCATTTAAACCTGTTTCTTCTTGGTCCCATAGTGCATATATAATAGTGTTTTCAGTACAATAAGAAGATAATATTCTTGCTAATTCAATTATAGCAGCTGTTCCACTAGCATTATCATCTGCGCCATGATTGTGAGTTGAATCATAATGTGCGCTTATTATATAAATATTATTAGGATTTATAACTCCAGTTTGTGTGGCAATTATATTACGTCCGCCAGTTGCTCCTGGGGTGTAAACTTGATCATTAATAGAAAGTCCAAAACCGGAAAGTCTTTCTTTAATGTAATCTGCAGCTAAGTCGTTGCCAATATTACTTACACGATGAGTAATTGTTTGATTAGGTACACCGCCAATTGTAGTTGAAATTTCTCCAGATAATTCATTTACATATTGAGTAAGGTTAGTAAGGCTAGTCTGTGAAAAAACACTTTTGATTTCGGCAGTAGTTTGTGCAGTTGTTTTTAGCATTAGAAATGCTAAAAAGATAAAAAACGGGTATTTTATTCTCATAATTAAGTAGGTTATTTAAAGTTTCGGGATTCTAAAAATAACAAAATAATTTGACAAAAGGTAAATAATGCTGGTTAATGGGCAGTTTTAATGAGAGTTTTATGAGAAGATTATTGTAATTGAAAGATTTTTTTGCTGAATTATTAATAATTTAATGTTTCACGTTGCTTTTTAGTAAGGCTTTTTACTACTAAGTTATAGGATTGAGTAATCAACTCAGAAATCAGTTCATAAGGCAATTCACCTTTGTGTATTCTTACGGAATTCCAATGCTTTTTACTCATATGATAACCGGGATCAATACTTTCATATGTTGTCCTTAATTCAATTGCATATTCTGGGTCACATTTTAGGTTTATAAATTGTATGCCTTCTTCCCAGTCTTTTAATGATGTTAGCGCAAACATTTTTCCAGCAACTTTAAACACAAGTGTATTTTGATCAAAAGGGAAAGATTCTGTTACTCCTTTTTTTTGTATGCAAAAATCTCTAAACTGTTCAATGTTCATTTGTAATGTTTATTTAACCTTTTCCATTGTTTTTTGATTCGCTTGAGAATTCAATTCAGTATGATCTATTTTCCAATCAATAGTTTCTACAATATTAGTGATGATACCAATGGCTTCTATAAGTTCTTTATTTGCGGTTTCTAGAAGTCCACTTTCAGGAATTTTATCAATTATAAATTGTTTGGCTTCTTTGTTTAAAACAGTTAAATCTTCCGCTTCAAATTTATTAAAGAAACCATCGGTTTTGTCGTAATACTTCAAATCTGTTTCAATAGCAAGTATTTCTGCTTGGGGGAAATTGGTTATGAATATGGTTTTTGAATTGGGATTAGCTGTTAATTTAATTTTAGATAAATCATATCCGATTTGTGCTTTCGCATTTACCAATAAAATAGCTTTCTTTTTACTGGAAATTAAACTCATAAAGCGTTCTTTTACATTTTCGTAATGATATACTTCAGAGAATTCTCCTTCTACAGAGACTAATTTACAGACGTTTTTAATTTTTTCTAAGAGTACTACTGATTGTTTTTCTGAAATTGATGTTTTTGATTTCCTTTTAAAGAATTCAATCCCAAAATACGATAAAAAAGCTCCGATAATGATTCCGAAAATTACATCCATATTAGTTTATCTTGTATAAAATGGGTTTGCTAGGGGAGGCGTCATTATGAAATGAGGCTATTTGTAAATTTAAAACATATTGCCCGTCTTCAATTTCATTGGACACATATATTAACTCAGTAATAGTTGCATTCATTCTTGTTTTACCGGCAGTATTCCAAAAAGCATTATGTGATAATAATGCACCGCCATCTTCTTCTTTGTCTACACTTGGTTGGTCTATAAGCAAGTGTTTGATTCCAAATTCACGTAAATAAATAGTAGCCGATTCCTCTAAATATGGTGGATTACTGTGTGAATATTGTTTTGTAAGCTTATCTGTTAAATTAGGTGAAGTTCGTATAACTAGAGCTTCAGGCCTACTTTTTATTTTTTCTTGCAATAGTTTTTTGGTGATTATTAGGTCGTCGTTTATTTTTTCAGGAGATACGGTTATCACTTCAGCAGTAAAAAAGAATGTTTTTAAACAGTCATTGATGCTGAAAAATTCTTCCGTAATATGTCCTACGCATTCGGTATGCGTACCATGAGCGTGTGGGTTAAATGCTATATTGTTAAAATTTGTTGAGCTGCCCTTTTTTACATTCCCTACCCAATCCCCCATAACGACGGGTTCAATTTTCGGTGGGCCGATATACCAAGCATTTGGATTTTCTTTCCCCGTTTTTAAAGGGATTGAAATATCTAAGGGTTTTGATAAATCAATAGAGTGTTCGGTATTGTTAAGTTGAAAAGTAGCTAATGCAATCATAACTGTAAATATAACTATTTTTAAGAGTATCCCTATTTTCGTTTTGAAGCCAAAAAAAGAGGCTACCTTTTCAGACAGCCTCTTTTATAATATCAATAAAGAATATTACTTTATGATTAATTTTTTGGTTATTTTTTTAGTGTCATTTTCCACTTCTAAAAAGTAGATTCCTGAAGAAAGCTGATTTAAATTCAACTGATATTTATTAGAAAATTGACTTGTTACTTTAGAATAAACAACTTTTCCAGTTACATCAAATACGTTAAAAGTAAGCTTTGTAGTACCTTCCTTAAAAACAAGATTAAAAAGTCCTTTTGATGGGTTAGGGTAAATCATAAAGTCTCCAATTTCTAAATCTTCAACACCTAATGTTCCGTCAATCACAAAATCGTCAACGATCATCCCTTCTTCAGTTACTCCTCCGTCAGAATGAAGAACAATCCTAAACAAAATATTTGTTTCTCCAGTTAAGTCCGTTTCACCTAAACCTGCATTTGTTGTAAAGTCATACGCATATTCTCTCATGGTTGCATTTGTTCCACCAGAGGCGTGTGCGTTTTCTCCTTCTCCTGTCCATTGTGCTCCTGGGCAATTCTGACAATCATCAGCAGGGCCAGAAGTTGCATTAGTTCTGTCACTATTGTACCATAAAGGTTGGCTGTTAATGGTTCCTAGAACTGTCCAATTTTGACCTTGATCCGTAGAATATTCAGTATACCCAATATCCCAATTTTCCTCCAAATCAAATGCCATATCAAATCGCAATACAGGGTTCGTTAATTGTGTTAAGTCAAAACATTGTGAAATTAAATGCGCTTTTGCTCCGTTAGGATAGTTTGCATTCAAATCAGTACCATATACTTGAGATCCTGATGAAGTTGAATTTAGCAATGCACCCGATGGAACTCCTCTTTCCCATAATGAATTATTAGCTACTAGCTGGTCAGCAGCTAATTCAAAAGTATTAGTAGAGTTAACTACACCACTATCATTATAAATAAACGTTAAATTGGATTCATTATTTAACGTATTTCCATCACCCGTAACGGTTGCTTCAATATTTAAAAGATGGCTAGCTCTTGATACTGTTAGGGTAGGTAAAGTTATAATAGTTTCATTAGTAGCTAAAAGGGTTCCTGTCCAGTTATAAACAGCCGGAACGCCATCAACACTATAAGTGATGTCAATTGCGTTTATAGTGTTTGTTCCATTGTTTTTAACATTGATTTCTGGAGTAATTGCTGAACAATTAACATCAATGTTGTTTGGGCTATTTATTGATAATAGCTTTATGTCAAAAGCAGAAGCTTGAATTGGTAATGGCGATCTCCATACGCCACGTCCGTATGTTGCTGCGGTAATTGATTCATCACCTAAATTAATTTCTAAATCATTTACAATAGTGTTTGGTAGGTTAACAACAAAAGTTTCCCAATTAGGAGAGGTATCGTCCAAACGATATACTCCTAGACTAGTTGCTAGAAACACGGGATTGTCAGTATGATTTCCTTGATGAACAATATCATTATAATATTCACTAGTAGTAGGTAAGTTTCCTTTAATATCAGTAAAGGTTGCTGCGCCACCATTATTTGCGTTTGTTGATTTGTAAATACTTCTTGATCCTCCTGAAGTAGTAATCCATACAGTATTTGGGTCGGTTTGATGTACACCAATCCCTTTTATGTTATTTGAAAAAGAAGCACCTACATTAGTAAATGTAGCCCCTGCATCATCACTTCTTTTAAGTACACTGTTTACTACGGCATACATAATGTTGTCATTTGATGGCGCAATTTCTAAATAATCACATTGAGCTCCTAGAGTTGCTAATTGGGTCCAATTTGTACCATCTAGCCTGAATAATTTAGTATATCCTCCGAAAAGTTTCCCTACTGAATTTATTGCCATTGGAGTTACCCAATTTCCGCTTTCAGGCGCAGTCACAGCAGAGCTTAAACTTGCTCCAGCATCTGTAGAAATATATGGACCGCCACCACTTTGTATAAAACCGTAAAATGTATTTTCGTTTGTTGGATCAATTGCAGTATCCATTCCATCGGCTCCATAATAATTTTGCCAGTTTCCATTACCATTGTTAAAAGCATGACCACCGTTATCTTGTAACCCACCTACCATTTTATTGGCATTAGTTTTTGCAACAGCTACTCTATAAAACTGACTGGCTTGGATACCAGAAGTGTGGTTTGTGAAATTAACACCTCCATCACTAGAAGAATAAATTCCTCCGTCACTACCGCAATACATTGTACCGTTATAATCTCTTAGAAAATGAATGTCTGCGTGCGTGTATGATGCTCCGTTTGGAGAACTCCAGTTGTTGATTTTCGTAAAAGATGTTCCTCCGTTACTAGATTTCCATACATTTAAACAACCAATGTATATTTCTTCAGCATTAGTACTTGATACTCCCATAGCTAAATCATACCAAGCTTGTCCAGCTTCGAAATTGGTTATTGATGTTGTTCTAGCAGAAAAAGAACTACCGCTATCAGACGACCTATAAACACTAACGTCTGCTCCTGACGATCTGAATACATATACATAATTTGAATTATTTGGAGTAACATCAATAACTAATCTTCCAGAAGTATTTGGCAAGCCTGTAGTTACCACGCTAAATGAATTACCTCCATCGGTTGATTTATAAAACCTATTGGTAGTTACTGCGTAAACAGTGTTAGGGTCACCAGGTTTTATTTTAATGTCTTTTATGTTTCCAGTTAATGTAGGGATTTGATTCCAGTTGGTTCCTCCGTTAGTAGTTTTATAAACACCATTATTTGTTGCTACCCATAAGGTACCTGAAATAGTTGGGTGACTATAAATATCATTCATAGAAGAAGGGGAGTTTGATGGATTTAAACCAGTTTGAGCCCAGTTTATTCCTCCGTCTGTAGATTTATATACACCAACACTAGTTGTATCTCCCGCATCATCATCTCCAGTTGCAACATATATAGTATTTGAATCATTGTAATCTATTGCGATACCTGAAACCCCTATTTGAGGTAGGTTATCGGACATTGGTGACCAGTTTGTTCCTGAGTCAGTAGATTTCCATATTCCTCCAGCCGGAGCACCTACATACCAAGTAGTAATATTATTGGGGTCTATAATTATCGTGTTGATTCTTGCTTGCCCAGTAGACCATGAACCCGTACCGGTTGTTGTAAACGGCCCTATTGCTGACCAGTTACTTTGATCAGCCATTATTGCTTTTGAGTTTACTTGTAATTGGTTTTTAGCAATCCATGAATCCCAAATGTTTTGGGCAGTAGGGAGGTATCCGTTTTCATCAATTTCATTTTCAACCATAAATTCCCAACGTTTAAATGGTTTGTAACCACTTCCTTTTACAGTAGGGTCATGAGTTTCCCAATATTCATTAAAAGCTTGTTGAACTTCGTAAAACGTAAATGGCTGGTTGGGGTTTCGTTGTTGTAGTTCTGCGGCAGAAGTGTTTTGTTTCAATTGCTTATTCCAAGGGGAATCAGCATTAAATTGAGAATAACTAAAGTTAATTGCTAATAAAGCAATCAAAATGGGTAGAGATTTTTTCATTTGATTTAGGTAGATTCTGGGTTTATATTCAAAATTAACTTAAAAAACCAGTATCTCCCAAATTATCAAGAATGTTTTTTAATATTGATAATCAATTGATTATCAGTAGAATCTTTTATTTTCACAACTTTACCAACATCTTTATTGGGTATTGTTATGGATAACACATAATGCTTTATTTTCCATTTTCCATTTACTTTTTGAAGTACTCCAGATCCTCTACATATTTTCATTTGAGTGTCCAACAATTCATCAAACCAAGCAAAATCATTTGTGTTGTTTGTATAAATGTTTCTTTCAAGAGTCGTGAAACTCCATGCTTTTCCTTTGTCAAAATATGGTTTTGAAAAAGCTTTGAATGCTTTGTTTTGCCAATTTTCTGTGGCATCGGTACCAATAAAAACACCATCATCAGTCATCAGTCCAAAATAAGTATCAAAATTAGCCTCCGAAGCTGCTTTATGCCAATTAGTTAAAATATTATTTATAATTTCTTTTTCGGTTTTTATTTGAGCGCTTGTACAGTAAGAAATAAATAACAAGCAAATAACAATCCCGATTTTAACGATACTTTTCATAATCTTTCTCCTTTATGATTAGGGCTTCAATTTGCCCGATAAATATATTATAAGCGTTTTGAATACGCAGGAAGGCAACATTTAAATCAGTTAATGCGAGGTCCTTTAGAGATTGATCAAGCATTAAGATCTCAGTTTCTAAAACTTTAACCCTAGCTTCTATCGCTGGGGTTTTAAAACGCTTAGGGTATGTTTTTTTTATGTCTTCCAAGAGTTTTTTAAGTAATTCAAGATCTTTTTCTGATTGAATATTTCTTACAAGCACTCTTTTTAACTCATTTTCAAAAGCAATTATTGCTACCCAGTCATCAACAAGATTAGCACTTGATAAAATGTTTAGTTTTTTTTGTTTAACACTATCTATTTCCGCTACTGGAGGAGTGTCAATAACTATTTTTGAATCTTTAAGTTCTTTTTTACACGAAAGGAACATGGTTAAAAATATCAGCGTTATTACTCTTTTCATCTTGTAAACATTTTAAACAAATATAATTTTAAAAAAGCATTCTCCGTTGATAATTGAAAAATTTAAGAAAAGATTATATTTGCAAAAATAAAACTCTTAACCTTAAACCAAATATAGCATGACTCCAAAAATATTAATCATTGGCGCTTGTGGACAAATCGGTTCTGAACTGACAATGTCATTGCGTAAAACACACGGAAATAATAATGTAGTAGCTGCTGATATTAGGGAAGGAAAGGAAGAATTAATGACTTCAGGGCCTTTTGAAATTGTTAATGCTATGGATTATGATGTTGTTCGTAATTGTGTAGAAAAGCATCAAATTACTGAGGTATATTTATTAGCAGCAATGCTTTCAGCTACGGGAGAGCAATTCCCTATGAAAGCATGGGATTTAAATATGAACTCTTTGTTTCATGTATTAAACTTAGCAAAAGAAGGACTGATTAAAAAAATATTCTGGCCATCGAGTATCGCAGTTTTTGGCCCTACAACTCCAAGAGAAAATACGCCTCAATATACTATTATGGAACCTACCACAGTTTATGGGATTACCAAGCAAACTGGTGAGCGTTGGTGTGAATATTACCATAATAAATATGGAGTTGATGTAAGAAGTATCCGTTACCCAGGGTTGATTAGTTGGAAAACATTACCTGGAGGAGGAACTACCGATTATGCAGTAGATATTTTTCACAAAGCAATTAAAGATAATTCATACGATTGCTTTTTAAGTGAAAATACAGCATTACCAATGATGTATATGGACGATGCGGTAAGAGCAACTATGAACATTATGAATGCTCCTGAAGAGGACATTAAAATACGATCTTCTTACAATTTGGGAGGAATCAGTTTTACTCCTGATATGATTTCAGAAGAAATTAAAAAGCATATCCCAGAATTCGAAATAAAATACACTCCTGATTTCAGACAAGCTATTGCAGATTCATGGCCTAAAAGCATTGATGATACAGATGCTCAAAATGATTGGAAATGGAATCATGAATATGATCTAAAAGGAATGACTAGCGTAATGTTAGAAAACTTAAAAGCTGAATCTATATAGATTCAGCTTTTAAGCCCACCAGTGGGTTTATGTTTTTATCGTCAGTTCGAGTAATTTTCATAAAGTGGAACGGAGTGAAAATTGTATCGAGAACTAGTATTTCTCGATACAAAATGTTTTTCCATTGCATTTCAAAAATTTCACTCGAAGTGACGCTGTCACTACCTAAATTTTTTGTCCATGGTCTAGAAATGCAGTTATTTTTCCTTGGATATCTTTTCAAAAGAGATTCAGAACACTTTTTAACCTATTTTTTTCAAGTCTTTAATTACTTTAAATGCAGTATCGATTTGGTTTTCACTAACGAGTATGGTAAATTCATTACTAGTTGATATTACTTCCCAAATAACAATACCTTCCCACGCTAAACGCTGGAAAATAAAATAATACAATCCTGGAGTAGAAGAGTTCTCTTCTGGCATTCGTATAGATATTGAAGATAAATCTCTTTTTTCTTCTATGATCTCTTCGCCTTTAAATACCGTTTTAATAAGTTCGTCCATAGAACTATTTATAACAATATTTGTTTCACTAACACCTCTTGAAGAAGTGTAAAAAACATTTTTCTTTACGTTGATGAACGATAATAATTCTTCTTGTTTTTTTAAGATTGAATCAGATATTGTAAAAGTGTAATCAGTCAGTGATGACCGAACAGTAATTTCTCCAATATCTTTTAAAACTTTAATTATTTTATGATTCGTTCTAAAATCTAAATCTTCTGAAAGTCTTTTTAAAGCCATTACAACAGCTCCCTGTTTGACTTCTTTCTGTAATTCTTCCTGAATTTCGGGAAGCATAATTCTAGTTAAAGAAGTAAGATTTATAATGCCTTGAGAAAGGGCTGACAGTAGAAATGGTTTACTGCGAATATAATTTTCTACAAAAGATGCTATTGTTTTCATACAAGTTATAAGTTATCGTAATGTTGACAAATGTAACATTTTGTGATTAAAAAAACAAAAAAGCGTCTTTAATGTGATTAAGATTATATTTCTCTCCTTTTTTGTGAATAGAAATAATATCAAAACGTGCCTCAACATCTAAATCATGTTGGATAATATATTCATTAGCTGCGGATACGAGTAGTTTTATTTTCTTCTTGTTTACGGCGTCTTCAGGTGCTGCAATGTCAATAGCGCTTCTTGTTTTTACTTCTACAATGGCTAAAGTATCCTCTTTTTTAGCAATAATGTCTATTTCGGCTTTTAAGTAACGCCAGTTTTTATCGAGAATCTGATATCCGTTTCTTAATAAATATTCCTCAGCGAGTGCTTCACCTTTTTTACCAAGCTCATTATGTAAAGCCATATTATAAAAATTGCAATGTTGTACCTTCTTTTTGAACATCAAATTCAACAGATCGTCCAAAAACAAGTGCTCTGTTATCTTTTAAATGCCCAGCAGGGAAGTTGAAGCATACAGGAAAACCGAACTCTTTTATAGTATCTATAATTATTTCTTCAGCAGTTTTCCCAAAAGGTATCGTATTATCATTCATTTTTGTCATACCACCAATTATCAAACCTTTTAAGTTGTTAAAATAACCGTTACGTTTTAAGTTTATCATCATTCTATCAATATGATATAGGTATTCATCTAAATCTTCAATAAATAAAATTTTACCATCTGTTTTAATAGCAGATTCAGATCCTAGTAAACTATATAGCATAGATAGGTTTCCGCCTACTAATTCCCCTTCTCCTTTGCCATATTTATTCTGACTTTCACAAGGCACTTCATGTTTTACAGTATTACCAAACAAAGTATTTTTTAATGAGATAATAGCTTCTGGAGTACTACTTTCTACGGTAATTGGCATTAATCCGTGAATGGTTTGAATTCTTAAATTATGAATGTGCGAATGTAAAGCAGTAACATCAGAGAAACCTACCACCCATTTTGGATTCATTGAAAATTTAGAAAAATCTAATGCATCAATAATACGAACGGTTCCATAACCTCCACGAGCACACCAAATGGCCTTTACAGCGTCATTATCCATAACTTCTTGAAAATCGGTGACTCTAGCAGCATCTGTGCCACCAAACTGGTGGTCAGCTTTACCAATAGTTTTACCTACGACTGCGTTTAATCCCCAGCTTTCTAGTAATTCAATTGCTTTTTGAATCTCTGCTCTATCAATTTTTCTAGCAGTAGTTACAATAGCAACTAAGTCGCCTTGTTGTAAGGATTGTGGTTGTTTGATGTTCATAGCAGGTACTAGAGCTTCAATAGTTGATATGTGCTTTCTTTTTTGTTTTTTCCAACAATGAGTAATGAGTTGTTAATTGAAATTTCTTCATTCACTCCAAAAACAACATCGTTGTTGTCTTGAATTTTTTTATAACAAAATTCTCCTGACTCATTGTTAACCTTTATGCAAAACAAACTAGGAGTTCCTCCCCTTTTAGTTATGAATTTATTATTGACTCTTTTTTTATTAGAGTTTAAAAATATTAAACTTTCCTTTTCTTTTAACATCCAAGAAAAACTATAAAGATATTCTGCATTTTTACGCATCCCATATCCATCATTTTTTTTACCAATCTTATTTTCCCAGCTTATCGATTCATTACTAAGATTTATCTTATAAAGATATATGTCATGATAGTTGTCGTAAAAGTTATTATTTGAGAAAACCGAAGAATGAGGCTCAAGAGATATGTATAATTCATTCCCTTTTTTTATGAATTTAGTATACACATCTTGTTTAGCAATACTTATTTTGTGTTTTTTTATAGGGACAAATGTTGACTGTTTTATACTCAAATCTGATTTGTTGTATGTTACAATATCAAAACCATTAATATAAGTTTTAGATTTTCTAGACGAAGCTACTACAAATGTGAAGTCATTATCAGTTTCTTTAAAAAAACCATTGTCAACATTCGGTATTCCATAATCAGCTTCTTTTACAGTGATTTCTCCTTTTGAGCTAATTCGTCTAATGTATTTTTTATTAATGGTACCTCGTTTAAATGCTTTAATTGATGAAGTGTTATATAAAGTATAAAAAGTTCCGTCATTTGACAAGTGAGAAAGTAGTGAAGTTGTTTTGTCTCCCATTCCATAACTTTTATTTGATATATCAGTAAAGGAATAATTATTTATCTTATTAAGATTTATATCGTATAAAAACACAAACACTTCCTTTTTGTTAGCATAACTTATTTTGAAATTTGAATTGTTATTATATAATTCAAATCCTAAAAAGTTTTGGCTAGATGCTAAAATATTTTCTCTTTTATGTTTTGGTATTTCGATAATAAGTTTTTTACTTATAAAGTTTAATTCTAAGTCATATTTTATTTGGTAATAGTGCTGACCTTTTTTTTGATCTAAAAGAGTAAATAAATAAAATCCATCTTCCTTTTTTATAACATTTTCAATTTTACCCCATCTCTTTTTTTCATTTATTTTAAGCTCTTTCTCTGTTTTTAAGTTTAATTGCTGATCGAAATATTGAAGTAAGTAAGAGCTATCGTCAAATTTATTAGACGCCAAAACCGAACCATCATTTAAATAAAAATATTTATCAAACTCTAGATGCCTTATAGCACTTTTTCCATAACTAGAAATTTTTTCGTTGTTTTTTAACACTTTAGATACGGAAAACGTGGGTGTTTCTTCACATTTATTTTGAGCAATTAGAAAGTTTACAAAGATTAATGCCAGTAGTGCAAATATTGATTTCTTCATTTAGTTTGTTTTTTTTTAGAAAAGTAATATTTATGAATTAATGATACAATAAAAAAGATGTATTTTTGCATTTCAATTTTAGAACAGATGAGTCAAGATCCAAAAAGATATACTTTAACCGCAGCATTACCTTATACTAACGGACCAATACATATTGGGCATTTAGCAGGAGTTTACGTTCCAGCAGATATTTATGCGCGTTATTTACGTTTATTAGGTAAAGATGTTGCCTTTGTTTGTGGTAGTGATGAACACGGTGTGCCAATTACGCTAAAAGCTAAGAAGGAAGGGATTTCTCCTCAAGATGTTGTTGATAAATACAATGGTATTATCAAAAAATCTTTTGAAGACTTTGGGATTTCTTTTGACAACTATTCTAGAACTTCTGCAAAGATTCATCATGAAACAGCTTCTGAGTTTTTTAAAACATTGGATGCAAAAGGTGAATTTGTTGAAAAAGTAGAACAACAATTATATGATGCTGATGCGAATCAGTTTTTAGCGGATCGTTTTGTGGTAGGTACTTGCCCTAAATGTGGGAATGAAGAGAGTTATGGTGACCAATGTGAAAAATGCGGAACAAGTCATAACGCAACGGATTTGATAAATCCTAAATCGGCAATTACAGGTGCTGTTCCTTCTTTAAAAGAAACAAAGCACTGGTTTTTACCTTTGGATAAGCATGAAGCATTTTTAAAGCAATGGATTTTAGAAGATCATAAATCAGATTGGAAATCTAATGTATACGGACAATGTAAATCATGGATTGATGACGGATTGCGTCCTCGTGCTGTAACCAGAGATTTAGATTGGGGAATACCTGTTCCTGTTGAAGGAGGCGATGGAAAAGTATTATATGTTTGGTTTGATGCACCTATCGGATATATTTCAGCTACTAAAGAGTGGGCTGCAAGAGAAGGAAAAGATTGGGAACCATATTGGAAAAGTGACGACACGAAGTTAGTACACTTTATAGGAAAGGATAATATTGTTTTTCACTGTATTATTTTTCCTGCGATGTTAAAAGCAGAAGGAAGTTATATTTTACCAGATAATGTGCCTGCAAATGAGTTCTTAAATTTAGAAGGAAATAAATTATCTACTTCTAAAAACTGGGCTGTTTGGTTGCATGAATATTTAGAAGATTTCCCAGGAAGGCAAGATGCGTTACGTTATACGTTAACAGCAACTGCTCCTGAAACAAAAGATAATGATTTTACGTGGAAAGATTTTCAATCGCGTAATAAAGAATTGGCAGATAACTACGGAAACTTTATCAATAGAGTTTTAGTATTGACCAATAAATATTACGATGGTATTGTACCGGTGCCAGGTGAGTATTCGGATGCTGATTTAGATGCTTTAGAAGAGTTGAAAAAATTCCCTGCAGATATTTCATTTTCAATTGAACGCTACCGTTTTAGAGAAGCGAACTTGAAAATGATGAATCTAGCACGTTTAGGAAACAAGTACTTGGCAGAACAAGAGCCTTGGAAAACAATAAAGGTAGATGAAGAGCGTACAAAAACAAGTATGTATGTAGCATTACAAATTGCTTCTGCATTGGCAACGTTAAGTGAGCCGTTTATACCATTTGCTTCTAAAACATTACAAGACTTATTACAGCAGCCAGAAACCAAATGGAATGATATTGCTGATAAAACAGACTTATTACCATCTGGACATAAAATAAAAGAAGGTAAAGCACCAATTTTATTCCCTCAAATAGAAGATGAGGATATCCAAAAACAATTAGATCGTTTGGAAAATATCAAGTTGGAAAATGAGAAAGCAAACAAAGTAGTAGAACCTCAAAAAGAGATCGCTACTTTTGAAGATTTTTCTAAATTAGATATCCGTACAGGAACTATTGTGCAAGCTGAAAAAATGCCAAAAACAAAAAAGTTATTGGTATTAAAAGTAGATACTGGTATTGATACCAGAACTATTGTTTCAGGAATAGCAGAAAGCTTTAAACCAGAAGACGTACTAGGTAAAAAAGTAACAGTTTTAGTTAATCTTGCTCCTAGAAAATTACGTGGTGTAGAAAGTGAAGGAATGATTTTAATGACGGAAAATTCTAACGGAAAATTAGTGTTCGTAAATCCTGATGAGGACGATGTGAATAACGGTGAAGGAGTTGCTTAGTTAATCAAGAACATATCATGAAATATATTTATTTAATGCTCTTTTTAACAACTCAGTTGTTATCTGGACAGGAGGATTTTGCTGATTTTGATATAGAATTAAAAGGATTAACTCCCGAAGGAAAGGCATTCTCTATTGTAGATAATGAAAATACATATTTGTTTTTTGAGAACCGTAAAGAAGTAAAGGCTGTTTATTTGGATAAAAATCAGAACTTGATATCTGAATATAGCTTTACTCGACCAAAAAGAAAGTTCAAAAATGTTTTAGGATATAATTCTAGCGGAGACGACTATCACATTTATTTTTCAACAAAGAAAAAGGATGAATTTTGTATTGTAACTGTTAATTTAAAAAATAAAACGTCAAGTATTAAAAATGTAGAGTTAAAACTAGAGTCTACATTTCTTGATGCCTATTTAAAGGATAATATTTTTCATATTGTAAGCTTGAATGATGAATCTGTAATAAATATACACAGCTTTAAAGACGATTTATCATTTACAAAAAACACATTTGATTTTTCAAATCACCAATTTAATATTGATAATTTCTCTAAAACGAAAAATAAATTAGCTGATTTTTATTTAAGTCCTTATGGGTTTGGCTTGATAGAAAAGTTAGAAGTTATTGATAATAAAATACCGAACTCATTAGAAATATCATCTATAACTAATAAGATTTATCATGTTGGTGATGAAGTGATTTTTTCACTTGATGCATATGAAGAAACTACGTTGCTTATTAGGTTAAATATTAACACTTTCCAATCATCAGTTGAGTCTATTAGTCATGTAGATATTAGAGATGAAAAGAATGACTTTATGAAGACAAACTCTTTATTGTTTGAAAACAAACTCTATCAAATATCTTCAACAAAGGAAAACCTTTCATTTTCATATCAAGATTTGTTATCTAATAATAGGTCTACTATTATTCGTTTAAATGGTAAAGAAGATGTATCATTTAAAAACACTCCAATTATACAGGATGGAGGGTATTATTCTACTCGAAGAGAGTTATTAAAAACGAAGCAATACTTAAGAAAAGTATTTGATGCTAATCCAGGTATTTCTATTAATAAAAGCAATAGCCAATATCAAGTGAGGTTAGGGGCTTCTAAAGAATTAATGCATTCATCTGGATCAGGTATGAGTGGTGCTATAGGAGGAGGAACCGTAACTGGATTTAGTCCAGTAAGAGGAGTTTCTTTCGGGTATTTCATATCGCCTACAATAAACTCGTACGGTTCTTTTATTACAACAAAATCTACATATATAAAATCATTGTTTGATGTTAATTTGAATCATCAAAAAGGAAAGGTAAGTAATACTGAATTTGATTTAATAAGTACATTTGAAAAAGAATATAATAATGAATTAAGATTTAAAACTATTTTTAGGTATAATGATACCTACATATTAGGCTTTTATTTAAAAGGAAAATATTATTTAAAGTCTTTTAAAAAATAACTAAACAAACATTTATTTAATAACAAAAAAGAGCAAGGTTTTACCTTGCTCTTTTTTGTTTCTATAGTATAGAAAAACCTTGTTATTCAGTTAGTAAAATTTATTTTATTAGCTTTACGAAATGAATTCAAAAGCACATCCAGAAATAGCTATTAAAGGAACGAGAACAAACAACCTGAAAAATATTTCGTTGTGTATTCCGCACAACAAATTTATAGTAGTGACTGGAGTATCGGGATCAGGAAAATCTAGTCTTGTATTTGAGATACTAGCCAAAGAAGGGCAGCGCAGATATTTTGAAACGCTACCGTCTTTTGCGCGACAGTTTATGGGTAAATTGAACCGTCCGGATGTAGATGAAATTGAAGGGCTTTCTCCAGTTATTGCAATTGGACAACGCGCTATCGGGTTGCATGCACGTTCTACAGTTGGTACCATGTCGGATATATATGATTTGTTGCGCTTGTTGTTTGCAAGGACAGGAATTACTGATGCAACCATTTCACTTTCTCGTGCGTTATTTTCGTTTAATTCTGAAGTTGGAAAATGTACCAGTTGTAATGGTATTGGTAAACAAGAAGAAATAGATTTGAACTGTTTAATTAGCAGTCCAGAAAAATCAATTAGAGAAGGAGCACTGGCGCCAACATTACCCAATGGGTATATTATGTACTCACAAGTAACTATTGATGTGCTCAATCAGGTATGTGTGGCTGAAGGTTTTAGTGTTGATGTTCCATGGAATGAATTGACAGACATTCAGCGAGAGGTGATCTTGCATGGAAGCGATAAAATCAAAGTGCCTTTTGGAAAACACAGTCTTGAATCGCGGTTGAAGTGGACAGGGATTAAGGCTAAACCGCGAGAAGAAGGACATTATAAAGGAATGCTTCCGATTATGTCGGACATCCTGAGAAGAGATCGGAATGCCAATATTCTTAAGTATGTGCATGCTATTACATGTCCAGCCTGTAATGGATCTCGTTTGAATAGCGATGCTTTAGGTGTAACTGTTCATGGAAAATCAATAGCAGAAATAGTATCCTTAGAACTGAATGAATTGAATTCGTGGATTCAGGCCAACACTTGGGAAACTGTAGCGGCAGCAATTATTGATAAAATTGAGTCTCAAGTAGATTTATTGGAAGATTTAGGATTGGGTCATTTGACTTTAGATCGTCCTTCAAAATCGCTTCGTTCAAGCGAGATTCAGCGTATTCGAGTTGCCAATCAAATTTTAGTTCCCTTAAGTGATGTATTATATGTTTTTGATGAACCTTCAATAGGATTACATAGAGAAGAGAACGAACGATTGATATATCATTTTAAACAACTCGTAAAAAAAGGGAACACCGTTATTGTTGTTGAGCATAATTTGGATACCATAACCAGTGCCGATCATATCATAGAAATTGGCCCAAAAGCTGGAGTCAATGGTGGAGATCTCATTTTTAATGGAGCGTTTTCAGAATTTTCTAAGCAAGAAAAATTAGCTGCAACCAGCCCAACATACAGAGCAATTAAAATTGGCGCGGCCAAATCGGATTTAGCAACTAAAAAAGAAAGGGGCTCGATTCAATTATTTGGATGTCATGAAAGAAACCTGAAGAACATTGATGTTGATTTTAAACTTGGGAAACTCAATGTGGTGAGTGGGAAATCGGGTGTAGGAAAATCTAGTTTAGTAAAAGGTACTTTACTCAAAGCGGTACAACAGCAATTAGGAATTGAAGTGGACGAACCTGCTAAGCTATCCAGTCATAAAAACATCGATTCCATCAATAAACTAATTTTTATAGATCATTCACCCATAGGAAAAACTCCACGAAGTAATCCGGCAACCTATTTAGGCCTTTCGGATCATATTCGTGACATTTACGCTAAACAGCCCGAATCAAAAGCGCAAGGATTCACAAAATCTCGCTTTTCATTCAATAATAAAGGAGGAAGATGTGAAAGCTGCCAAGGTGCTGGAAAAACACAGATTGGAATGCACTTTTTAGGTAATGTAGATTTGATGTGCGGTACCTGTAACGGAGACAGGTTTAATGAAGAGACACTTCAAGTAAAATACAACGGATTGTCAATTGCTGAGTGTTATAAATTATCAATCAATGAAGCCATTGCCTTTTTTGAAGATCAGAAAAAGGTATTGTCAGGGCTGAGCATATTACAAGAAATTGGGCTCGGGTATTTAATACTCGGGCAATCTTCAACAACGCTTTCTGGGGGAGAGGCACAGCGTATTAAAGTTGCAAATCAACTGCAGAAAAAGGATGGCGGAGATACGTTGTATGTAATCATTGAACCAAGTATTGGATTGCATCATGATGATATAAAATCGCTATTCCAATTGTTTGACAGCATTACGCAGAAAGGCAATACCATTGTTTGTATTGAACAAAATAAAGCAATTATAGGTTGGAGTGATTGGCATATTGAATTAGGACCCAAAAGTGGTGCAGCCGGAGGTACGATTGTTCACCAGGGGGTACCTAAAGAATATCGTGAAAACGCAATGAGCGAAGCGAAAAGTGAAGTTCCAAACTCAACTGTTCAGAATGAGATTGTATTGAATGGGGTAACAACACATGGACTTAAAAACATTAATGTTCGTATTCCTAAAAATCAGTTGACAGTAGTTACTGGATTATCTGGAAGCGGAAAATCATCTTTGGTATATGATACACTGTTTGCGGAATCGAATGCCCGATTTACGGAATCGTTATCGACTTATAATAGAAGTTTTCTGCAACAAAATAGTGAAGCTGAAATAGCTTCTTTTTCAGGTTTAGGACCAGCAATTGGAATCAACAGAAAGGGAGGAGCTCCTTCGAAGCGATCAACGGTTGGTACACTTTCAGGAGTGTATGATGCGTTTAGATTATTGTATTCAAGGATTGCGCAGCATGAAGGAGAAAGCTATACGGCACAACACTTCTCTTTCAATCATCATTTGGGTGCATGTCCGGAATGTGAAGGACTCGGAGTGAAACTTAAATGCGATCCTGATGCTATAGTCGTTTCTCCAGAGAAATCGATTTTAGAAGGAGCTATTTCTGTGAATAAAGCTATAGGGTATTATGCTGATGCGAATGGTCAATTTATGGCAACGCTTAAGGAAGTTGCAAAACAAAAGAATTTGAATATCGAACGTCCATGGCAGGAATTGTCAGCTGAGGTGAAGGATATGATGCTTTATGGAACGGGAGATGAAATTTGGGAGGTGACTTGGGAATATACTACCAAATCAAGAAAAGGAACACAAGAATTAACCGCAAAATGGCTTGGACTCTGTACTAATATCGATGATGAATACAAGCGAAAACTGCATAACAAGAACATCAAGAATTTAGAAGAATTATTGCACAATGTTGAATGCCCAACATGCCACGGTAGCCGATTGAAACCGGAATTATTAAAGACAAAATTTCTCGGGAAGAACATTCATGAAATTTCTCATATATCCATTGCATCTTGTCTTGAATTGATTGAAGATATAGATAATAAAGTAGATGAAGTGGTTTTGGCTATCAGTAAAGTGGTGTTGCCAGCAGTCAAAAAATCGTTAAAGACTATTGCCGATCTTGGATTGGGCTATTTAAACCTGGATAGAGCTGTGAGTTCACTTTCTGGTGGAGAACGGCAACGGGTTACACTTGCAGGTCAATTGTCTACACATCTGTTTGGGGTGCTCTATGTTTTGGACGAACCAACAATAGGCTTGGATGAAGGGCAAGTTGCGGTTTTATCCGACGCCTTAAAAAGCATTGTAGCCAATGGAAATACGGTAGTGGTAGTGGAGCACGATATCTCTTTTATCAAAAGTGCTGATTATCTAATTGAAATGGGACCAGGTGCTGGAAACTTAGGAGGTGAAGTAATTTACCAAGGAAAGGTTTCTGATATCGCTAAAGCAAAAGAGTCAGTAACCTATCAATTGTTACACAATCCGGGAGATACTCCAGTTAAAAAACAAAATAAAAAAGGGGAGCCCTTTGGTGTAGGCGGCGCATTTGCCAATAATCTTAAAAATGTTGATGTTAACTTTTATTCCCGACAAATAACAGCAGTCAAAGGTGTTTCAGGAAGTGGAAAGTCTAGTTTGATAAAAGAAGTATTGTACAGTTCTTGGCTCAAAAACCGACCTGTTAACTGTGTTTCAGTAAATGGATTGGAACAATTTGATGAAGTGTTGCTCATAGATCAGGAGGCACTGAAACAAAGTAGATTGAGTACTACGGTATCGTATACTGGAATTATTGAACAGATAAAGACAGAATTCTCTAAAACTGAATTCGCAAAAAAAGCAGGGCTAAAGAAAGCTGATTTTTCTTATCAAAGCAAAAATGGAAAGTGTGCTACTTGTGGGGGGAATGGAAAGCTAAAAACAAGCATGGATTTCATGAGTGATATCTGGTTGACTTGTGACACCTGTAAAGGAATGCGTTACAATGATACTATTCTAGCATGTAAATTTAAAGAGCGTTCCATTGGGGAGGTATTAGATATGACAGTACAGGAGGCGATTGAGTTCTTCGATTCAGGAACTCTAGCGGAAAATTTGGTTGTCCTCAAGCGAGTAGGAGTTGGACATTTACTGTTAGGACAATCTGGGAATACCTTGTCTGGAGGAGAAGCCCAACGGTTAAAATTGGCAACTGCAATGCTACAAAAACGAAAAGGGACAACCTTGTATCTTTTTGATGAACCAAGTACCGGACTTCATTATTTTGATATATTACAATTAATTAACGTTTTTCAATTGCTAGTTGATCAGGGTGATACCGTACTTTTTATCGAACACAATAACACTTTGATTGAATCTGCGGATCAAATGATTACATTAGGTCCAGGGAGTGGTGAAAGCGGTGGAGAACTAATGATTTGAGATTTGAAATCAACCCCGTATTGTTTATAGGTGTTGCTGGCATTCGTTATTCATTATTGTTGCCAAAATAGCCGAGACGTTCACCCATTAACTGGTGTTTATAAGACCCGCTTTCTGATTTTTTAGGAGCGTCTAAATTGAATTGCGCTTTGTCTTGGAAAATTGTTATAAAATCAGAACCTCCAAATAGAAAGTAGCCTAGCATATCGCCTTTAGAAACCTTATCACCTACCTGTAAATTATTTTCAAAGTTTACAGAGGACACTGGCCACATACCAATAGGAAGTAGAGCAACTAAGCCATATTCCTCAGTCTCCAAAATCACACATCCTCGTGTCTCAATTGCTTGCCAAGCAACAGATGAAGCATCGAATTTGTATCTTTTATTCTCAGGGTCCCAAGTGGTATAACCACCTGAAACGCTTTCACCAGAAATGATTCGCATTTCTTTTATAACTCCACTCAACGGAAAATGATATCGATGGTAATCACCTACATCTAAAAACGAATGTGTAAATGTTCCGTTAGCAAATGATTTCGCATATTCACTTTCCTTTCCAATTAGGTTTTTCACATTGTATAAAGTTCCAGATTTAACTACAACTCCTTCTTTTTCAACAATCATTGAATTGTTATCAATAGCCCATACCCCTTGTGGTTGAGCATCTGTGGCAGATACGATTACCTTATTGTCATCTGGTTCAGCTATTGGTCTTTCGTTCGGAGACTTAAGATTTCTTGCAAAGAATTGATTGAAAGTTTTCCAATTGGAGGAATCTTCGTACCAATCATTTTGAAGACCAAAAATTCCATCTGAAAGGGCAATTTGGTAATATTCCTCATTCCATGAGGCCTCCGAATCCATAAATTCACCATAAGTTTTATTGAAGCTTGTTAACCATGATTTGTATGGTTCATGATACTGAAGTGAGTTGTTGAAATAATCTTTTCCTTCAAGCGCTTCAAGAGGTTGATCATTTATAAAGAAAAAGTAACACAAACTTTGGTCGATTCTATCGTAAAGGGAGTTTGCATAATCAACTTCCAAAAATTGCCATGGCATAACATTTTCTGTCCAGGAGACAAATTGGTAATATTCTTCTAATGTTTGAGCTGGATTTGTCCGTTTATCCGGATTGACTTTCTTGGCTTGTTCTATTGAGGCTATAAGTAACGATTTAATTTCAGGATGTTGGTTTACAAGATTGATTAATTCTAATGTTTTTACGCCATAATTAGTGCTTTGGTCTTCAAGGTTGACTAATTCTGATGTTGTAATATGGTCACTTTTATCTTCGTTATGATTCTTTTTACATGAAAATAATAGCAAAAAAGAAAGCGATAATACGTACAGAGTATACTTTTTCATAATTATTTGATTGCGTTAATTACTGTCAACGTTTCGCTATGAATAGTGCGGGGCAGAAAATCTACGACTAAATATACACTTATTTTTTGAAATTTGAAACCAAGCCTAGGTATGAATTTTAAATGTTTTTGGCAATAGTTTTTTTACAATTCCTCCACTAATTGAATATTATTTCCGCAAGTATCATTAAAAATGGCAACTTTTACAGTCCCCATTTCAGTTGGTTTCATACTAAATTTCACATCAAGTTTTGTCAACCGTTCATATTCTGCATCTACATTTTGAACATCAAATTGCGTGTACGGATATCCTGCCTCCATTAATGCATCTTGAAAGACTTTACAAGGTTCGAAATGATTGGGAGCTGGTTCTAATAATAATTCTGGTCCATCCTGCCATTCTGCTGAAACTAAAGTCAACCATCGATTTCCACCTCCTAATGGGAGATCTTTCTTTTTTAAGAAGCCTAGTTTTTTAGTATAAAAGTTTAAAGCTTTTTCTTGGTCTCGGACTGGAATGCTTATTAAGGTTACTTTCATTGTCTGTTATTTTTGTATTGCACCTAACGTTTAGCTATGAATAGTACGGGGCAGAAAATCCGTGGATTTTCGTTTCGACACAAGTCATAAGCTTTTTGTTTTGTTTTTAGTTTGTCGTTTTAAAAAAGCCAAATTTCAAATCACGAACACCGTTGAAAAAAATAAAATAGAGGTGAGTAAATTAAAATATTTGGCGATTAAGTAAAGATAGCATTACTTCTCGGTTTAGACACCAAAACAGTATTATGTATAGCTGTTTCTATGAATCTTTTTCATTTTTAAGAATTTTGACAATACGGTTAATTACAATTTGTGATACATTCCACAGATATAGTTTAGGATCGGTCGTGTTACTAAGCAGAATAACAACAGTGTCAATGTCTTCATTATATTCGGCAAAACTCTGGTATCCAGGAACCCATCCGGAATGTTCATACTTGTAAATTGAAGTATATATTTCCTGTTCAGCATCATTCAATAATGAACCATCGTTTAATGCTCTCAAGAATATACCAACATCCTCTGCTGTGGCTAACATTCCATGTGCGTCAGTCTTTAAATCGTAAGGATGTCCAACATGATAACCGCTCATCACATCGTCTATATTCACTTCACTAAGCGAACTGAAGGTGTTGTTCAGATGAAGTGGTATCAAAATTTCCTCTTTGATATATTGGTGATAGCTATACCCTACTACGTTATTAATGAGTTGGGAAAGCAATAAATAATTAGTGTTTGAATATTCATAGCCATCTCCAGGTTCGAAACTTGCAGGTAAATCAAGTGCTAATACAAGCTTTTCTTCACTACTTTCTGGTGGATTCTCCCAATAGCCAGGATGGTCGGTTAAATTGGGGATACCACTTCGGTGTTGTACCATTAAGCTTAAGGTAATTTTATCGGCATATTCAATTCTTCCCGCCAATTCTGGAAAGTAATCTGCGAGTGTTTTATCTAAAGACAAATGTTTGTCATTGACTAATTTGGTGATAGCAACAGCAACATATAACTTGCTGATACTTGCAATTTTGAATAAGGAGTGTGGGTCGGCAGGTATTTTAAGCTCTCTATCCTTCCAGCCAGCTGCATAAAATTCGGGCGGTTTTCCTACTTCGTCTATATAAACAATCATTCCATCAAGTCCATGGTCCATGGCTTCATTTACTTGTTCTTGAACCGTATCAGGTAGTGGTAATATCCAAGCCTTTACCAATATCCATGGTACGAATGCCAAAGAGCTTATGCTTGCAATAATTAATACTATTTGGAGTATCCGTTTTGTTTGTTTTTTTGCCATACTATTTTCAGGAAGATGTGTTTTTATTTTATCACCATTAATTTGGAGCTATTCTTCTTCCAACATATCCATGTATACATCCTCAACATGCTCGCGAGCCCATTGTGTTTTTCTTAAAAACCCTAGGCTTGATTTCATCGTAGGGTTATGCATGAAACAGCGAATATTAACACGGTCTGCCAGATATTCCCAACCATAATGCTCCACCAGGCGTTCTAAAATCTGAGTCAATTTCACGCCATGTAAGGGGTGATTGAGTTGTTTTTGAGTTGCTTGATTCCTGTTTTTTCTCGCAGGATTCTCTTCATTTAGCTCTTCATTCGTTTTTGGTTTGAATGCTGTATCCGAATGCTCATCTGATTGCTGTTGTTTGTTATTCGGCTCGTTGTTGTTCTCGTTTTTTATATCCATTGTTGATGCATATTTTGAAGGATTCGGTTATAAAATGAAAATTACGATACTCAAACCCTTATTGTTTATAATTACTTTATCCTGTCCAAGGAATATCCCCACTCTTTCGCTTGCGCTACATTGTCCTCAATCCATCTATGCGCAGATCCGCAAGAAGCCATAAAGTAATCTTTATCCAGTAATAAAGAAACGTCTATTTGTCTTTTTTCTTCAGTTGCATAACCAATTCGTCCCATTTTATGGTGAATGGTCAACTCTTCAGATGGCGTATTACAGTTACAGAAATGTGCTTCACATTCAGGATTGTCTTTAAGGTATTCTTTCTTCACCTGTACATAGATACCTAATGCACTTGCCATTTTATTAGACACTTGTTTTATGGGAGTTGGGGGCTTCTTTGGTTTCCAGATGTAGGGCTTAGGAGGTGTTTTCTTTGCTTTCTCAATTGCTCGTTCTTGCATCCTCTTAGCGTACCCCTGCTTTTTTTGTTGCTGGTATTCAAAAAAGTCTTGTCCTTTATGAGTCCGCTCCCAATTATGAACTTGACAAAGCTTGTGCGTTTTATTGACCATTGGATAGGTACAATTTTCTTTACTACAACTAGTATCTTCCGCCATGTTCAATTAAGTTTTCTTGAGAATACAAATATATATAAATTGCGAACACTTTTTAGTGTTGTTTTATAAAGGCTAATTTCAATTTTCGAATAGCGATCAATAGTTAAAATTTATATATTTGAAAAAAAAATAGATATGCATAAGCGTTTAAAGTTACCTATGATAATTAGTGTTTTGTTTACTATACTGTATTCAATTACTACTTCAGCACAGGTTATTTATAAAGATATAAATACAACCCTTACAGCTGGTCAGTTTGCGTTTATAGATATTGACGGAGATGGAGATAACGAAATTCAAGTTTTAAATAATATTACTCAAGTTAATATTTATACTCCAAATATAGCCCCTATAGGAGCGACTAACATCTAAATGTTAACAAACTCGTTTGCTACGAGTACTGTAGATCAGTTGAGTGTAGGAACCACTATTGGCGCAGCAAATGCAGTTTTTTTTAGAAATGGGGTAGCAAATGGATGTATTGGTTCTTGCTTGTCACAACATTTCCTGGTTTGGCCATCAAGCGTATCAGATGTTTATATTGCTTTTCGATTTACAGATACAGGAACTGGAACCCTACATTACGGATGGATGAAGGTAGATATTATTATTGCGGGTAGTACTATTATTTCTATAACCATACACGGTATTGCTTATGAAGCTACACCTAATAGTGATATTATTACAGGGGTAATTCCGGTTACTAGTATTAGCGTACAAGGACAAGGAGGTGCTACTACCATTGCTACTTTAGGAGGAACACTTCAAATGGAGGAGGCTGTTTTACCTGCAAGTGCAAATAATGTAACTGTTAGCTGGACAGTAGATGACCCTAGTGTTGGAACAATAGATGCAAATGGAGAGCTTACAGCTGTTGCAAATGGTACAGTACGTGTTTTCGCTACCGCTCAGGATGGCTCTGGTGTTTCTGGCTTTGTAGATATCGTTGTCGATACCACCTTATCTATTAATGAGTTTGTAAGTGAGGGTTTACGTGTGAATATATTTCCTAATCCATTTCAAAATGAGGTGTCTGTTAATATTAATACAACTACTTATGGTAAGGGTGTAGAATTGACGTTGGTAGATTTTACCGGAAAAATATTGTATACCGATTCAAAGAATTTAATATTAGGAGAAAATATAGTTCAATTGACTAACCTAAACATATCAAGGGGGATGTATAATTTAATTATAAAATCGTCAAATAAAATGTTAGTTAAAAAGCTTGTCAAGTTTTAGAAACAGCATAAATAGAAAGATATAGTACATAAAAAAAGAGAAGCTGTTAGGCTTCTCTTTTTTTTTGTGGCTAACTATAATTTTCTTATCTACCTCTAGGGCCTCCTTTCTGTGACCTACCTCCTTGTGAATGATCAGGTCTTTTTGGTTTTAAGTTTTCTTTTCTGGTGCGTTGAAGACGACGCCATTTATGAAGCTGTTTTTCAGAAAATACTAGCGCTAATCTTTTATTTAACACCTGTTCAGCTTTACGAACTTTATGCTTAATATGAATTAATTTTTCCATTGCTTCTTGTTGAATAAAATGCATTGCCTCCCTATCTCTGTTAGCTTTTGCTGCTGCTCGTTTTATGGCTACAAAACTTTCTGTGGCTTTTAAATCTTCAGCATGTAAAAAGGAAATTTCTGCTATAGTGTGGTTGTAGTCTGAAATTATTTTTGCTACCCTCTTTTTTTTCTTAGCCTTTTTAACTTTGGTTTTTTTAAGGACTCTTTCGTAATCATACTTCAGTATACCAACTGCATTTTTTGCATTAAATTTTGGGGCTTCTCTTTCGCCATGTCTTTGAGATTGCCGGCTATTTCCTTGTCCTCGTTGCGCTACAATAGAACTCGTCATTAATAACATGACAGAGAACAGTACTAGTTTTAAAATGTTTTTACTCATTACTTTACGTTATTTGAGCCTATGACTTTTATAACTTAAAAGAGTTTAATTGAAATATTCGTTTTGGCTTTTTTTTAACTAAAAAAGGAAGTCCAATTGATGCCGTATGGCAAACTTCGTGTTGGTATAAACTAGATGGTTTTGGTTTGTTTATTAAAAGCTTATGCTTATAAAAGGCTCTCTTATTATAAAGAATAGAGCCCTTATGCCATTTTATATCAATACTTTAGAATGTATTCAGATATTTGAAGTGTTCAACAAAATTATAAACAACTTTAAAAAACTATTACGATGGGAAATGTAAAATCAACAATTTATTCGACTACAGCAAAAGATCCAATGACTCAATTAAACTTCTCTACTGATTTTCAAGAATCAAGTGCAAGTGTAACAATTGACCTTGTAAAATCTGGGACTGTAGTTAAAACAGCAACCTATAATTTAGATAATAACAATTTAATAGAAAAGTTTGTTATAGATATTCCTAAAATGATATCTGATGCAACAATTACCTTAGCTGCTAACGCAAGGTCAGTTGTATTTTCAGGAGTATGTGTTTGGGAAGATGTAACGTCTTTTAGAGCTGAAAATGTTGCTGTAGCGTACAGATAATATATTCAAAATAAACAAAAAAGAGAAGCTATTTGGCTTCTCTTTTTTTGTTTACATAATTTTGTGGTTCTTTAATACTCGCGACTATATGTTTCCTTTTCAGCTAAGAAAACCTTTTTACTACCATCATTTATTAAGAATTTAGTTTTTAATGTTTCTCTACTTCCTATGCGCTGTAAAAATGTAACAAAGTGTAAGTGAGGACCAGTTGAATAACCTACATTACCGCTTAGGGCAATTAGTTGTCCTTTTTTAATAGTGTCTCCAACTTTTACTTTGGCTCCGTTTTTCTTAATATGTGCATATTCTGCAAAAGTACCATCAGGATGAAATACCATAATAAAGTTATTGTATTTCATACATTCTCTTTTACCGCAGTGTTTGCTATTTATATCTGTCACTTTTATAACAATACCATCTCTTGAAGCGTGTATTGCTGAACCAACTGGCATAGTAAAATCTAATGCGTTTTTACTTTTATGAGAGAAAGACCCGTTGTACCCTTGATGTACTTTGTATGCTGTTTCTTTTTTATAAGGTAAAAAGTAATCATAATTACTATCGTGTGTTTTCAAATGATGATCTCCGTAATTAAACGTGTACTTATAACTTATTTTATCTTTTTTATTTTTTTTAACCCGAACAACATCAGTTAATAAAAATTTATTGCTTTTAGGAGGCACAACAAAAATAATATCACTTCCTTTTGTAACACGTAAATTGGTAAGCGCATAGCTAAGTTTAACGGAAACTGGACATAGCTCATTGTTGTTAGCATAAATGTTATAACCACCTCCTTTAATAGGTTCGTTATACAGTTTTAATTGTTGTGCGTAATTTTTTGTAGTACATAAAAACAGGATGCAGATGATAATATATTTCATAAGGTTAAGTTAGTTTGTGTTTAATAAATAGACATATCTAATTCGTCAAAATCTTTAATTTTAGAAAGTGTAATTAGTTTTTTTATTTCAATGCTCTCCCAAGTCTCTTTAAAAATTTCTTCTCCGTCAGGGGATGCGTTGCTATTAGTATTTACTTTTAGTTGCTTTCTTTTGGTTATAAAATTGATACTCGTTATTCGTTCAGTTATGGGGCCTCGATTGTCACTTTGGTCGTAACCTATTAGCTCAAAATCATTTTTGTTATACCTAAAAATGTATCTCCAAAATCCGTACCTACCATGTTTATAATGAATTATTAAATTAGCTCTTTCCGTTTCTATCCAAAGTTGAGGTGGATAATATGCGCCACCATCTTCATTCTCGGATGAAAAGCAATCATAATTTTTAGTAGCTAACTCATAACCATCTTCGTTTTTGAATAGGACAATAATACCTCTTCTGTTTCTATCAACCTTTTCATCATAATCATTCATGACTATGTTGTCCTCATTGGTCTTTTTTGTAATGATAATACAGTCTTCTTTTCCGTCATTGTTTAAGTCTCCGTTATATTGTTTAAATAATACATGTCCTTCTGGTAAAAAGTCAGAAAGGGTTTTGTTTTGAGCCTCACAGGGGATTATTCCCAAAACGAAACAGATTATTAGTTGCAGATATTTACTCATTTGGTAATTTATTATAGTTTAACGGTTTTGCTAAACTGAGTTTTAATGCTGTTTTTTTTTGTTTTCAAATTCATTCTTTTTCAAACGAAATTAAATTCTTAATAACTAAGCAAGTAGTTTCTCAATTTTCTCAGTAACTGAACCTCGCTCACCAAGCCTGATGATACCAAATACTGTACCTGCTACTATCCCTGGGTTGGTAATGATTTTGGCTTTTTTATCGGTTTTTTGATCTCTAGCTTCTATCAATTCTTTTAGCACTTCAGGTGATTTGTTAACTATACTTGCAGCAAACTTCCAAGCACCATTTCTCGCTATTTTCATGCTAAAGTTAACCAGAAAATCATCAAACTTACTTGTTAGCTTTAAGATAATTTTTAAGGCAGGCCATATCTCTCCTAAGTCTTTTTCTACTCCTACTACCAAAGAAGATAATATGTCGTTTATTTTGTTAAAATCATCCTCCAAATCTTCAATGTTTTTGCCCTTCATAACATGAGCTGCAGCTATGCCCAAGTCAAGATTGATATGAGCATTCATGCCAACCAATAGATGTTGAAGTACTATTGGCCAATACTTAGTAGATAATTTAAAAGCCCTTTGCCATGATGCAGTAATGGTTTCATTTTCTTTATAAGCGAAGTAAGCATCTAGATAACGATTTGCAAATACAACATCCAATTTTTCCATTCTAGGCCCATCATCAAAAAAATTATCGTCAATACCTTCTTTTACTTTTTTAGTAACCTTCAGGTATAGTGCTGTAAAATAACCCAATGGGTCTTGATTGTTTTCCGAATCCAATACAATTTGTTCTAAAGTTGAAATAATTTGATTAATGGTTGTAGGTTTGGCGGACATTGAAAATATTGGGTTAGTGGCATCTTTCATGAATATGGATTAAGAGGGTAATTATTTATAGGTGTTGTTAACTGTAGTTTTTAGATAAGTATCCGATTGTTAATTCGTTATAAGATTTTATTGTGGGTGTTAATTATATATATTCTTTGGATAACAATAATTATAATTTTTAATAACTTGAAAGGTCTTAAGTTTACCATTTTCAACTATTAAATAAATTCCTTCCGCATAGTAATCTGGATAAACCTCAATTCTTAAATAATTGTTTTTTAGTTTTTTTGGACAATCTGGTGGTAGTAATCCAATAACAACAAGATCTTCAGCTACTAAAGTTTTCAATAAGTCGGAAGGATCTATTGAATAGAGATTGATGATCTCATCAAGTAATGTATTATCCAATAAATTAATTTTAGAACATACGTCTATAAGCATATTATTATAGATAGGATATTTGTCTTCTTTGATATTTAAAAAATCATTTAAAATATTTATTATCTTGGGAGTGATATCTTCTTTAGATCCTATCATTAAGTCAAATTCAATATCTGAACTTACTAAAGGACAGAAATATCTTAATTCACATCCATTAATCCAACCTGCGTTTTTGAGAATATCGTATTTGGTTATATGCATTTTGTATTGCACCTAACGTTTAGCTATGAATAGTACGGTGCAGAAAATCCGCGGATTTTCGTATCGAAACAAGCCATGAGCTTTTCGGTTTTGTGTTTATTTTGTTAGTTTTAAATGCCAAATTAAAAGATTTGGCGATGAATGTAAATATACACAAGCTTTAGAATTTACACGATAAGACCGTATTATTTATAGGTGTTGTTGGCAGTAGTTTAGTTTCTAACCGTCCTGTTTGTTATATTTTCATCATATTTTTTAACAAATCTCTTAGCTTTTTCCTCGTTAAATTTACCGTCTAATCCTAGAACTTTCTCTTTTAAGAGTTTGTTTATTATTGCCTTTCTCCCATAACCAGAAGATATTTCACATAATAAATCTAATTCAATGAAATGAATTTTTATGAAATCGTCACCTATATAACTTATGGTTTCATTGTCCATCCATTTTACGAATATGATTTCGTCATCTTTACTTAGCTCATACAAGGATAACTCTATGGCTGATTTTTCATACTTTAGAATTTCTTTTTTTTCAAGTAGTACTTTTCCATTTTTTAATTTAACCTTTTGTGCATTAGCAATAGTTAGAGAAAGTATCGCAAGAGATACTAAAAAGACATTTTTTAATTTCATTTGTTATTTAGTTTTAAAATTATTCAGATTCATTTGTTTAGTGAAAATTACACCTAACGTTCGGCTAAACTGCGTTTTAATGCAGTTTAGGTTTTGTTGTATGTAGTTAATATTTATCAATTTCTAAGTGAAGGTTTGAATATAAACTTGCTCCGTGTAAATCGGGGAAAAGTGTTTTGTGATTAATGTTCATTCTATTTAGAGATTTTAAAAATGCCTTTCTATCTTTGCTAGGTATTAGCACCTTATATAGGTAGATTTTATCGTCAGGTTTTTTCGTGCTTTTAATAATTGATTCTAAATCTTGGTTCTCATTGAATTTTACAAACAATCCATCTTGGCTTATCAATCTTGGTGTAATATCAGAAAGAGGTCGATACATTGTTAATTTCTCATCCACATAATTGTCTATAGCAACAGCTGCGAGCATCCATATGGTTCTGTGCTCTGATTCATTTTCTTTTTCTTCAAAGGCAAAATATGCCGCTAAAAATGGAGAGCTAGAAAAATCTAAAAGTGGACTTTTAAGGCCATGATGTTGGCCCAAAGCCCATAGTTCATTTTCATCCTCTAATATCTCTTTTAGCCCAGGAACTTTACCCCTTATGGAATATTTAAAATTTTCTAAATGAGTGTTCAATTTAGTTTTATACTCTTTCCCCTTTAGTCGTTTTGCAATTTCACGATGTATTGAGGGTCTCACTAACCATTCACTATTCTTTTGACCTCTATAGATATAAGTTCTTTTTTCTAATAAATTCCTTGACTTTAAGAAGTCATGAAAGTATTTCCAAGAGAATAAGGAGATGGTTTCAACTCCTGATTCAAATGACTCTTTTTTCCATCTGGGTTTTCTTGCCATAATTTATGAATTACAGTTAACGTTTAGCTATGAATAGTGCGGTGCAGAAAATCCACGGATTTTCGTGTCGACACAAGCCATGAGCTTTTAGATTTTGATTTTAATTTTGTCGATTTATAAAAGCCAAATTAAAAGATTTGGCGATAATGTAAATATACACAAGTCTTAAATTTTAAACACCAAAACCCGTATTATTTATAGGTGTTGTTAGCAAATGTTTTTTAATTTAGATGAGTTAATTTAAAGTAATAATCCATGTGGATAGATAGTTTGTTTATTATCTATTAATTTTGAATATTTTTTTCTAATACTTTTTCTATCGACAATTTTTGAAATTGCTTCCATGTAATTAAACAAAATGAATCTATGTATTGAGTCTAACTTTTTTAAATCCAATTCCCTGTCAATTTTAGTAATTTTCTCGGCTGCATAGGTATTAATATAACTTGTGTGTTTTTTAAAATAATTATCTTCCATAATCAAAGAATCAAAAATTAACTTTAATTCCACGATTGAGTGAAGTAAAAAATCATTTGGGATACTCTCATAAAACTCTTCTATTTTCTTTATGCTGCCACCCCATTTAGGTTGAATTAATTCTGAAAAATGTATATGTGGCCAAATTAAATCAGGGTGTGACTTACTAATCTCAGCGTAGTATTTTGAAGCCAAATTCATATTCCCTAAACTCATATTTAATCTAATAAATCTAGAATTTATCTCAGAATCAAATTTTGAATTAATTGATATAGAGTCTAATGTTTTTTGAGATAATTCTAGGTATTCAAAAAATAGATTTGCTTTTTTACTCGAAATATTTTTTGCATAACCATGACTTCTTTCAATCCAAGCTTGATGTAAGAAGTAAACACCAAGTGAAAGTTTAGATAAATCGCTTTTGGTAGTTTCTTTCCATCTTAATAAATGCTTACCTTTAATTGAAAGGGCTATATGGTCTATTATTTGTGTGATTTCATTGGCATCTGCAGATAGTGCTTTATTTTCTGCTTCAAGATATTTTTTGTTTTTTATTAAGTGTTGAATCTCCTCTGCAATTTTCAATCCTAATGAGTAATTGCGTCTATCATTTATTTTGTAACGAAAGTAAAGTGCTATTACAATTAGTAGAATTATAATGATTATTTTATCTATCAATTTTTGTCCTTTTTAATGTTTGCCAACGTTTAGCTATGAATAGTATGGGGCAGAAAATCCGCGGGTTTTCGTATCGATACAAGCCATAAGCTTTTAGATTTTGTTTTTAATTTTGTCGTTTTAAAAAAGCCAAATTAAAAGATTTGGCGATGATTGTAAATATACACAAGCTTTCAATTTCACACACCAAAACCCGTATTATTTATAGGTGTTGTTGTACCTAGTTTTTAACTTTTTCTAAGTTTAGGTATGTGTCAAATGCAATATCTAAAATTCTAGAAAAAGGAAAATCTATTCTTTCTTTATCTGATTCATTGTAGTATGAAACTTTAGATATTTCACCATAAACTTCTCTAATTCGATGACCATATTTATCTATTTTATATTCAAGATTAAGATTTAAAGATTCATTTATATAGTGATATTCTCCTTTAGAGGAATTATGCTGTCTATAATCTATTAGTGAGATTAAAATACCATAAATTGATTTCTCTCTATAATCTATTGTTTTTGAATTATTCTTCAGAGATAACAATTGTATTGCATTTTTTAAGCTGGATTTAGATCCATATAATGATATTAAAAAATCAAAAATTAAAACCATTGGGTATTGCCAATTAGAAGCAGAGGCATTATTAGATTTAATTTTAAAATCATAGTAAGTATAATGATATTCTTTGTTATTTAGTTTTAATAAAGTTCTTAAGTTCAGTAAGTCATTGTTAATCAGATCTTCTAAAACCTCTTGTAATACTTCTGTAGTTGTTGATCTATGATCTTTTAAATTGAGTAAATGAGTCTGTTTTTCGGGTATCGTAATTGAAGCTAAAATGTTTAGAATAGACGATTTTACTATTTCTTTATTGTCAAAGGAAAAAATTTCACGAGAATAAAATTTATCAATGTAACCTGAAAAATCAACATTTGAACCATATTTTGAATGAAAAATGTTTCTGATGTTTTCAATATCACAAACCAATTTAACTTTATCAAAACCAAATTTATTTTCACTAATAGTACCTAAGTCAAAATGACAAGCAAAAACATTCAGTATTCTAAAAATATGTTCCGGATCTAATCTATCTAAGTCATCAATAACAAGAACTATTTCCTTTCCATTTTCTTTTAGTTTTTTAATTAATCCAGAAATCAATTCGGTTATTCGATTCTCTTCGTAAATAGATCGTTCTCTAGTAGTTAATTCATTTAAAAAGTCAATAAGCTCTTTTTTTTCATCTATTTGAGAATCTGAATTATGTTTTTTTATATTATTAACTATCTCTTTGAAATTTTCATAAATACTGCTAAAACCTTTTCCAATTTTCCCTCCACTTTTAGCAAGTAAAGACATAGTGTCTAAAAAGTTTTCTTTAAGATAAAATTGAGCTGTAAGCAGGTTTGAAAAGTCTGTTTTTTCATAATCGACATCTTTTCCAAGGAGTTCAAATAGGATATCATATTTTATATAGTCGATTATGTCGTCATTATTAGATATTGAATAATTCACAGGAGAAAGTAAAAACATTTCATATTTATCTGAATTAGTTTTAAAGAATTCTTTCAGGAAATATGTTTTACCAATACCAAATATACCAGAAAAAATTATTTGATTATTGTCAGGTAAACTTAAATGTTTTTGAAACCTTTTAACTTCGGAAGTAATGTCAATTTTTTTCTTTTTTTAATTAGGTACAACGTTTAGCTATGAATAGTGCGGGGCAGAAAATCCACAGATTTTCGTGTCGGCACAAGACAATAGCTTTTAGATTTTGTTTTTAGTTTGTCGTTTTATAAAAGCCAAATTAAAAGATTTGGC
>Ga0209396_1000381_pt1 | contig 54319 bp, 47 predicted proteins | sample GOMGulsemesocosm_6_FD_184638 | JGI IMG/M metagenome (GOLD analysis project Ga0209396, IMG submission 184638) | Methane-oxidizing microbial communities from mesocosms in the Gulf of Mexico - GOM8C Gulf of Mexico (SPAdes) (version 2) | ecosystem: Environmental > Aquatic > Marine > Cold seeps... | reverse complement strand
CCCAAGGAATTAAACCATGTGATGTGTTTAACATTGGTTTTGTTTCCTCACTGTATCCATACCCTTTTTCAGGATCTTGAGAGAATACTGGGATAACTCTAAACAAACGTCCTGAAGGAAGTCCGTAAACGGATAATTGTCCACTAAACCCTCCTGAGATAAAGGCATAATGAGAATCATGCTCACCCGGTTTTACATATACCTTTTCTGCAGCGCTCCCTGCAAGAGCACCTTTATTGGTGCTTTCTTTTTTCTCTGCCGGTCCACCACAACTTACTAAAGAAGCAATTGCTATGGTAAATACCGATTTAATAAATAGTTTCATTTTTCATGTTAGTTTAAAGTTCTTAAAAATTCTAATACAGCACGAGCATCATCATTTGTTAAGTTCTGATTAGCCATTGGTGCACTATACTCCTTTAATAAAGCCATTGCAGTAGGGTTTTCTGCAAGCATTTGTTCTGGGTTTAGCATCATGTTCATAACCCATTCTGGTGATCTTCTTTTTGTAACACCACTCATAGCTGGTCCTACGTATCTTTTTTTGTTTTTATGACAAGCCGTACATTTACCTTTAAATATTTCTTTACCCTTAGCAGCTAAAGTGTCATCTAGTTCCTCTAATGTTACGTCTTTTATTGGGCCAACTCCTTTATCACTTAAGTCTGATTTTATTTCTTCTACAACTTTTACAGCTTCTTTTTTCTCAACTGTTTTTTTAGCAGCTCTTTCTTTTCTTGCCGGAGTAGTTGTTTCAGTTTCTTTCTTTTTGTCGCTTCCACAGCTTGATAATACAAATAATGCTAGTGTAAGTAATGTGAAAATTTTTAATTTCATTTCTATATTTATTTTATAATTAATAATGGATGTGATGAATTATTCAAGTTGTTGTTTAGTTGTCTGAAGGGACTAATACATCGCCAATTACGTGAACCCAACCGTTACTTACTTTTACTGATTTTAAAATTTTAGATCCTCCTACATAGAAATCATCACCTTTTCTCTCAACGTCTAGGTATTTACCAGAAGCCATGTATAGTTTTCTTCCTTTTTTAGCTTCTTTATTTAGTTGTTTTAGTGGGTAATTAGCTGGTGCAACATGATTTTTTAAAATAAAACCTAGTTTTTCTTTATTTTCTGCTTTTAATAAAGTTTCAACAGTTCCTTCTGGAAGTTTGTTAAAAGCCCCGTTAATTGGCGCGAACACTGTTAATGGTCCCGCGTTTACTAATGCGTCTTCTACACCTGCGGCTTGTACAGCAACAACCAATGTTTTGAAATCAGGTAGAGATACTGCTAGTTGTAATACATTAGGATCCTCTCCTTCACTAGCTTTCACGCTAGCTTGGCCTTTATGATCAGTTTTTTCTACTGCTGTTTTTTCTACAGGTTTGCTAGTTGTTTCTTCAGTATTTTTTTTACATGATGAGAAAGCAAATACTAACGACGTAAGTAATAAAATAAATTTAATCTTCATAAGATATTGATTTAATTGAATGTACAAAATTAAAGATTTTTTGGGGGAGTAAATATGATTTCCGTCATATTTAAGATAAAATAGTATTTTATTATGAGGCGTAAAACAAATTGTAGTTTTTTGAAAAATAAAGATACTGAATAATAACCTATAAAAACATTAAAGGAGTTAAAATAGATTAAAAAAATACTCTTATAAAAGGGATAAAAGCTGTCCCGTAAACACTTTTTCTGTCATTGTATAGTACATCATATCGCATTCCTATTGCTGCAAAATCACCTATTGAATAACCCGCACCCAAAAATAGAGTAGGAGACCAGTAGTTGGATTTTGTGCGGTATATTTTGTCATTATAGTTTACATTGTTTTGTTCAAACTCTGCGGACAATTGAACCTCATATATAGGTTTAAAGATACTTATAATACTTGCGCCAAGTATAGTGGCGTCAAAATCATTTTTTCTGCTTGAGTAATTTCCGATCAAACCAACTCCTAGTGCAAACTGATCGCTAAATTGGTAAATTCCACTTGGGGATATAGATATGTTAGAATAGTTGTTACTAAAATTTAAACCAACTCCTCCTCCAAAATGAACATTGTTCCAAAATTCACTTTTTATTTTTGGAGATTCATGAGTTTCTTTTTCCTGTGCATTCGCAATAATGGAAAAAAAGAGCCCAAATAATATGATACTGAAATATTTTATAGAAACATTCATATATAATTTATGATATCGATTAAAAATTAAAGATACAATTAAATTAAATTAAAATGAAGCCATTGTTTTTATGAAAAATTGTATTTTTGGGGCGATTTAGTTTGTAGTGGTTTTATGCTGTTATAAAAACTAAAAATCACTTTTTTTGTGTATTTTAAATTGCATAAAATCAGGAATTGTTGGAAATGATAAACTTCCTTAATAAAAGTGTGTTAGGGAGAATTAACAATAATATTTTTTCGTTTGAGTTTATTCTCAACGAATTAACCCCACAAAAGGGAAAAGAAAGAAGCGAAATATAATGGATAAGTATTCCTTTTTAAACGCAGCACATACAGCATACTTTGCTGAGTTGTACGATCAATATTTAGTAAATCCTGATGGTGTTGAACCAAGTTGGAGAGCATTTTTTCAAGGGTATGACTTTGGAGCTGAAGAGTCAGGGTTAAATGGAGAAGCTACTATTGCAGAAGTTCCGGAAAATGTACTAAAAGAATTTCAAGTAGTACGATTAATTGACGGATACAGAACACGTGGACACTTGTTTACTAAAACAAATCCAGTTCGTGAGCGTAGACAATATCAGCCAACTTTAGCGTTAGAAAACTTTGGTTTGTCAAAAACTGATTTAAATGAAACTTTTGAGGCTGGATCAATATTAGGACTTGGAAAATCGAAACTTTCTGAAATAATAAAGCATCTTGAAGCAATTTATTGCGATTCTATAGGTGTAGAGTATATGTACATCAGAAAGCCAGAAGAGATTAAATGGATTCAAGATTGGATAAACGTTAACGATAATCATCCTACCTATAAAACTGACGAGAAAAAACATATTTTAAAGAAGCTGAATCAAGCTGTTTCTTTTGAAACTTTCATGCATTCAAAATATGTAGGTCAAAAACGTTTTTCTGTAGAAGGAAATGAAACGCTTATTCCTGGGCTAAATTCCTTAATGGAAAAAGCAACTGAACAGGGAGTAAGTCAATTTGTAGTGGGAATGGCACATCGTGGTCGTTTAAATGTATTGGCTAATATTTTCGGGAAATCTTCTGAAAATATTTTTTCAGAATTTGATAGTAAGGAGTTCGATGAAGATGAGCTTTTTGATGGTGATGTAAAATATCACATGGGATGGACTGCTTACAGGGAGTCAGATTCTGGTCAGAAAGTAAGAATGGATCTAGCGCCAAACCCATCACATTTAGAAACAGTAAATACTGTTGTTGAAGGAATTTGTCGTGCTAAATTAGATAATGAGTTAAATGGTAATGAAAAAGAAATATTACCAATATTAATACACGGTGACGCTGCAATTGCTGGGCAAGGAGTTGTATATGAAACTATCCAGATGGCTCAACTTGATGGATATAAGGTAGGTGGTACAATTCATATTGTTGTAAACAATCAAGTTGGATTTACGACTAATTATCATGATGCTCGTTCAAGTACGTATTGTACGGATATTGGTAAGGTTACCTTGTCTCCAGTATTACATGTAAATGCTGACGATGTAGAGGCGGTTTGTCACGCATTCGCTTTTGCGTTAGAGTTTAGAACTAAGTTTGGTAGAGATGTGTTTATCGATTTATTAGGGTTCCGTAAATACGGACATAATGAAGGAGATGAACCTCGTTTTACACAACCAAAATTATATAAAGCAATTGCTAAACACGCCAACCAAAGAGATATATATGCTGATAGATTATTAGCAGAAGGTGTTATTGAAAATGGTTATGTTAAACAGTTAGAAAAAGAATATAAAGCTGATTTAGAAGTTGGATTGGCAGCTTCAAGAACCCATGAAAAAACCATTGTTACTAAAATAATGGCAGATGATTGGAAAGGATATGAAATCGGGAAACTGAAAGATATTCTTGCGCCTGTAGATACTACTTATCCAATTGAAAAATTAGATAAAATTGCTGAAGGAATTACAAAATTACCTTCTGACAAAAAGTTCATCAAGAAGATTGAACGTATTATAGCGGATAGAAATAAACGTTATTTTGATAAAGATTTTAAAAATTATAACCAATTAGATTGGGGTATGGGTGAGCTTTTTGCTTACGGTACTTTGATGGAAGAAGGGTTTAATGTTCGTATTTCTGGGCAAGATGTTGAAAGAGGAACATTCTCTCATCGTCATGCAATTGTGAAAACAGAAGATGGAGATGAAGAAATTAACCTTCATAATACAATTGGTTTAGATGGTCATTTTGATATTTACAATTCATTACTTTCTGAGTATGGAGTTGTAGGTTTTGATTATGGTTATGCTATGGCTAGTCCGAAAACATTAACTATTTGGGAAGCACAATTTGGAGATTTCAGTAATGGAGCGCAAATTATGTTGGATCAATATATTTCTGCTGCAGAAGATAAGTGGAAAACACAAAACGGATTGGTAATGTTATTGCCTCATGGATATGAATTCCAAGGGTCTGAGCATTCTTCAGCACGTATGGAGCGTTACTTGCAGTTGTGTTCTAATCATAACATGATTATTGCAGATTGTACAACACCAGCGAATTTCTATCACTTGTTAAGAAGACAAATGAAATGGAATTTCAGAAAACCATTAGTGGTGTTTACGCCTAAACGTTTATTACGTTTACCTGAAGCAGTATCTACTAAAGATGAATTGGTAAACGGAAGTTTCCAAGAAGTTTTAGATGATGTTTCAGTAGATAAGAAAAAAATAACTTCATTAGTATTCTGTACTGGTAAATTCTATTATGATTTATTAGAAAAGCGTACGGAATTGGGTAGAGAAGACGTGGCTTTAGTTCGTGTAGAGCAATTGTTCCCGTTACCTCAAAAACAATTAGAGGAAGTTATTGCAAGTTATCCTAATGTAGCTGATTATGTTTGGGCACAAGAAGAGCCTAAAAACATGGGTGCTTGGGGGTACATGTTAATGAATTTTGAATCAGTTAAGTTGCGTTTAGCTTCTAGAAAAGCATATAGTGCTCCTGCTGCAGGTAGTTCTACACGATCTAAAGCAAGACATAAAAAAGTAATCGATAGTGTTTTTGAAGCACCGAAGAAATAATAAAGTACAACACAGACTATAAATTATATATTATGATTTTAGAAATGAGAGTTCCTTCACCGGGGGAATCAATTACAGAAGTAGAAATTGCAGAATGGTTAGTTGCTGATGGAGATTATGTTGAGAAAGATCAAGCCATTGCAGAAGTAGATTCAGACAAGGCAACTTTAGAATTACCAGCAGAAGTTAGTGGTATTATTTCACTAAAAGCTGAAGAAGGGGATGCTGTTGCAGTAGGTGAAGTAGTTTGTTTAATAGATACTAGTGCTGCTGCTCCAGAAGGAGGAAGTGCTAAGAAAGAAGATGCTCCTAAAGTTGAAGAAAAGAAAGTAGAGGCTCCTAAAGTAGCTGCTGAGTCTAAAACTTATGCAACTGGAACACCATCACCTGCAGCTAAGAAAATCTTAGATGAAAAAGGAATGGCTGCTACTGATGTAAAAGGAAGTGGACGTGACGGTAGAATAACTAAAGAAGACGCTGTAAATGCTGTGCCTTCTATGGGAACTCCTACTGGTGGCGCTAGAAGTACAGGACGTAAAAAAATGTCAATGCTTCGTCGTAAAGTTGCAGAGCGTTTGGTAGAAGCGAAAAACACTACTGCAATGTTAACTACATTTAATGAAGTTGATATGCAGCCTATTTTTAATCTTAGAGGTGAATACAAAGAGGCTTTTAAGGCTAAACATGGTGTCGGTTTAGGGTTTATGTCATTCTTTTCAAAAGCAGTCGTTAGAGCATTAGAATTATATCCTGATGTGAACTCTATGATTGATGGTAAGGAAATGATTACTTATGACTACTGTGATATTTCTATTGCTGTATCAGGGCCAAAAGGATTAATGGTTCCAGTAATGCGTAATGCAGAAACCTTAACCTTTAGAGGTATTGAAGCTGAAATAAAAAGATTAGCTATTAGAGCAAGAGATGGACAAATTACTGTTGATGATATGACAGGAGGAACGTTTACGATTTCTAACGGAGGAGTATTCGGATCTATGATGTCAACACCAATTATCAACCCACCACAATCAGGTATTTTAGGAATGCATAATATTATCAACAGACCAGTGGTTGTTGATGGTGAAATTGTTGCTAGACCAATGATGTATTTAGCATTGTCTTATGATCATAGAATTATTGATGGTAAAGAATCTGTAGGTTTCTTAGTAGCTATTAAAGAAGCTTTAGAAAATCCTGTAGAGTTATTAATGGATAATGATATTAAGAAAGCATTAGAAATGTAGATTTTATCTTATAAAATATAAAAAAACCGAAACTATTAGTTTCGGTTTTTTTGTGCAATGTTTTTAATGAATTACTAGTCGTTTAACCCCTTTTTGGTTGTTGGAGGTTAGTTCAATGAAATACAAGCCATTTGATAAGTCTGAAACATCAATTTCATTTAAGTCTTGTTTTATTTCTTTTACCAGCTGTCCAGTTAAATTAATGATTTTTACAGAGGTTAAAATTGTGTTGGAGGTTATTGAAAACTGATTGGTTGTAGGGTTGGGGTATACTTTAAAATCTTTGAAAAATACATTATCTTCAATACTTAAAACGTCTTCAGTTGTCCAAAAGGCATTTCCGTTTTGTGATCCATCACCAGTGTATACATAAGCTGACCCGTCAGCTACAATGAATTCTCCTGCAATCCAAAAACCATTGATTACAGCAAGACCTTCTCTAGCACCTCCACCTGCACCCCATTGGGTAAAATCCACCATTTTTGCATTATCAGCAAAATGTGCTGACATAGTAACAGTAGAATTATATATTGCTAAATCTGAGTCGGTAACAAAGGTAGGGCCTGTGATGGTATCCCAGTCTAAGGTGACTTCTGCGCCAGCTATTAAATTTAAACTCCCGCTAATAATTGGGTGGGAGGCTAGTCCGGTAGCTAAAGAAGAGTAGTTAAACGATGCGCAGAACTTATAATTACTGATGTCCACAGTAGTTGTTGTACTAAAATTTTTAATGGTGACATGTCCGTTTGAAGTATCCGCTTTTAAGATTCTGATTTGGGCAGTTGCTTGGTTAGCAAAGAAGAATAGCCCCAATGCTAATAAGAATGTAATTTTTTTCATAATGATTAGTTTTAGTTATTATAATTACGCTTGTATACTCATATCACAGGTATCGTGCTTTATAGGTTTAGGGAGGGCGGCTAATTATTTGAAATTTTAAATAAATTCAGGATAACGCATTTGTTTACTTCTTAGTTATAATTATAAGTACAAGAGTGATTAAACAAAAGCATAATATCGTTTTGGGAAAGTAAACTGTTTATGGGAGGGTAAAGTATAAAGAAAAGTAACTAAATGCTTCTTTTCTAATTGATTAAAATAAAGTTAAGCTACTTTTTCTACAACTAAAGTTACTGAAATATTTTGTACTATAAATATTTTGTGCACTGTTTTTTTTGTCAGCTTATGAAAACTTGATTGCTTATACGGGGTTGATACTATATGACGAAATAGTTTCAGGTGTTTCTAATAAAGTTCGTTTTACTTGTAAAGTACCATCCGTTTTTGTGTCGATAGACCACTTTATTAAGCTTAATTTTCCGTTTTCTATCTCAATACCAGTAATACTTCGTGGATGAACACAACTACCATCATTAAAAAATGGGATTTCTCCAGGTTTTGGAAAACGAGGTCGATGGGTATGACCAATTATGGTAATTAAATTATTATTCTCGCTAATCCACTTTTTGATTCGACGCTCTATCTTTATGAGTTCTCTGTAGTTTTTTGCGGGACTTGTTGGATCAGATATCCCCATTATTTGTAAGGGCTTCCATAAAACACGGACAAAAAATCGACTCCATTTCCAAAAAATATAATTCCACCAATCGGCCTGATGACCGTGTGTTAAAAACAGTTCTTGGCAAGAATCACTATCTCTTAATACAATTCCTTCATGGTATTTTAAATTAGTGAATAGCGCTTCGTTTTTTTCTGTTTTAGGGTCGAAGTAAGTAGCGAGGTGTTTGGTTACATATTTGGGGTTTTTATACACCATATCATGATTTCCCCAAATAAGGTGTAATCTATTTTCGGCATGAAACTTTTTTAACAATTCATAAATGTTTCTGTGAGCATTAAAAATAGTCTTGAAAGATCTGTTTTCCCATAATTCATCTCCATCACCTAATTCACAATATTGAAACCCATTTTTATAATAATGGTTTAAAGCGTGGGTGTATATGTTTCTGTTGTTGGCAAAGTCATCCGCGAAACTATTGTCCCCACGATGACAGTCACTAAATAAGATGAACTTGTCTCCTTTGGTGAATTCAATTACCTTGGCTTGCTTGTAGGCTCTTGTAAGTCTTGAGTTTGATGACATTGTTAGGTTTTAACTTGTTGAGTTAAAGGTATTGAAAAAGCCCTTCAATTTGGAGGGCTTTTTTAAATATTTATTCATAAGAGTGAGTTGCTGAATGTCGCTTATTTTACATCAATTCCGCTTGAGTGATATAATTAAATGAGCTTTAAGCTCTATTTAAAAGCATTTAAACCAGTAACATCCATACCTGTAATTAGTAAGTGGATATCATGAGTACCTTCGTAAGTAATTACACTTTCTAAGTTCATTGAGTGACGCATGATGCTATATTCACCACTAATTCCCATTCCTCCAAGCATCTGACGTGCATCACGAGCAATAGTTATTGCCATATCAACATTATTACGTTTAGCCATAGAAATTTGAGCAGAAGTAGCTTTTCCTTCATTACGTAATACTCCTAGACGCCATGTTAATAATTGAGCTTTTGTGATTTCAGTAATCATTTCAGCTAATTTCTTTTGTTGTAATTGAAACTGTCCGATTGGTTTTCCGAATTGGATACGTTCTTTAGAGTATCTTAAAGCGGTATCATAACAGTCCATTGCTGCCCCAATAACTCCCCAAGCAATACCATAACGAGCAGAATCTAAACATCCTAACGGTGCTCCTAATCCTGATTTATTTGGTAATAAGTTTTCTTTAGGAACTTTTACGTTGTCAAAAATTAATTCTCCAGTTGCTGAAGCTCTTAGTGACCATTTGTTATGTGTTTCTGGGGTTGTGAATCCTTCCATTCCACGCTCAACAATCAAACCATGGATACGTCCTGATTCATCCTTTGCCCATACAACTGCAACTTGTGCAAATGGTGCATTAGAAATCCACATTTTAGCACCATTTAAAAGATAATGGTCTCCCATGTCTTTAAAGTTGGTAACCATTCCTCCAGGGTTTGATCCATGATCAGGTTCTGTTAAACCAAAACATCCTAACCATTCACCAGAAGCTAATTTTGGTAAATATTTATTACGTTGTTCTTCGTTACCATATTTCCAAATTGGATACATTACCAAAGAAGATTGTACTGAAGCTGTTGAACGAACACCAGAATCACCTCTTTCAATTTCTTGCATAATTAAACCATAAGAAATTTGGTCTAATCCAGCCCCACCATATTCCTCAGGAATATAAGGTCCGAAAGCACCAATACCAGCTAAACCTTCTACTATTTGTTTAGGGAATTCAGCTTTTTGTGCGTAATCTTCAATGATAGGTGATACATCACGCTTTACCCATTCACGGGCAGCATCTCTAACTAACTTGTGCTCTTCTGTTAATAAATCATCTAATTGATAATAATCAGGAGCTTGAAATAAATCTGGTTTCATGTGCTGGTTTTTATATTGTTAATGATTAAAAACTGAATAGATCAGTATTAATCACATGTAAATTTAACTTTAATAGAAACAAATGTATGTAATGAATTGTAACAAAACAACTTGAAATAGAATAAAAATTTAACAGCGTAGCTTTTGTGTTTACGTAAGAAGATTTAGTTTCGGTTTAAAATTTAAATAGCCTCAGTGAAGCTTACATTTTTAAATAGAAATCTTTCGTTAAGTTAATATACTCTTCAGTGTACTGATGTCTGCTAGTTTCGATGGTTAATTCAGATGAATCAATAGCTGTTTTAGTGAATGAAAACTCTAGTAAACTTCTTTTTATATCTGTGTTAGGTGTTCCTTTTACTCGAGTAATTCTGTTTGGAAATAGCCCAACTTTCTCCGCTATAGAAATAAAACTTGTTTCTTCTGTAAAAGGAATAATAAATGATGCTATTCCGTTTTTGGAAAGTAGCTTAGCAGTACCATATAGTAAATGTTCAAAAGGGAGTGCATCTGAAAATCGAGCCAAGTCTCTTTGCTTGCTTTCTGTTTTGTAATTTTCTGTATAGAACGGTGGATTGGAGACAATCAAATCATATTCATCATCAATCTCTTCAACAAATTCATTAAATCCTGCGTGATAACAAAATAATCGATCTCCCCAAGGTGAGTTTTCAAAGTTTCCCACAGCTTGTTCAAAAGCGGCATCGTCAATTTCGATGGCTTCAATCGTTTCTGAGTGACTTCGTTGGGCAAGCATTAAGGATAGTACTCCTGTTCCCGTTCCTACATCTAAAATTGAAAATGGATTATTAGCTACGGAAGCCCAGGCGCCTAATAAAACACCATCGGTGCCAATTTTCATAGCACATCGATCCTGTTGTACAGTAAATTCTTTAAAAGCGAAAGGGGTACTCATAAGCAATAGGTATTAATCTTCTGATTGGTTTTTATTTTTTTCTAGCAATAGTTTTTTCTGGTATCTACCTTGAACAAGGTCAATAATAACTAATACAATTATGATAAAGTAAAAGGTTGTTTTACTCATAGGTGTAACAGCGTTTCCAAATAAATGTAAGTGCGCTAAATGACCACCTTCTGATAATAACATTATTCCAACAATTAATAAAATGAACAGCCCTAATACTTCGTACATTCTGTTTTTCTGTAAAAAGTTGGATACTTTATCTGCCATAACAATCATTAAAACACCTCCTAAGACAATGGCGATGGTCATTAAAATTAACTGATTTGTAAATTCCATATGGCTAGTTAAGGCCATGGCGCTTAAAATAGAATCAAAAGAGAAAACTAAATTCATAATCACAATCCAAACTATAACTGTATTGATTGACATTTTCTTTTTGTCAGTTTCTTGATGTTCTTTTAAGAGCATCATATGCCATATTTCTTTTATAGCAGTATAGATAATAAATACACCTCCTCCTAGTACAATTAAACTATGGATGTTGAATTCAAATTCAAGAAAGTTATTGTCGTGTAAACTTACAAACGGGTTTTGAAAAAATTGTATTAATGACATTAGTGCAAATAGCAATACAATACGTAAAACAATAGCTAAGCCAACCCCCATTTTACGAACAAAGCTCTGTTTTTCTTCAGGTGCTTTTTTTGATTCTAAAGAAATGTATAATAGGTTGTCAAATCCTAAAACGGCTTGTAGTAAAACTAGCATTAATAAGGTGAAAAGACTGTCGAGTGTTAAGAGTTCTGCCATTATTTTCGGTTAAAAATTAAAATGTGAAGTTAAAATAATCTTTAATTGATGTCAAATAAATTAGAGTCTTTGTTGGCTTTTAATAAAGGGCTTTTTTTTTATACCTTTTAAAGACTAAAGTAGACTAATTCGTTATTTTATGAACTTTTCAGGTGTTATTTAGAATTTGCTCTTCCTGTGGTATTTTTTAATATTACTATCATATCATCTTTTAGTGCAATCATTTCTTTTAAATGTTTGTTCTCTTGCTCTAGCTCTTTTATTCTATTCTTTTTTTCAGGAGATGTGTAGGTTTTTTCATCAGCTGCTTCTTCAACCGATGAGGTGTTGTCAGTAAAAGAATTGCTATAATTTATTTGTTTACTATCTTTATTGAGGTTAGGTTGTGTTAATATGTTTCCTTCACCTGTAATTAACCAGTGTACGTTTATTTGTGGGTAATTGGTAATTATTTTCTCTATCGCATTTGAATTTAGAGGAGTGTTTATTGCTTTTCCTCTAAAACTACCCGAACTCATCTCTATTTTTTTATAAAAAGCAGATTTGCTTACCTCGTAAGTTTCGGAAATATAATTACATCTTTTTTTAATTGTTGTAAATTTATTATCCATATTAATTGCAATGTGTAAATATATTTACTATATTTATGTTGTTAGTGTATTTTTTGGTGTCAAAAGAACACCACTTTAAAGCAAAAATAAACATTTAAAGTTATTAGTATGACAAGTAAACCTAAAGTCGAATCAAAACTTGTAAATAAGTCTGTAGAGAAAAAAAGGTTTTCTCTGCGTTTATCTACTGATTTGTATAATAAAATAGAGGCATTAGCTGTTAAGGAAAATAGAAGTGTGGCCAATTATATAGAAACTGTTTTACTGGAAAAAATTATATATACAGAATAGCTTATGGATTTAAATGACGTAAAAAGACTTCTATCTCATTATATGTCTCAACTAAAGTATCTTAATGAGAATAATGATCCGATTCTTGAGAAAGATAGAAAGCAGTTGGAAACGCTTTTTGAGTTACGTATAAAAGAGTTTAGGGATAAGATTGCTAAATTCGAGTATAAATATCGTTAAATAAAGAAAAAGTGTGTATTGTAAAACTGGCGTTGATAAGTCATAAGTATTGAGGTTTTACTCTTTTCTTTCTTGTTTTCATAATGTAATTATTAGTGTATAGTTCAACGGAGAGAAAATGTGGGAGACTGTTTTGGTTGTTTAATTGATCTTGTCTTTTTTAGGGAGATTAAAATATATTCTATTGTATGGGGTTAGTGCGGAATATACAATCAAGTTATAAAGAAAAGAGTAGGAATTAACAGGTTTAGATGTAGCAGAGAGTGGGTTATTTAATGAGCCTAAAAAGGGGGGCTCTTGTACAATTTTAAAACCTCAACAAACTATGTTTTTTTGTGTTTTCTTCAACTTTTAAAGGCAAGCTTTTCAGTCTTCGAAAAAACAAAACCCTCAACTAGCGTTGAAGGCTTGTGTTGCAGAGAGGAAGGCTCTAACACCCATTCTCACAACCCTTATTTTATAAGGGTTTAAAAACTTCATAATAAAAAGGACACCGAATAGGACACCTTTTATTTATTTGTTTTTATTAGCATTTAACACTCTTATCAAAATATATTTAAAATCTATAATTAGTTATTTAAGTACATTCGCTGATTTTTAAAACAAATCTGTGACCACACAATCCTATAAAAGAAACTACCATCCGCTTATTATTCTATTTTATGTATATGGAATGTTAGACCAGGAGCAATTGACTCAGATACCTAAAAACACATGTAAAAACTGGAATAAATTCAAACACGAACATTATGATTGTGACGATTGGATAAAACCTTTTTTAGAAAATTTTGAAGACCTTAAAACGGTCTATATGCGTGAACATTTACGTAAAACCATGGTATTACTGCTTAATATTAGTAATGGATATCATCAGGTATTATCTTCCGTTAGTAAGAAGAAAAAAGTACTGAAAGAAAATGCTTCTGCCATTGTTAATTCTATTGATAAACTAGTGAGTGTTTCTAACCTAAAAATTGCTCGTGCCTGTGAATTTTATGGAGTATCTAAAGACTGGTTTTATAGAGAAAAAAGAAAAATATCTTGCGCAATTTCTCCGTTCAAATTATGTTATAAACAACATCCAAATCAATTAACTACACAGGAGGTTAGTACTATTGAACAAATAGTGTTTAACCCTGATAATTATGGTAAAACAAAAACTACATTATACTATCAAGCTCTTAGAAATAAATTGGTGTTTTGTGCTAAGTCTACCTTTTGTAAATATGCTACTGCTTTAGGGTACCAAAAACCAAAATATAAAAAGAAACAGATCAAAAAAGGCTTTAGAGCTTCTAGAGTGTTTGAATGGTTACTTGTTGATATTACTTATGTGCCAACTCTAGAAGATAGCATGCAAAAAGTTGCGTTTGTAAAAGATAACTTTTCTAAAGCAATATTACATTGCAAATCAACCAATGGAAAAGCGGGCTCAGAATTTATTACTAAACTTATTCAAGAAACCTTTGATAAGTATGATTTGTTTAATAAACCAAATCCTATCAATATATTATCAGATGGAGGGTCTGAAAATAAAGGAGAACTTTTATCATGGGTAAAACACATTAATGCACCTTCAATAGTAAATAAAATAACTGCTAGAACAGATGATTTTCCTTTTTCTAATTCTATGGCAGAAAGTACTCATAGTATTTTTAAAACTGAATTCTTAAGAAAACAACTCAGTAAAAATGAAACTGAACATTTAAAAAACTTAGATAGGTTTGTTCTTTATTACAACAACGAAAGATTTCCTGGTGAGCTACTTGGCCTCAAACCTCTAGAGGTTATTAACGGAAAAATACCTGACAAGGATTATTTTAAAGAAAAGATCCAACAATCAAGAAAGAATAGAGTAGCTATTAATCAAAACTTTAATGACTGCTCTATATCTTCTATTAAATGTTAGTATCCAAAAATCAATAATAAACCACTATTAATTACAATTATCCTCTTTAAACTTTCAGAAACAAAAAAGGAAGTCATTTTTATTAAATAACTTCCTTTTCTACTCTTGATTTTCACCAACCCTTTATTTAACTACAAAAACCAATATTGGTCACCCTTTGTTGTAGTTTAATGTGGTGGTTGCTCGGAGTTACTACATTTGTGTGGAGAGTAAGTTAAGGTAGATTATTAATAAAAATAATACCTTATCCACATGAAAAGAGAACGTAAGTTTTACAGTAAAGAATTTAAGTTAAAAGCTATCGAGTTGAGCTATGCTCGTAATAATGCAAAACAAGTAGCAGAAGAACTAGGGATACGTCCTGAATTATTATATAAATGGCGTACTAGTTTACTTTCAGATGGAGTTAGAAGTTTTACTGGTAATGGTAATAAAAAACTAAGTCCTGAAGAAAAAGAAATAGCTTTATTAAAGAAACAAGTCAGAGAGCTTCAGTTAGAACGTGAAATATTAAAAAAAGCCGTGATCATTTTTTCCAAGAGCGACGACACATCTATAAATTTATAACCGCTTATAAAATGATGTATTCCGTTGAAAAAATGTGTCGAGTGCTTGGGGTCAGCTCAAGTGGTTATTATAGCTTTTTAACACGAAAACTATCTAATAGAGCTTTAGATAATCAATATGTTTTGAAGGAAATTAGAAATGTATTTACTCGAAGTAAGAAAACTTATGGAAGTCCTAGAATACACGCTGAGTTATTAGAAAAAGGAATTAAAGTTTCTAAAAGGCGTGTGTCAAGATTAATGAGAGCTAATCATTTACGAAGTGTTGTTAAAAAACAGTTTAAAGTTACCACGCAGAGTAAACATCCTTTCCAAATAGTGCCAAATAAGTTGAAAAGAGATTTTACGACTAGATATATTGGTCAAGTGTGGGTATCTGATATTACTTATATTAAAACAAATAGAGGTTGGTTATACTTAACAGTAGTAATTGATTTATGTGATAGAAAAGTAATAGGCTGGGCTTTGAGTGATAATTTATCAGCAAAAGATACTGCTATTGCTTCATATAGAATGGCTATTAAGAATAGGTCAATAGTAGGTAAATTAATATTCCATTCAGATAGAGGCGTACAATATGCTTGTAATTCTTTTAAAAATCTACTAGAAGCCAATGGTAATATTATCAGAAGTATGAGTAGAAAAGGAAATTGTTGGGATAATGCAGTGGCTGAATCATTCTTTAAAACATTAAAAACGGAATGTGTATATCAATATAAATTTAAAAACAGACAACACGCTAGTTTAATTGTATTTGAATACATAGAAACTTGGTATAATAATTACCGAAAACATTCTACTTTGGGATATAAATCTCCAAAGCAATTTGAACAAGAACTTTTAAATGAAAAATATGTAGCTTAATTACCCTTAACTATTCCTCCACTTTTTTGTAGGAACTTCATGTAAATAAAAAACCCTATAAACATAATGTTTATAGGGTTTTAATGAGATTTAATTCTCTCTCAGCAGAGAGGAAGGGATTCGAACCCTCGATACGCTATAAACGCATACACGCTTTCCAGGCGTGCGCCTTAAGCCACTCGGCCACCTCTCTAAATATTATTCTAAATATAAATCAATCAATCCTTCAGGAGTCTTGACTAGTATTTGTTTTTTGTCTCTGTCTACTTTTTTGATGAACTCATCATTTAAAGGAATCAGAATTTCTGTGCCATCTCGGTCAATTACGAATAATTCTTGAGCGCCAGTATCGTTAATGTTGTCTATAACACCAACTTCTCCAAAGTTTTCGTCAATTATTGTAAAACCGGTAACTTCGTGGTAGTAAAATTTATTACCACTCAATGTAGGTAAAATAGATAACGGTAAGTATAAATCAGATTTTAGTAAAGCGTCTGCGTCTTCTTCAGTGTCAACTTCTTCAAACTTAATTCGAAGTAATTGTGACTTATGAAGTTTACAGCTTTCTACAAAAAAAGGAATCAGATTATTTCGTAAAGAAATAAAAACTGATTCCAAATTTTTAAATATCTCAGGTTCATCGGTGTCTAATTTGACTAAGAGTTCCCCTTTGAAGCTATACTTTTTAACGATTTTTCCTAAGTAGAAGCAATCTTTAATTAGCATATATTACTCTTCTTCTTGAGCTGGAGCTGCCGCAGCAATTCTAGCTTCGTTGATCGCTTTTTCAGCTTCAAAAGCTTTAGCTTCAGCATCTGCTTGCGCTTGAGCTAAACCATCTTTTTTACCTTGAACTTTACCTTCTTTAGCATCAACCCAAGCAGTAAATTTTGCTTCAGCTTGCTCTTCAGTTAAAGCGCCTTTTGCAACACCACCTAATAAATGATTTTTGAACATAACTCCTTTGTAAGAAAGTATTGCTCTTGCAGTATCAGTAGGTTGTGCACCTTTACCTAACCATGCAACAGATCCATCAACATCTAAGTCAATTTTTGCAGGGTTTACATTAGGATTGTAAGTTCCTAATTTTTCTAAAAATCTACCATCTCTTTTTGATCTTGAGTCAGCAGCTACGATCCAGTAAAAAGGTTTTCCTTTTTTACCATGTCTTTGTAATCTAATTTTAACAGGCATAATGTGTTAATTTTTGAAAGTTCACGACTTTCGGTTATTAATTGTAAATAAGTTTGCAAATATACGATGCTTTACGGTCAAAACAATAGATATGCTAGTTTTTTTAAATCATAATAATATGGACTCTTTTAAATTCCTTACTATTGTATTTTGTTATCGTTTAATTTGTACAAAATGAAAGAGGATAAACAGCGTTTGTTTACTATAGATGAACAACAATTATTAGAAGAAATTTTATTACATCGCAGAGATGTTCGAGGAAATCGTTTTATCAATAAACCGTTGTCTAAAAACACGATTGATGCAATACTTCAGGCTGGCTTGTCAGCCCCATCAGTTGGGTTTTCGCAGCCTTGGGAATTTGTTTTGATAGCTGATCGAGAAATAAAAAACAAAATAAAAGCTACTTTTTCAGAAGAAACTCGCAAAGCAGCGCTTACTTTTAGTGATGATAAACAACAAGAATACATTAAGTTAAAATTAGAGGGGATTTCTGAAGCTCCATTAAATATAGCTGTTTTTTATAAGCCCAAAAGAGGGCCTGTTTTAGGGCAAACTAGTATGCCTGAAATGGGTAAATATAGTGTGGTTTGCGCTATTCAGAATATGTGGCTAATGGCTAGGAGTTTAAATATAGGTTTAGGTTGGGTCAGTATTTTAGATCCTGAAAAGGTAAAAAAAGTATTGAATGCACCTAAGGAAAATGAATTGATTGGTTACTTATGTTTAGGGTATACAGATATGTTTTATAACAAACCTGAACTAGAACTAAAAAAATGGGAGCAAAAGAAACTACAAGAAGAAGTGGTGATTAATGAGAAGTATAGTGTCTGAATAAAGGTTTGTAAAATAGATAGTTGATTAGTGTTACAAATGGATTTGTTTGATAATGAAATAGGAGAAAGTAAAAATCTTTTACCGCACAGTGGTGAAGTAAATTACTTTGGTGCTATAATGTCAGTTAAAATGGCTAACCACTATTTTGAAATTCTTTTAAACTATATAGATTGGAAAAATGATGTAGCAATCCTTTTCGGGAAACGTATTGAAACAAAACGAAAAGTTGCGTGGTATGGTGATAAACCTTTTGAGTATACCTATTCAAACACTACAAAAGAAGCACAGACTTGGACACGGGAGTTGATGATGTTAAAAGACTTGGTGGAGCAAAAAACCGGGGAAAAGTTTAATTCCTGTTTACTTAACTTATATCATAACGAAGCTGAGGGAATGGCTTGGCATAGTGATGCAGAAAAGAAACTAAAAAAGGATGGTGCTATTGCTTCTTTGAGTTTTGGATCAGAGCGAAAATTCGCATTCAAACATAAAATGAGTAAAGAGAAAATTTCTTTGGTCTTAAGTAATGGAAGTTTGCTGGTGATGAAAGGCACTACGCAAACGAATTGGCTGCACCGCTTACCACCAACAAAATTTAAAAAGGGAGTAAGAATTAATTTGACCTTTAGATCAATAATAGAACCCTAAAAAGAGATTTTCAACTCAATATATCAAAAAAAATGATGCTGTTTACAACTTCATAACAGCAATTAAAATTAGCATTGTTTTTATGCTTAAATTTGGACCATGTATTTAATTTTTGACACGGAAACTACTGGGCTCCCAAAACGCTGGGATGCTCCAATAACTGATTCAGATAATTGGCCTAGGTGTATTCAGATAGCTTGGCAATTACACGATGAGTTAGGGAATTGTATTGAGCACCAAGATTATTTGGTGAAAGCTGATGGGTTTAATATTCCCTATGATGCTGAAAAAATACACGGTATTTCTACTGCTTTAGCAAACGAGCAAGGAATTGGGTTAAAAGAAATGTTGGAGAAATTCAATATCGCTTTATCAAAGTCAAAATTTGTTGTAGGTCAGAATGTGAAATTTGACACCAATATTGTTGGAGCTGAATTTCACAGATTAGGGATAGAGAATAACTTACAGGAAATTACTGTTTTAGACACCTGTACAGAACGCACGGCAAATTTATGTGCGATACCTGGGGGTAGAGGGGGAAGGTTTAAGTTACCTACTTTAACAGAATTACATAATCATTTATTCGGAACTGGATTTGGTGATGCGCATAACGCAACTGCAGATGTAGAAGCAACTACACGTTGTTTTTTCGAATTAATACGTAAGAGAAATTATACTACAGATGAATTAGCTGTTGCTGACGGTTATTTCGAAAGGTTTGATACCAAAAATCCGAATACAATACAGGTAATTGGGTTAAAGCATATCAATTTAAAAAGAGAGTCTGAGAAAATAAGTAAGCGAATTGAAAAAGAAGCTGAAGCAATTTTTTCTAGCGATGATGTGGTTCAGGATCTGACTGCTTTACAAGAAGCTCAGTTTTCACATTTACATAACCACTCTCAGTATTCCGTATTACAATCAACAATTCCTGTGCAAGGCTTAGTGAAAGTTGCAGCTAAAAATGGTATGAATGCTGTTGCTATGACCGATCATGCTAACATGATGGGGGCATTTCATTTTATCAATGCAGTAATAGGAAATAATAAAGGGGTAGAGCAACGTAGGAAAGAAGCGGAAGAAAATGGAGAAGAATTCAATGAAAAGCCATTAAAAGGAATTATTGGTTGTGAATTGTTTGTGTGTGAAAATCATTTAGATAAATCACGAAAAGATAATGGATACCAAGTAGTATTTCTTGCAAAAAATAAAAACGGATATCATAATTTAGCTAAGATGTCTTCTCTTGGGCATACACATGGGAAGTATTATGTGCCAAGAATTGATAAGGAGGTAGTAAAACAATATAAGGAAGATATTATTGTGCTTACCGGTAACTTGTATGGAGAGGTTCCGAGTAAAGTATTGAATATTGGAGAAAATCAAGCTGAAGAAGCATTGCTTTGGTGGAAAGAACAGTTTGGTGATGATTTGTATATCGAATTAATGCGTCATGATCAGGAAGATGAAAAGCGTGTAAATAAGGTGTTGATTGATTTCTCTAAAAAACATGATATTAAGCTTGTTGCAACAAACAACACATATTATGCAAATCAAGAAGATGCAAACGCACATGATATTTTATTATGTGTAAAGGATGGTGAAAAGCAAGCTACGCCGATAGGTAGAGGTAGAGGATATCGTTACGGTTTACCGAATCAGGAATACTACTTTAAGGGGCAGGATGAAATGAAGGCGCTTTTTAAAGATGTGCCTGATGCAATTACCAATATTCAAGCCGTAGTTGATAAAATTGAAAACTACGTATTAGCCAGGGATGTACTGTTGCCTGCATTTGATATCCCCGAACGATTTCAGTTTGAGGAAGATAAAGAAGATGGAGGTAAGCGAGGTGAAAATGCTTTTTTAGCACACCTTACTTATGAAGGAGCTAAAATTCGTTACGGAGAAATTACCGAAGCAATAAAAGATCGACTCGATTTTGAGCTTTCTGTAATTGAAAAAACTGGGTATCCTGGTTATTTCTTAATTGTAGAAGATTTTATTCGAGAAGCCAGAAACATGGATGTTTCCGTTGGTCCTGGTCGAGGATCGGCTGCGGGATCGGTTGTTGCCTATTGTTTATGGATTACGAATTTAGACCCGATTAAGTACGATTTGCTTTTTGAGCGTTTCCTGAATCCGGAGCGTGTAAGTATGCCCGATATTGATATTGATTTTGATGATGAAGGACGTGGTCGTGTCATGCAATATGTAATTGATAAATACGGTTCTAACCAAGTAGCGCAAATTATTACGTATGGTACCATGGCGGCAAAATCTTCTATTAGAGATACCGCCAGAGTACTAGATTTACCGCTGTTTGAAGCAGATAAAATTGCTAAGTTAATACCAAATACCAAGCTTGCTAAAATATTCGGCAAATCAGAAAAAGAATTAAAAGAGAAGTTTCGTTCTGAAGAAATTGATAGTATTAATGAGTTATTAAACTTATCTGAAGGTAGTGATTTAGAGGCAGAAACCATTAATCAAGCACGAATATTAGAAGGCTCTGTTCGAAATACCGGAATTCATGCCTGTGGGGTGATTATTACACCCGATGATATTACCAAATTCGTTCCTGTTGCTTTGGCAAAGGATTCGGAAATGTACTGTACTCAGTTTGATAACTCGGTTGTTGAGGATGCTGGGTTGTTAAAAATGGATTTCTTGGGGTTAAAAACACTAACCCTGATTAAGGATACCGTAAAGCTGGTAAAACAGAAACATGGTGTTGAACTTGATCCGGAAACTTTCGATTTAGAAGATGTAAAGACATATGAGCTATTCCAACGTGGAGAAACAGTAGGGATATTCCAATATGAATCTGCAGGTATGCAGAAATATATGAAGGAATTAAAGCCGACTGTTTTTGCCGATTTAATAGCAATGAATGCCTTGTATCGTCCTGGTCCGATTGAATATATACCTAGTTTTATTGATAGAAAACATGGGGATGAGGAAATTGTTTATGATTTAGAGGCAAGTAAGGAATACCTTGAGGAAACTTATGGTATTACTGTGTATCAAGAGCAAGTAATGTTGTTGTCGCAAAAATTAGCTGATTTCACCAAAGGTGAGGCCGATGTATTGCGTAAGGCAATGGGTAAGAAGCAAATTGCTGTACTGGCAAAAATGAAGCCTAAATTCATTAAACAAGCTGGTGAAAAAGGTCATGATGAAACGGTTTTAGAAAAAATTTGGACGGATTGGGAAGCATTTGCATCCTATGCCTTTAACAAATCACACTCTACATGTTATGCTTGGATTGCTTATCAAACAGCGTTTCTAAAAGCACACTATCCTGCAGAATATATGGCAGCTGTATTGTCTAACAACATGAATGACATCAAACAAGTTACATTCTTTATGGATGAATGTAAGCGTATGGGACTTGAGGTTCTTGGGCCTTGTGTAAACGAGTCCTATTATAAGTTTACGGTAAACGATAACAATGCTGTTCGTTTCGGAATGGGGGCTGTAAAAGGTGTTGGTAGTGGTGCTGTAGCTACAATAGTAGCACATAGAGAAGAGGAAGGGAAATATAAATCGGTTTTTGATTTAGCGAAACGAATTGATTTAAGAGCTGCAAATAAAAAAGCACTTGAAAATTTAGCTTTGGCTGGAGGGTTTGATACGTTTGAAGGAACTCATAGAGCGCAATATCTATTTGATGCTGGTGATGGGCAAATGTTTATTGAAAAAGTATTGAAGTATGCCGCTAAATATCAGGAAAGTCAAAACTCCTCTCAAGTAAGTTTATTTGGGGAGGCTTCTGATGTTCAAATCCCAGAACCTGTTGTGCCGCCTTGTGATGATTGGGGAACTATGCAGAAATTATCCCAGGAACGAGATGTAGTTGGAGTTTTTATATCAGGGCATCCGTTAGATGATTTTACAAATGAAATAAAGTATTTCTGTAATTCAAACTTAGCTCATTTAAAGGATTTAGAACCACTTGTAAATAGAGAAGTTTCATTTGCAGGAATCGTAACAAGCGTAGAACACCGCGTTTCTAAAAATGGAAAAGGATGGGCAATGTTTACTATTGAAGATTATAAGGAAGCTTATGAATTCAGAATATTCGGAGAAGAATATTTAAAGCAACGTCACTTTTTAATTATCAATTCTTTTGTATACGTAAAACTGTTTGTGAAACCAGGTTGGGTAAATAAGGAGACCGGTAAAAGAAGTGATCCTAGAATTCAGTTCAATAGTTTTGAGCAATTACAAGATGTTATGGATAAGCAGGCTAGAAAATTGACTATTCAATTAGATACATCAACTTTAACGAATCAAAAAGTATTGGATTTAAAAGAAACTATTTCTGCTTATAAGGGAGAAAAGCAATTGAGTTTTATAGTATACGAAATGAAAGAGAAGCTTAAAGTAACCATGACAAGTAGGTCGGAAAAAGTGGCTATTACAAATGAGTTTCTTGACTTATTAACGGAAAGGCAAATAAAGTATAAGCTGAATTAATTTCCTTACCAGAGCAAGTATATAGGGTAGTTGTAAAATGTTTGTATTAAAAAAACTGATGCTTTTATAGATAAATTCGATACCTGACAATGTAAGGAATGGAATAATAATTGACTACATTTGTGTGCCAACGGAATTCGTTTGGTTGGCATTAGTAAAGATTAAATAATTTAAATTAAATAAAATGGCATTAGAAATAACAGACAAAAACTTTGAAGAGGTAGTATTAAATTCAGATAAGCCAGTATTGGTTGATTTCTGGGCAGCTTGGTGTGGACCTTGTAGAATGGTAGGACCGGTTATTGATGAAGTGAGTACAGAGTATGAAGGGAAAGCTGTTGTTGGTAAAGTAGATGTAGACGCAAACCAAGAATTTGCATCTAAATATGGTGTTAGAAACATTCCAACGGTATTATTATTCCATAAAGGAGAAATGATTAGCCGTCAGGTAGGAGTATCTCCTAAAAATGTGTACACTGATGCTATTGATGCAGCATTGTAGTCACTAATAATTAGAATAAATAAAAAAGGTTTGGCAATGTGTCAAACCTTTTTTATTTTTAGAAGATTAAAGCGGTACATGTCTATAAAAACAGAATTACATAACTCTAAAGTATATTTCAATTTACAATTACTGGCCTCTCAAGTTGTAGAGGGGTTGATTACGGGTATTCATAAAAGTCCATTTCATGGCTTTTCTTCTGAGTTTGCTGAGCATAAAGTATATAATAATGGGGAGAGTACTAAACATATTGATTGGAAGTTGTTTGCTAGAACCGACAAGTTGTATACCAAAAAATACGAAGAGGAAACAAATTTGCGTTGCCATCTAATTATTGATAACTCTGCTTCTATGCATTATCCAAAAAGGAAATCCTTTTCAGTAACCAATTTGAATAAAATAGGTTTTTCAGTTTTATCAAGCGCCATCATAATGCAACTCTTAAAGAAACAACGTGATGCAGTTGGTTTAAGTGTTTACAATAACACTTATGACTTTCATGTACCTGAAAAAGGGAGTGAAAGGCACTATAATTTAATAACAAATCAATTAGAACAGATCCTTTCTAACCAGCCTAGAGCAAGTGATACCAATACCGTTAAGTATTTACACGAAATAGCTGAGAAGATCCATAAAAGATCGCTTATTTTCTTTTTTACGGACATGTTTCAGTATGCAGCCAATAAACAAGAATTGTTTGATGCTTTAAAACATTTGAAATACAATAAACATGAAGTGGTGTTGTTTCATACACTAGATTATACTACGGAGGTTAATTTTGATTATACCAATACACCGAAAAGTTTTGTTGATGTGGAAACTGGTGAAAAAGTAGATTTGTATCCTGAAAACATCAAAGAAGTATTCGCTGAAAAGATGAATAGTTTTATTGATGACATTAAGTTAGAGTGTGCGAAATACAAAATTAAGTACGTAGCAGTAAATACTTCAGGAGAATTTGGTAAAATAGTGAATACCTATCTTGTTGAAAAACAAAAGTTTGGGTAAGTAGCCTGAAATAAGTAAAAAAAAACAATTGTTTTTTTTTGGTAAACAGTTAAATCAGTTCTATATTTGCACTCGCTATACGCAAACGGTCTGGTAGTTCAGCTGGTTAGAATACATGCCTGTCACGCATGGGGTCGCGGGTTCGAATCCCGTCCAGACCGCAAAATAGCAAAAAAGCTCCAAGAAGTTGGGGCTTTTTTTTGCTCTAAACGTTAGTTGTGTTGTTTTGACAAATGTTGTGTTTGTCAATGGTTTAGTAGTAAACCGATGGAAAGCTTCCCAAAACTCCTTTTAAGGATCATCGGGATGCTTTTTTTAGTTTATATCATCTTCTCTTAGGTTAAAGATCCTTAATTATTATATTGTAAGTCCGTGATTCCTTTTCTTTTATCTTTTTTTTTAAAATAAATACTGCAATTTGTTCTTTTTTATTTTGGAGAGAAGTTAAATGTGTGTTATATTTGCACTCGCTATACGCAAACGGTCTGGTAGTTCAGCTGGTTAGAATACATGCCTGTCACGCATGGGGTCGCGGGTTCGAATCCCGTCCAGACCGCAAAAAAGCTCCTAATTTATTAGGGGCTTTTTTTTGCATTAAACTTAATTATCATTTTCACTTAATTTAGTATGGTACTTCCTAAAAGAGTTTGTTCAAAATTAAAACGGATAATTACTTGCCTTATAAAAAAAACATATAATTATTGGGTAACAAAAGTTACTTCTTCGGAACTAAATAGTAGATGCTTGTTTGTCTTCGTATCTATTATTTAACAGATAAACTACTAAAAACATCTATTTAACATCTTTTTTTTGTGATATGCGTATAAAAAACTAACTTATGAAAGTAAAATAGTATTCATGACTTTGAAGTTTAGAAAAAAAATAATAGTACTAACTGGGTTTTTGTTGATTTCTTCCATACTCTATGCTCATGGTGATTTGTCTATAAGAATAAAAGAGAAATCAATTGAAATTTCAAAAAGACCTACGGATGCTCACTTGTATTACGAAAGGGGTTTTTTGTATCAGCAACATTTAGAATATCAAAATGCAATATCAGACTTCGATAAATCAAAATCATTAGGAAACCATAGCAAGTTATTATTTTTTAGAATGGCGGAAACATATTACAAAAATGATGAATATGAATATGCCTTTGATAAAATTACAAGTTGTGTAGCTATTGATGCAGGCGATGTTAAGTCCCTAAAACTTAAAGCTCAAATTTTGTTCAAATTAAAAAGGTATCAAGAAACAATGCTCGCTTATACCTATGTGGTAGAAAATACTGTAGATATTAGACCTGAAGATATCATAGAGTATAGTAATATTGTGCTAGCTATTGATAGTTTAGATTATAAAGGAGCGCTTAAGGCTATTGAAATTGGATTAGATAAATTAGGAGCCAATACGGTAACGTTTCAATTAAAAAAAATAGAGTATTTAAAAAAATCCAATCAAGTTGATGAGGTTGTCAGTCAATATAATATGTTGATAAAAAATAACCATAGAAACGAATTTTGGTACTATGAAAAAGGAAAATATTTAATCGATGTAAAAAGATTTTCCCAAGCTAATATAGCAATCCAACAAGCAAAATTAGCTATTGAACTATTGACCTCAAAATTTAAAAACACCCTAGCAATTAAAAAATTGCAAACTCAATTAAACGAACTTGAAAAACTCCTAAATTATGAATAGTAAAATTACGTTATATGCAGTGTTGCTTTTTTCAGTAACACTTTTTTCTCAAACAAGTTTTATAAATAGTGGTGATGCATGGAAGTATTTAGATGATGGGTCAGATCAAGGTACTACTTGGGATGATAATGGATTCAATGATGCATCATGGGCTTCTGGAGCTTCGGAGTTAGGGTATGGTGATGGAGGTGAAGCGACCATTGTAAGTTACGGGCCTAGTTCTAGTAATAAATATCCAACAACATATTTTAGAAAGTCATTTAATGTGGCCGACCATACCTTGTATAACGACTTGGTGTTAGAGGCTATTCGTGACGATGGTATGGTGGTGTATGTTAACGGAGTGGAAGTTTGGAAGGACAACATGCCAGCATCATTTGACTATTCTACGTATGCTTCCGCTACAGTAAGTGGTGGCGGTGAAACTGCTTGGTTATCCACAACAATAGGGAGTAATTTAGTAACTGGAACAAATATGGTAGCGGTGGAAATTCATCAGCGATCAGGGTCGAGTTCTGATATAAGCTTTGATTTTAAATTAACTGCTTATGCGGCAATACCAACTGCAATTACTAGAGGGCCTTATTTACAAAAAGGGAATGCTAATAGTATGACGGTCAAATGGAGGACAAACACGTCTACAGAATCAATTATAAATTACGGTACAACATTAGGGGTATTAAGCAGTACTGTTTCTGAAAACACCTTAAAAACTCAACATGAGTTACTAATACCTGGTTTAACAGCAGATACAAAATATTATTATGAAATAGCAGATGCTGATGGGGTATATGTGACAGAGAGTAGTGATATGTATGTAAAAGCATCGCCTAATGTTGGTGATCAGCAATTTGTTAGGGCATGGATATTAGGAGATGCTGGAACAGCAAATCAAGACCAACGAGATGTAAGGGATGAGTACTATAATTATGTAGCAACTGCAGGTGTTAGTCCTAATCAAACGGATATGATATTGTTTTTAGGAGATAATGCTTATAATGATGGGACTGATTCTGAATACCAGGCAGCTGTATTTGATGTATATGGCGACATGTTAAAAAAATCTGTAGCATGGTCAACCTTAGGGAATCATGATGGGCATTCGGCAACTTCAAGTACACAGACTGGGCCGTATTATGATATTTTTTCATTTCCAACAGCGGCAGAATGTGGAGGGACATCATCTGGAACAGAGGCATATTATTCGTATGATTATGCCAATATTCATTTTATAGTATTGGAATCACATCAATTGTATAATGATGCTACTCAAATGGCCTGGTGTCTTTCAGATATACAAGCGACTACTCAGGATTGGATAGTGGCAATATTTCATCACCCACCATATACAAAGGGGTCTCATAATTCTGATTCGGAAACGCAATTGGTGGCAATGCGAAATAACTTCTTGTCTATTTTAGAAGATAATGGGGTGGATTTAGTGTTAAGCGGTCATTCACATTCTTACGAACGCTCCTATTTTATAAATGGTCATTATGGTGTTTCTAGCACATTTATCTCGGGAACACACACTGTTGGGGCAAATGGTGATTTGTCAGGAAAAGCTGATACAGGAGATGGTGCATATACAAAAACTGATACCGATACCGAAGGGGCAGTGTATATTACAGCAGGTTCATCTGGTAAAATTTCTGGAGGGAGTTTGAATCATAATGCCATGTATGCCTCAATAAACGAGTTGGGTTCTTGTGTATTAGAATTAGAAAATGACGGGGGTACTGGCCAAAACTTAACGGTTAAGTTTTTAAATGACAGTGGTGCGATTTCGGATTACTTTACTATTAATAAAACAGGGTTTGTATTAGCTGTAGATGATGAGGTAATTAATAAAAAATCAGTTAGTATATATCCAGTGCCAGCAAGTATGCAATTAAATATTAAGCTAAACACAAATGAAACTATTGAGAATGTAATGATTTATAATATCATTGGAGCCTTAGTGCTTGAGAGTAAAGAAACGTCAATAGACGTAAGTCAGCTTAGTACAGGAAAGTATATGGTTGGAATAAGAACTAGTAAAAATCAGCATTATAAATCAATTATAATTCAATAGGAAGTCGTCTATTGTATTACTTCTACGATATGTATAAAGAGATAAACAATTGTTAACACTTCAAATAAAAACACTATTAAAATCGTAATAAATTACATTTAAACTTGATAAAACGTCAGTTATCGCTTTTATTTTGTGATTATATCGTAATTCTATATATTGAAATCAGTAACTAATATGGTAAGAATGAAAATGGGGAGAAGGAATGAGTTGAATTAAAAAAAATCAAGGATTATGGCAAACAAAACTACTTTTTCAAAAAACACTCTGTTATATATACTATTTACTTTAGCAACAGTGTTTTCGTTTAGTCAAACACTTCAGGTTTCCGGAAACGGAAATACAATTGCAAACGCTGATATGACTCCATTAATACTTGATAATACAGATTTTGGAAATGTAGCCGTAAGTGCTTCACAAGCTAATACTTTTATGTTAAGCGTTACAGTGGCTAATATTGATGGTATTGTTGTAAGTATAGCTGGTTCTCCAGATTTTTCTCCAGTAAGTACTGTAATTGGAAGAATAAGAAGAAATAAATCTAAAAATCACGTAATTACTTTTACTCCTTCTTCAATAGGTTTAAAAACAGCAATAGTTACTATTACATCTACTACAGGAGGTGCTAATACACCATATACATTTGCTATTCAAGGTAACGGAGTTGCTCCTTCGCCAGAAATTAATGTTGTTGATAGTGGAGCTAATGGTATTTCTAGTGGTAGTGGTAATAGCCCTTCAGTAGCTAATAGTACAGAGTTTGGGTCAACAGACAATTTAACACCAATAAGTATAACATATACGATAGAAAATACTGGTTCAGGAATATTAAACATAGCTTCAGCAACTAGTAGTAATGGTGATTTTGCAATAACAACAGCTCCTGCTGGTTCAGTTGCGGGTGGTGGGAGCACTACTTTTACTGTAACGTTTACACCTAGTGTTTTAGGAGTAATCTCATCAACGATTACCATTTTAAATGATGATGCTGATGAAAACCCATATACTTTTACGGTTAGCGGTACAGGAATTTCAGCACCATTATTGGGCGCTGGTGGTAATTGGAGTTATTTAGATGACGGATCGGATCAAGGTACTGCGTGGTACGGAACTGGTTTTGATTATTCTTCATGGGCTACAGGTAATGCAGAGTTAGGATACGGAGATGGTGATGAAGTAACAGTAGTTAGTTTTGGACCAGATTCAAGTAATAAATACCCAACAACATATTATAGAAAATCATTTACAGCAACTGCAGGAGATGTAGCTAACTCAACATTAGTATTAAATGCTATTCGTGATGATGGTATGGTAGTGTATATAAATGGTGTTCAGGTTTGGAGCGATAATATGGCAGCAGCTTTTAACTATTTATCTTATGCAACAGGAACTGTTGGTGGAGCAGCAGAGTCAACATGGATTTCTAAAAGCTTGGCAAACATTCTTGTTGTAGGAAACAATGAAGTTGCGGTAGAGGTACATCAAGTAAATGCAACAAGTAGTGATACAAGTTTTAATTTTTCTTTATATACAGATAATAGTTATGTGTTTATTCCTCCTACTGCGCCAGATAATGATTCAGATGGAATAGCAGATTATATTGATTCTGATGATGATAATGATGGGGTAACAGATATTTTAGAAGGATGTTATACTGCAAACTTAGAAGGATTGAATTCAACTGGATTGCCCTCAAATGAAGAATCTATATTGGCTAGTTTTCCAATTTTAAATCACCCAATGGATGATGGTAATCAAATAGATTTTTCTGTAAGCAATCAAGCAGATTTTAGCGATATTACCAGTTATTTTGCAGGAGAGCACGGTTGGGCAATGAGAGTAAAGGGGCCAGGAACATTGGGTACACTTACGTTTGATTTTATGAATGATGTAGAGAATCTATTTTTTAAACTGGTAGATTTTGATGAAAATGAAACGTGGACAGTAAATGCTTATGACGATACAAATACATTAATTGACTTAACAGTGAGTAACAATGTATATCATTTAGGAACTTATATTACACAAACAGGAAATACGTTCAACGATCAGTTTTTAGGTCTTGGAGCAAATAATAATGGAGATGTGGTTGCAAGTGATGCTTTAGGGTCGGTATATTTTTATTTCCCTGGAGTAAAAATCAGTAAAATAGATTTCTTAGTAGATCAACCTGATGGATCAACAATTCGTATTGCTGCAATGCATTTTTGTGGATTGGATACTGAAGGAGATGGTATAGACGATTATAATGATGCCGATAGTGATAATGATGGTATCCCAGATTTAGTTGAAGCTGGTGGGGTTGATATTGATGGAGATGGTATTGTAGATGATGCAACTGATACTGATGGTGATGGTTTGGTAGATATGTATGATACAACTCCATTTACATATTTTAGTTTAGAAGTAACAACTATTCCAAATTACGATTCTGATGGTGATACTATAGTGAATAGAATTGATTTAGATTCTGATAATGATGGTATAGTGGATTTAAGAGAAGTAGGAGATCCAGATACAGATGGAAATGGAATGATAGATGGTTTTACCGATTCTGATAATGATGGGTATCATGATGTTTATGATGGTGCAGGAAGTTTATTAATCACAGGAGCTGATACTGATAGTGATGGTTTTCCTAATAGTTACCCTAATGCAAATTTAGATGTAACGGGATTTCCAAACTTTATGGATATAGATTCAGATGATGATGGAGTTACAGATAATACTGAAGCTCAGGCGACAGGATCTTATGTTACATTAACCTATATGGATACAGAAACAGCTGGAACCCTTGATGGAATTGATGATAGCTATGATAATGATACAGTGAATTTTGGAGGAAGTGGTGTAATCCCAGTTGATTCAGATGCTGATGGAACTCCGGATTATTTAGATTTAGATTCTGATGATTCAGAAGAAGTTGATGCCGTTGAAGGGCATGACACTAATGGAGATGGGGTAATTAATGGAGCTGATGCACCAAATGCAGATACAGGTCTTTTTACAGGTGTTGATAGTGATATGGATGGATTAGATGATGGTTTTGATAATGATGATGCCATGTTTGATTCAACAAACAGTTTATTACAACCAAGTTCACACCCAAGTTTTGATGCAGGTCCAGATACAGATTGGAGATCACCAGCTGTTGCTCTTGACTTTGATGGATTAAATGATCATGTTGATTTTGGAGATAATCATGATTTTACAGGAGCTTTTTCTTTAGAAGCGTGGGTATTACAAGAAGCAACAGCTGCAACAGGTACCATTATTTCAAAAGGAGATATGAAAGCAGGTGCTGGAAATCAAAGAGGTTACCATTTAAAATTAAATAGTAGTTTTCCTAATTTAGTGTGGTATGACAATACTGGAACAATACAAATAAACCTTGTTTCACCATATGCAATAACCAATAACAGATGGTACCATATAGCTTCTACATATGATGGAGCTACAGCAAGGTTATTTATTGATGGTGTTGAAGTTGCTAGTGGGGCGCCAACAGCTGCTCCCGTAACTGGATCTGAAAAGTGTATTTTAGGAGCTAGTTATGATAGTAGTGCACCTACAGTTCCAAGATATTATTTTGATGGTTTTATTGATGAGGTTCGTGTATGGAATGTTGGTTTGACGGCTAATCAAATGCACCAAATGATGAACCAAGAAATCGAGCAAAATGGAGCTAATGTTAGAGGTAAAGTGATTCCTTTAGATATTTCAGGAGGACTTACTTGGGCTAATTTGGAAGGGTATTATCCAATGCTTAATGATAGAATTCAAGATCAATCAAGCAATTCAAAACACGGAACGCCAAAAAATATTACTACAATTGAGTTGCAAACAGCACCATTACCATACCTTTCTGTAAGAAACGGTGAATGGGGTGATACGTCTGCAGCAACACCTTGGTTGTATAGTAATTCTGTTTGGGACGCACCAAATGCTATGGGAGTTGATGGTGTTACACCAATTGATTGGAATATAGTACAAGCTTCTCATGATATCAATTCAGGTGATAAAAATATTACGGTATTAGGATTAATTTCTGATACTACAAATGCAAAATTAACTATAGCTGATCCCATAGAAGTACAAGATGAAACAAACACTGGGCAAAGTTTAAGAGTTACTCATTATATTGAATTAGACGGTATTATTGATTTAATAGGAGAGTCTCAATTTCTTCAAGATGATGGTAGTATTTTTGATAACGATAGTGGAGGTTTTATTGAAAGAGATCAACAGGGTACAGCAATAAGTTTTAATTATAACTATTGGTCTTCTTCTGTAGGGGCTATAGGAAGTGGTCTAGGTACTAAAGGAACAGGAGTTCCTAGTGCTAATGGAGGGTATACAATAGCTGGAACTTTAGCTGACGGAACAAACTCAGCCGCTCCACAAACAATTAATTTTCAACCAGCTTATACAGCAGCTGATGGAGCAGTAACTTCTCCTATAACTATTAGTACGTATTGGTTGTGGAAGTTTAATGGATTGCATGATGATTATGATTCTTGGATTTCAATTGATGAGAACACGAGTTTGCTTCCAGGTGAAGCATATACAATGAAAGGGACATCTGGTTTATCGCTTATAACAGATAATCAAAATTATGTATTTAAAGGGAGGCCTTACAATGGGGATGTTACTTTACCAATAGCCTTAGGAAACGATAGATTAATAGGAAATCCATATTTATCTTCAATAGATGCAAATCAATTTATATTAGATAATATTAAAGATAATGGAGGAAATGCTGCTGATAATATTTTTAATGGAGCCCTGTATTTTTGGGACCATTTTGCAGGAGCATCACATAATTTAGCAGAATATGTTGGAGGATATGCTGCATATACATTAATGGGAGGAATAAAAGCTATTTCTAATGATACTAGAATTAATGACAATGGAGCTTTAGGAACAAAAATACCTTTAAGATATATCTCTTTAAACCAAGGGTTCTTTGTTCTTGCGTTTTTAGATCCTAGTTTAGCTAACACAACTGTTACAGTAGCAGGAGGAGATATTAAGTTTAAAAATAGTCAACGTATATTTAAAACTGAAGTGGCTGATCCTTCAGTTAGTTTCAGAAATGGTGATGTAACCTATGACACTTCCGAGGATCAAAGACAGAAATTTAGACTGATGATTGAAACACCTTCTGGTTATTACCGACAATTATTGGCAGGTATTGATCAAATAGCCTCTAATAGCTTTGAACTTGGTTATGATGCTCCCTTGATTGAAGAAAATACCGAAGATGGGTTTTGGGTATTTAATGAAAGTAAGTTTGTAATACAAGCAGTAAATAATTTTAATACAGATCAAGTATTGCCTCTAGGTGTTAAAATAGCGAAGAAGGGTATCTTGAAATTTAGTTTGGATGGTCTTGAAAATATTGATGTCTCACAGCTTATTTATTTACATGATAAAAAGAAAGGGATATACCGTAATTTAAGAACGAGTAATTATGTAGTAAACATTTCTAGGGGAGAGTATTTAGATCGTTTTGAAATTGTTTTCAATTCAAGGCGAAACAAGATGATTAGTAAGCATCGTTTGAATATAATGGATATTTATTATTCAAATACGGATAATAGTATTGTTATTATTAACCCAATGCTTGAAAATATTGAATCTGTTGAAATGTTTAACATGTCTGGGCAATCGGTGTACAGATTTAATAGTTTGTCAAACGACAGTGCTTACACTCTTAAAACTGCTAGTTTGAGTGCCGGTGCATATATTGTAAATATGAAAACCTCAAATGGGGTTGTGAGTGCAAAAGTACTTGTGAAATAATAATGTAGCCTAATTTTGTATTAAGAGCTTTACCAAAAAACTCTTAATACAAAATTGGGTGAAATTTCAGTTCCTTTAATATCACTAATGTTTAATTCATTAGATGAGGTGTTTGAAAACCGAATATCTTTATTAATAGTATTATTTCGGTTGTAGAGGTTAAGTGCTGAAAAACCTAAACGATACTTTATTTTTTTATTTTTATGAGGCCTAAAGTTGTAAACAGCAGAAAAATCTAACCTATGATATACATGTAAATTTTCAGTATTTAAGTTATCGTATGAATGTGATAGTGTGCCATCAATATTGGAAGTAGTATTAATGTTTGTATATGGTTTTCCGTTATGCCATAACCAACCTAATGAAAAATCTACTTTTTTCCATTTATAAAAATGCGACCATTTTATGGTGTGATCAATGTTTACGTTACTTGGGAACGGATTACCATTATTTAACTCTTCAAAACGATACTTTGCACTATTAAAAGAGTAGGATAGCCAAGTATTGTAGCTTTTTAATTGCTTCTTAATAAATAGGTCTACTCCTTGTATGCTCGAGCTTCCAATATGGTATGTGTATATAGCTTGATTATTAAAGTCAAAATCTAAAGTGTTTATATTATTTGTTTTTTTGAAATAAGCTTCAAAATCAACTACCCATTTATTTTCTGAATAATTTGCGCCTATGGTGTATTGATAACTGGTTAAAACGGGTAAGTCAGTTTTGTTAGAAAGTGCCCAAACATGATTTTCAAGAGATAAATTACTAATAACAGATTCTTGAACTTGATTTACATACTGACTTTTGTACTCTATTGATGCGTTAATACTAAATTCAGGGATTACAAACTTCTGAAGCACTGCTCTAGGTTCAACATAGAATTTTTGAGAGCTACTATATTTATTTGCTCTAAGTCCAATTGAGTATAAATGATCCTTGGGTTTGTTTACTTGGTATTCACTGTAAATACTATTGGAATTTGTGTTGTCATTTGCAGCATCTAGCACCATGGATTGGGTAGGGGTGGTGTCATTAAATGAATATTTAAAATATTTATTTGAAAACTGATATCCAAAATTTAGTTGTTTGTGTTCCGCGACATCATATTTAAAATTCAAATTTACTCCAAAGTCTTTTATTTGATTCGTTTTAGTGTTGGAGAATACTCCTAAATTGGATTCGTTACTAAACTTATAATCTAAAGAGTATTCAGAAAAATAACTATCTATTTGGTGGCTGAGCTCTTTTGACCATTCTTTCTCCCACTCTAAATTATACCCTTCATTTTGAGTTTTTAAAATATCAGTGTATAAATGATTTGCATTGGTAGAAAAGGCTGAAAAATTTAAAAAATCTTTATTATAAATATGATTGAATTTAATAAGGTCTTTATCAGTTGCTTTATAAGCCGCATTAATTGTGTAATCATAAAACCAAAAAATATTTTTCGATTTACTGAATTCTAGAGTGTTGTCAAAAATTTTTGTGTTTTGAAAAATTTTTGAAGCATAATTTTTAAATGCAAATGTTTTATAAAAATCAGCATACGATCTTCGTCCAGAAATTAAAACAGATAGTTTGTCTTTAATTACAGGGATGTCAAGAAATGCATCTCCATGAAGTAAGTTAAAACCAGCTCCACCTGATGTTTTTTTTGCTGGCTTGTAATTAGTGGTAATATCAATAACACTTGAAATACGCTCACCATACTTCGCGCTAGTGCCTTTATTGATGAAGTTTACTTTGTTGGTAATGTATGGGTTAAATGCTGATATTGCTCCAAATAAATGGGAGTTATTGTACGTTTTAATATTATTCCAAAGGACTAAATTCTGGTCGGAGTTTCCTCCCCTTACATGAATGCTATTTACGGTTTCATTTAAATTACTAACTCCAGGGATTTGGTGGATACTTTCCAATATATCTGGTTCTATTAAACCAGGAAGTAAATTAAGTTTTTTTGTATGGATTGTGGTTTGTTTTACATTTTTTGAAACACCACTAGTTAAATATTCGTCAATAACAATTTGATCAAGGAGGGCTGTTTTCTCAGTTAAATTAATAGTAATACAATTCGGATAGGTGCAATCGGTAGCTTTAATGAAGCTACTTTTTATACCAAATGAGCTGATCTCAATGATTGAGTTGTATGGTACATTATTTATTTTAAAAGCCCCATTCTTGTCGCTAGAATAATACTTGCTGTTTATTTGTATAACGGCGTTTGCAACTATTTCATTCTTGCTTAATAATTGTCCGCAGACAGCAATTAAATCAGTTTTATTAAAGGATGAAATAACAATATTGGATTTGTCGATGAGTTCAAACTTTAAATTAGTTTGAGAGGACAGTGTTAATAACAATGATTCAATGCTAATGATATCATCTAATATAATAGAAGCTTTTTTAGAGTCAATTATAGTATCGGTATATGAAAAGTGAACTTGGTAATAGTGTTCTATTTCAGGAAGTATTATGCGTAGAGAATCCTGCTCAAAAACAGTTCGTTTTTGAGCAAACACAAAAGTTGAAAAAAGTAAAGCGAAACACCATAATAGGAATTGCTTCATAGTTGTTGTTTAGTCTTCTAAAATGATACTATTCCCTTGAATAGTGTACTTCAAATTTACTGACTTTAAAACAGTTTGTAATGCAATTTCTTTATTATTATTAGGGAAGGATCCTGTGAACAATATAGAATCATCAAAACCTTGATATTCAAATTGTAGTTTATACTGTTTCTCTAAGGCTCTCAAAACGTATTTGATAGGAGTGCTTTTAAAAACCGATTGTTGGTTCATCCACTCAGGACGTGTATTATTGAAATTTAGTGTTATAGCATCTTGATTTTTTATATTCTGATACCCTAATGAAGGTGTTAAGTTGCGTACACTAGCATCTGTGTAGTCTTCAACTTTTACTTTACCTTCATAACAAGATACTTTAAATAAATCAATAATAGCTTTTACATTAAATTCTGTTCCTAAAACACTTACTTCCCCTTGAGAGGTTTTAACGGTAAATGTATTCCCTTTTTCAACATCGAAAAAGGCTTCACCTTGGAGCTTTAATGTTCTATTGTTATTCCAGTTTCGTTCGTTAAATTCAATTGATGATTTAGAGTTTAATAGCACTTTTGAACCATCAGGCAGCTCAAAAGCTAGCTGTTTTCCAAAGTCACTTGAGTATACTGTTGCACTGAAAAAGTTAATATAAGCAAAGAGTCCAATAAGTAAAATAACTGAAGCAGCAATTCCCAATTGCCACTTGTTTTTAGAAGATTTTTTTGTAGAAATGATGTTTTTATTTCTATTTTCTTTAATACTTAGGAATACTTCATTTAAATTATAAGATGGGGCTTGCAATTTATCAGTTCCTTTAATTATATTCACATAGGTGTCATAGTGCTCAGAGGCTTTGAATTGAGTTAATTCATCCTCTGATAGCTCATTGTTTAACCATCGTGATAAGAATATGTCGTCTAATTTTTTCATTTTCATTTATTCGTTTCCAATTACATAACGTTATAGAAATAAAATACCCTACCATCTTAGGGGATATTTTCTATTTCGGTTCTTAGTTTTAACAACGCTTTGTGCATGAGTTTTTCAATAGCCTTTACAGATACACCTGATAATTCAGCTATTTCTTTGTATGTTTTTTTCTCTATTCTGTTTAATAAAAAAACTTCTCGTTGTCGTTCTGGTAAGGAAGATATAGCGTTTTCTAATTTAACCATAAACTCTTTCTCCTCTAAAATATATTCAGGAGATTCATTAGTGCTATTATGATTAATGTTTTTTACTTCTTTTTGGTGTTTTAGCTTTACTGCGTTATGGCGAAATAAACTGGTACTTTGATTAATTGCAATCCTGAATAAATAACTTTTAGCGGTTTCGAGAGTAACTTTTGTACAATTATCCCACAACTTAATGAAAGAGTCCTGTACAATGTCATCTATATCTTCATTGCCTCCATACTTATAGTACAGATAGTTTCTTAATAAAGTAGCATTAGTGTTAAAAAATGCTTGGAAGCTTTTTTCTTTGCATAATCCAGCATTGTTATTTTTAGAGTCAGGCATAAAACTAAGGGCTAAAATATTTAATAGCTAAGAATTGATAAAGCTAGCTGATATTTTATGAATTTCAAAAAATAATTTATTCGAGGGTAGGGTAAATGTTTATAGAGGTGTTTTATATGTATACAAACAAATAGTTTTTGTTTTGTGTTAAGTTAAGTTTTAAGTTGGTTTTAGGTAAAAGAGGTTGTTGAATTAGTTTGTCAGCCTCTTTTTTTAAACAACAGTAAGTCAAAAAAGAAATATAATTACCCGAATTAACCCCTTATGTATTTTGAATAAAAACAGCATTTTACCCGAATGCTGTTTTTATTATTTTAGAAACCAATAATTAATTTGGCGATTAAAAAATAAATTAATATTCCGAAAATATCATTGCTCGTTGTGATAAAAGGACCAGTAGCAATGGCTGGGTCAATTCCTCTTTTATCTAAAAAGAGTGGGATGAATGTCCCAATAACTCCGGCAACAATAATAACACTGAACAAAGAAATAGAAATGGCTAAAGAAGTGTTAAAGTCCGCTTCTGTACTAAACGTATATATAAATAGTAAAATTGAAAGAATTATTCCGTTTACGATTGCCAGCAGGAGCTCTTTCCATAATCTGTTAGCAATACTACCTTTTACATCATTATTTGCTAATCCTTGAACAATTATGGCGCTAGATTGTACCCCTACATTTCCTGCCATTGCTGCAATTAAAGGTGTGAAAAAGAATAAAATTGCGTGACTTTTTATGATGTCTTCAAAATTACCCATTATTGCAGCTGCTCCAACCCCTCCAAATAAGCCTAAAATAAGCCATGGTAGACGAGCTTTGGTAAGCTGAATAATAGTATCGCCAGCTTCAACATCTTGGGTTAAACCAGCAGCCATTTGGTAATCTTTATCTGCTTCGTCTTTTATAACATCTACAATATCATCTATAGTAATTTGACCAACTAATCTCCCCATTTCATCTACTACAGGCATTACAATTAAATCGTACTTCTGCATGATATTAGCAACCTCTTGGTCATCTTCATCCGTTTTAATAGAAGTGATTTTAGGATTGTAAATGTCTTTTATAGGTGTTTTGGTGGATGTAGTAAGTAAGCTTTTTAAAGATAGTCGCCCTTTTAAAATATCATCATTATCAACTACGTAAATAGTATGTACTTTTTCAAACGCTTCTGCTTGTTTACGCATTTCTTTAACACAATGCATAACAGTCCAACTATCTTTTACAGCAATAAGCTCTTTACGCATTAGTCCACCTGCTGTATCCTCTGCATAGCGTAAAAGATCTACAATGTCTTTTGCGTGTTCAACATCTTCTATTTGCGAAATAACCTCTTCCTTTTTTTCTTTAGGAAGATCAGCAATAATATCTGCAGCATCATCTGTTTCAAGTTCGTCAATTTCTTCTGCAATTTCTTTTGAAGAAAGTGATTTTAGTATTTTATCACGAACATCATCATCTAATTCAGCGATGATTTCAGAGGTCAGTTCACTGTCAAGTAATTTGATAATATATACCGACTGATCAAAATCTAAATCTTCAAGTATTTCGGCTACATCTGCATGGTGTAGTTCGCTCAATAAATCATTTAAATGTACATTGTCACCTTCGTGAATGTAGTTTTTAATCTGAGCTATAATTGTATGGTCTATCTGGAACTGCATACGCTACCAATTTAATGTTCTAATGTTGTATTACAAAGATACTTTTTTAAACGAAAAAGAAACTATTGACTAGAGATGTCTTTTTCTATTAAACAGGTTAAATCGATGAATTCTTGAACGGAAAGTTGTTCAGGTCTCATGTTAAATACATCTAATACTCTTATTTCGTCTGATAAGTTAATGCTCTTTAAACTATTTCGTAACGTTTTTCTACGCTGTTGGAATCCGGTTTTAACAACTCTATAAAACAATTTCTCGCTACAAGGTAAACTATAGTCCTCTTTACGAGTTAATCTCATTACTCCGGAATCTACTTTTGGAGGCGGATTAAAGACATTTGGAGGAACCGTAAATAAATATTCCGCATGATAAAATGCCTGCGCTAAAACAGATAATATTCCATAAGTTTTACTCCCGTGTTTTGAGCAAATACGTTGGGCAACTTCTTTTTGAAACATACCAGAAAACTCAGGTATTTGCTCTTTCATCTCTAATGTTTTAAATACAATTTGAGTTGAAATATTATATGGAAAGTTCCCAATTATAGCAAAAGGTTCCTGGTTGAAAACTTCGTTGATATTGTATTTTAAAAAATCTTGCTCAATTATCTTATTACTTAATTTTAAATAATGAGCACCTAAATATTCGACAGATTCGGAATCAATTTCAATAACATATGTATCAATATCTTTATCTAATAAGTATTTAGTTAGTACTCCCATTCCAGGGCCGATCTCTAATACTTTTGTATAGCTTTTTGAAATAAGGGTATCTGCTATTTTTTTAGCGATACTTTCGTCTTTTAAAAAGTGCTGTCCTAAATGTTTTTTTGCGCGTACCTTATCCATTACTTAATATTTGTTGCAATAATTTGTTCTATTTCTTGCCTGTCTTTTTTTAAAAACCATGATAGCTCAATTACATGAGTGTTGTTGTCATGAAAAACTATTTCGGGCTCACTACCACCTTGGCCAGGGATTAATCGCTTGATTTTAGAATATTTTATATATTTTCTTTTGTATTTAAATCCTTCATCATAAAATTTAAATCCTGGTTTTTTTGCCGTTAACTGCATGAATAAAAAAAGCAGTGTAAATAGCACGAAAATTACATTTAAGGTGTAAAACAACCAGATAGGGATTATTGCATTCAAAAGCATCATTATGAAATTGAAAACTAAAAATGATGTAATTACTGCTGCAAATAACATTACAGCTTTTATGATGTATAAGTAGGTTGCTTTAAATTCTTTATGCATGAAATTCTTCTATAATTAGTAATTCAGTTCTGAATGCTAGCATTTTTGATCCAAACTTAGCAATTCCAGCTTCTCGAAGTCTAGGAGCATCTTCAGTGTAGTAGGCTTGTAAATCCTCGTTACTTTTAGCGGTGTACTGTATGGAGTAATTGGTGCCTTCCATTTCCTCTTCTACTAAAATTTTAGTCATTTTAGCAGATATGAATTTTCCTGTTGCGAGTACTTCTTTTATATGTGGTTTTATCCAAAAAAGCCAGTCATAATGTATACTGTCTTCTACGTTTATGGTAACATTGTAAATAATCATATCACTTGTATTTTATGCAAAAATAAGGTTTTTGATACAATAGATAGCTTATAAATGAGTTTAACTATCGTCAAGTGAATCTCCTCTTAGTTTTCGATACATTTTTTGTGCTTCTACAAAATGAATACTATCGGCATGATTAAAAAGAATTGTCTTAAAATAGTTAATCGCTTTTTCTTTTTCGTCAAAAGTATTAAGATGTAAATAAGCAAGTCTAAACAAGGCGTCGTCAATAAATACGCTTTCTTTAAGAGTGTTTATAATACGTTCGTAATTACTTACTGCCTTTTTGTAATTACTTTGCTCTTCTAGTAATTTCCCTTGTAAAAATAAAACGTCATCTACTATTTTGTTAACGGGGTGCTGATTTAAAATATCTGTTAGTATGATAATAGATGCTTCTTTTTTGTTCTGAAATGCAAGCAAGTCAGCTTTCGCATATTTTTTTAAGGCAACATGTAAAGAGTCTTCGTTAATATGATCATTAATGAGTAGGTGTAAATCCAATGCATCATTAGCAATTAGTTGTGATGTTGATGTTTTTAATACTTTTAACTGTTGTAAAGCCCAATCAAAATCACCTTTATAGTAACTGGTTTTGGCAACCTTAAAACGAGCTTCTTGTGATAAAGTATTATTTTTTAAATGTCGTTGAATTTTTGAATAGTTGATTAGTGCTTGGTTGAATTTTCCTTCAGCTACAAGAATGTCAGCTAATTTCATTTGATACCTGGCTTTATCGAATTTTGCTAATGATTGGTTTTTGTTTTCCTTTAAAAAGTTGACAGCTGTTGTTATATCATGTTTTTTAAAGGCTAAGAATTGTACATATGCGAGTTGTACGTCTAAAGTTCTATTGTTGATACCAAAACTATCTAAAATAACAAGGTATTCTTCTGTAATGCTGTTGTATTCTGAAAGAACACTATCCTGTTCTTTTATTTCTAGCATGTAGGTTAGTACTTGAATTCTTGTTTGCTTTTCTAGTGACTGCTCATTAATAAAATTAAAAATCGTCATGGCAGTTTCAAAATCACCATGTTCCTTAGTTGTTATTGCAAGGTCAAAAATTCTATTCAGGGTTTTTCCTTCTCGTTTAAAAATCGCTTTTTCTTGAATGAAGGCTTTATTGTACTCTTGTTGTTGTACGAATAACCAGCTTAATTGCTCGTTCCAAAATACATCAGGTGCAGTTTGTAGATTTTTTAATAAGGCGCGTTTTAATAATATATTATTTTCGTTTTTAGGATCATCACCTAAAAATTTACCAATTAAGTTCTGAATGGTAGTGGTTAAGTTTTTGTTTTTTTTGATAAGCTTTAAATAGCTATCAAACATTTTTTCAATTTTATTTTGCTGACCATAAATATTAGCAAGCTGGAAATTGAAATTTGCATTTTTGTTTAAGGAAATAGCTTTGTTGTAAGTTGCTTCAGCTTCATTTAAAAGGCTGTAGTTTTCAAAACTTTGCCCTATAGAATGTGCGTAGTTTGGGTTTTTATCAATAACAGTTAGTGCTTTGTTGTATGATTTTCTCGCATTAACACTATCTTTTTGTAGGGTGTAATTGTAGCCTAATTCAACATATAGTTTTGGTTGTCTACGCTTTTGTGTTAATTTTTTCTCTAGAGCATTTTTTGCAATATTGTATTGCTCAAGCTCTTGATGACATTTTATTTTTTTGATAAAAACATCAGTCCTATGAGGTTGTTTGGCTAATAGTTTATCGTATTCGAGCAATGCTTTTTTATACTCTCCAGAGTTGAAAAAAGTGTCCGCTAATTGGTTGTTTTGACCAAATAGAACTGTAGTTGAAAGTAACAGTATGTAAATTAATAGCTTGCTCATAATACCAAAAATAAAAAAAAGCGTTCTATTTAATAGAGCACTTTTGATAAAAGATATGATTTAGTTGTTATTTTATAATTTATCTTTTTGTAGTTGATAAGTTATTTTCAATAATGTTTCCTATGTAAATACCAGCTTGTAAAGCACTAATGTTTTGAGAGAATTGAGGATGGTATTACAAAAATTTAATTTCATTTGTTGAATATAGTTGTTTAATGTTACTTTAATGTTAGGTATGTTATTAGAATGTTATCTTCTAATTTTTTGTGTTTGTAAGTTTGATTTATATAGTACCTTTGGTTGAAGATCGTAATTAAATTAGATAATGAGTTCGGATAGTATTAAAATTTTATTGGTAGATGATGAGCCTGATATTTTAGAAATTGTTGGGTATAATTTGTCCTCAGGTGGATATCAAGTGTTTACTGCTGCTAATGGTTTAGAGGCAATAGAAGTTGCAAAAAAGGAGATACCGAATTTAATTATTCTTGATGTCATGATGCCAAAAATGGACGGTATTGAAGCTTGCGAGCAATTAAGGAAGTTGCCAGAGTTATCCAATACCATCATTACTTTTTTAACTGCTCGCAATGAAGATTATTCGCAAGTTGCAGGATTTGATGCAGGAGCTGATGATTATATTACGAAGCCAATTAAGCCAAAAGTATTATTAAGTAAAGTAAAAGGTTTATTGCGTAGGACCTCAGTTGAAAAGAATGACGAAAACTCATTGAATATAGGGAAACTTGTAATTAATAGAGATGAATATAAAGTACTTAAAGAGGGTATAGAGTTAGTTTTGCCAAGAAAGGAATTTGAGTTGTTGTTTTTGTTGACCTCAAAACCAGGAAAGGTGTTTACACGAGATGAAATTTTAAATGCTGTATGGGGAAATGATGTTGTTGTAGGAGGAAGAACAATTGATGTGCATATCAGAAAGTTGAGAGAAAAAGTTGGAGAACAATCTTTTAAGACTGTAAAAGGAGTAGGATATAAATTCGTGGTTAACTAGTAATGAAAATTAAAAAAACATACAAGTTTGCCTTATACTCCTCATTAATGATTACGGTGTTGTTGAGTGCGTTGTTAGTTGCTTTCTTTTATAAGGAATTAACTGTAGTAAATACCATAGGTTTTATTGTTGTCTGTTTTACAATTTGTTTGTTTGTAATACAATATCGATCAGAAAAATTTATATATAGTTTAATAAAGAAAACGTATGAGGAGGTTTCGTTGTTAGATGAAACTAATTTACATCAGGAAGCTGTTACTACAGATATTAAAACACTTACCAGTGATGTGAAAAAATTTGCTCGTGAGAATAAATTAAAAATTGAAACACTTCAAATTAGAGATGAATACCGTAAAGAATTCATGGGTAATATTGCTCATGAGTTAAAAACACCATTATTTACGATTCAAAGTTACATCCTTACATTATTAGATGGAGCAGCGGATGATGAAAACGTAAGAGAAAAATATTTAAACAGAGCTAGTAAAGGAGTTGATAGGCTTATTTATATTGTAGATGACTTAGATTTAATTACTAAAATTGAGGTTGGTAATTTAAGTCTGAAAATATCAGAGTTTGATGTCATAGAAATGATAAAAGAAATTTTTGAGTTGTTTGAAATAAAAGCACAATCAAACGGAGTGGGATTGATTTTTGATAAATTATATTCAAAACCAGTTTTAGTAAAAGGAGATAAAGAGAAAATACGACAAGTTGCTACCAACTTAATTATAAATTCAATTAAATATGGACAAAATAACGGAACAACGGAAGTTAGTGTTGAGGAGTTAAGTCACGAAAAAATTGTAGTGCGAGTAACAGATAATGGAATTGGAATTGAATCAGCACATTTACCTAGGCTTTTTGAACGTTTTTATAGAGTAGATAACACTGGGTCTAGGGATAAAGGAGGGTCTGGTTTAGGTTTATCTATTGTAAAGCATATTATTGAAGCTCATAATCAAAAAATATATATTGAGAGTGAGTATGGGGTTGGATCAGAGTTTTCTTTTACTTTGGAAGCAGTTAAATAAATCGGCGTAACATACACTATCTTCATTGGTAATTGAAAGACCATTGTAAGCATTAACCTCTTTTAATTTTTCAATACAAAAATCATCTTGTTCACAAAAAGGAACATAACCATGTTCTTGAAGTCTTTCAGCTAAATATTGCTGTTCAAATTGTCCAGGCGTTGGAATAAAAAAAGCTTTCTTATTCATTTTAGCCAAGTCCATAATAGTTGTATAACCTGATCGAGCAATAATAATATGACTCTCGTTAATTGCCTGCTCAAGCTCCAAACTAGTCATGTAATTATAATAGGTGATGTTGTTTGAAGTAGTTATTTGTTGCTCAGGTTCAATAATCCCTTTAATAAATAGAATTTTTTTAGTAGGATGTTTCAGCTCTGAGAATAGTTTGCCCTCTAAAAGTGTACGTTGTGGTTCTGGTCCTGATAAAACTATTAAGTAGTCATACTTAACGGTTGTTATTTTTCTTTTAAATCTGCTTAATACTCCAATGTGTTTTATATTGAAGTTAGCATTGTTTACCTGACTTAGTATACCGCTAAAATTAGAATTGCTTTTAAAATCAGGAATCCAACATTCATCAAATTTTTTAATAATATGCTGATGTATTTTGCTGCTTAATTTAGTGGTTACTCCACTCAAAACATTTAGTTGGTGTGTAATATATATTGAGGGGATGCTTTTGTGATAGATACCAAATCTATTATCTGAAATTATTCCAGTAATATCTGTTTCTTCGACTAATTTATTGATAAGCTTTTTCTCTTGTTGAACAGCATTGATTAGTTTAGGAAGATTTAATAGTAGTTTCAATTTAAAGAATATTCCTTTTTTAGCGTATTTTATGTTGTAAGAAGGGAGTGTAATATGCTCAAGATTCGGAAATTCTTTTTTTAATAAAGCTAAGGCATTTCCATCAGAAGCTAATATGGGTGCAAATCCGTTTTTTTGTAATTCATTGATTATTGGAATGCACCTTGTGGCATGACCTAAACCCCAATTTAATGGAGCGACAAGTATGTTTTTTGGTTTTGCCATGAATATTAAGGCAAGTTACATTATTTTTGTCAAAAATATAACGCACAGTGGGAAGTAAGAATAAATTAAAGAGATTCAACGAGAACGCAACTTTTTCAAATGTTTTTCAGCCGTTAAGGGAGGAAATAACTGATGAAACCTTTAAGTTAAAAGGGAAATGGAATACTAGTTTCTTTAAAAACGACAACCCAATTGTGTTAGAGTTAGGTTGTGGTAAAGGAGAGTACTCTGTAAGTTTAGGAGAGCGTTTTCCTGAAAAGAACTTTATTGGAATAGATATAAAAGGAGCGCGTTTTTGGAGAGGAGCAAAAACAGCTTTAGAAAACGATATGAATAATGTTGCGTTTATTAGAACTCAAATAGAGTTAATTGACTTGCTTTTTGAAGAAAACGAAGTGAGTGAAATTTGGATTACTTTTCCAGATCCTCAAATAAAATACAAGCGTACTAAACATCGTTTGACAAATGAAGTGTTTTTAGCTAAATATAAAAGAGTACTAAAGGATGATGGAGTGGTGCATTTAAAAACTGATAGTGAGTTCATGCATGGGTATACCTTAGGGCTATTACATGGAGCTGGACATGAAGTGTTGTATGCAAATCATAATGTATATCATAATGAAGGAGCCCCAGTTGAGGTGACTGCTATCCAAACTTTTTACGAAAAACAATATTTGGAAGTTGATAAAGCAATTACGTATATTCGATTTAAAATAAAGTAATCATGCATTTGTCAATCTTGTTTTTGTATTGTTGTTTGTGGTCGTTCTTTGGGGTATTGCCTCCTGGGATAATAAATATCAATGCTGCAAAAGTAAGTGTTGAACAAGGTAGGCGTGCAGCGCTAATTTTTACTTTAGGGGCGTGTTTAGTGATTGCTGCTCAGGCTGGTGTTGCTGTAGTGATTGCAGAGTTTTTAAATTTATCAGCCGATGAATTGTCGATAATTCAAAAAGTAGGAATTGCTATTTTCTTTTGTTTGTCTATCTATTTTTTCATTTCAGCTAAAGTGAAATCCGAGCCTAAAAAATTTGAATTAAAAAAGAAGAGAAACCTGTTTTTGAGAGGAATAATTTTTTCTGTTTTAAACGTCTTTCCTATCCCATTTTATAGTTTTGTATGTACTACATTAACAACTTCAGGTAACTTTAGTTTTTCAACTTCAGATGTAATTATTTTCATACTCGCTATAGTTGTCGGTAGTTTTTTAGCAATAAGTACCTATATAGTCTTGTTTAAAAAATCTAATAGAAGTGAAAATTTTGGACGAAATACGAATTATGTGTTAAGTGTTCTAGCGCTTGCATTAGCTATTTTGTCTGTTATAAAATTGAATTTTTAAAATGAAAAAGGAGAATGATAATTTTTTTGAAAGAGTTTATCAAGTCGCCCAATTAATTCCTGAGGGGAAAGTAACCTCTTATGGTGCAATAGCCAGCTTTTTAGGAATGGCTAAAGGTGCACGAATGGTAGGTTGGGCAATGAATGGCTCTCGCGCAAAAGACGTTCCTGCTCACAGAGTTGTGAATAAAAAAGGATTGTTAACCGGAAAACATCATTTTGAAGGAACAAACTTAATGCAACAATTATTAGAGAATGAAGGGATTGTGATTATTGATAATCAAATCCAAAATTTAGAAACTTGTTTCTGGGATCCGATGAAAGAATTAAATGTTTCTTTTTAAGAAATCTTCCCCCATAAATTATAGAGAAGTTTTAGTTGCAGGATCTAAGGTAGTACTTCATTAGTAATTAATTATGTTAAATCACACAACGTGTGTATATTTGCGTAATATATAATTCAATACAATCATAGATGAAAATTGAAAGAAAAAGCGTTTTAAAAGCATTAGAGCAAATTACTGTTCCTGGTGAAGGAGCTAATATGGTAGAAAGCGGAGCAGTACAAAATGTATTGACTTTTGGAGATGAGGTTGTGGTTGAAATTTCAATTACTAATCCAGCAATGCAAGCTAGAAAAAAGGTAGAGTCGGAAATAACAAATTGCATTAAGCAAAATGTTTCTGATGAAGCTAAAGTAAAAGTAAATGTAAAAGTTATTGCTTCAGAAAAACCTGAAATAAAAGGGAAACAACTTCCTGGAATGAGAAACATAATAGCAATTTCTTCTGGAAAAGGTGGGGTTGGGAAATCTACAGTTACAGCTAATGTAGCTATAAGTTTGTCTAAAATGGGTTTCAAAGTAGGAGTCTTAGATGCGGATGTTTATGGGCCTTCAATACCTATGATGTTTGATGTTGAAGACGCAAGACCTTTGGCTGAAAATGTTGACGGGAAGTCAAAAATGAAGCCTGTAGAGAGTTACGGAGTTAAAATATTATCATTAGGGTTTTTTACTAAGCCTGATCAAGCGGTTATATGGAGAGGGCCAATGGCTTCTAAAGCATTAAATCAATTGATTTTTGATGCAGCTTGGGGAGAATTAGATTTCTTATTGCTTGATTTACCTCCAGGAACAGGTGATATTCATTTGTCAATTATGCAGGCATTACCAATTACTGGTGCTGTTGTAGTGAGTACTCCTCAAAATATAGCTTTAGCTGATGCGAGAAAAGGTGTTGCTATGTTTCAGCAAGAAAGCATAAAAGTTCCTGTTTTAGGAATAGTTGAAAATATGGCGTACTTTACACCAGAAGAATTGCCGGAGAATAAGTATTATATTTTTGGTGAAGGAGGGGCGAAAAACTTAGCGAAGGATTTAGACGTTCCGTTTTTAGGAGAGTTGCCTATCGTACAGAGTATTCGTGAGGCTGGAGATATTGGTCGTCCAGCTGCTTTACAAGAAGGAACTGAGGTTGAAGGAATTATAACAGATATCACGAGAAATATTGTAACTCAAGTAATAAAAAGAAATGATAATTTGCCAGCTACCGAGATAATAAAAATCACAACAATGGCAGGTTGTTCACCAGTTAAAAAATAAGAATATGACGTCAGAAGAATTACAATTGAATGTGGAAAATGCATTAGAGGAAATCAGACCTTTTTTACAGTCTGATGGAGGTGATGTAACACTAATGTCGATAGAAGATGGGAAAAAAGTAAGTATTCGTTTTGAAGGAGCGTGTACATCTTGTAATGTAAATCAGATGACATTAAAGTCTGGTATTGAAATGACTATTAAAAAACACGCGCCACAAATTGAAGAGGTGGTAAATATTGGGTAACACTCATTTATATCTTATTAAAAAAGGCTTTGAATAGAATTATTCGAAGCCTTTTTTAATTTTACGAATGAAATTGAGTTACTTTAAAAAAAGTGTTTTGGTTTTGTAATCAATAACGGCTTTTCCTTTTTGTAGTATGTCAGCACCAATAATACCGTGTACTGGTTTAGCCCCATGATTTGTTAATGCTTCGTTTACGTGTGATAAATCAAATATTACCAAGTTGTTTTTTTTAGATTTCCACTTTCCTATCTTGATAGTATTCTTTTTAGAAACTTGAGTAGTCATATCGGTAGCTCCAGCTCCAGCGGCTTTAGTATCACTTTCTTCAGAAGTTAAATTAAAATGATCAATTAAATTGTTATCAATACAGGTGTTAGATGCTCCTGTGTCTACTATAAAACTACCTTTTACGCCATTTATTTTAGCTGAAGTTTTAAAATGATTCGTTTTGGTAAAATTAAGTTTCTTTTTTTGATAACCTTTTTTAGAAAGATAGCTTGGTAATGACATAATTAAATATTTTTGTAAAAGTAACGAAATAACATCCAAATTAATGATTTTAACTGACACACATACGCATTTATATAGTGAAGCTTTTGATGAAGATAGAGCAGCCATGATGCAACGCGCTTTTGATAATAATGTGCAACGCATGTTTGTTCCTGCAATAGACTCAACATATACGGAGTCAATGTTAAAGTTGGAAGAGGAGTATCCAGAGCATGTTTTTTTAATGACAGGTGTTCATCCAACACATGTAAAAGAAAATTATTTAGATGAGCTAGCCCATGTGAAGGAATTATTAGCAAAACGTAATTTTGTAGCAATTGGTGAAATAGGAATTGATTTGTATTGGGATAAAACATTGTTAGCGCAACAGCAGGATGCGTTTAGAACTCAAATACAATTAGCAAAACAATATGAATTTCCAATTGTAATCCATTGTAGAGATGCATTTGATGAGGTTTTTGAGATTTTAGAAGAAGAAAAAGGAGGTGATCTATTTGGGATATTTCATTGTTTCACGGGAACGTTAGAGCAGGCTAAAAAAGCGATTTCATATAATATGAAATTAGGGATTGGTGGAGTTGTGACTTTTAAAAACGGAAAAATAGACCAGTTTTTAAGCGAAATTGATTTAAAACATATTGTATTAGAAACGGATTCACCTTACTTATCGCCAACACCGTACAGAGGAAAACGAAATGAAACTTCTTATATAGTTAATGTAGTAGCTAAATTAGCCGAAGTATATCAAACGACTATAGAAGAAATCGCTTCTATTACTACGGAAAATTCAAAACAAGTTTTTGGAGTTTAATCTTATTACTTTGCAATTATGAGGGCTATAAACAGATGTTATTAATTAGGGATTTATGATCTTGCTAAGAGTTTATTGATGCTTATAATACACTAAGTTCAATTATTTTTCGTTTTTTTGTAGCTTAAACACACAATATTTTGTCAAAATACGATCATATAAGGCCATATCACGATGAGGAAGTAAATCATGCTTTAAAAGCAATTGGTTCACATCCTATGGTAAAATCTATGCTTAAGTTTATTTACCCTCAAGCTAGTGTGGAGTATATTCAGGAGCAATTGGCTAATTGTAACTCTATACGTGATTTCCAGACAAGTGTTATTACTCGCGGAATTCAAAACGTATTATCACGTTCATCACACGGTTTAACAACATCTGGTTTTGATAAATTAGAAAAAGATACTGCGTACTTTTATATATCTAATCACAGAGATATATTATTAGATACTTGCTTGATAAATATATCATTGTTCAACAATGATTTAATAATGACGGCTTCTGCAATTGGTGATAACTTAGTAAAGAAATCATTCCTACTAGAATTAGCTAAATTGAATAGAAACTTTTTGGTACAACGAGGGTTGAGCCCACGTGAAATGCTTAAATCGTCTAAGTTGATGTCAGAATATATGGCAGAAAAAATTCTAATAGATAATCGTTCTATTTGGATAGCTCATAGAGAGGGGAGAACTAAGGATGGGAATGATGTTACACAGCAAGGAGTTCTGAAAATGATGGCGCTAGGAAAAGGAGACGCTTCTATTTTTGATTATTTCAAGAAAATTAAAATTGTTCCTATAGCAATCTCGTATGAGTTTGACCCTACAGACATGTACAAAATGCCAGAATTGATTGCAAAACATTACGAGGAAGAATACATAAAATCTTCTAACGAAGATTTTAATTCGATATTAAAAGGATTAACAGGTCAGAAAAAGCATATACATATTAGTGCTGGTGAAGTATTAGATGTAGAGCTAGATGAAATTGCAAAATCTGGAGAACCTGCAAATAAACAATTTCAGCAATTGGCTTCTGTTATAGATGATAAAATACATCAATATTACAAGCTCTGGCCTACAAATTATGTAGCCTATGATATGTTGCATAAAACTGAAAAATATGCTGAAGAGTATACGGATAAAGAGAAAAGGCAATTTGAGCGTAGAGTAGAGCGTAGAATTGACGCTACTGATGCTGTTGCTTATCAGAATTTCTTGTCAATGTATGCCAACCCTGTGTTGAATAAAGAAAAGTTAAATGTTGAAGCCTAATATATTATTAATTTATACCGGAGGAACAATCGGTATGGTTAAAGATTTTGAAACTAATACACTTAGGGCATTTAATTTCGATAATCTTTTAGTGAGAATCCCGGAAATAAGACAGTTAGATTGTAATATATCCACTTATTCTTTTGAAGAACCAATAGATTCTTCTAATATGAATCCAGAATATTGGGTTCAAATTGCTGAAATTATTGAGAAAAACTACAATGAAGTAGATGGTTTTGTAGTGCTTCACGGTTCTGATACCATGTCGTACACAGCGTCTGCTTTAAGTTTAATGCTTGAAAATCTTTCAAAGCCAGTGGTTTTTACAGGTTCGCAATTGCCAATTGGGGATTTACGAACTGATGCTAAGGAAAATTTAATTACGGCTATTCAGGTTGCATCTTTACAAGAAAATGGAGAGGCTCAAATTATGGAGGTTTGTTTGTACTTTGAGTATAAACTTTATAGAGCAAATAGAACTTCAAAAATTAATGCAGAACATTTTGAAGCGTTTGCATCATTAAATTACCCAGAATTAGCGGTTTCAGGAGTACATTTAAAAGTTTTTTCTGCAAATCTATTAGAAAACGAAAGCTCTGGAACGTTTTTTGTGCACAAGGATATGTGTCCAGACATAGCAGTTTTGAAATTATACCCAGGAATTACAGAGGCAGTTGTTCGAGCGGTTTTAAATACACCAAATATAGAAGGAGTTGTTTTGGAAACTTACGGAGCTGGAAACGCGCCAACCCTGAAGTGGTTTGTTGATTTGTTAGAAGCAACATTATTAAAAGGGATTCATGTTGTGAATGTTACTCAATGCAGTGGAGGGAGTGTTATTATGGGACACTACGAAACGAGTGTACAGTTGCAAAAAATGGGGTTGATTTCTGGAGGAGATATTACGTTTGAAGCAGCAATTACAAAAATGATGTACTTGTTGTCAAAAAAACTTTCCAAAAAGGAGTTTAAAAAAATGTTTGAAACACCAATAAAAGGAGAATTGACAGCTAGTTTTTTGTAAAAATCTTTCAAAAAATAACACTTAAAATTTCACCGAATCACATTTTTTTTGTTATTTGGCAGTCGTTAATTAGTTAAAAGCGATTAAATGGGATGTTTGTGAAAATAACCACACTTTTTTAACTGAATAACAAGAATATTTAAAATTATATCGTTTAAAACAAATAGTACTAATTTAATTAAGATTAAAAAATGAAAAAGGTATTTTCAATTTTACCAGTAGTAGGGATGATGTTAGCTTCAGTTAATGCTAAAGCTATAACAATTGCTCAGGAAGCTCCAGCAGAAGGATTTGGACATGAAGTATTAAAGACTAGATTCATCGAAGGTGGTGCTGGTTTCATGGGAATAGTATTATTATGTTTGATTTTAGGTTTGGCTTTCGTTATTGAAAGAATTATCTACTTAAACATGGCAACTACAAACACGAAGAAATTAACTCAAAATGTAGAAGACGCATTGGCTTCTGGTGGTGTTGAAGCTGCTAAAGAAGTATGTAGAAATACAAAAGGACCAGTTGCTTCTATTTTTTACCAAGGATTAGAAAGATCTGATGAAGGAATTGATTCAGTAGAAAAGTCTATCGTTGCTTATGGTGGAGTTCAAATGGGACAATTAGAGAAAAACGTTTCTTGGATTTCTTTATTTATCGCAATTGCACCGATGTTAGGATTTATGGGGACGGTAATCGGAATGATTCAAGCCTTTGATAAAATTTCTGCAGCTGGTGGATTAGATGCATCTTTAATTGCGGGTGATATTAAAGTAGCCTTATTAACAACAGTATTTGGACTTGTAGCTGCAATTATCTTACAGATTTTTTACAATTACATTATCGCTAAAATTGACTCTATCGTTAATGATATGGAAGATGCTTCAATCTCTTTGATTGATTTATTAGTTGCAAACAAAAAATAATAACTCTT
>Ga0209396_1000380_pt1 | contig 54326 bp, 50 predicted proteins | sample GOMGulsemesocosm_6_FD_184638 | JGI IMG/M metagenome (GOLD analysis project Ga0209396, IMG submission 184638) | Methane-oxidizing microbial communities from mesocosms in the Gulf of Mexico - GOM8C Gulf of Mexico (SPAdes) (version 2) | ecosystem: Environmental > Aquatic > Marine > Cold seeps... | reverse complement strand
CGCACGAAAATGCCTTGAATAAGAAAACTTTTGTTTATATCAGAATTCCAAGATTGATTAATTAGGCAAATGCCTGGTTAATAACAAGTTTTGTCTAGCGACAATAGCACTGTGGCACCACCTGATCCCATTCCGAACTCAGAAGTGAAACGCAGTAGCGCCGATGGTAGTGTGGGAGTTCCCATGTGAGAGTAGGACATTGCTAGGCGCCTATTAGAGAAGCCCGATTCGAAAGAGTCGGGCTTTTTGCTGTCTGGAATTTTAAAATTTCATATAAATCGCTTAATAAATGCATAAGCGACATTGATAGTTTCGCTTATGCTGAGTGATGCCCATGTTAGACCGTTACAGTGTCTACATGTAGGTCAGAAACCCGATCTAAAATAGTCGGGTTTTTTTACTGACTGCTATAAACTTGTTTTCATCTCAATAACAGTACTGAAAGTCTAATTATTACTAAATACTATGTCTTTATTAATATATACCTTAGATAAAGGATAAAGCTAGATTACAATAGTTACTCGACAAAATATTGAACAAGACAGGTATTGATGCAGCCTTTAATTTATATATTATTTCCCATATTATTTTTCACATTTTCATTAAATGCTTATGAGTTTGTCTTTGAACATAAACCTGAAATCAATAAATTAGTAGATTTTAAAGCTAGTGAATTATGTGAGGTATCTGAAAATACGCAATATTATTTAAATAATATCACTGAAGATAAATTTGCCGTGCATCCAGGAACTGTATTCGACAATAAGTTTAGTATGAACGATATTGAAAATACTCTTACATTCATTTGTTCAACATATCGTGAAGATGTCAGAGCAAAACGAAAGAGTCGTTTGCATGATACAAACTTTATAAAGTCACATTTCGATTTTTATCGCTGGTTGCCTGATAAAAAAGCTGCACAAGCAATTGCTGATAAAAGTACAAACAAAGTAAAGAATAGCTTATTAAGTCATATCCCTAAAGATAAGATATTTCTCACTAAATATTATACGAAGCTATTAGATGGAAGTGCTTTAAAGACTAAGGAATACAATCAAGCTTTGTATATGTTACCTGCGGATGAAGCTGGTCTTTCTTTAGAACAGGCTGAAATTAAAAAAGACCAACTCATACGCTATGCCTATACTCGCCAGGAAATTATTGAAGGGGTACTAATAGATAATAAATACGTAAAACCCTTAATTTGGATATCAGAAGAGGCACTACATGATGTTCTACTACAAGGTACCGGTGTAGTAGAAATTAATGGAAACATACGATATTTTAACGTCCATCGTAATAATGGGATAGCTTATGATTATGCTATTGGAAAACGAGAACAAGCTAGATACTGGTACTTCATTGAAGTGCCGAGCATCATGGGATATGGAAACAAGCAAGAAAATAAGATTTCCCTAAGACCGCAAGTTACCTTTGCTGGCAATGTAAAGCAATTAGGTTTAGGCAAACTATTTATGGTTAGCTATGAACGAAAGAATGAAAATATATCGCGTATAGGAGTTTTAGCTGATCAAGGTGGTGCTTTTGATGAAAATTTATTCCAATTAGATATGTTAGTAAATAGCTATTCTGGTTGGAGTGATTATCATCAAGCCAATAAGCATTTACCGGATTATGCTAGGGCTTGGTTGATGTTAGTAAAATGAATGCATCAAACAGCGTTATTGACAACATCCGCTAATCTTTCTTGAGTGGCTGATCCCTCTATTTGTTTATGCTTTACGATACTGCTTGGGTTTGGTTGATATCCCAAAGGTGCATCAACAAGTAATTGTTTTATTTTTGGAACGTCTTCGTCGCGCATTGCATCGTTGAGGTTAGATATAATTTTTGTCACCTCAGCCCAAGGAAGAGAACGTTCATTCGCACTGAGAATACGTTTATGTAAAGTCTTCTTGGCATGATCATCAATGAGCAATTCTTCGTAAAGCTTTTCTCCAGGTCTTAGCCCGCTGAATTGAATTGCTATATCGCCACCAGGATTTTTTTCATCTTGAATGGTTAGCCCCATTAAGTGTGTCATTTTATAAGCTAAGTCGATTATTTTGACGGGATTGCCCATATCCAAAACAAATACGTCACCACCTGAGCCCATAGCCCCAGCTTGTAATACTAATTGAGCAGCTTCAGGTATGGTCATAAAATAACGAATAATATCTGGATGGGTAATTGTGATTGGCCCACCTTTCTTTATTTGTTTTTTAAAGAGTGGAACAACCGAACCAGAAGAACCTAATACGTTACCAAATCGCACCATAACAAAGCGGGTACTGTGTTCTTGCTTCGCTAGTCCTTGGAGAATTAACTCGGCTAGACGTTTCGTTGCTCCCATAACATTAGTCGGGCGAACAGCTTTATCAGTAGATATTAATACAAAGGTTTCTACTTCACAAAAAATCGCTGCTTTAGCTATTTCATTGGTACCAAGTACGTTGTTAGTTACACCAGCAATAACATTCTGTTCAACCATAGGTACGTGCTTGTATGCTGCAGCATGATAAATCGTTTGAACTTGATATTTATGGAAAATATGTTTCATCAACATACCATTTTGAACATTACCAATGAGTGGTTCTACAATTAAGTCGTTTTGAGCTTCCGATAAAATCTCTGTCAACTCTTGATGTATTTCATAAAGAAAAGCTTCTGAAACATCAAGTAAGATGAGTTTACTTGGATTATTATGCACAATTTGTCTACAAAGCTCCTTACCGATTGAGCCACCTGCACCGGAAACCATAACAATTTTATCATTAATATTGGCAGATATTAATTCAGGTATAGGTTCTACAGTTTTTCTACCAAGTAGTTCATCAACAGATACTTCACGAAGTTCATCAATAGTTCGTTTACCTGATACAATATCAGACATGCTAGGGATTATTAATAGCTCTAGAGCATACGGTTCTAATGAAGAGACAATTTGCTTTAATCTGATCGGATCGACTTGGGGAATAGCAATTAGAACTTTAAATTGTCCATATTTTTTTATAAGTTGATTTACTTTAAAATGAGGGTAGATCTTCAAGCCTAATACTGTACGTCCTTGATAACGTTTCTTTTCATCAATAAACGCAAGAGGCTCGTATTTGTTACCTAATGACAAGGCGTGAACTAATTGACGACCTGCATTACTTGCCCCGTAAATGACGACACCTTCTCGTTCATCGAACCATTTCTTATCGACAATAATACTAACTAATGCTCTTGCACCTGCAATCATAACACTGCTTAGAACTAAGAATGCAATGGGTACAGAGCGAGGAACAAAAGCTTCAAAAATATAACCTGAAATGTAGAATACAACGGTAGTTACTATCAGTAAACTCTGTACTCTTAAAAATGCTTTAGCATTAAAGTATCTGACAATCGAGTTATACATATCAAAAACATGAAATAGTACGAATGTACTAAATGCGACAGTGGAAAATACAGCCATTAAAGCCCAAGATATCTGGATACCTTCAAATCCAACACGAATGAAGTAGGAAAGAAAAAAAGCTGAACAAATAGCAAACAAATCATACGTTAATACGATCATCAACTTAATAGACCCAGGGATTAAATCAATTCGTCTTACCATTACAACTCACCTTTGATCAAATTTTTCTGGAATCCCTTCTTTAATATCAAGAATTAACAAATATTCTACAAGTTTTCTTACAATTGTCATTAACTATTAACATTTATATTTGGTCATTTGTTCTATCTCATCAAAAATAGACTTGATAATATTACAGGTTTTACTGATTTCATCATTTGTTAATGTCGGATGAACTAAAAACATTAGGCTGCTTATACCGAGTAATTGGGCATTCTTTAAGGGCAGGTTAGGCCTTAATTGAGTATCATCAAAAGCTTTTTCTTTGTAGACCTCGGAACAACTTCCTGAGAAACATGGCACACCCTTATTCACTATATCATTAATGATTTTGTCACGAGAATAATTAGAGGGGAGTTTATTTATGTCAATTTGTATGTAACATTTATAATAAGCATGTTCTATGTATTGTGGAACCTGAGGTACAATTAACCAGTCATATTCTTGGCAAATACTACGTATTTTATTAGCATTTTCAGTTCGACATCTTGTCCAATCAGACATTCGTGTTAATTGAATTCTACCAATAGCAGATTGCATTTCAGTTAATCGCCAGTTAGTGCCAAATGTTTCATGCAACCAACGATATCCTTCAGGATGTTGAGTTTCATAAACTGCGGCATAAGACTTTCCATGATCCTTATAAGCCCAAGCGTTTCGCCAAAGCAGTTCGTTATTAGTCGTTAACATTCCTCCTTCACCGCCAGTTGTCATTATCTTGTCTTGGCAAAAAGACCAAGCGCCAATATGACCTATACTTCCAACTGGTTTTCCTTTGTATTTAGTCCCGTGAGCTTGGGCACAATCTTCAATAACAAACAAATTTTTTGCTTCTGCTAAAGCCATGATTTCATCCATTTCGCAAGGCCAACCTGCTAAATGCACACAGAGAATTGCTTTTGTTTTAGTACTTATAACTTCAGTTATAGTCCTAGCACTTATATTTTGACTATCAAGTTCAACATCAGCAAATATAGGGGTGGCACCGGCATTGATAATACTGCTGATTGATGCGATGAAGGTGCGAGATGTAACGATTACTTCATCGCCAGCTTTTATGTTTAATACCTTTAGAGCAAGATCTAATGCTAATGTTCCATTAGCCAGTGCTACTGCATATTTACTATTACAAAATCGAGCAAATTCTTTTTCAAAAAATCTACCTTCTTGTCCTGTCCAATAATTAACTTTGTTTGAACGTAATACCGAACTAACGGCGTCAATTTCTTGTTCAGTAAAACTTGGCCACGGTGAAAATGGAGTACTTAGCACAGGACTTCCTATTAAATCTTAGTTAAAGAGCGTACACGTTTTGCGGGTACACCTACATATAGTGAATTTGCTTGTGTTGATTGGGTAACTACTGCACCTGCCCCAACTTGTGTATTATCAGCGAGGGTAATACATTCTACGATAGTACTACCAATTCCAATCCAAGAAAGTTGCGCTATATAAACACCACCAGCAATATTAACACCAGGTGAAATATGTACACATTGATGAAGTTCACAGTCATGATCAACTGTCGCTGCGGTATTTATTATACAGCCGTCAGCAATACTTGCACCGATGTTTATTACCGCATTTGCAAATACAACAACACCTTTTCCAATAATTGTGTGAGGGCTTACTACTGCTGTGGGATGTATAAGAGAAACAATATTAGCTTTTGCTTTTTTTAGTTGTGAAAGGATATCTTTTCGAAGGCGATTATTACCAAATGCAACAACAAAGTCTGCGTCATCGATATATTCTGGGAAATCTTTTACAGCACCTATAACAGGCCACTCACTATTTTCTTTACGTTCAAAAAAACAGTCATCTAAAAAAACGATTTTGCTATATTTCCCTTGCTGTTGAGCGCAGTCAGCAACAACACGTCCATGTCCACCAGCACCAATAATAATCAGTTTTTTCATGAATTATCTCCTGTAAATTTTGTCATGGTAACTTCATCTGTTGCGTTAATGTCACTACGAGCAAAAACTTTTTTCACGGTGAGAAACATGATTTTTAAATCTAACCAAAAAGATTGGTTGTCAACATACCAAATATCATATTCAAATTTCTGCTGCCAGCTAATCGCATTACGGCCATTAATTTGAGCCCAACCTGTTATACCTGGTTTTACATCATGACGCCTTGCTTGTTCATCAGAATAAAGAGGTAAGTATTCGACTAATAATGGACGAGGGCCAACAAGACTCATGTCTCCCTTTAATACATTCCAAAGGCCAGGAAGCTCATCAAGACTTGTCGAACGCAATTTTTCACCAAATGGGGTTAACCGTTTATGATCCGGAAGGATGTCACCGTTTTCGTCGGCAGAATCTAACATAGAGCGAAACTTAATCATTTCAAAAATATTATTGTGCAACCCTGGTCGCTTTTGACGAAAAAGTACGGGAGAGCCAAGCTTTTTATAAATGATCAGATAAAGGAATAATATTACAAATGAAAGTGCTATTAATGCTAAACCTGAAAATATAATATCGAAAAGTCTTTTAATCATTTATTTTACTCCTACCGATTTTATGAATTCATCATAAAATACTAAAAATTCTTTTAGAAGATGCTTTTCATCAAAAACTTCTTCTACACGCCTTCGCGCATCGGTGCGCATTTGATTTAGATCTATTTCGTTATTGACCATTTTATCCATTGATGACGTAATTGATTTTTCATTTTTAACGTCATGTAATAATCCGGAATAACCGTCTTCTACAGCATCACATAAACCATAAATGTTTGATGCTATAGCGGGTAATTTACAAGCGGCTGCTTCAATAATAACATTGCCAAATCCTTCTCTGTGGCTAGGCAAGCATAAAGTATCTGCAAAAGAATAATACTCACTTATATTGGTTTTAAAGCCAATATATTCAATGTTGCTATGATTTTCGAAAAGATGTACTAAGTTTTCTTCATCTGATCCGATAATAAAGAGCTTTATACACTTTTCTGTATTTATTGCTGTAAATCCTTTGATGAGTTCAGGAATACCTTTTTCTTTTTTTAAACGGCCAACGTAAAGGAATACGAATTCATCTTCTTTTACGTTATGTTCATCTCTTAGTCTTTGCCTTGTCTCTTGAGAAAAGGAAAACTTGTTAATATTAATGCCTGAAATAGAGCCATTAGCAAGCACCCGAGAGTTGCTTTCAGAAACTATATTCTCTTTAATCAAAAAATCTTTCTGTGAAACACTGTCAACTAAACAGAACGTTGCCAATGTTGCTGTAACTTTATCTAATTGCTTAAGCAGCGTTCTGGCAATCCCTGTTTTTGTCGCCCAAACTTGTCCTGTAAAAGTGTGAAACCTAATGGGGGAGCGAGCAAAGAAAGAACCGATTTGAGTTAGTAATCCTGCTTTAGGTGTAAATGAATGCACGACATCAAACTTTTCTTTTTTGAAAAACAAAAATAATTTCCACAATGACTTCGCGTCAGAGAATACATCAGGATTACGAGCAATATTGATATTATGAGTTGTTACCGAAAGTGACAAACCTCTAACAGTTTGTCCGCTTGGAAGTGAAGTAGCAATATGGACATCATGCTTTTCAGCAAGTGAATTAATATAAATAAGTAAAAAAGAACTTATTGTTTCTGGTACCGCGCTAACAAAGACCATTTTACTCATTATTTTGCCTTAATTGGTCTAACTCGTGTTGAAGTTCAATTATTTCCGATTGATCTTGGTTAGTGTTTTTATTTCTTAAGGATAGGAGTCTGTTGGAATTTTTAAATATGTTCAAGCTAAAAACGATGCCAATCTTAACGAAGCTAAATACGCTAAACTTTATTTTGTTGAATAAAGAGAGATAACTAAAGTATTGTGATGAAACAATTGAAAATTGGTTTTTATAAGAGTTGATCGCTTTTTCTGAAGAAACACTACTCTCCTCACGATAAAAATAAAGTGGAGCAGAGATATAACCTACGTTCAAATCGTTTTTCAAAGCAGCATCTATCCAAAGTTGATAGTCTTCCATCAACTTTGCTTGTTCATTATATCTATTGCGCTGATACCACGATTGTCTTGCCATAATAGTTGCATGAGCAATATCAGCTTTACCGAAAATTGTATCTTCAAGCGAAATGTTATCAGCACTGTTTTTACGTGGATTTCTATAACCAATCACAACGTTGGCATTGGTTATTGAACATAAGCCGGTTGTTACTAAATCTATCTTATGTTGTGAATCCAGATAGTGTACTTGTTTGGCGATCCTTGTTGAGCTAATGAGGTCATCCGCATCCATGCGGGCCATGTATTCTCCTTGTGAAACATCAATCAACTGATTCAATCGATAAGGGAGCCCTTTATTCTCCCCATCACTGATCACTTTAATCCGGCTATCTTTAAAGGAATGAGCGATGCTTAATGAGTCATCAGTAGAACCATCATCAAGCAAGATTAATTCAAAATCAGAATAAGTTTGACTAAGTACCGATTCAATACTTGCTTTAAAGTAATCACCAGGATTAAAAAATGGAATGCCTATGCTAACTTTCATTATGTATTTCTACTATAGGGTTGAACTTATAGGGTGTTAAATTACTAAACGTTCTTGTGGTTAAATAGAAGTAAAGTGTCATTAATACAACCGTAATAAAAGTTATAATATAGCGTGTATTATCATCACGGAAACTTAATATTGTCATTGGTAATAAAAATATGCTCATTTGGATAAAATATATACTCATTCTAAGAAATCCAGAGGGATCAATTTTCAATAGTATCGATAAAAGGCTAACGAGTGTTCCAAGAAAGTATAGAGATAATAAAATATCGAATGTTCGATTAGCGAGGGCTTTAATATTGACTACCCGACATAGGAGAAACCAACAGAAAAGACTAATGTTAAAGGTAGAAACAACCAATCCACCGTGGCTGTCTTGCTGATCTCCGTATGATGCATACCGGTCATCAACACTAGAAGCAAAGTTAATAAAACTCTGAAAGAAAACGACAAAAATCAGAAAGATAAATATAATAACAGCAATTTTTCGAGGTTTAATTTCACCTTTAAAAATATAGTACAAGGGTAAACAAATGATTATGGATTTATGGAATAAAAAGCCAATTAATATAGAGGTAATATAGCGAAAGGGTTGCTTCTTTATTATAAAAATCACTGATATTGCGAATATAGCGATAGCAATGGCTTGCCGAGTACCATTGAGCTGAAAATAATATGGACCAATAAATAATAAAGTAAAAAGCGATAGCGTTTTTAAATTAAATACTTTGATGCAGTAAAAGTAACAAGCCGTTATTATTAAGGAACTAAATAAAAAAATAATAAAATAATCATGAGAGATAAAGTGGCCTAAATAATTCATGTACCAAAAACCGGCCTCCCCTTGTTTGTCAATCATTGAAAGAGTCGCACTTAAATTATTAAGCTTATCGAAATAGTGAACATAACTTTCAGTATCAGTTCCTACTTTTATATATTTGAAGCTACTGATTATGACTAATGGTATTGCAGAAAGGACAAAAATACCTGTCAAAGCGATACGATTAAACTTAAAACGATACCCAATGTAAATAAAACTTAAGGAAATTATGTTAGCGATAAAGTACGGGAGCACGTTAAGTTTCAACCGAACTATGTATATTCATTAACTTATAGAGTTTTTTCAATTCATGGCTGTTTTGATGATTTTGTGCTTTGCAATATTTACTTAATGCGGCACGTTGAAAAGGATTTTTATATAAATCAATTATCGCATTAGCAATACTTTCTATTGGAGTATCACAAATTACACCATCAACTAAATGATTTATTTGGCTGGGGGCCGTAGGGTAGTTGGTTACTAATATTGGTTTACCTAAAATCTTAGCTTCGGATACTGTTACGGCTTTACCTTCATACCTAGAAGGTTGTACATATAAGTCGCATGCACTCATATATGGGTAGGGGTTGCTAATTTTTCCTAGTAAAACAAAGCTTTCCTGAAGATTATGTTTTTCTATTAAAGCGGTAAGTGAATTTTTATCAGGCCCATAACCTATGATATGCCATTTAATTTTTCGATAACCCTTTTGATGAATTAAATGCATCACTTTTATCGCTTTATCAAATGCTTTTGGATGACATAAACGACCGACAGATAATAAGTTGAATTCATCTTGAAAAAAAACGGGAGTAGTAATACTTTCTTTCGACATTTCATTAATAAACTTTGGCGCTGTTATGTTTTCAACCACAACTAATTTATCAGCTAAACTCGGATAAGTTTTAAGGAAAGCATCGGTGCAATCCTTAGATATTGATATAATGTGATCAAACTTTTGCCAAATGCATAAATCCAAATTTGGTTCTGTGGTAATCGCTGAAAAATCAGTATGTATCCAAGCAATTTTTATTTCTGCATTCACTTTCTCAGCCACAAAGTGATGTGGCCATAAATAGCTAATTGCAACATCATACTCGGTGGAGTTTTTTGGTAAAAAGGGGAGACAGTATTGCCATATATATTGGGCTTGTAAATAATCAGTTTCTTTTACTTTTGAAAGTGTTACCTTTGTTTTTGCCAATAGTCGGGCGAGGCTGATACGCCACATTTTCGCGGATAATACTTCTTTTATCGATAACCTTACCGTTTTGTACTCTTTTACTTCGTCAACAAGATTAGTTTCTGGAGGCAATAAGCTAAGAAAATCGCCACTTTGACTATAAAGAAATAAATCAACATCAAATTGCTGATAATCAAAGTTGTCGAGCATGCTCAATAGACTTCGTTCAACACCTCCTACTTCCATATCAAAGGAAGAAATTAGTACTTTTTTCATAAGTTCAACTTAGCAAATTTGACAATGTGTTATTTAAGGCGTTCTGATAATTTTTTATAATTATTGGAGCCCAGTAGTTTGATGATAAAGCTTTTAATTGCTTTTTTGTATTTAAATGTTGAAGACGCCCAAGTTGCACCAAAATGATGAACTGTATATGAACTTTCATTACTATGATCAATTTGATTGAGATAATCATAAGGTGAAAACTTAAAACGATCTAATACAGTAATCAATTCGGTTTCTGTACTATGAACCTGTTGATATTCACCGTTACTTATTAACCCATATTGCTCAAGTAAGGAAGTGATTTTGGTAACATTAGTGGTTAAATCAAACTCACCATTAGGAGAAATGAAACTTTTATCGTGATAAATTTTCATAAATTCATTTATAAATGGAGACTCTTTGCTTGCGCAAATAGTGCTTGTAGCTACATAGTTCTTTTCTTCAAAACCAAGAACAACATCATTAAGAAGTAAATCATCAAAAACTTTGAAAACTTCTACATCAGTATCAAGATAAATACCCCCATGATTATATAACGCAAACAATCGTGCGTAGTCGCTGACAAAAGCATATTTTTTTGCTTCATATGCTTCTGTAACATAGCGGTTACTTTTGATGTTAAAGTTATCTTCGTTCCATTCTATGATTTTATAATCAGGAAGAACACGACGCCAACCCTCAATATAGTGTAAAACGTCTTGCGGTTTTTCACCCCTACCAAACCAACAAAAATGTATGATTTTAGGAATAGCCATTGGTTTATTTACCTTGCCGAGTTAAAGAAATTAATATTATTATTTTAAACATGATCGCAAAGTGTACTTTACCTTACTTATTATCTTAAAAAAATTAGTCAGGGTTGAAAAAGTCATTTTATTCTGAGCACTTTGAATTATGCAGTAGTTTTTATATCCTAAAGTAGAAAGAGGGAACTTGTAGTGCCCTTTAATTTGAATGGATAGTTTTAATAGTTCTTCATGTTGTTTTTGCATTAATATTTTATTTAACTGTGAAGATAAGAAAATAGCATGCCAAAACGTCGGTAATGTATAATTCATAAAGTTAATTGAGGCGCTAAAGTTATACGTTGAACTCATATTTGTGCCGGTAGATAACGTGTAGTTAAGGCCGTAATAAGGAGATTGGCCTAAATTATATTTTTTTGTGTAGCGAATTAAGAAATCCCAATCCTGATGTTTAAATAAATCATTGTCAAAATGTATATCAAGTAATGTCGATTTCTTCATGACTAAACTGGAAGTCACGGAAATACCATTTTGATTAAAAATAAAGGCACAAATATCAGATTTATCTTGATAGCAAGGTGTTGATTTTTCATGAACATTATTGGCGATTAATGTAACTTTACTAAAACAACCATCAAGCGCGTTATTTTCTATAGCCTTTATACATGAGGTGAGGTGTTTAGCATTCCAGGTATCATCTGCATCTAAAAAAGCGATATAGGGATACTGAGCTTGATCAATTCCCATATTCCTTGAAACATTCGCATTGCCTTTCTGTTTTGGTTGTTTAACCGTTATAGTGACTTGATCTTTAAACAGTGCAACTTTATCTTGTAGCAAATTGAAGTCATCAGAGCAGTCATCAACAATAATTACCTCTATACCTACATCAATTTGCTGCAAGGCAGATTTTATCGCAGGTATGATGAATTTCTCACTATTGTAGGTGGTTATAATTACTGACACTTTGTGCTCTATAGTCAAAGGTTATCCTCTTATAAATCGGCCGTTATCTGAAATTATGATGTCACTGTAAGCTAATACGGCCAGCTTCCCATAGATATAAAATCTACTTCTAAAAATTATTTTATTTTGTGTTTAAAAGTGTGCTTTTTAACATATTTAAATTGAAAATAGCTAACAAACCTAGCAGTAAAATACCTGATAGTAGCAAATCAAAAAAGACCAATTTAGTACTTAAAGAAAACTGCGTAACAATTGCAGAATATAATAAAATTACAGGTGCATAACGCGATAGTGTTTTTACAATAATACGATAAAAATCAACACAAGAAATACAAAAAGCATATTTAAACAACACATGATAAATAACGATAAAACTAAGGCTATAACTAATACATAAGCAAATAGCTACAGTAACTATACTGCCTAAATAAACACCCGTAATAATAAACGCAATATTAATCAACGCGGCAATAGCACCGCTATAAAATAACAATTGTGGTTTTTTTAAGGACTGAAAGAAAGCTCCTGAAGTAGAGAGCACCATTTGGATAGGAATAATAAAACTCAAAATACTGACTAATGTGCCAACTTTGCTCCACTGTTCACCAAAAAGTAATAGTACAATATCTTCACTGTTAATACCCATAAATAAAGCAATAGGCACCGACATGACTAATAGCTTTTCTATTAGTTTATTATGCTCAACTATAATTAAATTTCTCTTCTCTCCGCTAAGAATAGGCTGTATTGCTGGGTTTATAGAATAGGTAATAAGCTGGAGAGGGTAGCGCATTAATTGATAAGATTTATCGTAAATACCGAGCGCTTCAATACTGAGATATTTTCCTATTAATATATTATCTAAATTTCTTGAAAAGTAGTTGACGATGTTGAATAAAAATTGAAAAGATGAAAAGCGCATTACTTCAGATAAGTGGCGAAAATCAAAGTTGAGTTTTGCTAATTTTACAAGAGTATTTTTAGATAAAATATATAATAAAAAAAATCGTATAATTGAAAATAGAAGTATACGAATAAATAAAATAACAACCCCATAGTCAAAATTGTACAATGCAATCACAACTATAAAAGAGAGTATTTCACTCAGTATATTAACCGCAGCGATTGAGTAGAACTTGGTTTCTCGATGCAATGCCACTGTCGGAATAGTTGTCATGGTCTGCAAAACAATAGCAATTGAAATGAAAATACCATAAAAGGAATACAATGGGTTTTCATAATAAATATTTAGAAAAAAGGTAAAACCATAAAAAATGAAGCCAATGACAACACCTAAAACGATTGTGAAAGTGAAGACACTATCTCGTAGTTCATCCTTTATTTTGTCTAAACTTAATAATGCGGGTGATAAACCTAAATCAGAGAATAATTGAAAAAAAATAACAAATACTTGTACTGATGCAACAATTCCAAATTCCGCAGGTGTGAACATTCTGGCGTAGAAGATCATTGAAATTATTTGTAATAGATAAACAGATAAATTGCCAAAAACACTTTTTTTAATCGAACTATAAAGTTTTTTACTCATTATCTATCTGGCCATAAAGAAGCAAAGTGCTGGCCTTGTTCATCGAGTTGTTTGAATTTTTCTAAATCACGTGTTTTTATATTACGTTGTCCCGAACCTACAATTATCTCACCTGGCTTTACATTCTTTGATACAACGGTTCCCATACCTATTACTGCGCCATCACCAATTATCACACCTGGTAGAATGAGCACATTCATGCCGATCCATACAGATTTACCGATAATTACCGGTTTTAAAATGTACTTATCATCATAGGGGATAGCATTGCCCTCTGTTGCGTGGTTTGCTGAATATATAACAACATTGCGGCTTATTTGAGTATTACTACCAATAGTAATACCGCCTAAAGCGAATAAAAAACTACCAAATCCAATTCTTATATCGTCGCCAAGCTCTAGACCTTCTGAATAGTAAACCTTAATGTCACCTTGAAATTTGCAGTTCTTTCCTTGGCGGGTGATCCCTTTAAGCACCACATTCCCTACAGCTTTTCTTACTTTATCTTCAAGTACATGCTTATACAGAGTGACAAGTTTTTCAATAATCCAATCATTGAAAATTACTTCTATACCACGACGTAATATCGTTTTTAACATACTTTTAATCATTAATTCAGAAGCTCCGGAGCAAAAAAGTATTTTTATTATTATTTCTAGCTCATTTATAGCAAGTATAAAGGCTGTGGATGTATAACATTAGAAATCATATTGATTATTAAAGCAAACAGAGCTGTTGCTTAATAGTTGAATATCAGTGAATTTTGAGTAATTTAACGATATTGATTCTTAGAAGCAATATGCAGCATCAGTATTAAAGGTAAAACTATACCGTCACATTAAATACAAACAAAAGACTTAATGATAATCGTTTGCATTTGCCTTTTCTTTTATGTATCATCGCGCCAATTAAAATTAACTCTCTAAAAACTTTGACGGACATGACACCCATGATGAAGAAAACCTTAATTGCTTCTGCACTCGTTGGCTTATTTGCTAGCACGGCAGTTACTGCAAATGACGATACTGAAGAATTACGTAAAGTTATTGCACAACAGCAAGAAGTATTAAAAAGCTTAGAAAAACGTTTAGACGAAACAGAAGAACGCCTTGAAGCGACTGCTGACCAAGTTGAGGCAGGCACTTCAGCGAGCCCATTCGCTAAAACATCTATAGGTGGTTACGGTGAGTTACACTATAACAATTATGAAGACAAAGAAGCTAAAGTTGATTTTCACCGTTTCGTATTATTCTTTGGTCATGAATTTACTGATAAAATCCGTTTTTTCTCTGAGTTCGAATTAGAACACAGTATTGCTGGCGACGGTAAAGCCGGCGAAGTTGAGCTTGAGCAAGCGTATGTTGAGTATGATTACAGCGATACAATCACAACGAAAACAGGTTTGTTCTTAATCCCAGTGGGTATTATTAACGAAACTCATGAGCCACCAACATTTTACGGTGTTGAACGTAATGGCGTTGAAAAAAATATTATTCCAGCAACTTGGTGGGAAGCCGGTGTTGCAGGTAACTTTAAGTTAGCGCCTGGTTTAGCTATTGATGCTGCTGTAACAAGTGGTTTGAAAGTTGGAGATGATTATAAAATCAGAGGCGGTCGTCAAAAAGTTGCTAAAGCTTCAGCTGAAAATCTAGCCTACACAGGCCGTGTAAAATATACTGCTATTCCCGGCTTAGAATTAGCTGCAACGTTACAGTATCAAACAGATTTGACTCAAAGCGCTATTGGTATTGATGATGCATCTGCTACTTTATTTCAAGCACATGCTATTTATCAAGTTGATAACTTCACCGTTCGTGCATTATATGCCGCTTGGGATATCGATGGTGATGAAGCAAAAGCATTAGGCCGTGATGAGCAAACAGGTTGGTATATTGAACCTTCTTACATGTTCAATGAAGACATTGGCGCTTTTGCTCGTTATGCTGAATATAATAACGAAGCAGGATTAAGTTCTTCTAATGCAGTTGAGTCAACGAGTATTGGTATCAACTATTATTTACATGAAAATGTTGTGATAAAAGCTGATTTAGAAGAACTTGGTGGTTCAAAAGACTCTACTGGTTTTAACTTAGGTTTTGGTTACCAGTTTTAATTGAACGCTTTCTTAGTGCAAGCCTTGCATTAAATTAATACAGCGTTAATCATAAGTAAGTGAATGGGTATAATGTACTCATTCACTTTTATGTTTTAAAAATACCTTAATGGTAAAGGAGTAACATTTGGCTAAAATTATATTCACTTTACTCATCGTGTTTTGTTTACAATCACCTGTTTTTGCCAAGGGAACTTATCAAACGTCTAAGCAGTTTGTTAGCACTTCTTTTAACGGTGAAATACCTAAATCTAAAGCACTATGGTTATCCGCGGAAGATAAAATGGTCATCAGTGGAATTATGAGCCATCAATACAATCGATTACGTTTAAGGTATTGGCAGCAAAAAAGTGAAACGGTATGGGTACTTGAAGAAATTGGTAAAGAAAAACCTATCACTATAGGTGTTCACATTAGAAATGAAAAAATTGTAGACGTTAAAGTGCTCGCTTATCGAGAATCTCGTGGTGATGAAGTACGTCATGATTTTTTTACTAAGCAATTTCATTCAGCGTATTTAACGAAAGAAAACATGCTTAATCAACATATTGATGGTATAACTGGCGCTACCATGTCGGTTCGAGCACTTACTAAAGTTGCACGTTTAGCGCTTTGGTTAAATAAAAAGGTAAAAGTTTAAAATTTTTGCCTATCATCGGTTTAGTTAGATAGGTTTAACTCGCATTCACATGAATAAGAAAAAATCCACACCCTCTATAAGTTATCGTATTATCCGTCATTTACGAGAATGGCACCGTAAACTTGGTATATTTTCAGCACTCTTTATTATATTCCTTTCTATCTCTGGTATTGCTTTAAACCATACAACGTTATTTTCTTTATCTGAACAATCGATCACTAGCCCATTATTACTTAATCATTATGGTATTAAACAACCGAGCGATATTCGATTTTATCAACAAAAACAATGGTTAGTTACCGAGCCATTTGTTTGGTTAGGTGATAAACTCGTTTATGAAAGTGATGAGCCCATTATTAGTATAAGTAAGTTTCAGACTTATCATTTATTAGCGACAACAAAGCAATTAGTTATCTTTACTGATAAAGGTGAGCTGGTTGATAAACTTGATAGTTCAAGTGATTTGCCTGTTCCAATACAAGCGATGAGCGTTTCAAAAAACCACATACTGTTAAAAACATCGCAGGGTTATTACCAAGGAGATATCGATTTTTTTGATTGGAAAAAAATTAATACATTGGTTGAACCAAAGTGGATTTCTTCAGAAGCAGGTACAGAGTCAGAATCAATAGCAGCTTCTATAAAATATCAGTCTCAGTTTTTAAATTGGGAAAGAGTGATCCTTGATGCTCATTCAGGTCGAATATTTGGTGATTTTGGCGTGATACTGATGGACCTTGTCGCTTTTATGCTTATTTTACTGTCGGTTAGCGGTATGTATATGTGGGTGAAATATTCAAAGAAGAAACGATAGTCTTAATATATCTTCAAATATTAAGACAGCCGTTTAATTGGAATACCCTACTGAGATCTATATCTAGCCCTTTATGTCATTACGCTAAGTATCAATTTTTAAGAGTTTATTTAGTTTTTTCACTGAGTAATATGTTTAATTCTTCCTCATACTTTTTTATTTTACTCTCGGTAAAGCCAACGTGGGTACTGACCACTTTTCCAGAACGGTCGAAAATGTAACTGCTCGGCATCCCTTTAAGTTTGAATTTTCGTGCAACTTTTCCTTTGGGATCATAAACAACGTTAAAGCTAGCAGGAACTTCTGCCAAAAATTCATCAGCTAATGCTTTGTTGTTATCAACGTTAACACTAATGATTACTAAGCCTTGCTTAAGATATTTTTCCTGCATGTCATTCATCCATGGAAATGACTTTCGACAAGGGCCACACCACGATGCCCAAAAATCTAAGTAGATTATTTTCCCTTTATGAGACGCAATTAATTTATCAAAATTTTGTAGAACGTTTACCTGAACTGCCGTTTCAGTATTACTGAGTGCGGGAAAACTTAAACAGGAGAGTAAAGTAAATAACAGTGGGACTAATTTTCTAGTGATCATAATGTTTGACTTAAAAAGTTTTTCCTATTAAAGCATGGATATTTATTTGAGTGAAGTTTTGCTTAACGCATAAAAGGATAGTTGCCTTTTTATATAGGACTAAGGTAAATTGCATGGAATGTTTACCTTTAGAAAAAAATCATGAGAATATTCTTACAAATTTGTTCAGTATTAATTAGTGTTGTTTTGTCGACAAGCATCGCTAGTGCCTCGCAGGACAAAACATCCGAAGAACTTGAACACGACAAATGGTTGAAATTACGTTTTAGTGAACAACATAAAAAATTAATCCCAATCGTGGCCGTTGCCGATATGTTTTTTGCTTGTGATAAGGCTAAGAATAGCGGTAATGAAAACTATCAGGTGGCTGAGCTTGTAGAAGATATGGATCGTAATTTACTTGCTGAAAAACTATCACAGTGCCTCGAAGGTCAAGGAATGAAATCGGATGTCGCATTAAATTTTGGATTATACGGTTGTTTTTACCAGCAATTGAAGAGCTTACCAGCGAAAGATAAACAAGAGAAAATGCAAATAGTGACTCAAAGTATTTCTTCATTGAGCAGAGAGGAAAGGCAAAAAAGTTTTTCTCGTTGCGTAACAGATCAAACGATCAGTTATTTAAAATAATCAATATAAAACGCATGTAAAAAGGAGCATCTTAGCTCCTTTTTTATGGTCTGGAACAACAATAAAAGGTGAAATTGAACGTCTAATTGTTCAATAAATTTGCCGGTGAAAATTGGTCAGTCAATAGTTTGGTGTTTTCAGGCCAATCTTGCTCGATACTCGTTAATGTCATCTGTTTGCTTACTTGTCTTAAGTCGACGCCAAAAGGTGTTAAGCGCTCTTGTAATACGCTTGCACGCTGATTAATTAACGTTACACTGGCCAACTTACTTTTAGCCGCTAAAATAATACGATTGCTGTTTTTATAGTTTCGTACATTATAAAAGTCGCCAAACACTGACTTATACGTTGCAGATTCATGTGCATATAATTCACTTACCGAAAAAGTGTTCGCACTTAATATTCCGTCTTTATTCAGTAAGCTTTTCGTTTCTTGTAGGAACTCTTGCGTTAATAGATGTTCAGGGATGTAGTCACCGTTAAATGCATCAAGAATTATCCAATCGTATTTTTGCTTTTTTATGATGGCTCGTTTAATAAAAATTCTACCGTCTTGTATTATTGACGTAATATTTTGGTTTTCAAAAAAACCAAAATATTGACGAGCGACTTTCACAACAGCAGGGTCTATCTCTACATTGGTAATGACACTTTTCGGGTAAATTTGATGAAGTGTGTTTGACATCGTGCCGCCACCTAAACCAATAATAAGAATGTTTTTTGGCTCTTCAATGAGTAATAACCCAGAAAATAATAGCTTAGTATAATTGAATACTAAGCGCTGAGGGTTACTTTTATATAAACAGCTTTGATTCGTTTTACTTGATTTGACATTGAATTTTAAACAGCGTGAATCACCTTTGTCATCAACCAAGATATTACGGTATAACGAACGTTCTTGATGAATGACTTCTGCCGAAAGACTTGTCGAAAAACCTAATAACAGGCAATAAAAAGTTAAAATCGAAAGGTAAATTTTACTCATGAACAACACCTGTTGTATTTATGTTGAGAGGTTTGGCAGATTTATTTAACAAAACAGCACAAATGCCTAGCATGCCGAGTACTGAACTAAATACCATAATAATATTGTCTACTTCAAAAAATAGCACAAAATAAAATGAAGTAATAATTGTGCCTAATGCACTGCCCAGTGTGGAAACAAAGTAAAGTTTACCTGCTGTTTGTCCACTGCTATCTTTATCCGTCACTAACAAACGAACAGAATAGGGTGAAATCATGCCTAAGATAATCGTTGGGATAAAAAACAATGCGGCGCAAGCAAGTAAAGAACCATATCGAGAATCTTCAACATTGAGGAATATAACTTCCATAATCGGTGTTGACCATATAGCGACAGGCAAAATCGTTATGCTCGCTAATACAAAGATAAAACCATATTTTTTTAATGATGCATTCTTAGTGGATAACTTCCCTCCAGCAAGGTAACCAAAGGATAAGCTCAACATAAATACGGTAATGATACTGCCCCAAATATGAACACTACTGCCAAAAAATGGTGCTAGAATTCTGCCACCCAAAAGCTCAATGCCCATAATGCAAAAGCCACTTGAAAAAGCGAGTAGATAAATAAAAAGGTTTTGCCATGAAGGTTTTGTTTGTTGTTCAGTCATTTAATGCTTATCTGTAGTTTCTATAGTCAGTATTTCTATATTAACGACAAAAGGCTCGTATACCAAATCAATTTGGTATACGAGCCTTTTTGTTTGTTAGTATTTGTTTCTCTTATTTAGTTAATTGTTTAGTTAACCTTTTGCAAGTAACGGCTTTAAAAAGTGGGCGGTATGTGAGGTTTTGTGCTTAGCAACCTGTTCTGGTGTACCTGCAACGAGTATTTTACCGCCACCAGCGCCACCTTCAGGGCCTAAGTCAATAATCCAATCAGCCGTTTTTATTACATCTAAGTTATGTTCAATAACCACGACAGTATTGCCATGATCACGTAAACGATGAATAACCTGTAATAGTTGTTTTATATCATGGAAATGTAAACCTGTAGTAGGCTCATCTAATATGTAGAGAGTTTTACCGGTATCACGCTTTGATAATTCTTTAGACAATTTAATACGCTGAGCTTCACCGCCAGAAAGAGTAGTAGCTGATTGGCCTAATTTTATATAACTTAAACCAACATCCATTAAAGTTTGTAATTTACGATTTATCGCAGGAATAGGCGAGAAAAACGTTAAAGCGTCTTCAATAGTCATATCAAGCACTTCATGAATGCTCTTGCCTTTGTATTTAACTTCCAACGTTTCACGGTTATAACGTTTCGACTTACACACATCACAAGGCACGTAAACGTCTGGTAAAAAATGCATTTCTACTTTGATCAATCCGTCACCCTGACAAGCTTCACAGCGTCCACCTTTTACATTAAAGCTAAAGCGGCCAGGTTTATAACCACGAGAGCGAGACTCTTGCGTTGCGGAAAAAATTTCACGAATGGCAGTAAATATTCCAGTATAAGTTGCCGGATTGGAGCGTGGCGTTCTACCTATTGGTCCTTGGTCAATATCGATAACTTTGTCGAGTAAATCTAAACCAATAATTTCTTTATAGGGGGCTGGCTCGTCGATGGTTGCGCCATTTAAGGCAATATGAGCAAGCTTATATAAGGTATCGTTAATAAGTGTTGATTTCCCCGAGCCAGAAACGCCAGTAATACACGTCATTAAGCCATTAGGAATCGTTAAGTCGACATTTTTTAAATTGTTACCTGTTGCGCCTTTAAGTTGCACAACATTTTTTTTATCAAAAGGAACGCGCACTTTAGGTATTTCAATGCATTCTCGTCCTGAAAGGTATTTACCAGTGAGTGAGTCTTCACATGCTAAAATATCATTCACGTCACCTTGAGCAATAATTTCACCACCATGAACACCCGCGCCAGGGCCTATATCTATTACATAGTCAGCGGCGCGAATAGCGTCTTCATCATGTTCAACGACAATTACGGTATTACCTAAGTCTCGTAAATGGAGCAAGGTTTTTAATAGCCTTTCGTTATCGCGCTGATGCAAACCAATGGATGGTTCATCTAAAACGTACATCACACCCACTAAACCGGCACCTATTTGGCTTGCCAAACGTATACGCTGAGCTTCGCCGCCAGATAAAGTTCCTGCAGCACGTGATAAGTTAAGATAATTCAAACCAACGTTGACTAAGAACCCTAAGCGGTCACATACCTCTTTGAGAATTTTTTCTGCTATTTGTGCTTTCTGTCCTGATAAATTTAAGTTCTGGAAGAAAGCTAGCGTGTCCGAAATAGAGAGTTCAGCAATATGCGTCAGTGGCGTATCGGCAATAAAAACATGACGTGCTTCAAGGCGCAAACGACTACCATTACAATCAGGGCAATGTTGGCTATTCAAATATTTTGATAACTCGTCACGTACGGAATTCGATTCTGTTTCACGAAATCGGCGTTCCATATTATTCAAAATTCCTTCGAATGGGTGTTTACGAATAACCACATCACCACGGTCGTTCATGTATTTGAATTCAATTTCTTGTTTACCACTGCCACGAAGTATTAACGCTTGGTGACTTTTTGATAATTCATTAAAGGGTTTCTCGAGGTCGAACTCATAATTGTCTGATAATGCTTGCAGCATTTGGAAATAATAAAAGTTACGTTTGTCCCAGCCGCGGATCGCGCCACCCGATAAACTGAGTTCAGGATTAGTGATAACACGAGCAGCATCAAAAAACTGCTGATTACCCAAACCATCACAGGTTTTACATGCACCTGCAGGGTTATTGAATGAAAAGAGACGAGGCTCTAGTTCTTGCATACTGTAGCCACATTGTGAACAAGCAAAGTTTGCTGAAAATACTAATTCTTCGCGATCAGGTTCGTCCATAAAGGCAACTTTAGCTGTGCCTGCAGTTAACCCTAGTGCAGTTTCAAATGATTCAGACAAACGAAGTTGAATATCGTCACGTACTTTCAAGCGGTCAACAACCACTTCAATGGTATGTTTTTTATGAAGTTCTAAAGTCGGTGGATCAGATAGGTCACAAACTTCACCGTCGATTCTCGCACGAATAAAACCTTGTGCCGCTAAGTTATCGAGTAACTTTACATGTTCACCTTTTCGGTTTTGTAACACGGGAGCAAGCACCATGACTTTTGTGCCTTCTTCAAGTGCGAGAACCTTATCCACCATCTGTGAATTTGTTTGTGCTGCTAAAGGTTGATGATGTGTCGGGCAACGTGGTTCGCCAACACGAGCATAAAGTAATCTTAAATAATCATATATTTCGGTGATCGTACCGACAGTGGAACGGGGATTGTGAGAAGTAGATTTTTGCTCAATAGAAATAGCTGGTGATAATCCTTCGATATGATCAACATCAGGTTTTTCCATTAATGACAAAAACTGACGCGCATAAGCTGACAATGATTCTACATAGCGACGTTGTCCTTCGGCGTATAAGGTATCAAATGCTAAAGAAGATTTACCTGAGCCAGAAAGCCCTGTAATAACGACTAATTTTTCTCTAGGAATATCTAAGCTGATATTTTTCAGGTTATGTGTTCTTGCGCCACGTACTTCTATATATTTCATATATACCAACTCTAATAAGGTTATTCTGAATGGGAACAAACTTAATAGACTAGGTATAGCAATTCCGAGTAAAGTTTGAACCGCATATTATTGCATGATTACTCGAAAATAATCAGTATTAATCTCTGTTTTTGTTCAGGTCTTTGTCGTGATACTATAACGCCGATTTTTGCTTTTTTATGACACGTTTAGAGAACTCCATGAGTACCACCGGTTTAAATAGTATTGAGAAGAAAGCTGCATTTTCCTTAGCCGCCGTTTTTGGTTTGCGGATGCTTGGGCTTTTTATGATTTTGCCCGTTTTTGCTATTTACGGAGAACAACTGATCGGTTTCAGCCCTATTTGGATAGGCTTAGCAATTGGTGCTTACGGATTAACGCAAGCAATGCTGCAAATTCCTATGGGAATATTGTCAGATAAATATGGCAGAAAACCCATTATTTTATTTGGTTTGGTTATTTTCTTTTTCGGCAGTGTTGTTGCTGCGATGTCTGATACTATTTATGGCGTTGTGTTTGGTCGTGCATTACAAGGTACTGGCGCTATCGCTAGTGCGGTATTAGCACTGGCTGCTGACTTAAGTCGTGAAGAACAGCGGCCGAAAGTGATGGCCACCATAGGTATGTTTATTGGTCTGTCGTTCACTTTAGCTATGGTTTTTGGACCTATTGTTGCCGAAGCATTTGGTTTAAGTGGTTTATTTTGGTTTACTGCAATATTGACTGTTTTTGCAATGGTGATGATCCAGTTTATGGTGCCAAACTCAGTGAATAAAGCCCCTAAAGGCGACAGTGTCGCTTTGCCAGAACAGCTCAGTAAACTTATTCGTCACCCAGAATTATCTCGTTTAAACTGGGGCGTTTTTATACTTCATATGGCGTTAACGGCTTGCTTTATTACTTTACCTAAACAGTTTGTTGCTAGTGGTTTAGCGTTAGAACAGCATTGGCAGCTGTATTTACCTGCATTGTTAGGTTCATTTTTTCTTATGGTGCCATTTATGATCATGGCAATTAAAAAACAAAAAGAAAAGCAGATGTTCTCTGCCGCAATCTTATTACTTGCAGCGTCATTATTATTACTGTGGTATCTACCACTTGGTTTTTGGACGTTAGTGTTATTAGTCGTTATGTTTTTTACTGCATTTAATTACTTAGAAGCAACGATGCCATCAATTTTATCTCGTATTGCTCCTGCTGGCGTAAAAGGTAGCGTAATGGGCATATACTCTAGCAGCCAGTTTTTAGGCGCTTTCATGGGGGGAATACTCGGTGGAGCGATTGCCAGTCAATTTGGTGAACAAGCAATATTCCTTGTCATGTCATTAGTGACATTACTCTGGTTCCTTGGCGCAATGAGTATGAAACCACTTAAAAAATCGAAGAGTTATACATTTTCGACAAATATCGATTGTGAAGAGAAAGCTAATGAAGTAGCTGAACAATTAATTGAATTACCTGGTGTTATTGAAGCCATACTGGTGCAAGAAGAATCTGTTGTTTACTTGAAAGTTGATCAGAAGCTGGTGAATTTAGCCGACATCAAAGCGGCTTTGAATCCCTAATTATTTTTCGAACACTGCCATTATTCTGTAATCATTGTTATGGCGTTTTTTTAATAAATGGCAACAATTTCGTTATGCTGCTTATTAATACCAATCATCAACTCTATCTCATCATCAATAAACTTTCCTGTTAACGCTGTTGCCATCGGCGTATTTGGCGTGATGACTGTATAAGTCTGTCCATTTAGAACACCTCTAAAACCGCCTGCGGCTGACGCAATAAAAAACCACTGTTTGTTATTGCCGTCTTGTGCAAGTTGTACGAGCGCACCTAATGATATGGACATCTCTTCTTGAAAGTCCCGAATAACTAATTGTTCAATAGCTAGTTTGTCTTGCTGTATCTCATCCACGCGTCGAGATTGTCCCTCTGCTAGATAACTCGCTTCAATGGCAAGGGTATCGTATTGAGTTTCAGCTATCGATTGATCATCTGTAGCTGCAAGGTGAGCATTATTTGCGGCATTTTTTATGGCGAGTAGTTCATGCTCTAAATGAGCAAGAATATCGTAGATTATTTGCTTTTTATTCATAATGCTTAGGATACTTACTTGAAATATTTAGTAAATCTATTTTTTGATCTGACACCTGTCAAAATACTACTTGAATTTATCGCTTTAAACGTCTATTTTATAGTTGCAAAAATTGATTTGACCCTTTAAATAATTTCAATAAAGTGAACTACTATGACAGTTAAAATTGCCAACAGCGCCTTTCCAAATTTATTAGCCCCTTTAGATTTAGGATTTACGACCTTAGCAAATCGCACGTTAATGGGGTCAATGCACACGGGGCTTGAAGAAGAAAAGGGTGGTTTCGATAAGTTAGCTGCTTTTTACCAAGCACGTGCAAAAGGTGGTGTCGGCTTAATTGTTACGGGTGGGATCAGCCCAAATGCTCGGGGAAGATTAGCGCCATTTGGTTGTGAATTAAGTAAGTTTTGGCAAGTGAATAAACACAAAAAAATTACCACTGCGGTTCACAAATACCCGACAAAAATATGCATGCAATTATTACATGCGGGTCGTTATTCTTATCACCCCTTTAGCTTTGCGCCAAGTAAAGTAAAGTCACCGATAAACCCATTCACACCATCTGCCATGTCAGTTCGTCAAATTAAAGGCACGATTAAAGATTTTGCCTATTCTGCATCTTTGGCGCAAAGGGCGGGTTACGACGGTGTTGAAATTATGGGCTCTGAAGGTTATTTACTGAATCAATTCTCATGTGTTCGAGTGAATAAAAGAACCGATGAATGGGGCGGCTGCGTTGAAAATCGTATGCGTTTAGCCATTGACATTATCAAAGCGGTACGAGAAAAAGTAGGTGAAAAATTTATTGTTATTTTCCGTTTGTCGATGATAGATCTCGTTGACGGAGGCAATAGCTGGGAAGACGTAGTTACCATGGCAAAAGCTGTTGAAGCGGCAGGAGCTACATTAATTAACACAGGTATTGGTTGGCATGAAGCCAGAGTGCCGACGATTTCGACATCAGTGCCTCGTGCAGCATTTACTTGGATCACTGAAAAAATGAAACAAGAAGTTTCTATTCCTTTGGTAACAACTAACCGTATAAATACCCCTGAAGTCGCTGAAGAGGTTTTATCAAAAGGTCATGCTGATATGGTATCAATGGCCCGACCCTTTTTGGCTGATGCTGAGTTTGTGCAAAAAGCGGCTGAAAATAAAAGCGATGAAATTAATACCTGTATTGGCTGTAACCAAGCTTGTTTAGATCATGTTTTTCAGCAGAAACGAGCTTCTTGTTTAGTCAATCCAGTCGCTTGCTACGAAACAGAACTAACCTTTGCAAAAGCAAAAATAAATAAGCGTATTGCTGTTGTTGGAGCGGGGCCAGCAGGCCTAGCGTTTAGTGTTTATGCTGCTCAGCGAGGCCATAAAGTAGAAATATTTGATCGTGCTAGCGAAATTGGTGGGCAATTTAATTTTGCTAAGCAGGTTCCTGGTAAAGAAGAGTTTTATGAAACCATTCGATATTTCAACAAACAAATTAGCTTGCTTGATATTAAGGTACATTTATCAACCGAAGTAACAGCAGAAGATTTAATGAGTGGTGGATACGATGAATTAGTTATAGCAACGGGCATTTTACCTAGAAAGTTAGCTATTGAAGGTATTGATCATGAAAAGGTCAAAAGCTATTTAGATGTACTTCGTGATAAACAACCAATAGGCAATAATGTCGCCATTATTGGCGCTGGCGGTATCGGTTTTGATGTCGCGGTTTTCCTAGCTGAAGAACATGAGAAAAGTCCATTAGTAGATAACAAAGAAAAGTGGCTTAAAAGTTGGGGGGTTGATCAGAACTATCAAAATAATGGCGCTTTATTAGATAAATCTACAATAGAAAAAACACCGCGTAATATTCATTTATTGCAACGTAAAACAAGTAAAGTAGGTGCTGGACTTGGGAAAACCACAGGTTGGATCCACCGATCAACATTGCAAAAAAACGGTGTGAAAATGTTAGCGGGTGTGACTTATAAAAAAATTGATGACAACGGCTTAACTATTGAAATTGATGGAAATGAACAGTTGTTAGATGTTGATCACGTCATTGTTTGTGCAGGACAAGAATCACAGCGTAGTTTGTATCAAACATTGGAAACAAGTAAAAGAGCTGAACAAGGATTACATTTAATTGGTGGGGCTAAAGTTGCGGCTGAATTAGATGCGAAAAGAGCTATACGTCAAGCTGCGGAATTGGCAGCTGTTATTTAACGATTCTTGCTTCATTGCTACAAAATATAATTTGAAATAAAGCCGCTCTTTCTAAGGTCAACTGTTATGCTTATAAATATAAGCATAACAGTTGACCTATAAAAATAAGAGTAATTATGTCTGCATTTCTACAACCTGCAATATCACTTTCTAACGCTTTACGCTTTAAAGCTAAGTTTATCCTGTTAGCTATTATGTTTTTTCTGCCTATTTTTGTTGGTTCGTGGTGGATAGTTCAAGAACAAGGCACGTTGATCACTCAATATGAAAAAGAATTAATAGGGTTAGTGCAAATAAAACAAGTCGTCGCAGTAGAGAAGATTATTGCGCATAGCCGTCTTGAATCAACTCAACTCAGCAAAGTTAAAAGTAAAATATCCCAATTAAATTTACCTACAGACATTTCATCTTCTGCACTATTAAAAGCTTGGCAGGGAGTACTTAATAGTGAAAGTGTTAGTCAAGCAGAAAACTATAGAGACGTTTATGGGCAAAGTTTATCATTACGGGAACGTGTAGCTGCATTAAGTGGTTTAACGAGAGAAGGTGATGCTACAGCCTTTTATTTAGCTGAAGCAAGCAGCGAAAGAATTCCCGTTTTATTAGAATACTTAAAACGGATGGAATCAATAAGCATGCAAATTATCGCCAATGGTTTTGATGCCGAAAGTTACACTTTGGTGGTTGCACTTGATAAGCGCATTGATGAATTACAAGTACAACTTGATAAAACGACCTTGCAACTAAAACGTGTTGCTGATGGTGAATTATCTTTATACTTATCCAAATATAAAAGCTTTAGCAAACAACTCGACGATTATCAGCAAACATTACATCGAACAATGATTGACCCCGATGATATTTCTTTAAGCAGCAATCAGGAAACTGAATTAGCGAAAAACGTTTATCAACAAGCAGTCGATTTATTAAAAATTAGTGATGACTTATTATTTTCAAGAATTAACACGTTAACCGATAAAAGTGAACAAGCGCTTTGGGTGTTAGCAATCGTCCTAATTTTAGTTATCCTTATTATAAGTTATCTATTAATGGGTATTTATTACTCATTAATTCATAATGTTAATGCTATTAATCGAGCCGCTAGCTCTTTAGGTAATGGTGATTTTTCTCATCAATTAATTATTGAATCATCCGATGAACTTGGTGATATCGCTAATAATTTCAGTCAAATGCAGCAAAAGATACATCAACTACTTTCTCTCTTTAGCGGTGACATTAATAAATTACGAGATTCTGCTATTAACATTCATCAACTTACAGACCATATGGAACAGAGTATTGCAAAACAACAGCAAAATACTCACAGCGTTGTTCAGTCTATTAATGAAGTCAGTGGCTCGGTTCAGGTTATTTCCGACAGTACCGCTGCAACACAGCAATTAACAGAACAAACAAGCGAGCATGCGAATCAAGGGCGAAGTATTATCATTGATACCGCACAAGCTATTAATAATATTTCAGAAGAAGTTAATACATCTGCGGGGATTATTGATGAATTAGCAGGGTACAGTAATGATATTGGCCAATTTGTGAATGTCATTAAAGAAATAGCAGATCAAACTAATTTGTTAGCGCTAAATGCTGCAATTGAAGCTGCACGTGCAGGAGAGCAAGGTCGTGGTTTTGCTGTGGTAGCCGATGAAGTGAGAACGTTAGCAAGTCGTACTCAAGATTCAACAGCAGAAATACAGCGTATTATTGCTTTGTTGCAATCTGGGACAAGTAAGTCTGTTGAAGCAATGCATCAAGGTGTTGCAATGGCAGAACAAGGTGTTGAAAAAACATCATTGGTCAACAAAACTTTTTCAGAAGTTACTAATAATGTCGACGAAATTGTTGGTGCAACATCACAAATATCTACCGCAGTAAATCAACAAGGTGCCATGGTTAAAGAAATGGCACAAAATACAGAAAGTATCTCACAAGGTGCAGACCAAATTATGCAATCAGCAAAAGATGCCGCTAGCGCCGGAGAAAATTTATTAGCGTTGGCAGACCACCTGTCTCAGCAACTATCGCAATTTAAACTTGATCACTTATCGAAATAAAGTGACTGTTTGAACAAATAAGGTATTATTACTCGTTAAACCAATGTGTTCATAAATTAAGTAGATTTTCCTGAATGAATAAAGTGTTAGCGGGTATTCCTCTTTTATCTGAAAATATTACTGTGCTGTCAAGCGCAAAAGAATATGCCAGTGCCCTAATTCGATTAATTGAAAATGCTCAATCACGTATTTATATAACCGCGTTATATTTACAAGATGATGATGCGGGTCAGCAAATATTAAATGCTTTGCATCAAGCCAAGCAAAAAAATCCTGAAGTAGACATTAAAGTATTCGTTGATTTTCATCGCGCTCAACGTGGTTTGATTGGTGATAAGTCAGGACATGGTAATCGTGACTTTTATCTTGAATTAGCTTCACAATACAGTGAAAGCATAGGGATCTATGGTGTACCCGTTAAGCGTAAAGAACTCATGGGTGTTTGGCACTTTAAAGGGATGGTTTTTGACAATACTTTGCTATATACCGGTGCCAGTATTAATGATATTTATTTACACCAACATGAAAAATATCGTTTAGACCGTTATTACCAAATTGAATCATCAGAGTTATGCGAAAGTTTTTGTCAATTCCTTCAACAAACCTTTGTAAAAAGTGAATTCGCACCACAATTAAATATTGCAGCTTTACCAAATAACTTACAAATAAAGCATAAAATAGCCAAGTTAAAAGCAAGGTTAAAAGAAGCGCGTTTTAACTATTATCCGCAACAATTTGAATCGTCAACAGAAGTGTTATCGGTTTTACCGCTTATTGGTTTTGGTCGGAGAAAAAATCAACTAAATCAAACGATCCGTGAAACAATTAATTTATCAAAGCAAAGTTTAATACTTTTTACCCCTTATTTTAATTTACCCAAACCAGTCATGCGTGATGTTCGTTCAGCGTTAAAACGCGGAGTGGAAGTCACTATTATTATTGGTGATAAAAAAGCTAATGATTTTTTCATTGCTGATCAGGATAAGTTTTCTATGATAGGGATTATCCCCTATATTTATGAAGCATTACTCAAGACATTCTTGAAAAGACAGCAAAAATATATTGATAATAACCAGCTAAAAGTCCGCTTATGGCAGCACGAAAGTAATAGTTTCCATTTAAAAGGAATTGTTGCAGATGAACGTTGGCATATATTGACGGGCAATAATCTGAACCCACGAGCTTGGGGCTTAGATCTCGAAAATGGTTTATTGATTGATGACGTGAAGCAAAAATTGTTACCAACATTAACTCAAGAATTGGCTGAAATTAATAAGCATACTCAGTTGATTACAAGTTACTTACAGTTAGATTCACCAGCTCAATATCCAGAAAAGCCAAAAAAATTATTGAAAAAATTAAGAATGGCTCAAATTGATCGTCTACTAAAAAGGTTCTTATAAGCACGAACTGTTTACACTTCTCTAAGTTTGTGGAGTGTAAATTTTATCCGCGGTGTTAAATAACATCCATGACGTTAACACATACTTATCAGATGATACGGGGACATTGCCTCGGTGAGTGTGAGTAAACCCACATGGGGCTATAACCATTGTCCCAGCCTTAGGCTTTATACTTTTATCTTGATAAAAGAAATCAGTTTCACCACCTTCTTCTACATCATTCAAATAAATAAGAAAAAGTAAATTTCTGTGTAGCGCATTATTTTCACCAACTTGTGGGAATATTTCAGAATGCCAGTAATTATAATTACCTTTACCTTGCAAATATTTTTGCGCATTAATTGGTGCGAGTCTAAATAAGTATTGTATTAAGTTTACTAAATTAGGTTTGCCTACTTCTTCGAAGTTGTCAGCAGTTAACTGCACAGGTTGTTTTGTTGTTGGGTGTTGTACGGTTAACGAGATGCTACTTATTAAGCTAAAATAGTATGTATTTACGTACTTGGTAATATGAGTAATGCAAGCCTGTAAAATAGTTTGTAAGGCTGGTTGAAATTCAGCATGTTGATTTAAATAAATGTCTTGGCTAATCTTTTTACTAACATCAATCCCACCGCCTGTACGACCTTCATTTTTATAAGGACTTTGTTCAAATTCTTGTATGAATTTTTTACAAAAATCTTGAGAAAGCACATTTGGATATATTTCAATAAAGTCGGTCATAGTTCTGATAAATATCGATAATTATTATTTATGAAAATACCATAGGAATACTTTATATCCTATTAACTTTACTCGTACACTTCACCATATTAAAAAAAGCTGTAAAATAACACGACTTAAAATTAGTGGTATAGATAATGTTCAGTGAAAAATTAATGCCTAGATTTAGTGATACTGATGCACTAGGTCATATAAATAATACGTTGTTGCCTGTGTGGTTTGAAGGAGCTAGAGACCCCGTTTTCCGCTTTTTTATGCCAAATCTTAATACGAACAATTGGCAATTGATCCTTGCTAAAATTGATGTCGAATTTCATGCCCAACTCTATTACGCAGAAGAAATTGAGATACGTACGTATATTGGTCGTATTGGTGGTTCATCGTTTACAGTTTACCAGGAAGCTTGGCAGAGAAATGCTAAATGTGCTTCGGGCACTGCGGTAATGGTACACTTTTGTTTTGAAAATCAATCCTCTTTAAAAATACCTGAGAACATAAAAGCGCAAATGACAACACACCTTTTTCCAATAGAATAATTATTATAATAAATAATAAAAAAAAAGTTTGAAAATGCACGGAAACTCGAAGAATTATTTTACTCACAGTGGTAGAATAATTGCCACTTTTTAAAATTACATCGATAAATACATTACTATTTGTCGATAACGTAAATCAGTAAATAAAAAATTTACGCACATAGATAGGATTTTTTCATGGCCGGTGTTAATAAAGTAATCATTTTAGGTAATTTAGGTAAAGATCCAGAAGTACGTTTTATGCCTAACGGTGGCGGAGTTGCTAACCTTACTATTGCAACTTCTGAAACTTGGAAAGATAAGCAAACTGGCGAGCAGAAAGAAAAAACAGAATGGCACCGTGTTGTTATGTTTGGTAAATTAGCTGAAATTGCTGGCGAATACCTTAAAAAAGGTTCAAAAGTTTACATCGAAGGTTCATTACAAACACGTAAGTGGACAAATCAGCAAGGCCAAGACCAGTATACAACTGAAATTGTTGTACAAGGTTTTAATGGCACTATGCAAATGTTAGATTCTCGCGGTCAAGGCGCTGGTGGTCAATCAGGTGGTTTCTCAGGCCAAGGACAAACTTCACAGCAACAGGGCGGATTTTCAGGCCAAACTGCGCAGCAGGCTCCTCAACAGCAAGGTGGTTATTCTCAACCTGCTCAACAACAAAACCAGCAACAAGCGTATAAACCAGCTCAGCAACAAGGTGGTTTCTCTGGACAAAACCAGCAGCAAGCACCGCAACAACAAGGTGGGTATTCTCAACAAGCACCACAACAACAAGGTGGTTTTGCGAACCAAGGTCAGCAGCAAAAACAGGCTGCGCCTAAAGTTAACCCTCAAGAGCCTACAATTGATTTTGATGACGACATTCCGTTTTAGGCTTCCGGTTTTTCTTTTTGTAAAGACAACTTGAGACAAGTTATATAAGACCTCGTTAATACGGGGTTTTTTTATGTTTTTAAAAGGTGGTAATTTAGTGTAGGAATACTTGTAACGGTGCATTATGAAATACTTATCAAATGAATATTCAATTATTGATTTAGAAAGCTGAAAACGTTTTATTTGAAGGGAATTTTTTTACTCTATTAACTTTAACAGGAAGGATTTATATTTTTAAAGTAATAAAAACCTCTTATGATAAAGAGGTCTGTTTATTACGGGCTAAGAGGGAAACGGCTTTTTAGTAATATGCATCTTTTTTATTATGCGCTTGGGGATCTTCTATTATTTCTTCAAAATCAACTTCAAAACAGTTGTTCTCTTCTGTATTTGCCATGTATATCGTACGTGTTGAGCCGTCAATCCAGGTTACTGTGCCACTACCTTTTTTACTGCCACATTTCATACCAATATGAATATCATTAAATTGCATCGATCCTCCTCGCTTGAAGTGCTAGTTTTATGTTGCTTAGCTAAGCCTATTGCAAGTTAGATTTGAATAGTAACGATTAGTTCAATTAATTTGCAAATAGTGCCTGTTTTTGCAACAGGAACATTTCATTATAAAGATAAAGCGACTGAGGTCTATAGCCCACTAAGGTAAAAACTGGCAACCAAGTACTGTTGACTTGCTAGCCCCCGTTACAGCTGGAATATTTCCATAGATTTTTTTGTCATAAGCGAATGCCAGCCAAGCGAATGCCATCGCCTCTAGTGCGTTATTATTCAGCTTTAGTGAATTAATCTTATTGACATTAAATGCACTAAGTTGCTGTTCTATAAGCTTATAACAAAAGCTATTATCAATTCCTCCTCCGCATAAGTATACATCCGCATAATCTGATGTTTTCTTGATGTCTGCTGATATTGAATGTGCGGTAAGCGCAGTAAGGGTTGCTTGAACATCTTCAGGGGAGATATTTAAGGGCTCGATAAAACGATTCAACCATTGTAGGGTAAAATACTCACGACCCGTGCTTTTAGGGGCAGATAGTGAAAAATAATCATCACTCAGTAGTTGCATTAATAATGTTTGATGAATGGTTCCTGATTTCCCCCAGTCGCCATTATTGTCGAACCTATTTCCAGAGTCTTCAAAACACCATGCATCTAAGAGTGCATTTCCTGGCCCGGTATCAAAGCCTAATACACTTTTTGTTGAATTTATTTTAGGAAGAAAAGTAATGTTAGCTATACCACCGATATTGACTAAAAAGGTATCGTTTTGGGGAGGTGGTAATAAATATTGATGAAATGCGGGAACGAGTGGAGCACCTTGTCCACCTAAAGCTATATCTTTTGTTCTAAAATCACCAACGACCCTGATACCGGTTAATACGGCTAAGGTTTGATTGCAGCCTATTTGTAAAGTGAAGGGGGCTTGGATATTCGCATTAACAGTAGGTCTATGACGAATGGTTTGACCATGATTACCAATGGCAATGATATCATCAGGTATTAAACTTTCTTGTCGTAATAAATGATTGATCGCTATGCTAAATTGATACGCAAGCGTTTTATCGAGTGAAAACACTCTATCTATTTCGTTAATGTTTGGTAGATAAAGTTCAGTGATTTTTTGTCTTGTTGTATTATCATAAGCTTGATAATAACTGGCAATCAGCTCAGCAGTCCCAGAAGTAAAGTCAACCAAGGCTAGGTCAATACCATCAGCACTGGTGCCAGACATTAACCCAATATAAAACTTAGCTTTTGTCATAAGTACTCGCCATTCTAGTTATATAGGGCTTGAAATAAAACTATGGTGTTTGCATGGCTAACAATGCTTGTCTAGAACCAGATAGTTCCATTAAACGTTGGCTTGATAATGCAGCAAATTCTGCTTTATATTTCTTATTAATAGGCTTGGCATCAGGTAATTTTACTGTTCTAGGATTGCGATGTACGCCATTTAACAAGAATTCATAATGTAAGTGTGATGCTTCTGACATACCGGTAGAACCAACATAACCAATAACTTGTCCTTGTTTCACACGTTGCCCTTTCTTCACAGCACGTTTGGAAAAATGAAGGTATTTCGTCACTATGTTATTTCCATGCTGAATAAATACGTAATTACCATTGTATTTGTTAAAGGTTGAATGAGTCACTTTTCCGTTGCCCGCGGCTACAACAGGGGTGCCTTTATTGGCTCTGTAGTCAGTACCTTTATGAGCTTTCCAACGTTTTTGAATGGGATGAAATCGATTAGGTTTGAAGTTGGAACTTATATAGCGAAAGTTTACCGGTGCACGAAGAAATGCTTTGCGCATGCTTCTGCCATCAGGTGAATAATATTCACCGTCTGTAAAGCGAATCGCTTGAAATGGGTCATCTTTATTAATAAATTCAGCGGCAAGTATTTTACCTGTACCAATATAATCACCGTCAACATATTGGTTTTCGTACACGACATGAAAACTATCACCTTCACGAATATCCAAAGCAAAATCTATATCCCAGCCAAAAATACTCGCAAGGTTAATTATTTGAGCGTCATTCAACCCAGATTCAATACCTGCATTCCAGAAGTTACTTTTTATAACACCATGAGCAAAGGTTTCACGAACTTCTACCGATTTAGTTTCTTTGTTAGACTGGTAACTGCCGTCGGGGAGCAGCTGTACATATAAAGTTTCAGTTTTTGATATAGGGTAAGTAAGAGCAGCAAGTTTACCTTGAACGTTTTTACCTATTTGAAAAACATCACCGACATTGATTTTTTTCAATAATTTACTGTATTTACCGTTAGCCGAACTTACATCATGTGTTGTTCTAACGCTATAACCTAGCCGTTTAAATATTTTACCTAATGTATCGCCATTACGTACTTTTGCTTTTTGCCAAGTAAGTGATTCGTCTAAAGTACTGACTAATTCGGTAGTGGTTTCTTTTTGCTTTGGTTGTCGAGTGTTGTTGTTGTTGTTGTTTCGTAATGGTTTCTGGCTGCTGTTTACCAATGAGCTAACTGCCAGACCCTGCTCTTCAGGTAACGCTAATGCGTAACGTTTACCTACCTGCAGTGATGAATCGCTTGCTTGACGACTTGCTGTTGCCTTTTCTGAGGGGATAAGCAGTAATACCAAGAGAATAATGCTGAATGAGCTAATAATAACTCTATGCCTTTTGGGCAACTGTAAATAGAATTTTTGTATGCTTTTCAAAACATTACAACCTAATTTGATGGTTCATAAAACGACAACTATCGTTTACTATATCAAAAAACCGTGCTGAGTAAAATTTAATTGCCATAAAAGTGAGTAATATCGGGGCCTGATAGGCCTTTTTACTTAAAAAAAAATGAATGAAATAATTATTAAATAGAACAATTGCCCTAAATATTAAGTTAAGGCTTTTAACCAAAGGCATTATTGCAGTAGAATCGAGCAATAAATTATGACTATATTGGATTGGAGCTAAGTAGATGACTGATGTCAGCCAAGCGTTTGCTGAAATTAAACGGGGTGCAGAAGAGATTTTGCTAGAGAGTGAATTACTAGAAAAATTAAAAACGGGTAAACCACTAAAAATTAAAGCAGGTTTCGATCCCACGGCACCTGACTTACACTTAGGTCATACGGTATTAATTAATAAGTTACGTCAGTTTCAATTACTTGGCCATGAAGTTATCTTCTTAATTGGCGATTTTACCGGAATGATAGGTGATCCGACGGGTAAAAATGTTACACGTAAAGCGTTAACTAAAGAAGATGTGCTAGCAAATGCTGAAACTTACAAAGAACAAGTATTTAAAATTTTAGACCCCGCTAAAACGACGGTCGCATTTAACTCAACTTGGATGGATAAACTTGGTGCTGCAGGCATGCTCAAATTGGCTTCTCGTCAAACTGTTGCCCGTATGATGGAACGTGATGATTTCAAAAAGCGTTACACTAGCGGTCAATCTATTGCGATACATGAGTTTATGTATCCATTAGTGCAGGGCTGGGATTCGGTAGCATTAGAAGCTGATGTTGAATTGGGTGGTACAGATCAAAAATTCAATTTACTGATGGGCCGTGAATTACAAAAATCAGAAGGACAACGACCGCAAACTGTTCTCATGATGCCTCTTTTAGAAGGATTAGACGGCGTTCAGAAAATGTCTAAATCATTAAATAACTACATTGGCATTACCGATAGCCCAACGGAGATGTTTGGTAAAATCATGTCTATTTCTGATGTGTTAATGTGGCGTTATTATGAACTATTGAGTTTTAAAGCAATGGAAGAAGTTGCCGCTTACAAAACAAAAATTGCCGAAGGTATGAACCCTCGCGATGTCAAAATTGATTTAGCCAAAGAATTAATTGCTCGCTTTCATGATGATGCAGCGGCAGAGGCTGCACACCAAGAGTTTATTAATCGATTTCAAAAAGGTGCTATGCCTGATGAAATTGAAGAAAAAACGGTTAATACTTTCGATGACAGCGGTGAAATTGCCATTGCTAATTTATTAAAAGATGCGGGCTTAGTTGCTAGCACATCAGAAGCCATGCGAATGATCAAGCAGGGTGCAGCTAAAATTGAAGGCGAAAAAATTACCGACAATAAGCTACGAATAGTTTCTGGCACCACGGCTGTATACCAAGTAGGCAAGCGCAAATTTGCAAAAGTAACCGTTATATAATAATTATTATTGTAAAAATAAAAACCAGTAATGTTTACTGGTTTTTTAATGCCTAGAATAATCTTGATAAGTGTAGATGTTTTCAGTCATGGCACTCTTGTCAAAAACTGCTTTATAAATTTTAAGCATTGAATACTTTAAAATTCAATGCTTAAAAAATCTTCGTCAATATTTTTTACACTACTCTTTATTGCGCTAAAATCTAACATATATCTTTAAGCTAATTAGTTGTTAAAAAACGATTTTAATAAAATGGAACAAATTTTGCTAGTATATCTTGTGTAAGGTTAGAGTAAATAACCGAAAGATTTCACTCATTCAAGTTGTAGAGTTATCCCTTTGTTGAACCGAATATTAAAAACAGTATTGAGCAGCACTATGGAAAACAAAATCAATAGACATAATTTAATTGAACGGCGCCATTATAACGTTGGAAACGAATTAGAGCATGATGATGATTGGAAAAAGTTGACTTTAGCTCAGCGTTTTTCAGCACAGAGTTTAACTAAATATGGTTATGAACTCCGCTTTACTCGTTTTACATCGAAAGGAAGTACTGCGGTTCTTGTGTTAAAAAATGGCACTCCGGCAACGATAAGTGCAGATGGTAATATTAATACAACTCCCGATATCCAAATAAGATAATTATCTGCCTCAATATTAACTTGTAATCAAATTGATTTATCTATGTTGACGCAAATAGTTGTAATTTTCTTGCAGCAAGGTAGGCTGAAGTTTAACTTTTCCAATATTAATGCGTTTAACTTTTGATTAAAAACACTAAACCCGTAATTATTCTCATTATTTCCTTTATATATGTTACGGGATTAATTCTTTCTGGTTGTACATCATTCCCATCCGCAATTTCAAAATATCAAACTGGTTATAATTTTTCAGCAGTGAAGAGTTACACTTTTTATGATAGAAACTCTGATTTTAGTGAATTTCAAAACATCAGCGATGCAACTCGAAATAGCATTGAACTAGCCATTGAACAAGTATTAGATAAGAATGGCTTTAAATATCGTATTAAAGATGAAGCTGATATTATTATTACTTATCATCTTGTTAGTGAAAATAGCAAAGAACTTTTACGTTATAACATAGGTGTCGCTTATTGTTCTGGATGTTTGCGAGGCGGAGAAGCACAAAGAGAAAAAAGGCCTTGGAAGGTAATACCCGGAAGTTTAATTGTTGATATTATCGACCCTGATAAAAAACGCTCAATTTGGCGAAGTGTTTATTATTTAAAAATTAATGCTGACAAAGACAATAGTAAAGAGGCTCAGTTGAAAATATATCAGGCTATTGATGCGATGATAGATAAGTATCCTCAAACACGTAAGACGAGTAAAATTAACAATGCTTAAATGGTTAACGATAACATTAATAGCGCTAGTTGTTTTTTTCACCCTTTTATTAGGTTTAGGTTATTTATTAAAAGAACATGAAGTTGCGACGACACATTTAAAGAATCAGCTTGATCAAGAAAGAGCTGATAATAGAGCAAAAGAAAACAAACGAGCACTTAACAGTATTATTGAAACATCACTTGTTGAAGTTGTTGAAAACACCTCGAAATATTCAAGAAATACGTCAAGTTCAGTCAAACAAAAAATACTGCTTAAAAACTTAACATGTTCATCGACAAAACAATGTGTGTTAGTTGATATTAAATTTTCTGATGTTAATTGTTCCTTCGCTATCAATACTATTGGCGCTTCTCTCTTAGCAAAAACAGGTGATATCTCTAGCTCGGTTGGGAAATGCCCTAGTTATCCAAAAAAGAGTCAATTGAGTTGTCAGAATAATTTATGTACCTATGGAAACATTAATAATTAACTCTGCTGTGGAGTTGAAGAAAATAGCGGTTTATAATAGCGATACTTTATAAAGAGATAATAACAATTATGACATTCCCAAACGATGAAACAGGCCAAGTTTTGGCTGAAATGCAAGATGCTGGTATTGATTTATCTATTATTCATCCCGTTGTGTTTTTTCAATTATTTGAAAAAAAAGAACAAGCGCAAGCTATGTCTGATTATTTAGCTGAGAATGCTCCAGAAATTAAACTCGCAATTCATCCTGACGAAACACCCAATGTTTGGGATTTAGACTGTACGGTGAAAATGTTACCTTGCTACGACGCTATTATTGCTCAAGAAGCACAGTTCGAACAAATAGCTGCAAAGTATCAAGGTTATAATGATGGTTGGGGTATTGAAGCTTAACCCCGTATTCTTCAAGTAAACAAACTCACCTGACATATTTGCTTACTTGCAAAGTTTAATCATATTCTTACATAAATAAACATCTTCTCAACACTTGTAAAACAGAGTGTTGGGAACTTATCCAACATAATCATTCCATCTTAATCCAGACAGGATTAACAACTTAGGAATGTTATGATGAAACTCTCAAACTCTATTACAGCAATACTATTAACTCTTTCAGTAAGTGCATTTTCAATCAATGTTTTTGCCGATACTGATCTAGAATCTCCCCACACTGTCGGCTTAAACAGTGGCGGCGGTGGCATTGAATATAAAGGCAAAGGAACTGATGGTGAAGGTGTCGGTGTTAGTTATCTTTATTATAATTATCAGTTTGCACCGAGTTATTATTTAGAAGTTGGTATAGCTGGCGCAGAAGATATTAATGACTGGAAATGTACCGAAAAGAGTGACAATAACTGGGATTGCCTTGCAGATTACGATAATAAATTTGATTTACAGGCGGATCACTTTGAATACAATGCAGTAATTGTCGCGTTAAAAACAGATTTATCTTTATCGAAGCGTAATCGTTTGTATGCAAAAGTTGGGGCGGCATTTTATGATTATAGAATTGACTTAGACCATACTCGCATTGCTGATGAAAATGGTACAGGTTTGTTCTTAGAAGCTGGCTGGGAGTATCGTTGGGATAACGGATTTGGACTTAATACAAGTTTACAACATCAAGATGCAGGTGATTTAGATATTGATACTTTTAATATTGGTATTAGCTACGCATTTTAACTACTTAATCTAATTTTAAACAGGCACAGTTGTTTTAATAAATGGCTGTGTCATTATTTATTCTCTTCTTTTTCAACAATTTGAAAGGCTGGAAGTGAAACTTGCCAATATATAGCGGCTAGTCTAAGTGTTAGTGCGCCAAGTATCGCTGAGATTAATGCGATGTTATCCGGCCAACCTAAGTATTGAAATAAGGCGAATAACGTTCCACCTAATATTGCGGCGGTAGCATAAATCTCTTTTCGTAAAATCATCGGAATAACATTACAAATTACATCACGGATCATTCCTCCAGCGACACCTGTAATGGTGCCCATCACTACAGCGACAGATACGGGAACACCTAAGCTTAGCGCTTTTTCTGTACCTAATACGGCGAATAAAGCTAAACCAAAAGCATCGGCAATCAGTAGGAAGCGTTTTGGGATGAGTTTAGGGCGACGAATGATGATAATAGTTAAAACAGCAGTAGCTAAAATGACATAAAGATAAATAGGATTTTCAACCCAGAATACCGGGGTGTCTAGAATAATATCGCGAATCGTGCCACCGCCAATAGCAGTAACAGAAGCTAAAACAACTACCCCAAAAGGATCAAGTTTATAGCGTCCTGCCATTAATGCGCCAGATAAAGCAAAAACAACAATACCAAATAAATCTAACCAATAGAGTAGTTCAATCATCTTATGTATTAGCCATTGATGTTAAAAGAATAAGTAAATAACGCGAGTAAAGCTAAAAATAAAAAACAGAAATAAAACACTTGGTTAATACGTTTACTTGCATGGATAATATCAGTAGCTTGAGGTTGTCTACCGTGGTCGTTATAGCTTGACCTACGTAACTTTATACCTTGGTACATTGCTACACCTCCGAGTTTAATCTCTAGAGACAACGCGAATAAATTTAACACATAGCTATTATTTAACTGAAAAAAGTAGGGCCTGCTCAATCTAAAAAATAAAATAAAATTCTTACCAATACAGCTAAAAAGCAATATTAATGAAAAAACACGGCTTGGCAGCCATTGAATAATATTGACAATAAAGGAAATACTGTTGCCAAATGGCTGGAAATTAATCTGTTTGTTATTCCAACTGTAATGTACTTCAATCAACAGTCGGCTAGTAAAAGCAGCAAGTGGTCCAAAAAATAAAAAGATAAAGCTAATGGTAAATAAATTCTGCATTGCTCGCAGTAATAACATTTCAATGCAACTCTTTGCCAACCCCAACGAAGAAAGTTGTTGGATATCGCGTAATACCCAAGGGTTTAATAACTGCTTGGCTTCAAAGTTTTTATTCGCAACAACAAGTTTTGCAATCTCTTTGCCGTTTTTCCCTAAATGCAAATTTCCAAGAGCTAGGTAAAGTAAAAAAGCTTGCCAAAGCCAAGTTGCTTCAACAAAAGCTTCAAATAACCAGAGAATAATAATTAATGGACCAAGCGTAACTAAAACGCCAATAAAGCCGGAAATATTTCGCTGACGTGCATCATTTTTACTTTTATTTACCTTAGTAGCGAGTTGATCACAAAAATAACGGAAAAACTGTAAAGGTTCATGACTTGCTAAATAGGATGCAAAAAATTTAATGAAAACCACACCATAAAGCATAACTACAGAATAGGTGAATGGGCTGATATCAATTAAATTAGTTAGATTATTAGCAGTCATATTTAGTTTTTAGTCGTTATTAATTTAACTTCTTACCTTGTAATACCTTTAACATATTCTCAACTAATTGAGATGAGTTTACTGAGGCTGTTTCTAAATAAGCTTCAAATGATGTAGGAGACTCCTTACCTGCGATATCAGACATAGAACGAATAACAACAAATGGAATTTTAAATTGATGACATGTATGAGCAATCGCCGCACCTTCCATTTCAACTGCCGCCATAGTCGGAAAGTTTGCGCGCGCTTTCGCAATATCATCATCGGCGGTCATAAAGGTATCGCCAGTGGTGATCAAGCCAAGCATTGTTTGAATATTTTCTAACTCAGCAACACCTGACTGTGCAGCACTAACAAGTGTTGGATGAGGAATATAAGCCGCAGGATTGCCAGGTAATTGACCAATTTCATAACCGAAAGCGGTTAAATCAACATCGTGATAACGCACCTCTGAGCTAATGACAATATCGCCAACTTTTAGCGATTGTTCAAAACCACCAGCCGAACCTGTATTAACAACATAGTCAGGTTGAAATTTATCAATCAGTATCGCTGTTGCTAATGCCGCTGCCACTTTACCAATACCAGACTGTACAATAACAACGTCACTGCCATTGAGTAGACCTTGAAAAAAGGTATAGCCCGCATGCTCTGTAGTTGTAGCATTGGTTAATTTTGCTTTTAAAATAGCAACTTCTGGCTCCATAGCGCCAATTATTCCAGCTTTCATAATATTATCTTTTGGTAAATAAACGAGTATTGTAAAATTATACCTTAAAGTAATGTTAAATCAGCTTTAAAATTTTATTTTGCTGTTTTTATTACAGCCCATTAGCTTTGTTTCTCATTTAGTGCGATCGCTAACTGCGACACCCAAGCATTTATAATTGCTTTGATACTGTCAATATTGTTCGGATTGTCATCAACATTCATTTCGTCACTTTTACTGTTGATAATAATAGCAATTAATCCTTCATCGCTGTTAGTATCAACAAATTCAGCTTCTAACCCCGCTTTTCCAATAACGGCCTTTTGATCGGTGGCCAAGCGGTATGCACCTTCTCCTGCATTCATCACTATACGAAAAGGTAATAAATCTAAAACTTCAAATTCCGGCGAGTTCTCTTCAAGGTTAGTTAACGCTAATCTAATTAATAATGAATCTTTGGTGCCAGGGGAAACTATTTGATACACATCACTTATCTTTGCTTTTATTAGCTGTTCAAAATAAGCGTTAAGGGATTTTTGCTTATTTTTATCCTTAATATGAGTGGGCATATTAGATTCCAGCCATAGTTCTATCGGGGCAATAGCAATTTTTTTGTAATTTTGTAAAGTTTTGAGGTTCACATTTCCTTTAGATCTTACCCAAGAATTATCCATACGAGGATTTGGCTTGAATAAGTGGTAGTCCTTCAGAAAGCCTGATTTCGATTCAGGTACTTGTAATCTATTGCTACAGCCAACCAACAGGGCAAACGTAGCAAGCAAAACAATAAATTTTTTCATAGTGATATGTTGTAAAACAGAAAGGTAAAATGATGTAATTAGCTTACCTTATTGCTCGCTAGATAATGGTAACAGTTTGTACATGGGATAATTTGGGGGTGATTAAGAGAGAAAAAGAAACGCATTGGCTAATGAATTGCCAATGCCACTTATTTACTAATGTGGTAATGCTGCGACTTGTGGTGCAGGGATACGTTGAGACATTGCATTACTCGCTGATGAATCTAGTTGCGCACGAGCCGCAATAGGAGATAGCGCGCCAACTTCTTCTTTATTTCTTTTCGGGCGAGGTTTTAACATAGGAGCAGGAATAATCTTCCCTTTAACTTTTGGTGCCGGCGGTCTATTACCTAAAAGTCTGCTGTAAATACAGGCACGAATTTCGTCAACGGTATAATTAGCTTTTACTTTAATACGTATGTGAGGAATTGATGATGCCTCTAATGCACCACTAACAAACCAGTCTTTTTTGATCTTATAACCTTTGCCTTGCGTGTCAACTAAATCAATAACACCACATAATTTCATACTTTCGCGATCACATATTGCAAAATCCAAATATTTACTGTCGGCGTTTGTTATTGCTGTTTGGCCTGCTCTGCTCGAAACACCATTACGAATAGTGACTATGTCAGCAAGTTTTACTCGATTAATAATTCGGTATTTTCCACCAAGCGCTTGTTCTAATAAATTCTGAAAGTTTTTCTCTGCTGGCGTAAAAAGGCTTTCCTTTTTATCAAACGGAAAAGGAAAACTATTGTCGTTCAAACGGCTAGCTAACATAGCAACAATAACAATTAGGCTGATCATGGCAAATAGTATTAATTCCATACACTTCTCCGGGCATTCAAATTCTTGACGGTATTCTTATATAACAGTTGAGTAAGCAGAATTTGTGCCACAGATCTTAATATGAAGGGATTGTTTTATAAAGAGGGGGAAGGGTAATAATAAAACGGCCGTTGATGATATTCATCTACGGCACATTTAGGTTGTAATACTAAGAATTACGTAGGGTATTTTGCTTCAAGTGCAGCATAAAGCTGTTGCTGGAAATCACTTGCGCTAGCATCTAATGAATTGACTAATTTGGCTAATACTTCGTTGTCTTCTTCTCCATTCCATATCTTAATGTAGCTACCTTCTTTGTAACCATGATCTTGGCGGAAAAAGTTTAGTGTGTTCTTCCCAACGTATTGACGAAAAAGTTCGTCAAGATCCATATTCATTAGGCGCATGCAATCAGCTAGTGCAATTGCATCAAAGCTTTTATTACTTACTGCAGCAGAAGCTAAATTTTCTAGTGCAATTTTAAAATCTTTTTCGTCAGAGCTTTGAGTTAACTCTATGGCTAAAGTATCAGTGATACTTTCAACCGCTGCGCCAGTCATTAAACGAAGACTTAAACCAAAATGAAAGATATCAACTAATTCTAATTGTACTTGAGCAATATCAATTTCTTGATGTTTCCACCATTTCCAGCCGTGATGGTCTAACATTTCAGCACACTCAACCCAAATGGCACGATACCATTCATAACCATTTTCCCGCCATGTCTCACTTACGCGAGAATTCATTGCATCTTGCATGGTTAGCATTTGCTTTATTTGATTTTGTGCTGCTGATGTTTCACTCATTTTTTTCTCTATTGTGCGTAAATTTCTATTGGCTATAGTTTGCCGCAGCAGAGAGAAACTAACAAGTAAACCCTGTTAATTTCATTAAAAAACTACCGCTAATTCAATTCCACTAAAGGTATGGTTTTCTGCTTGCCAGTTATAGCCACTTATTTCACGAAAACGAACGAAGCCTGTAATTTTTATTTGCTCAATCATAAATGAACTCCCAATACCTACATAACCATCTATGTTGTTATCTGTGTCTCGATGTTCAAAATTGCCATTTTCAAAATCTGTATTATAGTCGTTGTTATTATGAGGATAATCATACTCATCGTCACTTCTGTCGTTAAAGGCGAGTTCAAGAAGATCAATGCCAAATTCCGCATAAAGACTGAAGTCAGAAAAATAACCAAATTTCATACCTCCTTCCCAAGTAATAAAACTATGTTGATAATTATTTGTATCAGTAACTTCGGCATAACCGAGGGAACTTGTGACGGAAAACCCTAAATTACTATGCAGTGTACGATGAATAACTTCAGTACCGATACTCTTGTAATAATCGGTGTCGTTGGCATCATGATGAAGATAAATAATAAAATCGTTGGATTTTTTAGCGTAACTATTCAAAGAAAATAGCAGGGTGAAACAGATGAAGATAATAATTTTTTTCATAATAAGCTCAGCAAAACATTTGAAGCTATTTTCTTCTGTATGCTCGTAAGTTTCAGTGATCCAATCGTTAGATAAATCAGAAAAACTGTAAGTTAGTGTGAGTTAAACTTAACTTCATTTCAGGTATCAAGGAAATTCTATTTAAAAATGTGCTTTCACACGAAGCCAAACATTACTGTTTTGCTGATGTTGTCCAAAAAAAGTGTATTTTTTGTCACCCCAAAATAAATTGGCGCCACCTGAAAATAACCACTGGTCATTATAACGATAAGTTATTGAGGGCTTAAGATAGCCGTCTTTGTCGGTCGGAGAATAAAAATTAAATAAGCTGTAAATAAGCTGTTGTTGTAATGTCGAATACGTTAGACGAAGAGTTAATAATTGACGGTTTTCATCAACATCAGTTTCTGGTGTAGCTGAGTGAGTAATAGAACGATCGTAATGTTTCGTTTGCTCTATGTAAATTTGAACGCTGGCGGTAAGGTTTCTAATGACTTCTCTTTCAAAACCGACTAAAAATCTATTTTGACCATTAGCAACCAAAGGGTTATTACCCTGAGTATCTTCCATGCTGCTATAACTGGAAAATTCAGCATTAAATAGCCCACCTGCTAAGGCTAATCGAATGCTTGTACCCCAAGCATTCATTTCTGGAAAGTAGGGCTGTAATTGCTGATTTTTATTTTCTGTCATTCCTAAAGGTGTGGGCCAAAAACCTTTATAACCGTAAACAGCATATTCTACTCCATTATTATTAGTGGCAATACGTGCTGCCCATTGTGCTTCATTGGTTTTCTGAACGCTAAAGTTCTCAGCAGGTGCGACGATGTCTTCAGCTTGTTGGGAATAAAATGAAAAGCGTTCACCCGTCAAATAAACATCTGAGGTGAATTCTGGTGTCCAAGTGAGATCAATAGAATAGTCACCAATATACCAAGTGCCTTTAGCACTATCTGAAGGTGCTTTTAGGTATTGGTCGTCTCGACCAGAGAAAAAAGATTGCCAGTTTTTAGCAAATAAATCATTAAGGAAGATATAGTCGCCCGTACCCCATGTTAAAATTTGTCGACCAATTTTAACATCAGTGTTATTACTTGGACTAAAGCGAATATTTAATTCGCGCGTTTTCCAAAAGGCTCTGTCTGATACAGGATCTAAAACATTGTCATAAATCAATTCACTTTTTGTCACTAACTCAAATGATTCATGACTGTAATCAATATTTACACGTGCGGTTAATTCAGCTAACGACAAGTTCGACTCTACAATATTGTCTTGTAATAAATAACCATACCCCGTTTCAACAAAACCTGAAAATTTCCAAGGCGAAACAACATCTTCACTCCAAGCATCGTCACCCCAATCTTCTTCATCACTCACTTCAATATTACTCGCAATACATTGCAAGGTAATAAATAAGCTGGTGCCGAGAAATATCAGGTGCTTTGCAAGTTTATACACAGTTGAACATTCCGTGATTATTGTTAATGAAGTTTATCGCTAATTGCATGAATTGGTTATCTTACTTTAACCATGTTTTAGGTGGATTACGTAAACTACGTTCAGAAAAGATATTATCGGGTAAACCCAAGTCGTATTTAACATTTCTAAATTGCATTTCAGTATAACTGCCATCAGAATGCTGCGTTATTTTAGAATGCATCACAGTCATGAAGCCATCAATAATCTTTGTTTTTAATACTTCCATTGATCGTGTTTTTTTACCTTGGTTGTTGAAGTAGTCAACCTGCATGGGTAAAAAGTGCTGCTTATCAATAAGAACAATATAATGATCAAATTCAACGCTGTTTTTATCTTTAGGAACTGCCTTGAGTGTATAGAACTCATCGTTGGTATTTAATAGTGTAAAGTTATCTTCAGCGGGGTTACGACCAGAAACATCTTCATAAAAAAAGTGTGCACCCACAAAAGAAGTACGTTTATCACCTGCTGAAATACGTTTCACCAAATCTAGTGCAGGTAAATACAACCAGCGGTCGTCATCACTTTCTACTTTTTTTACTACGCGAAATACCGTGCCTTTTACATCGGTAGGACGTGAAAAGAACACAAGCATGTCTTGGTTACCTAAATCGGCTTGGTCTTTGCGAAGAATAGTAAACTGTCGCATCTGTTTATTGCCTTGAGCATCGACAATAACCATTCTAGCTTGAGCACTGCCATCATCTGCTGAATAATACGAAGCTAAGTTAGCTTTAGTAATAATTTCATTAGCACTTTTCATATCACCTGCTTGGGCAACAAAACCTAACATTGACCAGCTAAGTATGAATAGAGTCGGTAATAATTTCATTTTAATATCCTATGAATGTTGAGCTTTTAAGTTTTTCTTTCTTGCAAAAAGTGTTAACAACGCAGGCAATAATACCAAGGTCACTAATGCTGATAACGCCATAATACTCGCAAGGAAAAAACCAACGGTAATATAAGGCATTAATGGGGAGAGTAATAATGGCGTAAAACCAATGGCGATAACAATAGCATTACGTGTAATTGCTCGGCTGGGTTCTTGGAATATTGCGGACAACGCTTGCGCTAAACTACCCAGTTCTTTTTCTAATTCGCGAGTGCGTTGTAAAAAGTGAATGGCGAAATCGATAGAAAGTCCTAAGGTCAGAGCAGACAATACAGCAATAGGCATATCGTAATCTTTACCAATCCAGCCAATTAACCCGTAGATCATTGAGATCGTAAGCGTTAGCGGCAACATAGCTAAAATGCCATATTTCAGAGAACGAAAGAGTAAAACCATCATTAAGAAAACGATCACAAATGATGACAGTAAACTGTCGACCATGCCTTTTACCATGGCGTCTTGCCATACAATGTTTAAATAAGATTTACCGGCCCATTGGTAACTAATATCTTTTGGCATGGGGTTTTCAGTAATGTACTTCTCAGCCCAGTTAACAACTTTGTTGGTATGTTGATTATCACCACTTGCCATCTGTAGCCATAGCAAACTTTGTTGATAGTCTTTGGTAACAAAATGCCATAAATCTTGTGGACGATGTGACGACTGATATTGTAATAATGTTTGCGCAACCCCGTTACTTGATTTAGGAATAGTAAAGTCTTCATCTTCACCAGAAAAAAGCTCGCGATTCACAGTTTTTACAATATCAGCTAGCCCGTTACTTTTACCAATTAGACCAGTTTTAAGTAAAGCGTTTTGAAAATCACTCTGCCAGTTCAATAAGGCTGGGTCGAGAAACACTTTATTCTCGTTGAAAGCGCTGTCGGCAATATTAATTAATTTTTCAAGCCATACTTGTTCTGTATCGCTGGCTGAAAAAATTAAATCATCTAAGAGAAGCAGTAAGTTTTGAGTGAACAATGAATATTGCTCAGTCGAACTAACACTATAAGTAAGGTTGTTCATAAACGCATGAACTTGTTTTGCGCTATCAGAATTTACATCAGCTGTTATAAGTATTTCTTTGAATTTTTCTACCGCGATACTATTTTCACTCTTGTTATTTTTAAAAACTAACCAAGCATCATAAGTGCCAGCAAAGTGCTCATTTAATACTTTGTCAGCAATTCTAATTTCGTGATCAGCCTTGAACCAATTCACAGGATTGTCATTAATTTCGATACGACTAATGCCTTCAATACTCACTATAAATAGCGCAACAAAGCCAATAAGAATAAGTTTAGTTTTCTGAGTAGCAAAGCGACCTAAGCGTTCTAATGTGCTGGCTAGCTTGCCTTTTTTCTCCATACGTACAATGGCATCATGTAACTTAGCTAATGTTTCAGGCTTTAAACGAGAGATATAAGCAGGTATGTAAATAATAGTCAGCGCAAAAGCTAATAAAATACCCGTACCAATAAAAGCGCCAAACACTTTAACCGGTGGAATAGGCGTTAACATTAAAGAATAAAAACCAATTGCAGAGGTTACAGAGGTATATAACATTGGCGTGTATAAGTGCTTCATTACACCTTTAACTACATCGCCAGCATCATCACCGATTTTATACTTTTCAGCAAATTCGGAAAGAATATGCACTGAGTCAACGACGGCTATTGGCATCAGAAATATGGCGATCATTGAAGACATAATATGTACGGTAAAGCCCATACCAATCAAGGAACCCATGATAATAATAACCGTTGCCATTGCCACTACCATAGGGGCAATTATTAAAGGAAGGTTACGGAAAAAATACCAAAGTAAAACAAAAATAGCTAAACCTGCCAATGGAGCAGCAATACCCATTTGTACAAACATTTCATAACCGAACTGGTCTTCAGCTACTGGTAAGCCAGTGATATGAAAATCAATATCAGATACTAATTCTACTGGGAGACTTTTGATTATAGTGCGAATTTGTTCGGCAATATTATAACTCATGTCTTTTGCTTGAATCGGCACATAAAGTGCAATCGCTCTGTCGTCGCCAGACACTAGGGTATTATTTAGCATGGGTAAACGTTTGACAGCTTGCTTAACAGCTAAGCTGCCTTCAAGTGAAATAGGCGCTTTTTTCATTAAATATTCGAAACGTATACCGTTATTTTTACCTTCACCTATTAACTCTTGGGTAATATTATCAACGACACTGAGCGATAATAAGTCTTGCTCAATAACACCTTCAATTTGTAAAATTTGTGTCGAAAGCTGCTCGACAACTTGTAATGAATTAGGCGTAAAAATACTATTTTTGCTTACGAGACCGACTACGATCATGTCGCGCATTTGAAAGTCAGCTTTTGTTTGATTATGAAAAACACGTGCTGGCGCATCATTGCTGAGCATGTTTTCAGGATCAGTATCTATGGTTAGACTTGGCATCATGGCAAGACTCATTGCTACCATGAGTAATACTACGGTATAAACAAATCTAGGCTTTTCAATCGCGAGTTGTAGTATTCGTGTGTAGTTCAAAACAGATCCTTAACTAAAAAACAACAATGTTTAATCTTATATTAGATAAACGTAATGTACTTTTATATTAGCACTATCTAATGTAATATCAATCAATATTTACTTTTTACTTATGCCATTGGGTATTATGCAGATGAACTTATGAACGATAAATCTCAAATTGATATAGCTGAAATGCGTAGTAAGGCAACTCAAACCGCTGAATTACTAAAAGCGATGAGCAATGAAAATAGACTACTGATACTTTGTTATTTAGGTGAGAAAGAGATGTCAGTATCAGAGCTTAATGGTTTTATTGACTTAAGCCAGTCGAGCTTGTCACAGCATTTAGCCAGATTGAGAAACGATGGGTTGGTAAAAACTCGTCGCGAATCGCAAACTATTTATTATACGATTGCGCATCCATCCATTGTAAAGTTAATCGGTTTTTTACATAGCGAATTTTGTTAGAAAGTGACTTTGAGGTAAGAGGTTTAAAATCAACGGGTTACCTATGATTTCGATAGTTTAATGTTAAAGCGTAACTTGAACAGAAGTAATCTGAGAGAGTGTAAACAGTCATTAATGATCACTTTGTGTGCATTTGAGTAGGCAGTAGACCCATAACTTTAGAGTCAACTGAATGCTGAAAAGACACCTTCGCGTTAAAGAATAATTGGTATCACTTTGAATAAAAGGTCAATATCTCAGCTCTAGACTAGATCTATAAATAGAAAATCAGGGTAAGTTTATCCCCTGATTTTTCATCTGAGTAAATGCAAAGTTAATCCGCTACAGCGGGCAATATATAGTTACCCATAATGTCATCTGCTTGATTAACGTATAGTGGCCATTCAAGGTAATTCCCTTGTGTCATTACGACAACCATATTTTGTTCAGGGAATATATTAATAAACTGTCCACCGTCGCCATCAGCTGAAATGTAAGGTATGCCATTGATTTTTCTGTGCCAAAAGAAATAGCTATAATCGCCCGCTGAAGGTGTTACTTGTACTGTTGATACTTTCTCAACCCAGCTAGTTGGAATGACTTGTTGATTATTCCAAACACCATTATTGAGATAGGTAATACCCACTTTTAGCATATCACGCGGTCGCATATGCATACGTGCAGCACCTTCAGGTATACCATCGGGCTGTGCAATCCATTCGTAATCTTTTATACCAAGCTTGCTATAAAAGTTTGTGTCTGCCCATGTGCGAATTCCACCGTCAACGGTATTATCTAATCCCTTTAACAACATATTGGGGCTTGCACTATTATAGACCCAAGCGGATTCAGGTCCCGCATTGTTGCGGCTCAAAAGAAACTCAGTAAAATCGTTAGACTTCCATAGCAAAGCTAGGTCATTACTGCCCCATTCATCCCATGCAAATCCCAATTGCATAGTAAGCATATGATGAATTGAAACAGCGGATTTATTGGCATCATCAAAAAGTTCGGATTTTTGCGGCAACAAGGTTGAAATTTTATCGTCAACGTTGAGTCCAAATTCTTCCAGCGCAATACCCGTAACAGTTGAAGTCAGCGCTTTGTTAACAGAGGCAATATAGTGCTTATCAGTACGGCTCCATTGTTTATCTGGTCGTGTTCTGTCTCTAGAAATATTATTTTCAAAATTGATAAAATCATCATTGCCGATGTTATATTCCTCTAAAACAAGCGCTCCATCTTTATAAACAAGTAAACTGTGAACTTGCTTATAACCTAGACTTTCGTTTTGCTGAACAACCTTTTCCATCAACTGATTAATTAAAGTGCTATCAACATTGGCCTCGACTAGCCCTTTTGTTTCTATACCATCATCTAATTGTACGGGGGGAAAATATTTGTAAGCATTGTATGCAATCAACTCAATTGAGTTCTCGTTATTCAACTCGACATTGACTTCTCTTGCTCGGTATCCATCTGCCGAAATTGATAAGGCCAAAACATCCTCTGCAATGGGCAATTCGTCAGTAAGTTCGATGCTATATCGCCCTTCAGAGTCACTTAATACTATGGAATTATTAAATAATAATGTCACCGTTGCATTCGCTACAGCTTGGTCAGCTGAAGTCACTTGTCCCATTATAAGGTCTGGCGAAGCAATAACAGTGATACTGACCTGTGCTGTGGCACTTTCACCATCTACGTCGGTTACCGTATACATGAAACTATCTGTACCGATGAAATTCTGAGCGGGTATGTAACTGAGTTGACCTCCTGAACTCACGGATACGGTACCGTGATCCGCCGCTGCAAGGGTGTAAGTCAAAGGTGTATCTTCCAAGCCGCTGTCGTTAGCCGCAAGGTTTATCTCAACCGTGGTGTTTTCGTTAGTTGTTGCGCTATCAGCCTCTGCAATAGGTGTGTGATTTTCAGGAATATCTACAACTTTTGGCGGCGTAGGATCGGACGATTCTCCGCCACAGGCATAGAGAAACAATGGTAAAATAACTGATAAAATCAAGCGCCAATACTGTCCCGAAGATCGGGCCTGCAAAGTACGGCTAGTGCTTGAATTTACCGCTATGTCTGCATGCGATTTATTGACTTTGAACTTTTCGAAAATCGCGAAGGCCCCTAATTTTAGCTTTGAAGGGGCTATTGAATTAATACGAACAGTCATATTTATCATCCTATCTTTCATTATGTTTTTGTTTGTTTTTTATACCGAATAGCTCGGCCATCAACCATGGTAAAGAGACAAGGTGGACTGCAAATGCGTTGAAGTGGTAGAAGGAGACTTCTGTTAATCAAGAACAACGATAATGTTGGTTTCGAATAGATAAAATTAGTGCGAAATCATTAAAGCCTTGCCCAATGAAATAAAGGCACCGATTTGGCTTCAGCTTTGATTATCGTTAACTGTGCTGAACATACTATTTAACGGGTTATCGTCGCCTAACTAATTGAATTGAACTAATTAAAAGGATTGTGCCGAGCTTATTATGCTTTAGCTATTGTAGAATAATAAAGATGGATAAATTGTTGAAAACAAATATCAGCATGTCTGCTTGTAGCCAAAACATCGATTAAACATTAAGACATTGATGCGCCCACTTACAGAATGTAAGTGGACTCTTGTTCATAATTTAATTAAATGAATTTATGATCATTTCATCAAAAGCAGGAATGTCTATTAACAGAGTAATGTTTTTAAAGATGTTCTATAACGATACAGCCAGCCGAATAACCCGCACCGAACGAACAGATTAATGCTTTATCA
>Ga0209396_1000379_pt1 | contig 54374 bp, 45 predicted proteins | sample GOMGulsemesocosm_6_FD_184638 | JGI IMG/M metagenome (GOLD analysis project Ga0209396, IMG submission 184638) | Methane-oxidizing microbial communities from mesocosms in the Gulf of Mexico - GOM8C Gulf of Mexico (SPAdes) (version 2) | ecosystem: Environmental > Aquatic > Marine > Cold seeps... | reverse complement strand
GCAATAGAGGGTAAACTTGTAGTCGTTAATAGCATTAATAAAACTTTGTTTAATATTTTCATCTTGTATCCTTTATTTTGGTAAGTCGTGGTTTGTTAAAACAAGATTGATTATGACGATGGAATTGAATAAATAAACTAACTCGAGTAATGTATTAATAAAATGAACTTTTAGTATAGGAAATTGATACTTGAGCCAATTGAGTGAAGTGTGTAATACCTTAAAAAATACCCTCAAACAAAAAAACATTACCTATAAAGTGCTTGCTGAACGCTTAGCAATGAGTGAAGCGAATGTAAAAAGGATGTTTTCACTGAAGCAATTTTCTTTAGCGAGGCTAGAAGAAATTTGCGAAGCGGCAGGGTTAAGTTTGTCTGACTTGTTTTTGTTAGTTGAAAGCCAAAAGAAAAAGCTTGTTCATTTAACGCCTGAACAAGAACAAGAATTAATTGATGATACTAAGCTCTTTCTTGTCGCTGCGTGTGTGCGAGATGGCTGGCGGTTCGATGAAATCATTCATCATTATCAAATTGATCAGTTTGAATGTATTCAGTTAATGGCAAAACTAGACCGATTGAAAATTATTCAGCTGTTACCTGATAATCAGTATAAGATGTTAATATCACAAAACTTCCAATGGCTACCTAATGGGCCACTCGAGAAGTTTATGGAAAGGAATGGTATTACAAAATTTATGGCTTCAAGTTTTGTTGGCGAAAACAGCTTTCGATTTTATATTCGTGGCACCTATAGCCAAACTTCGATTGATATAATTGAAAGAAAGTTGACGCAACTGAAAAAAGAAGTTGCCCTTTTAAATCAAGAAGATGCCTTGTTACCCTTGGAAAAACGCCAACATATTGGTTTGTTGCTCGCAATGCGTCCTTGGGAATTACCTCAATTCAAAGCATTGCGTAGAGATTAATATTTATTAGATAGGAACGTTAAAGTGTTATCAATGGTTGTGAAATATTTATGAATAACTCGAATAAAACTAGCGAAATTATTATGACAACGTTTCATCGTGTAACTTTATGTCTAATGGTTATTTTCGTAACTGCTTGCTCAACAAAAGCGCCAAGGATACCTGAAATCACTGAAGACTTTTGTACGGCTATTCGTCCTAGCTCATCGTTAACGTTATCAAACTACTTATCTCCTTTTCATCAGCAGATGCAAAATAAAACCGGTGTTTATGTGCTCGAACAAGGAACTGAAGCAATGCTATCAAGAGCTTGGTTGAGTGAACATGCGCAAAAAACCATAGATGTGCAATACTTTATTTTTTCTGCAGATAATGTTGGTCTTATTGCAACTGACTATTTGATAAAAGCTGCCGAACGAGGCGTTAAGGTTAGGGTGTTAGTTGATGACATTATGGTTGAGGCGAGTGGCAATGAATTATTAAAGTTAGCCAGCCATGAAAATTTTTCTATCAAAATATATAACCCAAAAGCCAATGTGGGTAAAAATATTGCTGAAAAGCTCTTTAATTTAACGACTGATTTTCATGGCTTAAACCAACGAATGCATAATAAAACCTTTACTGTTGACTCAAAGGTCTCAATTACGGGTGGGAGAAATGTTGCCGATGAATATTTTGGTTACGATCATCAATTCAATTTTCGTGACCGAGATGTACTTTTAGTGGGAGGAATAACTCATTCAATAGAGCGTTCATTCAATGAGTTTTGGCACAGTAACTTAAGTGTCTCAGTTGATCAATTAGTAAAAAGTGAGCATGAAGTTAACACTAACTATGATGCGCTTCATCAATACGCATGCGATCCATTGAATTTTGTTCCTCAGGTTAGAGAGCAAATTAATGATATTCCAAAGGCATTTACAGAAATAAATAAAGCAGGACAATTTCATTGGCTTGAAGGAGTCGAGTATATTTCTGATAAACCAGGGAAGAATGATAAAAATAAATTTTTAGGTGGCAGTGGTTTATCAACAGAGCGTTTAATTTCATTAGTTAATAAGGCTAAAAAATCAGTGATTATTCAAACACCTTATTTAGTGACAACGTCATTAAGTCGTGATTTGTTTAAAACTTTGGTAGACCGAGGTGTTGAAGTTAAAATTCTTACCAATAGTTTGGCATCAAATGATAATTTAGAAGCCTTTAGCGGCTATCAGCGAGACAGAAAAGCACTTTTAGAAACCGGCGTTACCATTTATGAATTTAAACCTGATGCGAAAATAAGACAAAAAATAATGTCTGATGTGATGCAAAATCAATTACAGGAAATGCCAATATTTGGTTTACACGCAAAGTCTATGGTGATTGATGATGATACAACCGTGATAGGTACCTTTAATGTCGATCCCAGAAGTGCCAACTTAAATACTGAGAGTATTACCATTATACCCTCAAAAGAAATCGCTCTCAGTGTCAAAAAAGGTATGTTGGAAGAAATGAAGCCTGAAAATGCATGGCAAACCACACTTGATTGGAATCCAGATAAAGAAGTGAGCTACCTAAAGCGATTCAGTGTTAAATTAAGAAGAGTGGTACCAAAAGATATTTTGTAATGCCATACAAAATCACTAATGTATGAGTAATTAACGTGTAAATGGAATGATGGAGCGAAGTTATGAATGAAAAAATAGCAGCACTCAAGTCAGAGTTAGCACTTCTAAAAGAACAGTTCAGTAAAAAAATTGCCGATGCAGAAAGCCATTTAAAAAATATGATTGAGCAAGAAGAGCTGCAAACGTTAATTGAAAGCACGTTAGAGATTAAGGCGCCGACAAAAGAGGGGGGCGACTCATTGGCCGACGCGGAATGCGTTATTTTACTGCATGGCTTAGCACGTTCTGCAAGTTCTATGAAGGTTATAGAGAAGCGCTTACTTGTTGAAGGTTATTTTGTTATTAATATTAACTACCCATCTAGAGAATACTCCATAGAAGAATTGGCTGAAAAAATTATTTCTAAGGCACTGCAGAAATGTGAAAATCGCAAAATTAATTTTGTAACCCATTCAATGGGTGGCATTTTAGTTCGTCAGTATTTGAGTTTACACAACATACTCAATTTAAATAAAGTTGTAATGCTGGGGCCACCCAATAACGGGAGTGAAGTTGTGGACAAGCTTTGCAATGCTCCCGGATTCAGCTTTATAAATGGCGACGCCGGTATGCAACTTGGAACTGGAGAGTTAAGTATTCCAAGCCAGCTCGGAGAGGCCAATTTTAATTTAGGTGTTATAGCGGGTACTCGCAGTGTTAACTTAATATTATCGACATTAATTCCAGATAAAGATGACGGTAAAGTTTCTGTTGCCAGCACCAAAATTGATGGAATGAATGATCACATTGAAATGGACACTACTCATCCATTTATGATGAAAAATGAAGAGGTGATTGAGCAAGTTATTCATTATTTAAAAACGGGGAGTTTTTGTAGATGACAGTTATTACTATTGTTAGCTTGGTTGATTACCGCCAATAAAGGACTAAATAGCAACCCGTAAGAGAGCTATCAATGTGCCCAATAAAATCAATTGAAATAGCTATTCGAGCAAGTTCTGTCAATGAGACGCCATGTTGTCAACACCTAGATGTGGGGGCTGAAATATTAGCTTTCAACCAACACTTTATAACAAAATGGCTCTCACCAATGGGTCATTAAACAAAAATAACCTCAGCACGCATACTATAAAGAATAAAAAGTACTTCTTCTTTTTCTCGTTGACCGATGTCATTTTTATTTAAAGCCGAGAGAGCGTCATCAAGTACTGCCATAAATTCTAACGCTGAAATATTCATGCCTTTATGGGCTTCCAAAATATTTTTTCCTTCGTATACGTTTGGCCCCCCCGTTCCCGAGATAAAAAAAGTCGCAGCCCCATTCTTTAAGGTTGATTTCGACATGCTTCCTTCAATAAACCTAGTCGAAATTATCGGGTTATTATAATGGTTGTCGACAATATCACTTGCAATGCGTGTAATTCCATCTGTTCCACCAAGTCTTTCATACAACGATGCGTTCATGACTATTCTCCTGATTCTATTGATTGAACTGACCTAATATAGGCGTTTGGTTTTGGTACACTAAAATATAGCACCGTTATTAGGATTAACATCACTTAACACGTCTTTAGGTAAGGAAATGAGTCTTCATAGATCCTGTTTCATCGGCTAAATAGTCATCTTTAATTGGGATATTAAGCAAGGTTTTGGGCATGACAAATGGATATGATAGGAAAGAGACTGCGAGGTTAGGTTTTTATTATAAAATTATTCTTCTGCTATAGTTATTCTATCCTTTTGATTTCTTATTGTACTTTATAATCACATGCCCCAAACGAACCATTGGTTAACGCATTTCTTTGATGACAGTGTAAGTAATAATGTTGATAAAAATCGACGCTTGTATTCATTTTTAGCGTTTAGTTATGTTGGTTGTCTAGCGCTGGCAGTATTTAGTTATAAAAACCACACAAATGATTCAAGCTTTATTTTTCTCCTTACATTTATTACCAGCTTAATGTTTTTAATCAATATAGTTGTATTTCATATTTATAAAAATTTAGATGCATCATGTAAGGTTGGCAGTGTTGGTATTGTTCTTTTTTGCTTAACATTGGTTTATCAAGGAGGGATTGATAACACAGCACTTTATTGGATTTTTCCCTTTCCATTAGTATTGTTTGCTTTACTTGGGGCCTTTAATGGTACTGTCGCCAATAGTCTTGTTTTTATATCCTTGTTACTTATGTTAAATAATCAGACGTTACTGCTAGCTACTTACTCTGTTTCAGAGGTTATTCGTTTTCTTTCCTCGTTCTTTATAATCAACATTATTAGTTTCATTAATGAGTATTTTCGAGAACATAGCCATTTAACAATGACAGACATTAATATCAACAAAGAACAACAAGCTAATACTGATACGTTAACGCATTTACCCAACCGCCGTTTTGTTGATTCAGTTTTTTTCCCAGCAAGTAAAATCAATGCAAATGACCGATTTCCTATGGTGATAATCATGGCGGATGTCGACCATTTTAAAAGCTTTAATGATAATCACGGTCACCAAATGGGGGATAAAATATTAGAGAAGTTAGCGCGTACGGTAGAGCAATGTATTCGAACTGAAGATATAGTTGCACGGGTGGGCGGTGAAGAGTTTTTATTACTATTCTCAAATACGGGTTATGAGCTTGGTTTAAAAATAGCCGAGAAAATACGTAATGAAATTTGCGTGATGGAGTTAGAACACGACAACCAAGTGTTAAATATAACGATGAGTTTTGGTGTGGCAATTGCGCATAATCATAATGAAATTGAAAGTAAGTTAAAGGAAGCGGATAGCAAGCTTTATGAGGCGAAAAAATCAGGTCGCAACTGCATGCGTTAAGGCAAAAGAGAAATCGATTTTATCGACTGTTTTTTGCTTGTATTCATAGACTACAATTAATAATTAATTTTGTAGTAAAGCTTGCCTTTCCAAATGGCCTGTATATACTCACAGTAATTACTGTGTAAATTTACAGGCTTACCCCATGCTAAATGCAACAAACGAATTGCGACCATTAACGAATCGACAGCAACAAATCTTTGATCTGATTAAAGAAAATATCAGTGAAACGGGTATGCCGCCAACGCGTGCTGAAATAGCGAAATTTTTTGGCTTTAAGTCAGCAAATGCCGCTGAAGAACACTTAAAAGCGTTAGCCAAAAAAGGCTATATAGAGATGTTGCCTGGCACTTCTCGCGGAATTCGCTTAACTGAAAAGTTAATTGAAGAATCTGGGTTACCATTAATTGGTCGAGTTGCCGCTGGTGAACCTATTTTGGCTGAAGAGCATGTAGAAGATCATTACAAAGTTGATGGTAATTTGTTTCATCCTGCAGCTGACTATTTACTTCGAGTGAATGGTGAAAGCATGAAAGATATCGGTATACTTGACGGTGATCTTTTAGCCGTTCATCAAACAACAGATGTGCAGAATGGCCAAGTGGTGGTAGCACGTGTCGAAGAAGACGTTACAGTTAAACGTTATAAACGTGAAGGTAATATTGTTTATTTACATGCTGAAAATGAAAGTTTCTCTCCCATAAAAGTCGATTTAGCCGCTCAAGAATTTAATATTGAAGGTCTTGCTGTGGGCGTTATTCGCTCAGGCGATTGGATGTAATAAGAACAAATTATTAAGCAAACTTTTATTTACTTATCGTTTACTAAAGTTTGCTTTTCTCGCCATTCGAACGTTTTTTATACAGCCCTTCCTCTTTTCTAATAATAAATCCTATTTTTAGCACCATTTAAGTTACTTTATCTTTTTTTGTTTAAAAAACAACCAGTGCGTTTCCGTTCAACGAACACTTTCGTGATTAATCGGTTATTTTTAATACTACGCCTACAGCCCTTTGTTATTAGACATCTATCAGTATTAGAGTGGATACTCTATTGTTTCTATTGGCTTTTATTTTAAAATAGCTCGATTTTTAAATTGACCCAGATCAACTTTTGAGTAATTCTAGATTAGAAAGTGAACAAATATAATAAAAAAGCGGTGTTGTCTACGCTGATGGTTAACAACAAAATCGCTACAAAAATAACAACAATGTAATAACAAAAGAAAATAATAAAAATCCGTACCTATGGATGGTCTTTGTCCTAGGTATCAAGTTTTGAACATTTATAGGGTGAAGGAGATGTCGCGTGAAAAGACGTAACCTAGGTTGGCTGTCGTTGGGAAGTGTTCTTTCCAGTTCAGCTTGGGCAGATATGCAATTAAATCTGACCAAAGGTGTAACAGAAGTAAGTCGAGACGTTTACGATTTACATATGTTAGCAATGTATATTTGTATCGTAATTGGCGTAGTTGTATTTGGCGCTATGTTTTGGTCAATGGTTTTTCATCGAAAGTCAAAAGGCGCAAAATCGGCTGATTTTCATGAAAGCACGAAAGTAGAAATTCTCTGGACAGCAATTCCCATTGTCATTCTTATCGCTATGGCTGTTCCAGCAACGAAAACATTGATCGAGATGGAAAATAACGACGATTCTGACGTTACCATTCAAGTAACTGCATCTCAGTGGAAATGGCATTATAAATATTTTGATCAAGATATTGAATTTTATTCTGTACTCTCTACTCCTCGCGAACAATATGAAAATCAGCATGATAGTTCCGCAGTAAAGGGTGAAAACTATTTACTTGAAGTCGATAAGCATCTTGTGATCCCGGTGAATAAAAAAGTGCGCTTTCTCATCACATCTGATGATGTTATTCATGCTTGGTGGGTACCTGCTTTTGCTGTAAAGCAAGATGCTAACCCTGGATTTATTAATGAAGCATGGACAAAAGTTGATAAGCCTGGCATTTATCGAGGCCAATGTGCTGAACTTTGTGGTAAAGATCATGGTTTTATGCCGATTGTAGTTGAAGTAAAGTCTGAGGCAGATTATGCCAAGTGGCTTGATAAGCAACACCAGATGATTGCGCAAGCCGCAGAAGCTGAAAAGGCATCACTTACTGCTGCTGTTTCAATGGATGAATTAATGGCATTAGGTGAAAGTACTTATGTTGCATACTGTGCCGCATGTCATCAGGTTTCTGGTGCTGGCTTACCGCCTGCATTCCCTGCACTTAAAGGTAGTGCTGTAGCTATGGGCGATATAGCAACACATATTAAAACAGTCTTTAATGGTAAAGCGGGTACTGGTATGCAAGGTTATGGCAAGCAATTAAGTATGAAACAAATTGCAGCCGTTGTTACTTACGAGCGTAATGCTTGGGGCAACAATACTGGAGATGCAGTACAAGCCTCTGATGTTAAAGCCGCTGTTGATGGTTCTGAAAAGCCTGAAGCCGGCGCAACGAAAGTTGAAGGTGCGGTAGAAAAAGTTACTGAAGCAGCCCCAGCAGAAGATTTAGCTAAAGTGTATAGCGAAGCTGAATTGATGACGATGGGCGAAAAAGTTTATATGCAAGCATGTGTTGCATGTCATCAGCCAACAGGTGCGGGTTTACCTCCGGCATTTCCTGCGCTTAAAGGTAGTGCTATTGCTACGGGTGATGTTGCAGTTCATATAGATATGGTCGTTAACGGTAGTAAGAAAAATCCTGCGATGGCAGCTTTTGGTAGCCAGTTAACTAAAACAGAAATAGCTGCTGTTGTTACTTATGAGCGTAATGCTTGGGGCAATAATACTGGCGATTTAGTACAACCTGCAGCTGTTGATGCTGCTAGTGCGAAGTAGGGGGATATAAAATGACTACAGACGTTATAGAACAAGAATCGCACGACGAACATCATGATGATCATAAAATGAAAGGCATCAAGCGTTGGTTGTACACTACAAATCATAAAGATATAGGTACATTATATTTATGGTTTGCTTTTATTATGCTGTTAACTGGTGGCGCATTGGCCATGGTTATTCGTGCAGAATTATTTCAACCCGGTCTGCAAATAGTTGACCCTGATTTTTTTAATCAGCTCACTACCGTTCATGGCTTGATCATGGTATTCGGTGCGATAATGCCCGCTTTTACAGGGTTTGCTAACTGGATGATACCGATGATGGTCGGTGCTCCAGATATGGCATTACCTCGTATGAATAACTGGAGCTTTTGGATTTTACCTTTTGCTTTTGCGATTCTTTTATCTTCATTTTTTATGGAGTCAGGCGCGCCAAACTTTGGATGGACATTCTACGCACCACTTTCGACAACTTATTCGAACGGTAGTACGGCATTCTTTGTATTTGCAGTTCATATTATGGGTATTTCTTCAATAATGGGCGCGATAAATATCGTTGTGACCATTATGAATATGCGTGCTCCAGGTATGACTTATATGAAAATGCCATTATTTGTTTGGACATTCTTCATCACGGCATACTTATTAATTGCCGTAATGCCTGTTCTTGCAGGTGTGGTGACCATGCTGTTAACCGACACTTATTTTGGTACCAGTTTCTTTGATGCTGCAGGTGGCGGTGATCCGGTCATGTTCCAGCATATTTTCTGGTTCTTTGGTCATCCAGAAGTCTACATCATGATTTTGCCAGCCTTTGGTATTGTATCAACGATTATCCCTGCGTTTGCTCGTAAGAGGTTATTTGGTTATAGCTCAATGGTTTATGCAACAGCATCTATTGCCTTGTTGTCATTTATTGTTTGGGCGCATCATATGTTCACAACAGGTATGCCGTTATTTGGTGAACTGTTCTTTATGTATTGTACGATGCTAATTGCCGTACCTACTGGTGTAAAAGTATTTAACTGGGTAGCAACCATGTGGCGTGGTTCAATGAGCTTTGAAACGCCAATGTTATTTTCTATAGCGTTTGTTATTTTATTCACTATTGGTGGCTTTTCTGGCTTGATGTTGGCGTTAACACCTGTCGATTTTCAATACCATGATACCTACTTTGTTGTTGCTCATTTTCATTATGTATTAGTCACTGGTTCATTATTCTCGATTTATGCGGGAGCCTATTTCTGGTTACCTAAGTGGACTGGTCATATGTATAACGAGTCGCTAGCAAAATGGCATTTTTGGTGCTCGCTTATTTCTGTAAATTTACTGTTCTTCCCTATGCACTTTTTAGGTTTAGCGGGCATGCCTCGTCGTATTCCTGATTATGCGTTGCAGTTTGCTGACTTCAACAAGTGGGTAAGTATAGGTGGTTTTGCATTTGGTCTATCGCAATTAATATTCTTAGCAGTAGTGATTAAATGTATTAAAGGCGGAGAAAAAGCGTCTGCTAAACCTTGGGATGGTGCGGAAGGATTAGAGTGGACCGTTGCAAGCCCTGCTCCTTATCATACATTTTCAACACCACCGAAAATAGAAGACTAAGTAGAAAAACCATGAATGAAGGTGACGAATTGCAAGATTCAAATAACAATGACAACGCAGAGACTAAGCAGAACAGTAAGGTCGTTAAAAAACTGATTTTGATTGTTTTTGGTATGTTTGGTTTTGGTTTTGCATTAGTCCCTTTATATGATGTGTTTTGTGATATTACCGGGCTGAATGGAAAAACATCAACTACTGCGGCTACTTATAATGTAGAGCAAATTGATACCCAAAGAGTGATCACGGTGCAGTTTATTAGTCGAACCGCCCAAGGAATTCCTTGGAAGTTTGAACCTATGGTCCGTGAAATAAAAGTTCATCCCGGTGAAATGAAACTTGTAAAATTTTATGCAAAAAATGAATCCACACGTGACATTATCGGCCAAGCAGTTCCGTCAGTGTCGCCCGGTTTAGCCGCCGCGTATTTTCAAAAAATTGAATGTTTTTGTTTTACGCAACAGCCGTTGAAAGCGAATGAAGAGGTAGAGATGGGGTTACAATTTTATGTTGACCCTGAGTTATCTGAAGATATTTCGACAATAACGTTGTCTTACACTTTGTATGACGTAACCAAAAATGTGGAATCGTAGCAATTCATACCAAGCACTTAGCGTGTAACGGTATTTGTTTAGGGGAATAATAATGACAACAAAAAAATATGAAAGTTATTACGTACCATCACAGAGTCATTGGCCCATAGTGGGGGCAGTGGCGTTATTTTTAATTGCGGTTGGCGCTGGAAATTACGTATCGACACTTAAAAGTGAAGAAGGTGGCGTTGGCGGTTACATATTACTCGCGGGTATTTGTTTAGTTATCTACATGCTTTATGGTTGGTTTAGTAATGTAATTAATGAGTCAATGACAGGAAAATATAGCCATCAAATGGACAATTCATTTCGCCAAGGAATGAGCTGGTTTATTTTTTCTGAAGTCATGTTTTTTGCTGCTTTTTTCGGCGCATTATTTTATGCCCGAACGCTATCAGTGCCTTGGTTAGGGGGCGCAGACAATAATGCCATGACTGGCGCAGTTTTATGGCCAGAATTTGTCTCGACTTGGCCATTATTGAAAACACCAGATGGCACAGAAACCACACAAATGGGGTGGTATGGCTTACCGCTGGTTAACACCATTTTATTGTTAACTTCTTCGATCACTGCGCATTTAGCACATTCAGCTTTAGAGAAAGATAACCGAAAATCATTAAAAATTTGGTTAGGGATAACCATATTGCTAGGGGCAATCTTTTTATTCCTACAAGTCGTAGAGTATATGCACGGCTATTCTGAAGAAATGAAATTGTACCTAACGAGTGGTATCTATGGGTCAACGTTTTACCTATTAACAGGCTTTCATGGAATGCATGTTACCTTAGGTACTATTATGCTAATTGTCGTGTTTTTAAGAGTGTTAAAAGGACACTTTACTCCGACTAACGCTTTTGCTTTTGAAGCGGCAAGTTGGTATTGGCATTTTGTTGATGTTGTTTGGGTAATACTATTTGTATTTGTTTACATTCTTTAAGTCGTTTGGAGTTGGTATCAATTAAATTGTAGGTGAAAAGAGCTTTCACCTACATGAATTGTTTTAATCGATTTAATTAAGAAGGTCGTGGGTTTGGTGTGATTACACCCGTTAATATAGCGACCAGCATCAGAATAATAATAAATGCTGAAATCATGACTCGTCGGCCAATGAATTTAGACATTGATGGTTTATTCGGGTCATTTTTATTTAGTACTATTAATGCTTGAAATAGGCTAAATACCATAAAGAGTAAACAACCGACAATAATAACTTTTACCGCAAATGCCATTTAAAAATTTCCTATGTTGTAATGTTCATGTTGAACGTATTTAAGGAATTATTTGTTTGAAAATATTTATATCAAACATTAGCCTCCCTTGGTTGATATTTACCCTACTTGTTTTTTCGGGATTAGTAAAACTCGGATTATGGCAAAGTGATCGTGCTTTACAAAAAGAGCAGCGATTAGCCACGATAGAACAGTTAAGCCAAACTCAAGCTTTGTCACTCACCCAAGTGCTTGCCCAAGATAAAAATGAAATTAATGACTTACCGATCTTATTAAAAGGTGAGTTTGCTGACGACATTGTATTTTTATTAGATAACCAAGCTAACAAAGGGAGATTAGGTTATCGCGCTTATCAAGTTTTTACTGTTAAAAATCAAGCCGTGTTAATTAATTTAGGCTGGGTTCAAGGTTCAATTAACCGTCAAGAACTTCCTGACATTGAAGCCATTACAGGTGAATATCAACTGACCGGGCATGTTAGGAAAATAGAAAAAGGGATTATGCTCATGGAGCAGAAACTTAATGAAAATAGCTGGCCATTACGTGTTCAACAAATAGAGTTGGATAAATTTTCAACATTAATTTCACGTCAACTCTTGCCCTTTGTCGTTTACTTAGATAAAACAGATAACGTAGGTTATGAAAAAAATTGGCAGCCAATTGTAATGCCTCCTGAAAAACATCGTGCTTATGCATTCCAATGGTTTAGTTTAGCCATTGCTTGGTTGTTACTGATGATGTGGGCTTCAATAAAGTTCGGTAAACATAGTGAAAAGAGCAAAAGCCACTAATAAAAAATAATAAGGTGAAGATGTATGAGTGATGTGTCACAGAAAAAATCCCGTCGTAGTATGATCATGGTATTGGGCGCCTTTGTTCTTCCTATTGTGTTAGCAAAATTAGCACTCACACAGAATTGGTTAGATTATGGTGTAACGAATAAAGGGACTTTAGTTGAAAACGAACTTACTTTAGAAAAGCTAGGTCTTGAACAGTCGTCTATACAAAAATCGTGGTTAATGATTTATAGCCTGCCAGAACAATGTGACGCACATTGTGAGCAAACGTTACTCAGTGTAAATAATTCTTATATCGCCTTAGGCAGAGAAATGCCGAGAGTAAAGCGTGTTGCGCTTTCACGTAATCCGTTGTCTCAGCAACAAACGGAAAAGTTAACGGCCAATAGCTGGACGATAATCTCTACTCCTAATCTTGTTAAAAACATTTTACCCCTATCGCAAGTATTGGTTGTCGATCCTCTGGGCAACGTAATTTTATCTCACAAACCGCCAAAGAACGATGATGGTCAAGCGATGTTTGGCAAAGAAATCCTGGCTGACATGAAAAAATTACTTAAGTATTCAAGGGTTGGTTAGTATGAGAAACCGTGCAAACCGTCGCATTCGAGTACTGGTACTCGTTAGTATTTTATTAGCGCTTATTGTGGTGAGCTTAGGAGCATATACTCGCTTAACCCATGCTGGTTTAGGTTGTCCTGATTGGCCAGGCTGTTATGGACAAATAGATGTGCCACAAACAGCTGAACAAATTGTTAAAGCTGAGCAGGCATTCCCAGATCGGAAAGTGGAACCGCATAAAGCGTGGAATGAAATGATCCACCGTTATTTTGCCGGTGCTTTGGGGTTACTCATTTTGGCCATCGCCTTTTTGTCTTTTAAATCACGTGACCAAGGTACACCTTTGCGTTTGCCTCTGTTAATTCTTGCGGTGGTTATTTTTCAAGCGGCATTAGGTATGTGGACAGTAACCATGAAACTCATGCCCATCGTAGTGATGGGGCATTTACTGGGCGGTTTCACTACATTGAGCTTGTTGTTTCTATTGTATTTACGTTTATCTGAATTCAGAGTACCCGGTGGTGATTTTGCGATTAAGAAGTATGGACGTTATGGCTTAATTGGCATTGTACTATTAACCGGGCAAATAGCTTTAGGGGGCTGGACATCATCAAATTATGCCGCATTGGTTTGTACTGAATTACCAATCTGTCAAGCTGGTTGGCAAGAACAACTTACGTTTGAAGATTCATTTGACTTGATCCCGCCAGAAAAAGACTCCTATGAATTTGGTCATTTATCTCATGCTTCGCGGGTAACTATACATGTTGTGCATCGAATCGGGGCTGTTGTGACCGGACTTTATCTATTTTGGTTAGTGATTATGGTGTTTCGAAAGTCACAATCAGCTTTTTTCAAGAATGCAGCAAAAAGTTTAGCATTTATTCTCAGTTGTCAGATTTTATTAGGAATTAGCAATATTTGGTTTTCATTACCATTATCAGTCGCGGTAAGCCATAACGTCGTTGCGGCATGTCTAATGTTGTCGTTGATCACCTTAACGTACAGTTTACGACGAAAATTATAGGAACACTTATGAGTGAAATAATAACAACAGAAAACACCAATGAAGTGACAGCATCGGCAGACGTTGCTGAGAGCCATTCGGCCATTTGGCGCGATTATTACGAAATCACTAAACCTCGTGTTGTGGCATTATTAGTACTCACAGCATTGGTGGGTATGTGCCTTTCAGTGCCTGGTGCTATTCCATGGCAAGTACTTATTCCTTCAATGGTAGGTATTGGTTTTTTATCTTCAGCAGCAGCGGCGATAAATCACATCGTTGATGAACGTATCGACAGTATTATGGGGCGCACTTATAACCGTCCTGTTGCAACTGGACGTTTAGATCCGAGAAATGCGACACTTTTCGCTATATTTTTAGCCGTGAGTGGTTTTGCTATTTTATATAGCCTCGTTAATCCGCTAACAGCTTGGTTAACATTTTCGGGTTTAGTGGGCTATAGCTTTATTTATACAATGTATTTAAAGCGTGCTACACCGCAAAATATTACCATTGGCGGCTTAGCTGGGGCTATTCCTCCGCTATTAGGCTGGACCGCAATGACCAATGAAATTCATGGCAATGCATTACTCTTAGTTTTATTAGTCTTTACTTGGACACCTCCTCATTTTTGGGCGTTAGCGATACACCGTAAAGATGAATACGCTAAAGTAAATATTCCGATGCTGCCCGTTACACACGGAGTCAATTTTACTAAAACACAAATATTGCTGTATACGGTATTACTTTTTGTTGTCGGTTTATTGCCATACTTAGTGGGTATGAGTAATTGGCTTTATTTAATTGGAGCTGTAGCTTTAAATTTAGTGTTTTTCGCTTATGCATGGAAATTGAAATTTAATGCTGACGAAAATACGGCAATGGACACATTTAAGTTTTCAATTATTCATTTGATGGGCTTATTTGTCATTCTGTTGCTCGATCATTATCTACTTCCTGTAACTTAAGCCAAACGGAAATTTTTATATATGAACAAGTTGTTGTATTTGATTGTTGCTATTGCCGCTGGTGCAATTGGTTTTCTTGTTTTTCAAAAGTCGACAGTCTTACCAAAGCCTGAACATGCGTTATATTATCAACAAGCGCGGGTTATCAAGCCGTTTCAATTGATTGACCATCATAATCAACCATTTACCAAAGAAAAGTTAACAGATAAATGGTCATGGGTATTCTTTGGTTATACTTCTTGTCCTGATGTTTGTCCGGTAACATTACAAGAATTGAACTTTATTTATGATGACTTAAAGGTTATTAGTAAAGATACTCAAATTTTACTCGTATCCGTTGACCCAAAGAGAGATACACCGGAAAAACTATCACAATATATTGCTTATTTTAATAAGGAATTTATTGCCTTAACGGCAGATCACGGCGTGTTATTTCCTTTTGCTCGCAACTTAGGTTTGATGTATGCGATTAATGAACCTGAAGGTGAGCATGCTGATAAAGATAGTTATTTGGTTGATCACAGTGCTTCATTGGTATTAATTAATCCGCAAGGCAATATAGCGGCCATTTTTAAACCAAAACAAGCTCTGGGGGTATTACCAACGATTGACGGTGAAAAACTAGTGAATGACTTTGCAAAAATAGTCGCGTTAGCTGAATAGGTGAAATGAGTCATCCCGATTATACATTTGGATGACCCATCGAAAGAATATATAGGTTCACTTATCTCAAGTTCAAGCTGTTTAAAGTGAATACCACTCATTTCCCTTTTTTAAAACAAACCAAGGTTTTGAATACCAATAATAACGACCCGGTTCACTAATGCTTGGTGCTGTACAATTACAGCGAACACGGCCTATTGGCAGTGGCGCACTATAATTGATAGTAAAGCTATTCTCTTCATGCCATTGTATTTTTTGTCTACCTAATCCAGAAATATAACAATTCAATTGAGCGGGATGAAAATCATCAACGACTACTTCAAAAGTGGTTGATTTTGATTGGTTAAATTCAACAATTGTTTTTGCATTTTCATCACTCAAGTTCATTGTGAAAGGTAACGATTTTAATTTGTCACGTAAGCTCGATATTTGATCATAAGGTTGCGAGACAGGAAAACGTGGCACACTGGTTAAGTCTGTTGCTAAACCAACGGCGCCAGATTGTTGTGAAAAGGCAATGAAATCGTGCTGTGTTATCCATTGTTGTATTGCTGGTGTGTACTCTCCGTATGGGTAAGCAAAATAACGCCAGCTTTGTCCTGTTTTTTCCTTGATAATATTTTCAGCATTCAATAAAAGGTCTGTATGCTTTTGTAACCATTGTTGTTCAGTTAGCCCATCGCTGATACGTGCTAAAGAATCATGCTCCATACCGTGATTGGCTATAATAACCCCTTGCTCAGCCATTGTTTTAAGCTGTGCCCAAGAAAGGTATCTTCGAGACTTTCGTTCGACAATAGCTGGATTGATAAAAATGGTGAAAGGATATTCAAACTTATCGAGAATAGGCTTACCATTAGTTAAAATGTCAACGTAAGCATCATCAAAGGTAATAACCACCGTTTTGTCAGGAATGGGTTGTTGTTTTTTAATCGCGTTCATCAGGTCAGAAAGCGCAATAACATGGTAGTTATTATCAGCTAAATACTGCATATGAATTGCAAATTGTTCTGGAGAAATACTGGTACTGGGCGGTGTTTTGTCACTTACATGATGATACTGTAAAATGACCGCTGCGAAGCTAGAAAAGTGTAAGCAAGATAGTAATAATGCCAGCAAAAAAAATCTCATGAGTGAAGCCCTTGTTTAATGAAAATCAAAAATAGCGCGTTTTATCTTCTTTTTATAGTAAATTTTCACCCTAATGATTTAAATGGAATATTTTTTTGAATTTTAATAATCTGAATCAACATAAACAACTCTTTATAATCGCACTACCGATGATTTTTTCGAACATAACGGTGCCTTTACTTGGCTTAGTAGATACCGCTGTATTAGGGCATTTAGACCAAGCTTATTATTTAGGTGGCAGTACTGTTGGCGCGATGATTATTACTTTTGTCACTTGGTTATGTGGTTTTTTACGCATGTCTACCACAGGGCTCACCGCTCAAGCGTTAGGTCAACAAAATAGTCAACAAAGTTTATTAGTACTTCTGCGTGGTTTGTTAGTGGCTGGTCTCATTGGCGGCACATTAATATTATTACAATCTTTTTATTTAGACTTGAGTTTGGGCTTAGCTGGGGGGTCTGAAAAAATACAGTTCTATGCAAAACAATATTGTGACATACGTATTTGGGGGTTACCCGCAGCCTTAGCAAATTTAGTTATCTTAGGCTGGTTGCTTGGTAATCATAAAGCGAAGGCGGTAATGTGGTTATTGATCGCGACCAATATAATAAATTTGTCGTTAGATTTACTATTTGTGTTGGTTTTTGATTGGCAAGTACAAGGGGTAGCCACGGCAACTTTAATTGCCGAGTACTCAGGAGTATTCTTTGGCTTATCTTATATTATTGTTGTTAACAATAATGCCAAACAAGTCAGAGTCAAAAACGTATTCACTAAAATTTTTTCAACCGTGCTTAAGGTTAAAACTCAGCTATTTGAAAGATCTGCTCTTGTTCATTATTTTCAATTGAATCGCGATATTCTTATCCGCACCCTATGTCTTGAGCTTTGCTTCGTTTTTATAACTTTTCAAGGGGCAAGGTTAGGAGATAGTGTTATAGCAACCAATGCGATTTTAATGAACTTTGTGTTGTTAATTTCATTTGGCTTAGATGGTATTGCCAATGCTACAGAAGTGTTAGTGGGTAAAGCCCAAGGACAAAAAAATCTTGCACAGCGAAATTTTGTGGTGAAAGTCGCTTTATTTTGGACCGGCCTTTTTGCTTTGTCTTATAGTTTACTTTTTGCCGTTGCCGGAGACTTCCTTCTTGGTTTACTTACCGATATTCCTGATGTGGTTTCATCTACCAAACAATACGTTTACTGGATAATCCTTTTACCTATTGTGGGCTGCTGGTGTTATTTATTTGATGGCGTCTTTATCGGTTTAATGAAGGCCAAAGCAATGCGAAATAGTATGATAATTGCTACTTTTGGTTGCTTTTTTCCGATGTGGTGGTTATTTAAAGGCTATGGTAATCACGGTTTATGGGCAGCGTTCAGCGTGTTCTTGTTGATTCGCGGTGCCACTTTGGCTTGGCACTATTATCGTGTATTAGAAAATCAGCCTATTGCTGAATAATATTTTAATCTTGTTTATTTGAATTACGATTAAAAATGTTGAGTAAACGATTCGCAAAAATTCCGCTATAACCCCAAGCGGAAAAAGCAATGCCTAAAGCCAAAAACACTATGCCTGCTATTTGCCAATAGAAATGGTAATAATAGCCGATAATGATCAGGCAAGCGCCAATAGCAAAAAGACCAAGTCCACGTAAAAATAGCGATAAGCTACGTTGTGGATCTTGGCCTAATTTTTCAAGAATTCTCTTCATTTTATGTGAGAGAAAAGCTTAATAATAAGAATGGTCGCCACGTTCATGTTCGGTCATATCACGAACGCCTTTTATTTCGCCTGCCATTGTTTCAAGCAATTGTTTTTCAATACCATCTTTTACTGTTATATCAATTTGACTACAACCGTTACAGCCACCACCAAATTGTAAAACTGCATAACCGTCGTCGGTAATTTCCATTAACGTACATTCACCACCATGGCCAGCTAACTGTGGGTTAACTTCTGCTTTTAAGAAGTAGTCAACACGATCAAACAATGGTGCATCGTCCGTTACTTTTCTCAACTTTGCATTTGGTGCTTTCAACGTTAATTGTGAGCCCATTTGGTCTGTGGTGAAATCAATTTCAGCTTCTTCAAGGTAAAGTTTACTGTCGCCATCAACATAAGCAGAAAAATGTTCAAATTTTAATTCAATATCTTCAGGCTCTATAGCGTCAGCTGGGCAATAAGATACGCCACATTCCGCCGTTGCGGTACCTGGATTAACAACAAATACACGAATGCTTGTACCTTCAGCTTGTTGCTCTAATAGTTTAGCGAAATGCGATTGCGCTGTTTCGGAAATATTGATCATCACTTTTTACTCTCTACGCTTGCTGCCAAAATTTCTCTAAAAGTATTTGAAGGACTTTAGAGAATGAAAATAATAATACCTGACTAAATTAGTCAAGTATGAGCATTTTACGCTGCTATGTAATTATACGCTAGTGAAATTACATTAAATTAAAGGAATAATTTGATAAAAGTCTACGGTTATTCTGGTGTGTGCCCTGAGATTTTGGTATTTTATTGCCACTAAATTCAAGGATATCTTTTATGTTACAGCGATTGTTTTTTACCGTGTTGATCGGTTTTTTTACTTTGTCATCATTTAGTCATGCGGCCAAAGTTAATGAGTATTTACCAAAAGACCATCAATACAATCAAACAATTCCAACTCCTGAGAGTTCGTTGGGTTTTGAAATTGGCGACCGTCACCCTCGCCATGACCAGTTACTAAGCTATATGAAAGTGTTAGCTAGTCGTTCTGAGCGCATTAAGTTAACTAATATAGGACAAACTCAAGAGTTACGTCAGCAAGTTTTATTGACTATCTCTTCTAAGAGTAATTTAGCTAATTTGAACGAAATTTTAGCGAATAAAGCACAAAACAGCTCAACTAAAGATTCAGCATTCCCGTTAGTTATATGGCTCGGATACAGTGTGCATGGTGATGAAATTAGTGGTGCTAATGCCGCTATGGTGGTTGCGTATCATTTAGCGGCCAGTAAAAACCCCGATATTGAACAAATGTTGGAAAACACTTTAATTGTTATCGAGCCAAGTATAAATCCAGATGGCATGGACAAATTTGTGCAATGGGTGAATACGCATCGTGGCAGTACCTTAAATGCCGATCCTAACCATATGGAGCATCACCAAGGTTGGCTCACTGGGCGAACAAATCATTTTGGCTTTGATCTTAATCGTGACTGGTTATTGTTAACACAACAAGAAAGTAAAAATAGGTTAGCGTATTTTCATCAATACCAACCACATGTCTTGGGCGATTTTCATGAAATGGGCGCCAATGGCAGCTATTTTTTTCAACCAGGTATCCCAACACGTACCCATCCATTAACGTCAACCGCTAATACTGAATTAACGCAATTGTTAGCTACTTTTCATGCCGCCGCATTAGACCAAGATGATCGTCTTTATTATAGTCAAGAAAACTTCGACGATTTTTATTATGGCAAAGGCTCTACTTACCCAGACATTAATGGTGGAGTAGGGATTTTATTTGAGCAAGCAAGCAGTCGAGGTATGCAACAAAATAGCGATAATGGCTTGCTAACATTTGAATTCGGTATTCAAAACCATGTGCTTACTTCCCTTTCTACGATTGAAGGAGCTTGGCAGCATAAAAATACGCTAATAAGCTATCAGAAGAACTTTTATAAAGAGTCTGAGAAACTCGCAGATAAAGAAAATTTCAATGGTTATTTATTACATGAAGCTCATGATGTTTATCGTTTAAATACCTTGTTAGATAAATTAAAACAACATCAAATTAAGGTGTTCCCTCTAAGCGAAGATTTTCGTATGGACGGAGTCGTTTACGCAAAAGAAAACAGCTTTTATGTACCCTTAGAACAGCGTCAATATCGAGTTATTAAAGCCTTGTTTTCTCAACAGAGCAACTTCAAAGATAATACTTTTTATGATGTATCAGGCTGGACAATGCCTTTAGCAATGGACATAGATTTTTATAAAGTTAATCGTACTTGGGGACTAAAACTGGCAGAAACCCCTTGGGAAAAAGCGACAGCAATTGTGGGTAAGTTAGCCGTTGAACCTCAGGCGTACGCCTACGCATTTGAGTGGCATCATTTTTTAGCGCCTAAATTACTTAATCAGTTACTCAATGAAGGTATTCAAGCTAAAGTCGCCACAAAACCTTTTACTTCGCGATTGAAAAGTCATGGAAAAGTAATTGATAAGAGTTTTTCTCGTGGCAGTATTATTATTCCCGCAGGCATACAAACGAAAAAAAATTGGCGTGATATCGTTGCGAAAAGTAGTCAAGAAGTTGATATACCATTAAGTCGTTTACACACGGGTTTAACCGTGAAAGGTATTGATATTGGCAGTGGTTCATTTAGGTTATTAAAGCCGGTAAATGTTTTGATGGTGGGCGGTAAAGGAGTCTCTCAATATGAAAGTGGAGAACTCTTGTTCTATCTTGATGATACCTTATCAATCCCCGTGTCTATTGTTGAACAGCAACGTTTATCGAAAATTGATTTAAGTGTTTATAGTCATATTGTTATGGCTGATGGAAAATACAATTCATTAAGAAAAAGTAGCGTAGATAAGTTAGCTGCATGGATAAAGAACGGCGGCGTTATTTTTGCGCAGAAGCGTGGCGCTAAATTTTTATCTGAAAATGAATTGTTAGCGATGAACTTTGTTTCTAAAGATGAAATTAATCAATTGTTTAATACTGATAACTTACAATATCAAGATAAAGAGGCATTGGCAGGGCGTAAACGTATTGCTGGCGCTATTTTTGAATCTACTCTCGATACATCTCATCCATTGGCTTATGGATTTACCGATAGCCGTTTACCTTTATTTCGCAATAGTACTTTGATCATGCAACATAGTTCGAAACCATTTATGTCGGTAGCTCAATATAGTGCCCTACCATTAATGAGCGGCTATGCAGATAAAAACATGGTACAGCGGGTGGCTAATACCACGGCTGTTGTGGCGCACAATTATGGCAAAGGACGAATTATTGCCAGTAGCGATAATCTAGCATTTCGCGGTTATTGGCTAGGCAGTTCAAAATTAATAGCGAATAGTTTATTTTTTGCTAAAGCTTTTAGCACTCCGGTTGCTAATTAATCTGTTAATTGATAATCGCCTAACGGAATGAATTTTTATTTTCAGGTAATGATAAACAAAGACTTATTACTGTAACTTTTTTAACGCCATTTTTTTTGAGTAGACGCGAAATTTCATTACAGGTTGAACCTGTTGTTACAACATCGTCGAGTAGCAGAATATGGTCAGGTAAACACGTTTTTTGATGCTTTTCAGTTAATATAAAATTAGCCGAAAGCTCAAAGGCGTTGTGTAAATTTTTACGCCGTGTAACACCTGTTTGACCCGCTTGGCTTTTATTGTTGCTCATTCGTTTTAATGCATTTGGGAAGTAAGATATTTTCGCTTTACGGGCAAAACTTTCTGCAAGTAAATGTGCTTGATTAAAACCACGCTGTTGCCACTTTTTCAAATGAATAGGCACTGATAATAAAATTGGAGAGCTAAATTTTTCAGTTTCATGCCGCACAGTTTCATGCCATTGTTGAAATAACAAAGAGCTCAATAAATTAACTAACTCAAAACGGCCGTGATACTTTAGTTGTCTCACCCATAAATCAATGGGCCATTGATAAGGTGAAACCGTAATTAACTGATCAAACCTTCTTCTGGGTAATATTGCATTTACCGCAGGCCATGTTAATAAATCTCCGTGTAATGATGTTAAGTCAAACAGTGGTAAATCAGCTAAGCAGAAATCACAAATAATGGTTTGGCTTTGGCAGACACCCCCACATAAATCACAGCAACTAAGTTGTACTCGATATGACTTTAAACCTTCAACAAGGTTAAATGAAACTTGTTTTACATACCGAGAAAAAGTTATGGGGTTGAATTCCATTTATTACCTCCATTGGGTAAACTGTCGCCAATATTTAGTCAATTAAAAATTAACGGTAATTCCATTTACTATGAGCATGGCAGAAACTTTAAAAATATCGAGTCAAGGTAGCGGATTACCTCTGGTTTTTATTCATGGTTGGGGATTAAACTCAGCGGTTTGGCAACCAAGCGTAGAGGCATTAAAAGAAAACTTTGAGGTGTTCACAATTGATTTACCTGGTTTTGGCGCTAATGTTGAACAGTCATTATCGCCGTATACCTTAGAAAAAGCGGCAAGGTTAGTTCAGCAAGCCGTGGCAAAACCAGCTGTATATATTGGTTGGTCGTTAGGGGGATTAGTTGCGAGTGAAATAGCATTGATATTTCCCGAACAAGTAAAAGCATTAGTGACTGTTGCTAGCTCTCCTTGCTTTGTAGAAAAAGATGATTGGTTAGGTATTAAACCTAATGTTTTGACGTTATTTCACCGGCAGTTGGCAGAAGATAGCGCGAAAACTATTAATAATTTTTTAAAAATTCAAGCGATGGGTAGTCCACATTTACGCCAAGATATTAAATTATTACGAGAATTGGTCATGCAATTTCCTGTGCCAACAAAAACCACTTTGGATGAATCATTACAGTTATTAGAAACAGTCGACCATCGTCAACGCCTTATTGAAATATCAATGCCGTTTTTGCGTTTATATGGCAAGCTTGATGGCTTAGTTCCGCATAAGGCGATTGAGCCAATTAATCTATTATCACCAAATAGCGATGTTGTTATTTTTGAGAAAGCGTCACATGCGCCTTTTATTTCACATCCCAATGAGTTTCACCAAGCCATAACTTCTTGGTTAAATCCTTTGTTTGATTGATTTTACCGATGAATACTTTCTTTACTTTTTAGTGGTTTTGTATAATAATTGAACAGAGAAATATCAGCATTTAACAGTAATAAATTAAGGGTAAGTTAGGAATAAGTTAAGCTATTTGATCTTTTTTTGAGTTTTTCTAACGTTCTTTTAAGTGACTTATTATTTGTTAATTGATACTGAGGAGTCAGTTATGGAAATACAATCAGCATTTACAAGTGGTGTACAAGGTTTTCAAAAGGCGCAAGATGATGCAACACAAGCTGCTTCAGATATTGCCGCAAACTTAGCGGTTAGCCCTGACGATTTTGGTATTGGTGAAGAAACCAACACAGATACCGCCGAAAAAAATGCCAGTTCAGAGAGTGTACCTGATCTTAACCAAGCGAGTGTCGACTTAAAAGTCGCAGAGTTTCAAGCTAAAGCGTCCGCTGATGTTATTCAAACGGCTGACGAAACCCTTGGTACTTTGTTAGACGTAAGAGTTTAGTCATATGAACATCACGCCACAAACGCATACATTATCGATCCCGACTGCGGTTAATCCGCAAACGGACAACTTGCGTCGTGAAAATAACATCCGTGAAGTTATTGCAAAACCAGCAGCTGCAGCCCAATCCGCAGCAGAGAAAGGGGTAGCCTCAGAGAAAGAAAGAGGTAGAACCCCTGCACAAAATAGCGAAAATGTTGATTTTGAAAACATTCGTAAGCAAGCTGAATTAGAAGCAAAAACGATCAACGGTGATAGCGATCGTCAAAATAGTTCATCTGATGAAAAATCTAACAAAGACGAATTTTCAGATAATGAAGCCGGAACAGAAGCAGATACTGAGGATTCTCAAGCGGCAGAAAAGTCTCCCGACAGTTCTCCTGCTCCTAACAGTCGTGAAGAATTTACAGAAAAAAAGATTCTAAATGAACTTAAGCTAAGAGACCAAGAAGTACGTTCGCATGAACTAGCGCATGCTTCTGTTGGTGGCGTTACTACCGGAGCGCCTTCTTATACTTTTGAAGTTGGGCCTGATGGTAAAAAATATGCTGTGGGTGGTGAAGTTTCAGTAGACCTTACCAGTGTTAAGGGTGATCCAAGAGCTACTATTACTAAAATGCAAAAGGTACACGCAGCTGCGTTAGCTCCAGCGAACCCTTCAGCCCAAGATAGCCGTGTTGCCGCGACAGCAGCAAAAATAATTTTGCAAGCACAATCAGAACTTTCTGCAATTAACTTAGAAGATCCTAGCAAAGAAAAAGACTTAAATATTCAAGCGAAATCAAATGATGTTTTTTCCAGACAAGGAAGTGAAGAGTTAGATGATTTCGAAACACTTATTAATCGCACTTTAGCGTCTCAAGAAAAAATATCCCCAAGCCGAGATGCTGCTGTTGACGAACGAGCCTTGAGAATTGAAAGTTTCTATTCAGGTATTAATCAAGCTTATGAAAAAGAGCCGAGTTATCATTTTCAATTAACTGCCTAGTCATTTAATCCGATTATACAAAAACGCCTCATTATTAATCAATAATGAGGCGTTTTACTATGCTAATAATACTTATTGTTCAGCTTTACACTAAAAGCCGATTTCACGATTAATTAACTAAATACCGTAGCTTTCTCGGTAGTTGTTAATGCTCGCTAAACTTGTCGCTAATTCTGGTTGCGAAGAAACGTTTTCTTCAAGATAGGTAACCACATCAGCTAAAGTGACAATAGCAATGACTTGTGTACCAAAATCTCGTTCAACTTCTTGGATCGCTGATAATTCACCTTGGCCTTTTTCTTGGCGGTCAAGAGCGATTAATACACCTGATAATTCAGCGCCATGAGCTTTAATGATTTCCATTGATTCACGAATGGCTGTTCCTGCAGTAATAACGTCGTCAACCAACATTATTTTACCCTGCAAAGGTGAGCCCACTAAGCTGCCGCCTTCACCGTGAGTTTTTGCTTCCTTACGGTTAAAGCAATATGGCATATCCATATTGTGATGGTCAGCCAATGCCACTGCTGTCGTTGTTGCAATAGGAATTCCCTTGTAAGCAGGGCCAAATAATAAATCAAATTCGATGTTTGAGTCAGCGAGTGCTTGTGCGTAAAAACGGCCTAAGCGGGCTAAGTCTCCACCGGTATTAAATAAGCCAGCATTAAAAAAATAAGGGCTAGTTCGGCCTGATTTTAAAGTGAACTCACCAAAGCGTAATACTTGTTTCGCTAAAGCAAATTCAATAAATTCACGTTGATAATTTTTCATGTTTATTTCCACTTAATAGTATTATTGCTTAGTTAAGCGCTGATTTTTGCAAATCGAATAATTCGTTAATGCTGTCTTTTGCTAACGCTAGCATGTTGTGCATTTCATCGAAGCTGAATGGTTCTTCTTCTGCAGTACCTTGAATTTCAATAAGTTTGCCAGTATCTGTCATAACTACGTTCATATCAGTATCTGCAGATGAATCTTCAGGGTAATCTAAATCTGAGACAGCTTCACCTTTATAGATACCAACAGAAACAGCGGCTATCATATGTTTCAAAGGGTTAGTTTTGATTATGTCTTTAGCGCGCATGTAATTTAAAGCGTCAACTAAGGCAACACAAGCACCGGTAATTGAAGCCGTACGAGTGCCACCGTCTGCTTGAATAACATCACAATCAACACTAATTGTATTTTCACCTAAAGCTTTCAAATCGACAGCTGCACGCAAAGCACGAGCGATTAATCGAGATATTTCCAATGTGCGACCACTTTGTTTGCCACTAGCCGCTTCTCTGCGCATACGCGTGTGAGTAGAGCGAGGCAGCATTCCGTACTCAGCAGTAATCCATCCTTTACCTTGTCCTTTTAAAAAGCGTGGCACACCTACTTCCACTGACGCAGTACAAATAACTTTCGTATCGCCAAATTCAATTAATACTGAACCTTCAGCGTGGGTAGTAAATTGACGAGTAATGGTAACAGGACGTATTTGACCTGGAGTTCTGCCGCTTGGACGCATATTGAAATACCTATGATGAAATAATTGTTGCGCATTATAATCGTTCAGCGCTTAATTTGACATAATGACGTGAAAACAATTTGAAATATAGTTAATGTAAGTAAGGTCTATACTCATACCATTTCAATATGCAACTTGAAATGGTACCGATATTATCAAACATGTTTTGCCACACCCTAATTATTATAGAGCCTATTTATGAAACGTTTTTCTTTGTTATTTATCATTTTGCTTACCTCTATTTCTATGACATTACCTGTCTCAGCTATAAACGCTGATGAATTGCCCAAATACAGTAAAGTCTATGATGAAAAAAGTGACCCCTTTAAAGACGCAAATGCAGCAATAAAACTAGCAGGGGAAACTCAGCGAAATGTGCTCATTGAAATTGGTGGGAATTGGTGTAGTTGGTGTAAAAAAATGGATGCCTTTTTAGCAGAAAACCCAGAGGTATATCAAAAGCTTCATAACGAGTTCGTACTATTAAAAGTGAGTGTTAGTGATAGTAATGAAAATGAAGCATTTATGAAGTCTTTGCCACCTGTATTAGGCTATCCTCACATGTATGTTTCAACGAGTAGCGGAAAAATGATCTTATCTAAAGATACCGCAGAGCTGCTTAACGGAGAGCAGTATTCTAAAAAACAGTGGTTAGCTTTTCTTAATAAATGGCAAAGTAGTGCAATAAAGGGGTAAATGAATGTCAGCAATGAATAAAATAAACAGTTTTTTTGATAAAAACTATCGAACCCCTTCTTGGTTATCACATAAACTTTCCCGTCGTAAATTATTAAAGTCAGCAGCTGGAGCAAGTGCCATATCTGCACTGCCTGCTGTCGCCTTTAGTCAAAATGAAAAAAACAAATTTTCTGACGCTATGGATACAGACCCTTGGTTAACGCTTAATGCCGTGCTTGAACATCTACTGCCGGAATCTAACAGCGGGCCAAGTGCAAAAGAATTACATGTTGTTAAATATTTATATAATGTTGTGCATCAGCAACCTACCGAACCAAACGAAATAGAGTTTATCTATAAAGGTGTTGGTTGGTTGAATGGCTTTACCAAGACACAATTACAAAAAAACTTTACTGAATTAACCCAAACAGAAAAAGAAACTATGTTACGTGGTATTAGTGGCTCTACAGCCGGCAGTAATTGGTTGAATAACTTGCTTGGCTATATTTTTGAAGCGATGTTATCACCGCCAAGTTATGGTGGAAATCCGCAAGGTAATGGTTGGCAGTGGTTAGAGCATCAAGCGGGCTTTCCACTACCCAAAGCTGGGCAACGATATTTTGAATTGCCCAAGCGTTCTGTTATACGTGGGTTGAGTGCAAATAATATCATTGAGTCAAAAGACCTTTTAGCCGAGAAGACGTTGCGAACAATTAAAGGAATGAATAAAGCATGAGTTTTGATATTTGCATAGTCGGCAGTGGTGCTGGCGCTTCACCTGTAGCGTATACGTTAGCGAAAGCAGGCGCTAAAGTCTTAATATTGGAAAAAGGCCCATGGTTAACCGAAAAAGAATTCTTTAAAGACGAATTAGCCATAAGTTTACGTGACTCATACAATCCAGAACTGGTTGATGAACAACATGTCATTGAGGAAGAATACGAAACCGAAGAGGGAGAAAACTTTTGGCAGGGAGAGGCAACAAGTGATTCGGGCTGGAGTTTTTGGAATGGTAATGTTGTTGGCGGTTCGTCAAATTTTATGAGTGGTTATTTTCATCGCTTAAAGCCTGTAGATTTCAAACTAAAATCAACATTTGGTGATATTGAAGGGGCTAATATTGTTGATTGGCCCATCAGTTACGATGAACTTGAACCCTTTTATGCACAGGTAGAGCGAGAAGTAGGCGTCTCAGGAAGAACTGTCTCACACCCTCATCAAGAGCCTCGTTCCACAAAATTCCCTTACCCACCACTGGTTGATCACCAAGTGTCGGGCTGGATAGATAAAGCCGCAGAAAAAATTGGTTATCATTCTATGCCTGTACCTCGTGCAATATTATCGACTCCGGCAATGGGGCGAAATAGTTGTGAATATTCAGGATATTGCAGTAGCTACGGTTGTTCATCAGGGGCAAAAGGTAGTGGTCGCGCAGCATTACTGAATCATGCGGTAGCGACAGGAAACTTAACCATCAAAGCTAATGCAAAGGTTTATCATATAGCCAGTGATGATAAAGGTGAAATTTCAGGAATTCATTATTACGACTCACAAGGTCGAGAACATAAAGCGACGGCAAAAATTTATGTTGTTGCTTGCCAAGCCGTAGAAACTTCACGTTTATTGCTTGCTTCTAAAGGAGTCAAGTTCCCACAGGGGTTAGCTAATAATAGCGGACAAGTAGGTAAAAACTTAGTGTTCAGCGGCGGAGGAACAGGGCAAGGTGACTTTTTGTATTCAGATCTATCAACTGAAAAGCAAACCCAATTAAAACAAGTTGGGCCTTTTATAAATCGTGCTTTGCAAGACTGGTATCAAATAGACGACAAAGCCTTTAAAGGTGCTAACCTCAATGGTGAAGCAAAAGGCGGCACCATAGATTTCTTATTTTATCAAAACCCGATTTCACGTGCACAAGGCCAACAATTCGATGATGAAAGTGAATTGGTGTGGGGTGAGCAATTACAGAAAAATCTAAAACAAGAATTCACTACCTATAAAACATTACGTTTTGAAGTATTCAATGACTGGTTACCCACTGATAATTGTTTTGTTAGTTTAGACAAGGAAATCACCGATAAATGGGGGCAAGCCGTTGCTAAAGTACGAATTGGCGCACATCAGCATGATCTTGTCGTTGGAGAGTACCTAGCCCAGAAAGGAGAGAAATTACTTGAAAGTATGGGAGCAAAAAATATCACGAGTTCTGTAAGCAGTTACCCACCAACCAATTTAATGGCGGGTGGTTGTCGATTTGGTCATGACCCGAAAACATCCGTACTCAATAAATATTGCCAAGCCCATGAAGTTAACAACTTGTATGTTACCGATGGTTCCTTTATGCCAACGGGAGGAAGCGTTCCTTATACTTTTACTATTTATGCCAACGCGTTTCGGGTTGCAGAGCATATTAAGCAACGTTGGCATAAAGCTACAGTTTAGCGACTGTGATTGAATCGTATCAAATTGTGATACTTTTGTGAGGAAGAGTAACGAATATTCTGTAAAACTTACCCTAATTATATAAATGAGGGTTTCATATGTTTCGTATTAACTTAGCAGCCGTATGCATTGCTTTTTGCACTGTTTCTTGTGGCGGAGGCGGAGGTTCATCCTCTAATACTCAGGATACTCAAATTCCTGTTGTAGACACACAGCCTGCTGTTTTTACGGGAATATTTTTAGACTCTGCGGTTGAGGGGCTTAGTTATGAAACGGCAACTAATAATGGCATAACTAATACGATTGGAGAGTTTACTTATCAAGCAGATGAAGATGTTATATTTTCAATCGGTGATATTACACTGCCTCCCGTTACAGCTAAGAGTGTGCTGACACCTTTAGATGTTATGAAAACAGATAATGTAAACCATCCTTCGGTTGTGAATGTATTGCGATTATTACAAAGTTTGGATGAGGATGGTGTTGCTGAAAATGGTATTAAAATTCCAGCCGTTTCGCTTGAATTAGCAAAAGGATTAACAGTGGATTTTGCATCACCAAACTTTGAAAGCCAAGTGTCAGATTTAGTTCAAATGAGTGGGGGGGTACATCAACAACTTGTTTCAACAGAAGATGCTATTTATCATTTCCAAATAACATTAGCCACTTTAAGTAATCAAAGCATAACTAATTGCCCTAAAACGCATAGCAAAGTTGGACATTATGGTTCTTTTGAAACTATAGCTCATAATGTATCAGGTCGGGCCGAATTTATTGATGACTGTACGATAAGAATTACAGAATTTAGTTATGATGGTGGTGGTCCTGAAGTCTATTTTTATGGTGCTGTAGACCACAAATATGCTGAAAGTGACGCATTTGCAATTGGCCAAAAAATCAATGGCATTGTGTATAACAACGATGAGGTTATTCTACGGATACCAAACGATAAAACATTAGACGATATTACAGGTGTCAGTGTGTGGTGTTCAGATTTTAATGCTAATTTCGGTCAAGTTACGTTCACACCTTAATCCTTATTTTCAACGTGTGTGATGGTCAATGGTTGGTCGACAAATTTGAGGTCAATGTGTTTTATTATCAACAATAAACTTATTTCATTGACCTCAGCATCTAAATAGCAGTGATGATGATAATTTTATTCTTTACATAAAGCGCTGCAAGTTGTTTCTATTAATTCAAAAGCTGAATTAGTGACAGTGGTAACCTCGTCAAGACTGATAAAGAAACCGACGCTCCCTTCGACCTCTTCGGTTTGATTGGAGGTTACTAGAGGGCCGTTTTTCCATGCTTCATTGAGTATATTATTCATGCTGAACTTAGTTACCTCGACCGAAAATTCAGGAGAAAAGGTGGTTGATGAAAAAATTCTATATGAAATAAAGTGAGGTGATTGTTTGCTTACTTCAAATTCAGCTTTAAGGATATTGCTCAGCTCTGCAGATTTTTTCTCATCGGGCTCAGCTGAATTAACATTGATATTAACAAATGTTGGTAATTGAAAAATCCACGAGCGGTCAGTCGTTAACTCAAGCTTGGCATTGGCAAAATCAAAATTATCCAGTGATAGCAAAGCATCATTATCCCATGTTTTTTCATCAGAACTATTACTCGACAACTTTGTATCAACTGCAACCCATTTACCACTAGAGCAACTTTGAGGGATGAACTTATAGCTTTGGATTGTGCCTTCGTTATCGTCTTTTATCCTGAGGTACGACAGACACATATTTGGCTTAATCTGCATCAATCTATGTTTTACATCGGTAATTGCTGCAGCTAATGCCAATTGTGGTGGCTCTGTGGCTGCTATCTTAGTGTCTTTAATCTCTGCATAACTGCTTTGAATAATCCCGAGACTTGTCATGACGAGCAGTGCGGTTATAGGTCGTTTTACCTTATTTAACATTGTTTTCATCGGGCGTTCTCCTTATTTTTATAGTTTTTCTTGTCTGCCATCTTCCAATAAACGGAAGTAATGATCATTTTTAATCAATAAGCCTTCTGAGCTTCTTGTCGGAAACGTCTCGCGATAGTCTTTCGGATGATTGACATCGATAGCGATAACTTTCCCTTGATATAACCTCTGAACTTGTCCTTGTGGGGTGTGACCAACCACAACGGCTGTTGCGCCAAATTTATTAAGGCCTGATTCAACCTCTTCTTGGCTTAGGCTTTGGTTGAAATATCCTCGATACCAAGCGGGTCCTTTAGTCGTCGACAATAATAATTCTTCGCTAGATTTTTCTGGGGTTGGGAAAAAGGCTTTTCTATAGTTTTGACGTACTATTTTATTAATATCGGTGAGTGACCAAGCTGATTTTGCAAGCTCTGGATGTATACCACCATGAACAAACAAGTGTCCATTGATCAGCTCCATACTGTTTTTGCTATGTAACCATCGGCCTAAAAATGCATTGTCATCGAGCATCTCATACTGTTGTTTACCTAACAAAGCAGCAACATGTAAATATTTTGTACCGGCTTTTTGATAATTCCCTTGTAGGTTTTTTATCTCATGGTTACCGATGATAAAATGAACCTTGCCTCCGGAGGGTTTTGCCTCTTGTTCCAATTTATAAATAAACCATAAAACTTGGTTGGTGGAATATCCTCGGTCAACAAAGTCTCCGACTAAAACCAGATGTCCATTGCCAAATATCCATTGTAATTTTTGATTAATCACCGAGTTGGCGATTAAAAAATCTCGAAAAGCTTTGTAACCACTTTCTATATCTGAAATAGCTAAAATAGGCCCTTGGTCATCAAAATTGTCTTTAGGGATCTCGATAGTTGGATTTAGCTGGAATTCAAAATGGTTATCTTCGAGAGGAAAATAGACTTTTACCGGTGTAGTTTGACCCAATGAATGGTTTTGTTGTTTAACTGAGAACCCTTCATTACGGTTTCCGTGTAAATAATTAACCGATAATTGGTCGCCATCATAGAATGCAAACGGACCCGCTTGATCGAGTTTATACATTAAGCGGTTATCACCGTAGTGAATATCTGCACCTATGCTGATAGCAAATCCAGTGAGCGCTAATAATATAATTATTGTGGTGATGAAAAAGTGTTTTAAATTATGAACAATAAGTTTTGTCATCGATTTTTCCCTTTTTATTTTAGATGTGCATGGCGTTAATGACACTTAGCTAACAGCGTCATGTGCCTGTTAGCTAAGTGGTAACTTTTTAGTGAGTTAACAGCAGTGTGTTGATCAATGCATGGTGTTTTTGTGCAGTATTGCGCTGTAATGCCCTAACAAAGTCCATTGAAGTGGCGGGTGTTTTTGGATAAGCATGCTGAGCCCAAAGGGATTTAAGTGCCGCTATAATGTCTTTATCACCAACAGTTTCGCGTAACTCAGCAAACACTAAAGTAGCGCGTGAAAGCACATCATGTTCTTGAGTAGCGTCCACAAGAGCCTTCGATGTTTGAAAGTTGTTGCGCTGGCTAAGGTCAAAACGTTTTTGTGCTAACTCAACCAAGGCAAGCATGGCATTTTTTCCATGATGTTTTTCAATGATAACCAACTCGATGTAGTTAGCCATTGACTCAGTTAGAAAGGAACGGTCTTCCTTCACGCCATTGCCTAAGCTGTGCCCAAACCATTGATGGGCAGTTTCATGAACGGCGCGGCGATATCTTTGATCAAAATCTGCTTTTGACGACGGAGATGAACGAAAGCCTACAGTGTTCTTGATTAATGTCATTTGCGGTAATGAATATCCCGCAGAGCCAATGTCGGGTACCGCCACAAGATTAAGTTGAGCACCTGCATATGGTGTTATGTGCTTGGTAAACCAGCTTAGCGTGTCAGCCATAGCTTTTAGGTTTACTTTTGCGGCTTCATTTTTACTAGGGCTATAGACATTAAGCTCGACACCTTGCACGTTTTGCGAAAGGGCAGAGTATGGTAATGACATCCAAGTAGGGATCGAGCGGATCGGTTGCTTGGTTTCGAACTGGAAAAATGAGCGCTGTTCTTGCTGCCAGCTGCTGACAAGCTCACCTTGACTGACACCATAGTGACCTTTTAGCGTAGAAATAATTGTACTTTGTGTCGCCCATTGATAGGTATTCGTGCTAACCGTTTCACCTTTAAACAACTCGGAAGGAACAGCGCTTTTAAAGTTATTCAACTTATATTCTGCTCGAATTTGTGGGTCTTCCAATTGATATTCAGCTTGATAGCCGATAGTAGGTAGCAAGGGATCCGCACGAAAATAACTAAAATCTGCTTTCACTACTTGGTGAGAGCGATGCGGCCAATATTGTGACTGATTAAAGCGAAACTCTGCATGCATAACTCGTTGTTCGCCAGGCATAAGCTGTTGCGATAATTGATAGATACCTTGGTTAAGTTTAGCATCAAACTCTACTAATTTTGCGCCGTCGAGTGTAATATCACCAAAGGAATAATTACCGTATCGCCCTATTAATACTTGCATAATAGGTGTGGCAGTACGATTTTCTAAGGTATAGCTCAGCTTAAAATTTGCAAATTGTTGTTCAGGATAGATATCAATTTTCGAGTCGATATGAACAATAGAAGGCTGCGCTTTTTGCTGCCATTGGGCAAAGTTTTTTTCATATTGTGCTTTCCAGCTCTCTCTCTTGTGTGAATTGGTTAACGGCTTTTCATTTACAAGTTCAAAATGCAAGCTAAACCCCATCACACTTGCCACTAAAAATGATAACAATACGCTTTTTGGTAATCCCTTTAATGACAGTTTTCCCAGACCGGTACCGCGGTGCGAACGACTAATAGCCAGAGAAACCGCAGCAACACATACCGCTAACCAAACAGCCATGTAAGGCCAGTAAACAGAAAGGCTCGCGCTATATCCCCAGAAATTATCTGGTGCTTGCAAAGGAGAGTCGGCAATATTCCACAATGTATGAGTCAAGCCTAACGAGGTCATTATTGGTGTGAATTTGATTAAAATAATCAAAAAGACAATAACGCCAGACGTTATGGTTGAGCGACACAGGTGGTGTAAGCAAATAAACAACGTCCCCAGCATTAATAATGGTAATCCGCTTAAACTTAGCTGTATTAGGTAATGTTGAAATAGAAAGTCACTACCCGCAGCCAACTCAGCTAAGCTGCTGCCAACTAAAGTAAGTAACAGAAGTATGGCGACCATAGCGGCAAGTGCTATGATTTGCCCACCGATAAGTTGAAGATTAGATATTGGCGCTGCGGCAATCAACTCAGCGAAGTTAAAGCTCTTATCTCTAGAGCAAATAAACCAACTCCATAAAGCAATTACAAACGCCCCAAGTACTTTAAACAAATCGAAAGCAACGAGATTTAGGGCATCGATACTATTAGGTGAAATTGTTGATAGTGTTTCTACGTAGGTGATACCTGACATTACTTCGTTAAAAATTATCATTGGCCAAATAAGTAAAATAATTTGAGTTATACGGCTGTGTAACAATGTTAAAAGAGGCACTTTGATCAACTGAATAAATGGCGACTCTGGCAATATTCTGGCAGGTTGTTTGACCACTTTCGTTGGCTGAGATGCCGTTGAAATATCTGCTTTATTGTGGCGTTTCTTAGTGACCTTGGTGGTCTCTTTTTTGTTTAAAACAACATAGACAAAAGCGCCGCTCAATAATAAGTAAATTAAGCGATTTATCAAAAGTTCGACACTTGGATAAATACTGTCTGAACTTAAGTTATCTACTAATGCGGTAATGCCATATGGGTCGAGCCATAACATTGCATTATAAAAGGATTCACTAACAACACTGCTGCCAGCAAGCACTGGAGAGCCCGTCATACTTGCCAGCATTAATAAGCTCATTCCAACGGCTGCAATACTTACATACATCACCATAGCGCTTTGCCAGTAAATAGAAAGCCAGAGTGCAAATGCCGTAGCAAACAAAATAGTCGGTAATACTAACAACACTACATTAATTATTGTTAGCGTTATAAACTCAACTTGAAAGCCAAATTGAAGGGTATAGGACAGCAAGACAGTAGCATAACTTAAAATATAAAGGACTAAAAATAGACTTACCACACTTCCATAGCGTAACAACCAGCGTTTATGGTGAGTAATGGGGGTGCTATTGATAAGTTCAATCATGTTGGCAGTGGTGTCTCGCAGAAACACCGGTGGGGTTATCGCACCAAGCAAAATGGGTAATAGCAACATTAACAAAGTGGTTTGTGTAAGTTGCAACTGACTTGTTAGACTGAAACTTTCTTCCTGAACTCCACCTGAGAGCATGAACGTTAAAATGGGCATTAAAATCAGGCTTGCTAAAACCAGCGGTTGGCGCAGACAAAAACGCCATTCATTTAGTATTAACATTAGCTTTCCTCCTTTGCCAAAAGTTCAAAGAAATACCTATCTTGTAAAGTAGCTTCGAGCAAAGTGGCATCTTGAGTGGGTTTTGTTTTGCTATAGAGACGAAATGAAGGCTCACCAAAACGGTAGCTTTTACTGAGAACGTTAATATCATTTTCAGGTTTCGGTTCAATGTGAGTTTGCCAAATACACCCTTCTAGTGGTGCTATCAAGGTTTTGACGTTTGCATTGTCAATAACTTCGCCCTTGATCATTAGTGCCACATGATGACAAAGGTTTTCAATATCTTCGACAATATGGGTAGATAGAATCACCAATTTTTCTTTACTAATTACCACTAAGAGGTTGTGTAGGCGTTCACGCTCTACTGGGTCAAGTCCTGAGGTTGGTTCGTCCATAATGATAATTTGTGGATCACCGAGTAATGCTTGGGCAATACCGAACCGTTGGCGCATTCCACCCGAAAAAGTGGACACTTTTTTATGGGCTACATCAGACAAATTAGTAAGTGCTAATAGCTTGGTTATTTGTTCAGACCTTACTGTCTTTTTAACGCCTTTTAGAATTGCCATGTGTTCAAGTAACGCTTGGCATGTCATATGGGGATAGACACCAAAGTATTGCGGCAAGTAACCCAATACTTTACGCAGCTCATCTGGGCTTTGCTGTAGGTCGATTCCGTCAAAGACGATTTGTCCGTCATCTGGGGATTGTAAACAAGCAAGTGTTCGCATTAAAGACGATTTTCCTGCACCATTTGGACCTAATAAGCCAATCATGCCTGTAGGTAATTGCAGTGATACATTTTTAAGTGCATGAGTACCGTCTGCATATTTTTTGTTGATATTTTTAATTGTTAGCATGTCGTTAATCCTGTTCATTTGGTGATGAAGCTAGATTACAAGTTGATACTCAGACAAGCTATTGAGAGATGATGAAGTGATGGAACTTAATGGTGAGTTGTCAAAACAGGGCATATTTGAGTAAAAATGTACTTTCATCATTAAAATTGATAGTTTCGTCATTAAATGTTGAAAATGTGTAGCAACATTTTGATTGATATAAAACAATAGCACTGAACTCAATCAAGGCCCCCAGTAAAACATGTTTGCTAAAATCATTAACCGATCACTTCTCTATTCTAATTTGCCGTTGCTTTGTGCTGTGTTAGTAGAGATACATATTCGTTTTTTTTCACTCAAGGGTGATAGCGCTAGTGTCTTTATGCTAATAGCTATGCAATTAATGATTGAAAGTTTGCCATTATTCATTGCACACCACTTAGCGGCTAATTTTTCAAATAATGCACCACGACAACGGGCTGTCATCATTTGGTTAGTTGGTTTTTTGCTCTATCCGTTATTTATATTGGTATTAAACGAACAAAGTCCTCACTTTAATAATTGGTCTATATTTAGCAGTCAAAGTTGGTTGCTTGCTGTACTGGCAAGTAGCGCATGGTTTATAAATCGCGCTTTAAAGCTGTTCGATAAAACACGCTGGATGCATGTTATCTCAAGGCTGTTTTCATTGAACGCTGTGCTCACTATATTGCTGGTATTTTGGGCGGTAATTATGTCAGGACTTTTTATCAGTGAACCAGCTCTGATGGATAATCAGCCACATAGCGTCGAGTTAGATATTACTAATATTTTTACTAATTTTAGTTTGTTTATCAATTACTTGTGGCAGTTTTTGGTGGTGGCGGTGCTCATTAGTAGTGTGTATGCACTAAATCGTTATGGTTTGATCCGTCAAATATTGGCAAAGCAAGGCGTACTTGCATTTGTATCGGGAACATTGGTGTGTATTATTATCCTAACACCTATTATCGCCAGCCTAGTATTATGGTTACCACTTAATAACCCTAATGTTACACTTTTTCCATCGGAAAATTATCAAGTATTTGCGCCGGAAAATTACCAATTTTTGTTTTGGTTGTTAGCTATAAGTACTCCGTTAATATTGGTCTTTGAGCGGCAGCAACAAGCCACGGCATTGGCACAAATTGCTCAGCAGCAAACTCACACTGAGCTGAAATTATTGCAACAACAAATCAACCCGCATTTTTTGTTTAATACCTTAAATAATCTCTATGCGCTGACATTGACCAAGTCAGATGATGCGCCCCATTTGGTGATGAAGCTTTCAAACTTATTACGCTATACTGTCTACGAAGGGCAAAAAGAACAAGTCACTTTGGCGCAAGAAGTCAGTTATTTACAAAATTATATTGGGCTACAGCAAATCCGCAGCCATGATAAATGTAAACTCGATTTGAAGTGGCCAGAACAGAGTGACAAGTTCACCTTAACACCACTGCTCATTATCATGTTATTAGAAAATGCCTTTAAATATGGTGTCGAGCCGACTATAGAACAAAGTTATATTCGTTTGCACATACAACTAAGTAAAAATATATTATCTGTTGTTTGTCAGAACCCTATTTTTACTAACCCCAAAAATAGTGCTAGTGGAGTGGGGTTAGAAAACTTACGCCGTCGTCTTACGCTGTTATATCCTGGAAAACATACGTTAGCCAGCGAAGCCAAAGGTGACATGTGGCACGCAAAAATGACTTTGGAGCTTCGACCATGCTGAAAGCTTTAATAATTGATGATGAACCACTCGCTCATGAAGTGATTTTGCACCATTTGAGCCAACATTCAGACATTAGTATCGTGGGTCGTTGTTACAACGCAACCCAAGCACTGAATTTGCTCGCTAATGAGCAAGTAGATTTGCTTTTCTTAGATGTTAATATGCCCGAACTAAGTGGTATAGCATTGTTAAAGGTACTGCATAATCGCCCACAAACCATCATTATCAGTGCTTATCAAGAATATGCTATCCAAGGGTTTGAGTTAGATGTGACTGATTACTTACTAAAACCAGTTTGCAGTGAACGCCTTTCACAAGCATTAGATAAAGTGAGATTGCGCACTAAAAAGCCTTTATTAAAAGACGTTATACCGCAACATGTTGTGTTGAAGGTAGACCGAGAAAAACGAAAATTTACTTTAGCAGATATAACACTGTTAGAAGCTTACGGTAACTATGTAAAGCTTTGGCAGGGCGATGAAATGGTCTTAGTGAGTAGTAGTTTAAAACTGTTAATTGAGCAGCTGCCCAACACACAATTTACCCAAGTGCATAAATCATTTGTTGTTAACAATGAGCAAGTTATTGCGATAGAAACGGATGCAGTAACCATGGAAGGGGGCAGAATAGTCAAAGCGAGTAAATCATTTAAGAAAACAGTTCAGCAGTTATTTTAAAAAGTAAGCATCGCATTGTTTGGTCATTATGCTTGCTAAGATACTGAACTCATTGAATCAAGGGGCTCACTATTAATGAGTAATTGTAGAAATTGCGATCAACGCTTAGATGAATCAGCTAGTTTTTGTTCAAGTTGTGGTCAATCTACTATAAGTTTTCAACGACCTATTGGGCACGTTTGTAAAAATATGCTGCATGAATTGGCTGATATAGACGGTAGATTGGCACTCACGATTAAAACACTGCTAAATAAACCCGGATTGTTAACACTGGAATACAACCAAGGGCGGCGCAAAAGATATACGCCACCTCTGAGAATGTATCTAGTGATCAGTATTCTATTTTTTCTTATTTTGTCACAAATGTTTTTTAGCAGTAACGACGCGACCAGTATTATTGGGGATCAAATCCCGCGGTTAATGTTTCTCTTATTGCCGGCTTTCGCTGGGTTATTGAGTCTTCTATATCGCCAAACCTATTACTTGTCTAATTTGGTTTTTGCTATCCATATGCACAGTTTTTCTTTTTTGCTCTTGATCCTCATTATGCCCTTAGAATTTATCGCCGAAAGTAATGTTACCAACCTCGTGGTGCAGTCGGTACTAACCATCTATCTTTTTGTTTATTTATTACTAGCAATGAAACGAAACTTTCAACAAGGTTGGCTAATCACCTTGGCTAAGTTTATTTTAACAATCTTGGCATATCTATTTATCATCATGTTTTTTGTTGAATTGGTGCAAAGTTCACTTACATGAAGGGCAGTAAGAGGGGATTCGACACTGTGCAAAAATACGCATGCAGTGACGAATTTTCAGTGATTAATTCCCCCTAACCAGCACTTATTTTGTTCAAATCTCTTTGGTATTCAGAGAGTTTTTTATCTTTCGATTTTTCAGCCAATTCAACCGCTTTTTGATAATACACTTTTGCTGTTTCTTTATTGTTCATTGAAAGATAAACCTTTCCAAGTTCATGTTGAATTTTTGCATTGTCAGGGTTAGCGGTTGCCATGATTTGAAATACACCAATTGCTTTATTATTTTGTTTGTATTGCAAGTAATATTGCGCAATTAAGTTTGAACGACTCAAATTGATTTTTGTCAGCAAGTCTGATGATTTGAATTCATTCATAAATAATTCAAATTGTTCAAAGCTATCAGCCCTTATTGCATTTCTTACGATGGTAAACATCGACCAAGCCTCTGGTTTTTCATCAAAACCAAAGCGTTGTGCTCGTATTTTATTATATGCATAAAAATTGTTAAGCCCGCCTGCTTTTTGAAATTGTTCAAGGCCTGAAATCTGAAAAACTTTATAACCATAGAAGTAGTTCTTTAACCCCTGAAACAGACTGGCATGGGGAGTCGACAAGTGTTCTTCTCCTGGGAGTACGCGGTAAATCCAACGTAAGGATTCGGGGGCTTTTTCCTCGAGCAAGGTGTTTAGTTTCTCTGTGCCGACAAGAACAGAGCCTTCGCCTTCGCTAACGGCAACATATAAATACGACTTTAGATCTGTTTTAAAGATACTTTCAAGTTGTTCAATTCTGTTTTGCTTGGCAAACCATGTTTCGTCAATGGGGTAAGGGCTGGCAGCAATATGACCAGAAAATAGTGTCGGTTTGCTAATTAATGACTCGATGGCAAAAGCGCCGCCGAACTCCCAGCCAAACAGAATACGCTCTTCTGTTGTACGATAATTTTGGTCAATCGAAGCGATAAGTTCTTGATCAATAAATTCTAAGAACTCAGCTTTTACGAAATTAGAAAAGCGGTCAGGGTATTTATTATTAATGCCAACAACAATAAATTCAGGGCTCATTTTTACCGTGCTTCTAAATGATTGTGACAGACTAACGCCTAAGGTAAATAAACGTTGTCCGTCTAGCATATACAACACCGGATAACGTTGCTCCGATGAATGATAGCTTTCCGGTAAAAATATTTGTATATCTCTATCTTCAGCTAAAATTTTCGAAGAAAGGGTAAACTTTTTACCAACAATATTATCGCTTTCATTAGAATAAAGTTCCTTTGAGTCGATATGTTTTGAGCATACAATTGGCGACACAAACACTAGCAGTATTACGGTAAAAAATATCTTTTTAATCATTATATTCATTAAAAGCACCTTTTATTCATTTCTATTATTTGAGTGAAGAGACTATCGAACATTTGATTATCTCATCTGGGTTGTCGGTTTAATTTGGCGCTTTACTATTTTTTAATCGACTCAATCTTTGCTGGAAAGACGCAGTACTCATATCATCTTTGTTGCGAGCCATGACAATGGCTTTTTCCAATGCTTTAATCGCATCAGCATGATTTTTTTCTGACTCATACGCATCGGCCAAACTGTCATAGGCATTTATTGAATCAGGTTTTGCTTGAGTGATGCGTTTAAATATTGCTATCGCTTCTTGGTTTCTTTTCTGGCTCAGCAAGTTATAACCATACCTATTTAAACTATCTTCTTGTTTGACTGATATTGGTTTGTTGAAAATCTTCGTTAAAAGCTTTTGTACTTTCAAACGATACTTATTGGCTTGTTCAGGTTGCTGGTCTTGCTGATGAAGTACTGCTAGTCGATCCACTGCTCTAACAGCATTAGGCATCGCTTTTGTGACATGTTTTAAAAATGTAATTGCGGAAGCTCGATCGTTATTCCTAATGAATTTGTTTGCTATGTTATTGGCATTATACATTTTGTATTGCGATTTCCATAAAGGCCATAAATCGAAAGCTTGGTCAAAATTTTTGGCCATTATTTGATAATGAATTGTATCAAAAAGGGCAAATTGAAATTGTCTTTCAGTGGTTTCAACTTGGTATTTCGAAGCTCTATTATCAAAGTATGCTTTTAAGGATTGATGAGTAAAGTTCTCCGTTAATATTTGCTCCTTATTGGGTTTTCTAAAGTCTCTAAAATGGTTTCGTAAACCACTATTTAGTGCAGGGTAATAGACAGAACCATGAGATTCCATTGGGTACGTTTCAATACTAACGTTTACCATTTTATCCGCTGAACTATATATCTGTTTGCTTAGTGCCTTGGCTTCGTCAATAAAAGTTGTTCCTCCCATAATTATTTGTAAACCTGCATTGTTTGTTGAAATGTTTTGATAATTTTCAACCGCTTTTTCTAATTCACCACTCGATAAAATAGGTTCTATTGCAACAAAATTGTTAAAAGTGTCGCTGCTGTAGGGCAAGGTGTTAATAACAAACAAAGCAGAATAAGATTGGCCAATAAGAATGTTATTCTTAGCGGTTCGGTAATTATTATCAATGTAGCTTGATAGTTCGTCAGTTAAATAATTTCTGAAGGGCACAGGGTTGCTAGAAACATTACTAAACCATTGGTTACTTTGAAAAGGTATTCCAACAATGATGCTTTCTGGAATATCACCTTGTTGCATTAATCGATCAATTTGAACAACGGAATGAAAATATAAATCTTTCATATAGGTTAAGGTTTCGTTATTAGCATCAAGTAAGTAGATCACTGGATAATTGCGTTTCGTTTCTTGGTAACCTTCAGGTAAACGAATGAAAAAATCTCGTTGCTCTTTTAGGTTTTCGGAATAAAAAGCAATTTTTTCACCTAAATTTATGTTTATTTGCGCTACTTCACTGCGACTAATATCATTGGCAGAGCTGAACTGACTGATCAACAATAATGGCAATAGGGCAACAACTGTTAGTAATCGCGTGAGCATTTTAACGGTTACCTTATTGAGTTTTCTTAACGGTGGCTGAGTAAATAGTGTTTTCACGTTATTCTCTTCATTTAATTTATAATCCAAAGACTCAGGTGCATTATTGATTCTCTTTTTTATATGCTTGAGTCTGCTGTATTTGTATAGTGCCTAACATAAGGATAAAAACGCTACAGATTAACTGATAAAAAACTGATGGTTTGCTGATGATTATTAAAATATGCAGAATTACAGCACATTGCGAGAATAAATCTCTGAAAGCATCAACCATTGGCGATATACTGATTTGACTTTGCATCTTGCAGTAGCACGGTTATAAACTTTTAATAAAGACGGATATGAAAATTAATGAGTGATTTTTGGGTGGGCAACTTTAGAGTTGATGTATCGCGGGCACAAATTATTGTCAAAGATGACATTGTATCGCTTGAGCCTCGAGTGCTAAAAGTATTATTAACCCTTGCCAAAACACCTGGCGAAGTTGTTACTCATGAAACCTTATTAGAAAGTGTTTGGCCAAATGTTGTCGTTGCACCTAATGCCGTGCAACGTTGTATTGGCCAGTTGAGAAAAGCCTTAGGGGATGACGCTAAACAACAAAAGATGATAGCGACTCACCCTAAAGTAGGTTATAGCCTTGTTGCTAAAGTGCAATGGCCAGAAGCAAAATCGATTGCTGAAGTAATAAAAATAGATAGTAGTCAAAACACAGCTCATAAAAAACAGTGGTTGCTGGCTATTTTATTTACTTGCGTATGTTTACTAGCGCTAGTGTCGTATTTTATTCCCTTAGAAAAGTCGTCGCCGCCTATCGATCGTTTAACCCCAATTACCAGTACGGATGAAAAAGAATATTTTCCTAACTTTTCACCTGATGGTCGTTATTTGGTGTTTAACCGATTTGTAAGTGTTTGTGAAAACGAACTTTGGGCAAAAGACTTACTTGAGAACCGTGAATTTAAACTTACAGAAAGTTCTGGATTTTATGGCGGGGCAGCATGGTCTCCCGATGGTAATCAACTAGCCTTTTCTAATATGGTGGGGTGTAATAACCAACAGCAAATTGATAATTGTCGTAAGATTAGCGCATTGTCTTTTATTTTGGCAAAAACCAAACCTCAAGTGCCCCGAGAAATACTTAGCTGTGACCAGCATAACTATGGTGCAATTAACTGGTTAACTAACAACCATATTGCTTATATCGACTCTTATGCACGAGAAGGTGTCGTAAAATCATTAGCCATCGATAGCGGTGAAATAAAACGGCTTTATGCTGACCAGGAATATAGCCCTCAAGCATTGGTATATTCAGTCAGAAATAAAAAGCTCGCCATTACTGTTCATGATCAAATGCAAAATACATCATTAGTGCTATTTAACACCGAAACACAGACAACAGAGCATGTGCAACTTGATGTGCCAGAAAATTATAGCGACTTCTTATGGTGGGATCCGTATTGGCACCCATTAAAAGACACATTACTGGCTTCTGCTGGAAATAATTTATTTGAAATCGATTTGAATGGAACATTTATTGAATATCCGGTAGCGACTATTACCAATATATACAACCCGGTATATCATCCAGATGGTAATAAAATTGTGGCTGTTATGGGCGGCGTTGATTTTGATGTTGAAGAGTACAACTTCCAAACCAATAATGCCGTAAAAGAGGACAATTCGTCGTTATCATCTGATATGCCATCAGAAATCACAATTGAAAAAAATCAAACCGTGCATCATTCAACCGTTATGGATTACCAAGCTAAATACCAACCACAAACAGGGGATATTAGTTTTGTTTCTGACAGAAGTGGCGAACAACAAATTTGGTTTTCGCAAAATACGCAACTCAAACAACTTAGTCATTTTGACACCAATGCCCAGATACATTCTTACGTTTGGTCTTTAGATGGTCAATCGTTGGCATTGGGTCTTAAAGGAAAACTGCAACTGTTAACACTAGATGGGCAGGCACAATTAATAACCACATCATTTAAAGTGTTAGATGTATACCAATGGGTTGATAATCAACAAGTATTATTGTCGATCACCGAACAAGCTTCAGCTATTAATCAAAATCAACAAAGAAAAGTTATATTGTTTAATATTAATACCGGTGAGCATAAGGTTATCTATCAAGGGTTTAGTTATTGGGCACAACTTGATAACGACGGATCGCTGTATTATACCGACTGGGATAAAACACTTCATATATATCGAGATAACCAATCAACTCTTTTTCAGCCGACGACAGATACCGTATTTTCATCAGGCTTTGTACTTAAAGATGACCAGTTAGTACTCTTTGGTCAGGGCAAACTGTGGCGTTATCAAATTAAGCAACAAGTGCTGTCGAGTATGGAAGTATCATCAAAGTCTAAGCGCATAGCGAGTTTAAGTGATATAGATTATACAAATCAACGCGTACTATTTTCAGTGTTCAAGAATGCCAGAAAAGACTTAGTGATGTTTCAGCATTGATAAAAGAAGGATGAGTTGACTTATTTTTATGTAGAAAGTTTAAGCTCTTTATAAATAAAAGCTGTATATTAAAATAAATACATATAAACCAAAGAATAAGGTCATAGGGATGTTCATTAAAAACAAAAAAATAGCACATGTTTTAGTGTTATTGGTCGGATTGTTTTCACTTTTATCTTTAACCAATTGCTCATCAAATACAGTCAAGAATAATTGGAACGACACGGTGAAGCGAGTGTCTAGCGGCGTAGTTAGCATTCAAACCGATGTACCCGTTAGTTTCGATGGTAAATGGAATAGTAGTGGTTATGGTACCGGTTTTATTGTTGATGCGAAGCGAGGTATTATTTTAACCAATCGACATATTGTGACACCTGGACCGGTAACCGCGAAAGCAATCTTAATTAATAACGAAGAGGTAGATCTAACCCCTTTATATATTGACCCTGTACATGATTTCGGCTTCTATCGTTATGACCCTAGTAAAATTAAACACCTTCAACCCCACCAATTTACGCTAAGTAACAATAACCCTAACGTTGGCCAAGAAATTCGTATTATTGGTAACGACGCAGGACAAAAAATTTCTATTCTCGATGGTACTATCGCACGACTTGATCGAGAGGCACCCGTATATGGTCTAGGTCGGTATAACGATTTTAATATTTTCTACATTCAAGCTGCAACGGCCTCAACAGGTGGCTCATCAGGTTCTCCTGTTATTAATATTCATGGGGAAGTTGTTGCTTTAAACGCCGGAAGTCAAACCAAATCAGCTAATGCATTTTATCTACCGTTAGAAAAAATTAAAATTGCCTTAAATAAGTTACAAGCAAATGAAAAAATTTCTCGGGGCACGATACAAACAACATTCAATGCCAAACCTTATGCTGAATTAGAAAGACTTGGTTTGAACGATGATTTAGAAATGAAGTATCGAAAACAATTTCCAGAGGCACTCGGCCTATTAGTGGTGAAATCTATAATCCCTGAAAGTTCTGCAGCTAATGCACTTGAAGTTGGAGACATTTTATTAGCCATTAATGAACAGTCAGTTGCTGAGTTTTCAACCTTAGAAAACAGCATAAATAATCATGTTAACCAACGTGTTAACTTGTCTGTATTAAGGCGCGGTGAAGCATTATCTATTTCAGTAAATGTTAATGATTTAGATACAATAACACCTTCGGCATTTTTAAAATTTGACGGCGGAGTGTTCCATAATTTGTCCTATCAGCAAGCAAGACATTTTAACAAACCGATCAAAGGTGTATATGTTGCAATATCATCAGGTAGTTTCAAACAAGCTGGTGTACCCCATAAAAGTGTTATTACAGAGTTCAATGGTGTACATGTTGATACCGTTGAAGACTTTAACAAACAGTTAAGCAGTATTGTTAATGGTAGTAAAGTTCATCTTCGTTACTTTAACCTTAACAATCCCGGAACCAGTAATTACGCACTAGTCGAAATAAATAGAACTTGGTTTGAACACAGTTATTGCCAGAAAAATGCTTCTTTAGGTTATTGGCCTTGCAGCCAGTCGTTACCATTAGCTGATACAGAAGAAAAAACTGAAGATAATACTCATAATTTTGCAATGACTAAGAGTAACCAACTGGAGAAAGCGTTAGTTGAAATAAATTTTACCAGCCCGTACTCCATTCAAGGTCGAAGTGGAAATAATAATAAAACAGGTACTGGTGTCATTGTGGACACTGAAAAAGGGTTGGTTGTTGTTTCGAGAAGTGTGGTCTTTAGCTCGTTAGGAGACGTAAAGCTTACCTTTAACAACCGTGTTGAGGTTAAAGGTAAAGTGGAATATATACATCCGTTACATAATTTGGCTTTAGTGTCATATGCACCCAAAGCTGTGGCTCATATACCGATAACTCAAGTCACGTTAAGTAAACAACCGATTACCAAAGGAGAGCCAATACTACAAATGGGTCTTAATTATGAAGGCGTTGTCGAATATCGTGAAACAGATGTTGATACTATTGATGAGCTTTGGCTGACACAATTTAAAGCACCACAATTTATTGAAAGGAATATTGAAGTGGTAAGCCTTGTAAACCCTAATTTGTCGGTTGATGGGGTGTTAATAAATAAGACTAATGATGTGACAGCGTTATGGACTATGTTTGAAGAACGTCAAGGTGACAGCGTTAATACTATCATGGCCGGTATTTCAGTTGAATATGTTGCAGAGTTAATAGAATTACACGAGAGTAAAAAACCAATTTATTCTTCGGATTTAAATTTAACGAAAATTGCGCCTGTTGATGCATTGAAAATGGGGTTACCAGAAGACTGGTTAAGTAAACTTGCACAGCAAAATCCAAATACAGATAAATTACTTGCTGTTTACAATGTGGCAGAAAGCTCAAAGAGTGCAGAGTTATTTAAACGCGGCGATATTTTATTAGCGATTAATGGCACTCCTGTCTCCTCTTTTAGACAGGTAGAGTTATTATCACAATCACCTGATGTTGAAGTTACATATTTTAGTGAAGGTAAAGTTCATTCCCAGAGATTAACAACAACGCAATTAACGGGACAAGATATAGACCAAGTGTTTTATTGGTCTGGATTGTACTTACATTCACCGCATCGTGCGGCGCAGCAACAAGGAAATGTTGGCGATGACGGCGTATATGTAGCAAGTTATAGTTATGGTTCTCCAGCGACACGTTACGGGCTTTATGCAATGCAACGTATTGTAGAAATAGACGGCCAGTCAATTAAGAACACTGATGATTTTGTTAAAGCAATAAAAGGCAAGGATCATCAAGCATCGGTGTTAATTAAAACTTTAGATTTCAGAAACAACTCTAAAGTAATAACATTAAGAATTGATAACAACTATTGGCCATTTTATGAAATTAAATATCGAGATGGGCAATGGGAGAAAATTGATCATTTAGTACACCAGAAACCACCCACATAACAAACAATAAAAGCGACATAAGCAAAAAAGCCACTATAGATAGTGGCTTTTTTATTTTTGGATAGTGAGTCAAGAGTAAAGACACATTCGATATTCTGGATCTGAATTCGCATTAGGGTACGAACTCTTCATTTTTTCAATTAGTTACGAACTAGCCGTTTCACTAAAATCACCACTTCGGTCACCATTGACGTATTTTAGCGTCAATTCAAGCAAATTTCGTACAACTTACACTAAGCTAATATAGTGTGTTTTATTTATATTTAAAGAGAAATGTTTTAATTTTTTTGATTATTACGTTTGGATTGAAATAAGCGTGTGATTGTTTGTTTTAGTAACAACCACACTCGATATCACTCTATTCAATAAGTTTGTTTATTAAAATAAATCATTTACCAAAGACCGAGGAAAACAAATCATCACTTTTAGATATATTCTTTTTCCGAATTTGTTTAGGTGTTTGGCCGCTATTATCAGCAATCATTTCATTTGCACCTAATGAAATGAGAAGTTGGTATAACTCTTCACAACCCCGATAAGCACAATGATGTAAAACTGTTCGATTAATTTCATCTTGTATGTTGAAATCAATGCCATAATGGTGAGCTATTTTATAAAATGACTTTATGTCTCCGGATAACTCCCTTCCAGAACAATGAGCATTTAAAAAAAAGCTTCCTAACCCCGTTTCCCGTTTAGATTTAATGATTGACACTATTGAATGTCCTTCGTTAATCAAAAAATCACAGACCTTTATATCGCCCGTCATAGCAGCAGTTTCCATTAAGCCACCATCAGTATAATCTGCACCAAACTCTTTGAGTAATTTAAGGTAATCAGGTCCAGAGCTTCCAACTTCCATTCTTACGATTTCTTCTATTCCCAAGTGGGGCATAAACTTTTTAATATATTCGATATATTGTATTTCAGAAGGGTTTTCTGGAAAATTATTGCCATACTCTTCATCAAACCAATCTCTTAGATAATCATTTAACGATTCCCTACTATAAAAAAAGAATGGCTGAACAAAATCTAAAAATTCATTAATAACATACGCTTCAAGAACATGTTTATCGACATCTTTACTGTTAATCTCATGGCCTAAGTTATAAGTTGACACATAGTAGTCATCACCAAAGTATGCTTCTGCGTTACCTTTAAAGGAAACTACCCAGTAGCCTTCAGTTTCAACTTCATCAGCATCTTCATCGTCATATGGAATGTATTCAAAATTTACGTTAGCTTCCCACTGCACAATTAACTTAAACGCTTCAACCTTATTTTTAGCAAATAAATAATCCCCTTCTTTGTAATGGTGGCCTCCGTCTAGGTGAAACTCCTCATCAAACCCAATTACTGCTGAAGCCAATGGATTTTTATTTAATGTATTGAACAATTTAAAAGGGCTGTTAAAGTTTTTTAGCATAAACCCTTTTTGTTGTTTAGACTGACCGTTACGATCAAATTTATTTTGTTTTTTCTGCTCCAAATTGTACTGTTTGATATCACTATCAAGTTCATTTGACGTTGAGTAATTCAGGACTTGTGATACTAATTGCTTACAATCACTTTTTTTAATGTCAATGTTTCGCGATTTTAATAGGGCGTGAATTTGGTTAATCGTTGCGGTTGCGTTTGATATTGAAATTGTATGTTGATGGTTATTCATTTTTTATCTCCCATTTATTAGCCCACTATTTTTACTTCCCCCCATTAGCAAAAATAATTATTTTCAGGCTTATAAATACCAAATAAAAATAAAAGATTAAGTTTTATACTTTATTAAAAAATAGAAGAGACAGAAGCCACATTGATTGGGGAGTAGCAGGATGTCTAGCCGACACACAGTAATATTGTGCTAGTAAGAATATAGCACTCTATTAATTTAAATTTCAAACAGAAAATAAAATTTAAAGTAATGTGGTAGTGTTGCCCTTACCAACAACAAAAACAACCCAAAGAAAATAAAAACAACTTATGGTTGTTTTTATTTTTTATTGTACTATTATTGAGCTAATTCAAAACAAAATGAAGGTGGTGCAATTATGGTAACCCCAAATAAAGAACTAAAGCGTCTAAGAATGTCATTAAATTTGACTCAAAAACAATTGGCTGAATCGATTAATGTATCTCCAGCGCGTTATAGTTCATGGGAACGAGGGGAGAAAACCCCATCCACAGCACATCTTCAAGCTTTAGCTTCAAAACTTACATGTAGTATTTCAAAATTAGTTGTTCAGCAGGAAGAACCCGTGGCAAAAGCTATTTATTGTAGTGACCGCTCTCCATCGTTTATTTACTTCAATGAAGACAATGCAAGTGACCGTATTCATACGTCACTCAGTGACGAGCTAATAATTAAATTATCTATTTTTGAATTGCCGATAAAGTTTGAACTTTCTGAATATTCAAAGCAAAAGCTTTTAACTCAAATAATTGATGATGACTCCAATTTCATCAAAATTGAAACGATTGATGACAAATTATTTTTCGTTAATAGAAGTAATATTCAGTGGACTATTTTTCACGATGAGGCTGCTGATGAATACCCTGCGTTAGCTGGAGAAGGGTTTCATGAAACGCCTCTTTTAAAGGCTGACGTAGACAAAAAAACAGTGCTTTTTATGATGGCTAAAAATGGTAATTTTGAAATCAGCGAAGATAGTGATTATTACTTGTCTAATGACTTAGAATGGATGATTAAGAATAAATCCAAACTTGCTGACGAAATTCCCACAGTAATTACATCATTAAAAACATCTCTAAAAGAAAATTACAGTTCTTTATTAAATGACTCAGAAAAAAGCAACTATGAACAAAATTTTACTGATGCTTGGGGGGTTAGGGTTTATTTAAAAAGCGGAGAACAGATATTCTTACCTGGTATATTCGATCGAGGTGAGGGCTGGGATGATTGTGTCCAGCACATAAAACCTGTCACAAAATTTGATGAGAATACAGTTACGGTCTTTTTTGATCATGAACGTTTAAATACATATTGCATCCCCATTAAAGATATCTCCTTTATTGAATACCCAAGTGTTTTTGAAGCTTTGGGGTTATATGCTGAATATGTTGCATTTGAAAGAAAAGAAGAACTTGATGATTTCGAAGAAATAGATGCAATTATAAATAAACTTTATAACCTAGCTTGGAATGACGAAATTCAAAAGTAGGCAATCAGTTGAAATTATTATGAAAAACAAACCTTCAGTAGTAGTAGTAAATGGAATCGAATTTAAAACATCAAGCGATGCAGCTAAGTTTTACAGTATTCCAAAGAATATTATTACGGAAGCTATTAGAATTGAAGAGATAAGTGCAGAAGATGCCATCAACCGTTATTTAGATAGAAAAAAAGAACTAGAAGTGACCATTTTTGATCAAACATTTAGGAGCAGACGCCAAGCTTGTATATTTCATGACTTACGACCTTCTTCTGTTAATGGACGTATGAAGAGAAAGGATGAGTCTGTAGAACAAGCGATTAAATACCTATTATCTACAAAGCCTGAGAAGCACACCGTGTTTGAAAAAGAGTTCCTAAGCTTGCGGCAGGTAGCGATTCATCATGGAGTAAGTGAGATGGCGTTAAGAAACAGGGTTAAAATAGAAGGGAAAACACCAGAAGAAGCAATTATAGTCATTAGATATAATCAAACTAAAAACCAAATAAAGATAGACGGAAAAACTTATAATAGTTTAGTGGAAGTTGCTAATGAATATGGCATTAAAGTTGGTACTTTATATAGCCGTATGCGTAAACAAGGCTTAGATGTTGAGAGCGCGATTAACAAGCCTCTTTTTAGGGAAAGATCTGAATACATTACTCAAGTTGGCTACTTCGGAGTAGTTTATGCGATAACAAATGCTCACAGTGGAATGAAGTATGTTGGCAGTACCACAGATATTAAAAAGAGAAAAAGGCAACATTTTTCTGTAGATCTAAAACATTCCAAAAAACCTCTTTATCAAGCCATGAGAAAACATGGAGTGGAAAATTTCGACTTTGAAATACTTGGGTCTTTTAAGTCTTTAAAGTCGATGCTAGATAAAGAAGAGTACCTGATTAGAACGAAAAAGACTCGCTTTCCTAATGGCTATAATTTGACGAACGGAGGTGAGTCAGGACACCACAAAACCGCAGTAACAATCAATCGAAAATTTTATCCTACTGCTAGGGAGGCATGTATAGCGCTTGATTTGAGTTATGAGAGCACCCAGCAGTACAAACGTATACATAAACTCTCTTGGCAAAAAGCTATCTTGCAAAAAATTGAGAAGAAAATTTTCATTGATGGGCGGAAATTTAAAAGCATTAGTGCTGTTTGTAAATTTTATAAACTATCTCAAGATACTGTGAAAAAACGAATGGACCAAGGTTTAACTCTGAAGGAAGCAATCAGTCAGCCCCACTACATTCGAGAAGTTACTATTAACGGTATAAGGCATCGTAGTATAGCTACAGCATGTAAAGAGTTAGAACTAAAAGAATCGAGCGTACGTTATCGCATCCGTGAGCATAAAGAGTCACCAGAACAAGCAATACTTCACTTTTTGAACTTACGATAAATCTATCCGATTATCGAAAGATAAATTATCAATCCAAAAGGAGCAGGAAATGAATAAAAGAGAACTAGCAAATAAAATCATCTGGTATCTTAGTAGCTATGGTGAAGATTGGATTACCGCTGACACCTCTAGACCTGGAGTTATAACTTTCATTATTAAGGACATGAAAGAACCTGTTTATGTTAACACAAAAAGTAATATTACAGACGGCTATAGAGCAGTAGCCTACGCAGTTGTAGAAGAAGGCCTGAATCATGGAAACTGTAAAAAAATTTTAGAAGATGAAGAATCAGAAAAAGAAAGCTCAAGAGTGTTATGGAGTTCAGTTAGCACAGAACTAAACAGTACATTAAAGATGATAGAACAAAATAGAATCAATGCTCTTAGCGAAGAAGAGAAGCTAACTGAGGTTTTTGACAAATACGGCATCAAGGTTATGCAATATGAAGTTTAAAAAATAAAATAAGTTCAATAATAGAGATATGCATTCTTTGTTCTTTTTAATGTACTAATGCTTCATAGGTAGACATTCCAGTTTCAAACATTTTCAGATATCCTGGACTTATATAACGATGTATTAAAAGGATTTTCATGAATCAAACGGGTATCTACGAACAACTAATCACTCAGTTAGTTGAACAAAACTTAGATCGTGAATCCTTTCATGTTGGTGAACGAACATTAGAGTCTGCCGAAGCCGCAACATGGTTATCCCGATTCTTAACTCGCCTCATCGAAATTGCGATGGACTCAGTTCCAGGTGGTGACAACAGAATTAGCGAACAAATAAATCTCGCCAATACCATCGTTCAATGGCTAAGCAAGCACATTCGAGATGAAGAGCTAATCAGTGAGAACCTAATCAATAGCCAAGGAAAAATCCTTACTGCGCTATTTGATAAGGTCAATCCTATTGCTGCTGATTTGCCCAAATATGTAGAATCTATAATGCCTATTACAGGGCTAACTCAGAGTGAATTATTTTGCGGTAGTAACGTTGGAGTTTCGTTAGAAACGGAGATAAAAAGAGAGATCCAGTCTTCTGATAAAATCTATTGGTTAGTATCATTTATTAAATGGGCTGGCATTCGAATATTCAAGAATGAACTAGAATCATTTACCCGAAGTGGCAAAGAATTAAAAATAATCACCACCTCATATATGGGCGCTACTGATGCGAAAGCAGTAGAGTTTTTAGCATCATTACCCAATACCGAAGTTAAACTTAGCTACAATACAAATCGAGAAAGACTGCACGCAAAATCCTATTTATTTATGCGCAATACTGGTTTTCATACCGGGTATATCGGTTCATCT
>Ga0209396_1000378_pt1 | contig 54409 bp, 52 predicted proteins | sample GOMGulsemesocosm_6_FD_184638 | JGI IMG/M metagenome (GOLD analysis project Ga0209396, IMG submission 184638) | Methane-oxidizing microbial communities from mesocosms in the Gulf of Mexico - GOM8C Gulf of Mexico (SPAdes) (version 2) | ecosystem: Environmental > Aquatic > Marine > Cold seeps... | reverse complement strand
CAGCGAGTCCGTGAGGCCTGGATTTCCCAAGCCAATGAAAAATTAACACAGCGAATGATTATCATTAAAACGCTAGTAGCAATTTGTCCTATGATTGGATTGCTAGGTACTGTAACCGGTATGATTAGTGTATTTGAAGTCATGGCAACCATGGGCACATCAAATGCCCGCTTAATGGCTGGTGGTATTTCGATGGCAACTATGCCAACGATGGCCGGAATGGTTGCTGCGTTATCTGGTGTTTTCTTTAGTGCACGTTTAGCTGGTCAGCTAAAAATGGCAAGAGAAGCATTAGTTGACAGTATGCCGCATCATTAGAGAGAGAATTAATTATGGCACGTAAACGTTTTCATGAAGATGACGAAGCTGAAGTTGATATGACCCCGATGCTTGACATCGTATTTATCATGTTAATCTTCTTCATCGTTACGACTTCATTCGTTAAAGAAGCTGGCTTTGATATTAATAAGCCACAGGCTGCGCAAGCTAGCAAAAAACCATCAGCGAATATTTTTATTGCCGTTGATAAAGCCGGTCGCATTCACATGGAAAAACGCGTTGTAGATATTAAGCGTGTTCGTGCGAATGTTGAACGTATGCTTGCTGAGTCGCCAGAAGCTGCAGTAATGATCATGGGTGATATAGATGCTAAACATGGTGTCATTATTAAAGTAATGGACCAAGTTAAAGCTGCTGGTATCGACAAATTGATGGTTAACGCCGAAGGAGAGTAATCATGATAAGAGCATTGGTAGCCGTATTACTTGGTGCCGTTGTCACTTTCGCATTATTTGCCTTTATGACGTTTTTGGTTAACTTAGGTGGGGAAAGACCGGTAAAGTCTGAAAAGTCTGTTCCGATCGTTATTAACCCAGATAAGGATGACACTAAAGCTAATACGAAGACTCGCTTTAAACCGAAGCCGCCACCGCCACCTGATTCACCGCCACCTCCATCGGCGGTAGAACCTGATACAAGTGATGCTGATACAGGCATGAATTTTGATATAGGTAGTGTTGCAGTTTCTGGTGTTAGCGCTGGAATGGATGGCCCTGGTGCAGGTGGGATGCAAGATGGTGATGCTACGCCGATAATCCGAATTGAACCGCGCTTTCCTATTAAAGCGGCTCGTGATGGCAAAGAAGGTTACGTTGTACTTAGTTTCACGATTAACGAACTTGGCGGAGTAGATGATGTTAAAATTATCGAAGCAAAGCCAAAGCGTTTGTTTAATAAAGAAGCTAGACGTGCGCTTAAACGCTGGAAGTACAAGCCAAAAATGGTTGACGGTAAAGCGGTTAAGGTCTTTGACGAAACTATTCGTTTAGATTTCAATTTACCAAAGCAGGGGAAATAGACGATGAAATATTCAACTAAATTTGCTGCTGTATTATTGACGTCGGCGTTAAGTTTATCGTTTGTATCAGCACCGTCAGCAGCTTTTGCAACTGATAACTCAAAACGTAAAACATTTACGTTGTCTGAGCGCGTTGGTAAAAAAGTTGCTAAGGTTTATGACTTGTATGCGGCAGATCAAATCGATGAAGCACTTGTACTTGCCTTAGAAATAAAGCCTAAAAAGCCTTATGATAAAGCGTATATGGCGAAGTTTTTGGGCAGTATTTATGCTGGTCAAAAAGGTAAAGCGTTAGATGCTATCAAGTACATACAATCAGCTGTAGATGCGGACATCCTTAGTACTAGTGAACATGGTAGTGCTATTAGGACGTTAGCTGATTTGCAGGTTCAAGAAAAGATATATGTTGAAGCGGTTAAGAACTATAAATTATGGATCGAATTTACTGGTAAAGAAGACCCAAAAGTTTATGTTCGTATTGGCGTCGCTTATATGGCGCTCAAGCAATATGACAACGTTATTGAACCAGCAGATAAAGCTATTGCTCTGCAAAAAGCTAAACCTGAAGAGTCTGCATTTCGTTTGAAACTAGGTGCTTATTATGAAGGTAAGAAGCCTAAGAAAGCGATTGAAGTTTTAGAAACTTTGGTAGAACTATTCCCAAGCGAGCCTAAATATTGGCCTCAATTAGGGCAGTTTTACATGTTAGAAGAGCAGTATAAAAAAGCATTAGAAACAATGCATATTGCCTATATAAATGGATATCTAACTAAAAAGAGTCAAATTTTAGTTTTAGCTCAATTATATTCTAATAACATGATTCCTCATCGCGCTGCTGTTATTCTTGAAAAGCATGTTAAGTCAGGCTTGATTGAACGTGATGAAAAGATACTAAAACAGATTGCTAGCTCTTGGCATCAAGCTAAAGAACTTAAAAAAGCTTCAACATTTTATGGTGAAGCCGCTGCTATTGAAAATAATGGCGAACTTTACTATAAAAAAGGCACTTTAGATTTTCAACTTGAACGACATAAAACAGCCATCAAGGCTCTTAAACTGGCGTTGAAAGATGAAAAATTAAGAAAACCTGAGAATGCTTTATTTACGCTTGCCCAATCATATTTTTATAGCGGTCAATATAAGACAGCTTTAAAAACAATGAATATTGTTAAAAATGGCAAGAATAAAAGTTCAGCTAAGAATGCAAAAGTTTGGATTAATTACATTAAAGAGACAGCAAAACGTCGTAATGTAAGAATTTAATCACTTATCGAACTTTAGATTCTGATAATATAAGCCCCGCCTAGTGCGGGGCTTTTTTTTGTTTTAATTAAACAGTTTTGAGGATATATGAAATTTTTAGTATTGATGTTTACAGGTGTTATTCTACTGGCTGGCTGCGATAGTGGATACCAGATTGCGCAGCAAAATGTGTCAATGGAGATGCCTAACAAATCAATTGATGAGAATGAAAATTTTGTACGATTAAGTACACAATATTTTGACAAACAATTATCCCTCAATCCCATTTATGCTTTGTATGCAGGTGATTTTTCAAAAAATTCACACTTTGTAGATGATTTATCAGATGAGTATTTAAAACAACGTCATGAAGTAAACTCACTATATTTGGCGTATCTCAATGGGTTATCACGAGATAAATTGTCTCAGAAAAATAAAATTAGCTTTGATATTTTAACAATTAATTTGGAAACGGTGCGTAAAGGGGAGGCATTTCCAGAGTATTACCTGCCTTTTTCACAGTTTGATTCTTTGATGAGTACCATGGCGCAATTAGGATCAGGCCAAGGGGCACAGCCATTTAATACTGTCGAAGATTACGATGACTTCTTAATTAGGCTTGCTGGTTATGTTAAGTGGTTCAGTTCGGCCGAGACACGTTTGCAAGAAGGGGTTGAAAATAAAGTGGTTTTACCACGGGTTTTAGTGAAGCGTTTGATTCCACAAGTTAAAGCTCAAGTAGTTGCTGACGTAACAACAAGTCTATTTTATTCGCCGATTGATAATTTTCCTGAATCATTTACTGACGATGATAGGACTAGAGTTACTCAAGAATACACTGACTTTATTCAACAAAAGTTGGTACCAGCTTATAAGAAACTTGCACAGTTCTTAACAACTAGCTATTTACCGCATACACGTTCAACTGATGGTTATGGTTCAATGCCAAATGGTTTACCGTGGTATCAATATCTTTCGAACAAACATACAACGACCACCATGTTAGTTGAAGATATTCATCAATTGGGTTTATCTGAAGTTAAACGCATCTTAGTTGAAATGGAACAGGTTAAAACTTCAGTCGATTTTAATGGTGATTTACCATCATTTTTTAACCATTTAAGCCAATCCTCTGATTATTATTTTACTGACAAACAAGCGCTAATAAACGGTTATATGTCTTACAAAGATCAGATCGAAAGAGTATTACCAGATTATTTTGATAGCCAACCCAAGGCTCCTTATATTGTTAAAGCTGTTGAGTCTTTTCGTGAGAAAAGTGCGGCTGGTGCATCTTATTCATCAGGGAGTCCTGATGGTAGCCGACCTGGCGTATTTTACGTCAATACATTCAACCTAAAAGCGCAACCCAAATGGGGAATGATGACACTATCATTACATGAAGCTGCGCCGGGGCATCACTTTCAAATATCTCTAAGTCAAGAATTAGATGGTGTGCCAATGTTTCAAAAGTTTGGGGATCAAACGGCGTATGTTGAAGGTTGGGCGTTATATAGTGAATATTTGGGTATAGAGATGGGGTTGTTTAAGGACCCGTACCAATATTTCGGTAAATTGGCGGATGAGATGTTGCGCGCAATGAGGCTCGTTGTAGATACGGGCTTGCATGCCAAAGGGTGGAGCCGTCAGCAAGCTATTGCTTATATGTTAGATAACTCAACCATGGCTAAATCTGATGTAGTTGCTGAGGTTGAACGTTACATGGCTATCCCTGGGCAGGCATTATCTTATAAAATTGGACAACTCAAGATCATTGAATTAAGGCAATTGGCTGAAAAAGAGCTTGGTGATAGATTTAGCATCAAACAATTTCATGACCAAGTATTACTTGATGGCGCGTTACCGTTAGCAGTACTGGAGCAAAAAATAAAACGTTGGATAGCTAACGTAAAAGCTGCAACTGTACAATGAAACTTGTTTTAGCCCCTCTTGAAGGCGTCATTGATCACCTTGTACGACAACTGTTAACAGAACTTGGTGGATATGATTTATGCATCACAGAGTTTATGCGTGTATCAGATACCTTTATGCCAGAGCGCAGCTTTTATAAACTGTGCCCTGAACTGTATAACGATGGCAGAACACCAGCTGGTGTTCCAATACGCATGCAGTTATTAGGTCAGCATCCTCAATTGATGAGTGACCATGCTAATCGAGCTATTGAATTGGGTAGTCACGGTATCGATTTGAATTTAGGTTGTCCCAGTAAGATGGTCAACACTAATAAAGGGGGCGCGGTATTGCTCAAAGAGCCTGAAGTCATTTATAACTTAGTCAAAGCAATGCGCGGTGCAATTCCTGTAACTGAGATATTTTCAGTTAAAATCCGCCTTGGCTGGGACAGCTCACAAGCGGTCCATGAAATTAGCGATGCGATTATTAGCGCTGGTGCAAACGAACTAACGATTCATGCAAGAACCAAAATCGACGGCTATAAGAAAGAAGCAATCAAATGGGACGCAATCGCACCCGTTGCACAGCGTAACGAAATATCATTAACAGCTAATGGCGAAATTTGGACGGCGCAAGATGCCATCGATTGCCAAAGAATTTCTGGTTGTTCGAATTTAATGCTTGGCAGGGGCGCGTTAGCTACGCCTAATTTAGCGGCTGTCATAAAAGGTAAGCAACAACCGATGGATTACCCTCATTTGTTGCAATTGTTAAGCCGTTACACAAGCTTCGAACTAGAAGGTGATAAAGGTCTATATTATCCCAATCGTATGAAGCAGTGGTTAGTTTATCTACGTCAGCAGTTCCCTCAAGCCAAAGACTTATTTAGCGCAATACGCACATTACACAAAACGCCAGCTGTTATTGATGCATTAAATGATGAAATATTAAAATATCCAATATTAGCCTCCAAATAACGGTTTGTGACATACAACGCTATCTTTTTTTAACCAATTAGTTTTCATCTGCTGGTCATTCCTTTATAATGTCGCGTCACAAAAAGAACCCTAGGGGGATGGTTATTAACAAAACTTAGTATTAATGCTGGTTTTGGCCCTCCCTTATTAATTTTAGAACGCAACTTTAATAGAGTAAAACAATGGCAGATCTATCAAAATACAGAAATATTGGTATCTTCGCTCACGTTGATGCTGGTAAAACAACAACAACTGAACGTATCTTGAAACTTACTGGTCAAATTCACAAAACTGGTGAAGTACATGACGGCGAGTCAACTACAGATTTCATGGAACAGGAAGCTGAGCGCGGTATTACTATCCAGTCTGCTGCTGTAACTTGTTCTTGGAAAGATCATCGTCTAAACGTTATCGATACTCCTGGACACGTTGACTTCACAGTTGAAGTTTACCGTTCACTTAAAGTATTAGATGGTGGTGTTGGTGTATTTTGTGGTTCTGGTGGTGTTGAGCCTCAATCAGAAACAAACTGGCGCTACGCGAATGAATCAGGTGTTTCTCGTATTATTTTCGTTAATAAATTAGACCGTATTGGTGCTGATTTCTTACGCGTTGTTAAGCAAACACAAGATGTACTTGCTGCTAACCCTTTAATCATGGTTTTACCAATTGGCATCGAAGATGAATTCGTTGGTGTTGTTGATCTACTAACTCGTAAATCTTACGTTTGGGATGACTCTGGTCTTCCTGAGAACTTCGTTGTGGGTGATGTTCCTGCGGACATGGTTGATCAAGTCGAAGAATACCGTGAAATGCTAATCGAAACTGCTGTTGAGCAAGACGATGATGTTATGGAAGCGTACATGGAAGGCGTAGAGCCTTCAATGGAAGACATTAAGCGTTGTATCCGTGAAGGTACACGTACTATGGCTTTCTTCCCAACATATTGTGGTTCAGCCTTTAAAAATAAAGGTGTTCAAAACATTCTTGATGCTATCGTAGACTACCTACCGAGCCCAACAGATGTTGATCCACAGCCATTAACAGATGAAGAAGGCGAGCCTACTGGCGCATTCGCTACTGTATCTGCAGAAGAATCTTTTAAAGCATTAGCTTTTAAAATTTCAGATGACCGTTTTGGTGCATTAACTTTCGTTCGTATCTACTCAGGTACATTGAAGAAAGGCGACACAATCCTTAACGCTGCGACAGGTAAAACTGAGCGTGTTGGTCGTATGTGTGAAATGCAAGCCGATGATCGTAACGAACTTACTAGCGCTCAAGCCGGTGATATCATCGCTATCGTTGGTATGAAGTCTAACGTTCAAACAGGTCACACTCTTTGTGATCCTAAAGATCCAATCATTCTTGAAGCAATGGTTTTCCCTGAACCAGTAATCTCTATCTCTGTTACACCTAAAGATAAAGGTTCTACTGAGAAAATGGGTATTGCTATCGGTAAAATGGTTGCAGAAGATCCAACGTTTAAAGTTGAAACTGATCAAGATTCTGGCGAAACAATCCTGTCAGGAATGGGCGAGCTTCACTTAGACATCAAAGTAGATATCCTACGTCGTACATACGGTGTTGATCTATTAGTTGGTGAGCCACAAGTTGCTTACCGTGAAACTATCACGCAAGAAATTGAAGATAGCTACACACATAAGAAACAATCTGGTGGTTCTGGTCAGTTCGGTAAAATTGATTACCGCATCAAGCCCGGCGAACCTGGTACTGGTTTCGTATTCTCTTCAAAAGTTGTTGGTGGTAACGTTCCTAAGGAATTCTTCCCAGCGGTTGAGAAAGGCTTCAAGTCTATGATGGACCAAGGTGTTCTAGCTGGTTTCCCAGTATTAGACGTTGAAGTTGAATTATACGATGGTGCTTTCCATGCAGTAGATTCATCGGCTGTTGCCTTTGAAATCGCTGCGAAAGGCGCATTCCGTCAGTCTATTCCAAAAGCTGGTGCTCAGCTTATCGAACCAATCATGAACGTTGACGTATTCACGCCAGACGATCACGTTGGTGATGTAATTGGTGATTTAAACCGTCGTCGCGGTATGATCAAAGATCAAATGGCTGGTGTTACTGGTGTTCGTATTAAAGCTGACGTTCCTCTTTCAGAAATGTTTGGTTACATCGGTTCTTTACGTACTATGACTTCAGGTCGTGGCCAATTCTCAATGGAATTCGCTCATTACTTGCCTTGTCCTAACAGCGTTGCTGAAAAAGTTATTGCTGAAGTAAAAGAAGCCAGTAAAAAGAAATAATTCGTAAGAATTAACTTTTGATAAAAACCCCGTTAAGCTTGCTTAACGGGGTTTTTTACTTATAGGAGAAAAACGTGACATCACAACAACATTGGCAAGCAATATACGGTGATAAATCAGAGCAAGAAGTTAGTTGGTATCAAGACTTTCCGCAGCAGTCACTAGAATACATTGAGATGGCAGGTTTGGCATTAAATGCGCACCTTTTTGATATCGGTGGCGGTGCATCTACTTTAACGGATGCCTTGATTGATCAAGGTTATCAAAAATTATCGGTGCTCGATCTTTCTGAACAGGCGTTAGAAATATCACAAAACCGCATAGGAGATAAAGCCAAACAGGTGAATTGGCAGGTCGCTAATATCTTATCTCATTCATTTGACACTGACTCCGTAGATTTATGGCATGATCGCGCTGTGTTTCATTTTTTGATTAGCGACGAAGATCAAGACATTTATATTGATAAACTACATAAGGCACTAAAATTAGGTGGTTTTGTTGTGTTGTCGACCTTTGATATTGAAGGACCTATTAAATGCAGTGGCCTACCTATCAAGCAATATAGTTGGCAAACTTTATCCCAAAGACTTGGCGATAATTTTGAATTGATTAGCCATAGTCAACATAATCATCAAACACCATTTGGCACGAGTCAACTTTTCAATTATTGTATATTTAGAAAGGTAATTAATAATCAATAAAAGGAATGACGCAATGGCTAAATTTATTATCTCTTATCTGGGTGGAGAGCACCCTGATTCACGTGAAGCCGCTGATGTTCATATGACGCAATATAAAGCATGGCTTAAAGAGCTAGGGCCTCGTGCTATCAGTCCAGCGAATCCCTTCAAAGATACGCATACTATCACCAGTGATGGTAATGTATTACAAGGCAGTGAGACGGGCATGTCTGGTTTTACAATTATTGAAGCTGATGATATTAATCAGGCAATTAGTGATGCACAAACTTGCCCATTTTTGGCCATAGATGGGACGTTAGAAGTATCTCAACTTGTCGAAATGAATAATTTTTAGTGCTGTTATCACGAAAATTAACTTTGGAACAAAGCGCTAATTTAGTATGATGCACCATGTTTCAATATAGATCTTAATTTATGGCTCTTCAATTAACCGCATTACAACAGCATTGCTTGGCAGGTATAGGGATTTCAACGTGGCATCAACGCCATATTACGACATCTCATCAAGTTAAAGAGAGTGTTGCACATTACGCGAACGCCGCTCCGCAAGAAAGTACCATTGCTCTGCAAGAAAGCTATAGTGTTGTGAATGAGGGAGATATTCACGCCAAGGCACAAATTGATAAGGCGTTAGCGTATATCGCGAGCTTTGATAAATCAGCGGTTACGTGGCGTGTCGATAGCGCTGTATCAACCATATCGTCAGCCGATAATGAGTTAATATTACCTAATTTACCCCATGTATTATCTGATAGTTCACTCAAGAAACAGCTTTGGTCTCTTTTAACCGGTGGCGAATCATGAATGTTCGTTTTTCTACGTTCTTTAAAGATGACGTTGACGCTATTCATGCTCTAGAGAAAATGGCGCAAAGCCACCCCATGACAAAAAGTGTCATGTTATCGTGTTTATCAAAGCGCTATTTTAACGCTAGGTTGTATGTCGATGAGCAACTAGCTGGTTTTTATATTGGTGAATTTGTGCTCGATGAGTCCTCATTAATCGAGATATGTATTCATCCTGATTTTCAAGGTAAGGGTTTGGGTCGTCAATTGTTGGCACATTACATTGAGCAAGCAAAATCGAAAGGCGGGATGAGTTGTTGGCTTGAAGTGAGAGAGTCCAATAAAGCAGCCTTTGCGCTTTACCAATCAATGGATTTTAATGAAGTAGACAGACGTATTAATTACTATCCAACAGAAAGTGGCAAGGAAGATGCCATTATCATGAGTTACTTTTCGTTTGGATAGATAAAGAAAATGCCAACTAATCAGTTGGCATTTTTTTGAACACTAAGCTGGGAATAATTGAGTCAGTTTAGTCGCTAGCATCATGTTACCAATGGCTTTTACTTTGCCCATCATAAAAGCTGTCATGCCATTAACGCTGCCATCTAATAAGCCTTTAAGTGTGGCACTCTTAAGTTGCAGTGTTACTGATGGATCATCATGTTCACCTTCAAGTAATTCATAAGCGCCATTGGCGACTACTAGGTGAAATAACTCGCCTTCTAGGTCAAATTGAAATACTTCATCAAGACCTGCAGCGGCGTTTGTATCAAATTTGCTGGCTAAAATCTCTTTATACTCTGCTACGCTAGACATAAAATATCCTTTATTATTAGTTTTTATAAATTGTATATAGAGCATTCACTCTATCGATAGCTCTAACGTTATCATGATTTAGTATTGAATTAAAATATTTTAAACAACTGTTTTATATCTGACGTTGCCTCACTATTTGGGCGCAATCACATAGAGTTAGTAAAACATCACACATTGACGCTTAAAATCCGCTATAATCGCGCCCAATAATTTAATTTGATTTTCTGTTTAGAGACTTCTATGACGCCTTTCGAGACTTCTGTAAATAAACGCCGTACGTTTGCGATTATTTCTCACCCTGATGCGGGTAAAACAACCATAACCGAAAAAGTATTATTGTTCGGACAAGCACTGCAAAAAGCGGGAACAGTTAAAGGAAAAAAATCAGGCCAACATGCTAAGTCTGATTGGATGGACATAGAAAAAGAACGTGGTATATCCATCACTACCTCTGTTATGCAGTTTCCTTATCAAGATTGTTTGATCAACTTACTTGATACTCCTGGTCATGCTGATTTCTCTGAGGATACATATCGTACGCTAACGGCTGTGGATTCGTGTTTAATGGTAATTGACGCCGCAAAAGGTGTTGAAGCACGAACCATTAAATTGATGGAAGTTACTCGGCTACGGACAACGCCGATTGTTACCTTTATGAACAAACTCGATCGTGATACACGCGATCCGTTAGAGTTAATGGATGAAGTTGAAGAAGTATTAGATATCGCCTGTGCTCCTATTACCTGGCCTATTGGAATGGGTAAAGAATTCAAAGGTATTTATAACCTATTAACCGATGAAACCGTGCTATATAAAACTGGCCACGGTCATACGATCCAAGAAGTTCGTGCAATAAAAGGGCTTAATAATCCTGAACTGGATGAAGCTATTGGCGATTACGCTGATGAGTTGCGTGAATCTATTGAGTTAGTGCAAGGGGCATCGAACGAGTTTGACCTTGAGATGTTTTTAGCGGGTGAATTAACACCTGTATTTTTTGGTACAGCGATGGGTAATTTTGGTGTTGATCACATGCTCGATGCCTTCATTAACTGGGCTCCAACACCAGTTAATCGCATGGCCGAACAACGTGAAGTTGACGCTAACGAAGAGAAATTTACTGGTTTTGTCTTTAAAATTCAAGCCAATATGGATCCAAAGCATCGTGACCGCATAGCTTTCATGCGTATTTGTTCTGGCCAATATGACAAAGGCATGAAGATGAAACATGTGCGCATTGGTAAAGATGTGAATGTGTCAGACGCACTAACATTTATGGCTGGTGACCGTACTCAGGCTGATGGCGCCGTATCAGGTGACATTATTGGTTTGCATAATCACGGTACTATACAAATTGGCGACACTTTCACACAAGGTGAAATGCTTAAATATACTGGCATTCCAAACTTTGCCCCTGAATTATTCCGCCGTATATTACTGCGCGATCCACTCAAAATGAAGCAACTGCAAAAAGGTCTTACTCAGTTATCAGAGGAAGGCGCAGTGCAGGTATTTAGACCGCTTCGTTCTAATGAATTAATCTTAGGCGCCGTAGGTATCTTGCAGTTTGACGTGGTTGTTGCACGTTTAAAGTCTGAGTATAAAGTTGAAGCTATCTATGAACCAATTAACGTGGCTACAGCGCGTTGGATTGATTGTGATGATGCTATTAAACTCGAAAAATTCAGAAAGAAAGCATTTGATAACTTAGCCCTAGATGGCGGTAATAACTTAACGTACATAGCACCAACGAGAGTTAATTTGAATCTCGCTTATGAACGCTATCCTGAAATAACATTTAGAGAGACTCGTGAAAACTAGTCGATAAGAATGTTGAGAAGTGTTTAGTTAAATATTGCTAGTCAAACGGCAACATTAAAGGTCTAATATTTTTATTAGACCTTTTTTATTGTGATCATGTTATACCAATCTAGGTAAATAGTGGTCTACTTTTTTACGAGAATAAATAGGTTAGGACAAGGCATTTATTTACGTATATAGTTATTCTACATAGAAAATAAATAACGCAGGCATCATCTATTTAGGCCGTTAAAAATGATCAAGTACTTTGCTAGATTGGTATTATGAGCACGCATATTCAATTAATAGACACTCATTGTCACTTAGACTTTGAACGTATGGGTGAGATTGATACTGTATTATCGACTAGCCTTAGGGCAAACGTCAGTGCTTTCGTCATACCTAGTGTAAACCATACCAACTGGCAGCGTGTTTTAACGCTATCTTTGCAATATCCCTCCATTTATTGTGCCCTAGGTATACATCCTTATTTCATTGAAAGTGACAATTATTTAGAACAGCTTGAGTCTGTTGCCACTTTAAATAGATCAAACATTGTTGCAATTGGCGAAATTGGCTTAGATGGCACCATTGAGTGTCCTATGACCACTCAATTAGAAGTACTAAAGCCTCAGCTGGCCCTAGCCAAGAAACTCAACTTGCCTGTAATTTGTCATGCTCACAAGGCCTATGATGTGTTACTCAAACAACTTAGATTATATCAACTATCCCGCGGCGGGGTTATTCATGGTTTTAGCGGTAGCTTAGTGCAAGCGCGGGAGTTTTTAAAACTTGGTTTTTATTTAGGGGTAGGAGGTGTTATCACCTATGAACGTGCTCAAAAGACCCGCCAAGTATTTAGTCAGCTACCATTAGCTTCATTATTGTTAGAAACAGACAGTCCCGATATGCCATTATCCGGTCAACAAGGACTTGTTAATCATCCTAAAAATATCCCTTTGATAGCAAGTGAATTAGCGTTGTTATTGCAACGGCCAGTAGCTGACGTTGAGCGAATAACCAGCGAAAATGCGCGTCGGTTATTTGAAATTGTTTAATTGTTGATATCACTCTAGTAATGACAATGCTTTTTCTAACAAATGTGATCACAGCGATAGTAACTCACGATAAAAATCGCTAAATTATTGTTTCTTACCGATTGCTAGCGAATTTTGACAATCGAATAATTTCTACGAGATAAAAATGACTGATTTAGAAAGAGCAGCGTGTTACGGCATTCAATTGATGGATTTAACCACGTTAAATACTGATGATACCCCGAAAATAGTGGAAAGCTTATGTAAAAAGGCCATTAGCAGCGCAGGAAAAACTGCCGCTGTGTGTATTTATCCACAATTTATTCAAACGGCCAAAGCGCAGTTGTCGGCACTAAATGCTGAAGATGTTCTTATCGCAACAGTCACTAATTTTCCTCATGGTAATGACGATGTATCGGTGGCTGTCAATGAAACAAAAAAAGCTGTTGAGCTAGGCGCTGACGAAGTTGATGTGGTGTTTCCCTATCGTGCTTTTCTAAGTGGTAATCGCCAAATTGGCCATGCGCTTATTTCACAATGTAAAGTAGCTTGTGGTGATGATGTTATCCTCAAGGTCATTTTAGAAACGGGTGAGCTTAAAGATCCCGCACTGATTAAAGAAGCTAGTTTGATTGCCATTAGTGCTGGTGCAGATTTTATTAAAACATCTACTGGGAAAGTTGCCATTAATGCAACCCTTGAAGCGGCTGAGCAAATGCTTTTAGCGATAAAAGAAACGGGCGGAACTTGTGGTTTTAAAGCGGCAGGCGGCGTTAAAGATGCGCAAGATGTGGCTAATTATTTAGCTTTAGCAGAGTCTATTTTATCGAGTGAGTGGATTACTCCTCGTCATTTTAGATTCGGAGCAAGCAGTTTGTTAAATAATTTATTGGCAACGCTTAATAATCAATCTCCAGTTGCATCTAGCACAACTTACTAAGAATTAAGGTTAAATTATGAAACGTGTCACTATTATGATGTTAGATTCATTAGGCATAGGGGCTAGTGATGATGCCGTTGATTTTGGTGATGTTGGAGCCAATACCTTAGGTAGCATCGCGCAAGCATGTGCTGCTGGAAATGCCAATATCAATCGCCATGGTGAGCTCACACTGCCAAACCTTAATAAATTAGGTTTAGGTCATGCTTGTTTTGAAAGTTCTGGTTATTTTCCTCAAGGACTCGATCAGAGTGTCACTCCTGTGGCCAAGTTTGGATTTGCTGCGGAAATAAGCACTGGCAAAGATACGCCTAGTGGACACTGGGAAATTGCGGGCGCACCCGTGTTATATGAGTGGGGGTATTTTTCTGATAAAGAGAATTCGTTCCCACAAACCATCATCGATGAACTGATTAAACGTTGTGATTTACCCGGCGTTCTGGGGAATTGTCACGGCTCTGGTACCGATATTTTGGCCCGCTTGGGCGAAGAACATATGGCCACAGGCAAACCGATATTTTACACATCGAGTGATAGCGTATTTCAAATTGCGGCTCATGAGGAGACATTTGGGTTAGAAAATCTAATGGCCTTGTGTGAAGCCGCCAGAGACGTTTTAGATGAATATAATATTGGACGCGTTATTGCACGTCCCTTTGTTGGTGATAACAAAGATAACTTTGCGCGAACAGGCAACAGACGTGATTTATCCGTACTGCCACCGTCAAAGACATTATTAGATTTCTCTAAAGACGCCGGTAACCAGGTCATTAGTATTGGTAAAATTGCTGATATTTATGCGCAACAAGGTATCACTCAAAAAATTAAAGCGACGGGACTTGCTGATTTATTTGACGCCACACTTAAAACGAGTAAAACGGCTGAAAGTAAGAGTATTATTTTTACAAATTTTGTCGACTTTGATTCTTCATATGGTCATCGACGAGACATCGCTGGGTACGGCGCAGCACTAGAGTATTTTGATTCACGTTTACCCGAATTCATTGCACAAATGGAAGATGATGATTTATTAGTATTAACCGCTGATCATGGCTGCGATCCAAGCTGGCCTGGCAGTGATCATACACGTGAACATATTCCTGTTATTTTTTATAGCCCATCAATGCAGGGTGGAAGTGTCGGTAAACGTGAAACGTTTGCAGACATCGGCCAAAGCATTGCAACTTATTTAGATTTATCGCCATTAGCGTATGGTAAATCATTTTTATAATTAATTATTAAGGCTAACTTATTATGGCAACTCCACATATTAACGCTCCAGAAGGCGCGTTTGCAGAAGATATTTTATTACCCGGTGATCCGCTTCGTGCAAAATTTATCGCCGACACATTTTTAACGGATGTAGAGCTAGTTACCGATGTTCGTAACATGTTTGGTTATACGGGCTTTTATAAAGGCAAACGTATTTCTGTGATGGGTACCGGCATGGGTATTCCTTCTATTTCAATCTATGCGAAAGAACTTATTACTGAGTATGGCGTAAAGCGTTTAGTGCGCGTTGGTAGCTGTGGCGCTGTATCGACTGATGTTAAAGTACGCGACATCATAATTGCTCAAGCGGCCTGTACTGATTCAAATGTTAATCGTGCGCGCTTTAAAGGGCATGATTATGCGGCAATAGCTGATTTTGGTCTGCTAAGTAATGCAGTAAATGCAGCAAAAGAACACAATATTAAGGTGTCTGTGGGTAATGTATTCACCGCTGATTTATTTTATTCTCCAGATGCAAGTATGTTTGATACGGTTGAAAAAATGAATGTGTTAGGTGTTGAAATGGAAGCAGCAGGCCTTTATGGCGTTGCTGCTGAGTTTGGTGCTAAAGCATTATGTGTTGTTACTGTATCTGATCATATTCGCACTGGAGAAGAGACAACAGCTCAAGAGCGTCAAACAACGTTTAATGGCATGATTGAACTAACATTAGAGTCGTTACTTAAAGACTAATCTCTAACCACTTTAGAATGCTAAAAAGCCAATGACATGTCATTGGCTTTTTAATATATGTAACACTATCAAATTTCTAAATGTTATTTTCTTGCTGTTGACTACGTTCATTTCTACGGTATTTATTTAACAAATCTCGCAACTGATATTTAGCTCGTTTTTGTGAAAATGCTCGCGCTAATAAAATACCTATTATTCCTGCTAACAGTAAAGACCATCGTTGCCACTTTAACTGTTGCTGCTGAATTTCAACAATAGGTTGTACAAACACATCTTGATTTAACCGTAGGCGTAAATAGCCTAATAATGTCTTTTGACGGATCTCAGCAGCTAACATAATTGAAGGCTGGTCTGTAGCTACAATCGATTCAGCCATTAGGGAACCATCGCTACGGTGGATCCAAACGCCATTAATAAGGGGAGACTCACTGAGCGTTTGAGCTAACCATTGCAGCTGCTGTTGGTCATTTAATTTTAAGCCCATGGTTGCGGCTAGTGCGAGTTGCTGTTTTAAAATTCCCGCCATCGATGCTTCTTGTTGTTGACGCATTTGTGCTGACTGTTGTTCTGAGTGCCAAAGGAGGGTGGTTAATCCTGCAACTAAAATTAACGCGAGGGAAAACTGGCTTAAACGCCTGATTACTATTTGTTTGTTAAGAGAATTTTTTTTCATAGGCTCTTCCTACACAAAGAATCGAGTCTCATTGACTAATGAAGTAATAGATGAATATTCTCTATCATCGCATAACTTAAGGCGAACAAGGTAATATATCTGTTGATAGTATTTGAAAATACCCTAATTACGGATGTTAAATAGCGTCCATTTTTGCTAGTTTAACCAACTCTGTTGTTATTTATCTAATGTTGGGATCTGTTGTGTCACAAAATTCTTTATACCTTGCTCCTCAAGTTGATGTTTTTACATTGTTATCCTCTGTATCACTTAGTATTAAGCACATCGTTTTGCAAGGTAGAGTTGTGGTAGGACTGCAATTAGCATCGCCTAATACTGACCATAATTTAGCTAAATGCACTGTAGAAAACGAAACTTCGGTGCAATCGTTTATTATCACTGGAACCATGATTAATCAGTCATTTATTGATCAGTTAATAGCGATATCACCTTCATCTCAATGGACTATAAGTGCTATCAATGAAGTCATTGGTGTATGGAGTGTCCAATTACAGTATGCACAGCGACTCAGTGACGAGCAGCGCCTGACATTGATTAAAATGTGTAACGAACAATGTTTTGATATTAATGAAAAGGTTAAGCTCCCTACGTTAGCTGAACCTGGTTTAGTGGTTCTAGATATGGATTCAACGAGTATAACTATTGAATGTATCGATGAAATAGCCAAGCTTGCTGGTGTTGGACAAGAAGTGGCTGAAATTACAGAGTTAGCTATGCAAGGTAAGTTAGACTTTTCTCAAAGCTTGCGCTCGAGAGTCAGTAAACTTAAAGGAATCGAACTTTCACTATTAGATGAGATTGCTCACAATCTACCCTTGATGCCTGGGATGATAGAATTGGTTGAACAATTTAAAAGACATAACTGGAAAGTGGCTATAGCCTCTGGTGGCTTCACTTATTTTGCTGATAACCTCAAAGCATTATTGTGTCTTGATGCGGCCGTATCAAATCATTTGGGGGCCGCTAACGGTCATTTGACTGGGGAAGTGGAAGGTCAGATAGTTGATGCGCAAGTAAAAGCTGACACAGTAGAAGCTTTGGCTAAAAAATATGATATCGATTTGAGCCAAACCATCGCTATTGGCGATGGCGCCAATGATCTAAAAATGATGGATAAAGCGGCGTTAGGTATCGCTTTTCACGCTAAAACATTGGTGCAACAGAAAGCTGATGTAGCCATAAATCAAGGTGATTTAAAATCAGTTATTGCGCTGTTGTTACATTCATAAACAATTAAAACGTTGTTTTACTTCATCAAGAATATCAACAATTTCGGCTGTTGCTACTACGGCGTCAAATTCTGCTTGTAACTGGCGAGTTTTAAAACTCGCTTGTTTTGCCGCATAAATTAACTCACGGGAAAATGCTTTGTAATTCATCGCAGGGCTGCGGTTCATCATGATGCGAAGTGCAAATAGTTGACCTTCCTTGGACGCACTTTTGATAAACTCCCCATGTTCTATGGGTGATTTAAAACTGTCAAAGTAATGTGTCAATGTACGATAGCTTCCTGATACACCTTCACTAATTAATTGAACATAGACCTCTTTGGACTCCGCCGATGAATCAGCCGATAACTGTTTTAACGTGCCTAAGAATATATCCTTCAACGTATTATTTTGAGATATAGCCGACATGTCACAATGTGTTATGTAAGGCGATAAGACTGAAAATAAATTGTACAGGTTGTTGTGTTGCTCAGGTTTAATAACATGTGAAATTTTATAATTATTTTGCACTTTTGATAATATAATCACTAACGAACTCAAATAGTGGCTATAGAGTAATATTAATGATTTAGTAAAGTTCGCTGGCGGTGCAATTTGGGCGGTAAGTTTGTGCTGATTGCCCTTGATAATTCTATAAATCGCTTTTGGGCCATACTGGGTTTCTGGCGTAACGGAAATCTTAAGGTTGAGGATTTTTCCCTCACCTGAAATACGCATCACTTCGTAACATAAAATCGCATCTTCTTGTGTTTTAGCCGCCTTGTTAAATAGAGGAATCGTTATATCTAATATATCTCCTTTAACGGCGGCAGAGTTTTCAGCTAACTGCACTTGAATGCCATGAACAGAGAAATCAATGGTCATACCTAGATACTGTTTGCGCTTGTGATGAATAATAACTTTTGTTTGGTGAGTAAACCTGTCTTCACGTCGATTGCTCATTGTCATTGTGTTGGTTTCAATGAGTTTTAGTCCCGTGTCATTAGCATCTTTATGACCAAACTGTTGAAGCTGATTAATTTTGTTATTAACCGGGGATCTCTGCTGATAAAAAGGAATATTCAAATCATCTGAAATATCGACTAAATACGCCATAGCTTCTATGTCATGAAGTTTTAGTAAATGTTTATGTTGTTCAAGTGTTGATTTTTCTTTAACTAATAAGTGTTGCGGCAGAACATCAGGCATATGCCATTCGTAGTGCTGAACATTATTGAGGTAAAGTTGATAAACTTTCCAACTTTCTTTATTAGCCCCAAATTGCATAAACAAATCCGTTAAACCGGTTTCTTTTAGTTCGTGCTCTGTTGCGCTATAGAAATGTTTACGACCCTTAGCAATATGTGTAAAACAAAATATCAACGTTGGTACTTCAGGTTGGTTTTTAGCTAAAATCTGTACTATGCGCAAATGGGAACACAATGAATTAATCCGCAATGAATTATTGTGAATGCGCCAGTAGTTGAGAAGGGGCTTATTCTCAATATTACTTAAGGCAAATAATGCACGGAATTTATCTTGGCTTTTCTCAAAGAAAATGGGCAAACCGACCATTTTATTTAAGTGGATGTATTGAAAGCCTAGTGACCGAACTGCTTCAATGATATGTTCAACATCTGTAGGGCTTTTACGGCGCTCAATTTTAATAAACTTGTCGAGTACGTTATCGACATCAGGCTGATGGTGCAGCCTATTTAGATTAAGTAAATGTTGATCGTTGTTAACTTGAATATCGAGAACTTCATAGGCAAGTTCTAAGGGGATCTTGTGCTCTTCATCTTGTTTTATTTCAATATAATCTAAGTATATATTATCGCCAACGGTAATTTTGTAGGTATTAGCTAATTTTATTTTGGCGCCATGAAGGGACATGTTTGTTGTTAGCGCATGAACCGTACGTCCGTTTGCCATTCTTACTTTTACACGGGTTAAAATATTAATACGCTCTTCAGAGCGAGCATGTAAATTAGTTAAGCTAACTTTTTGAGCAAAGTTAGGTGGAATTATAATTTCTTGTTCAAGGGTATCGGGTGATTTAGCTGCTTCTTTTGATTTAGCAAGACTTTGATTTTGTAACTCATTTCGGCGATCGGCATCTTCTTTTTGCTGCTTTTCACGGTAACTATTCTTAGTATTTGTAACTTCTTCAAATACTCCTTGTGTATACTTTCCATAGACTGAAACTGTCTCTTCAAACACATTTAATGCGACATCATCAACATAATGGATGAGGTCTTCAAACGCGTGTTCAAAGCATTGACCGGTGACGCGACCGCGTAAATCAATATTTCTGCTACAGTCATTATATAAACGGTTCACTTCCATTTTTACAAGAAAACGGCGTGATTTTGTTAAATCGCGCGTGATATGTTCAAAGCGATCACTAAAGCTAGCATCGTTATAATAAGGTATGATTTTTTTGATTAAGGTTTTGTCGTGATCTAAAGACATAATCTCATTAAAATCCGTGTATTAAAGGTAATAAAAAATAGGTTGCCGTGTTAGATTAGCGACAATAAATTGGCGTTAATAGGCAGTATTAGCCATTATAAGGCTATTTATTGTTATATATCTGTTTATTTACAGTAAACGTTTATTATATGTTTACTGTACAAGCAATTATTGTGCCTCAAACTAATTAAAAGTAAAAGAACTACTATGGCTAAGATAAAATCTATTTATGTGTGTAATGACTGTGGGAGTGAGCATTCACGGTGGCAAGGTCAATGTAATGGGTGTAAAGAATGGAATACCATTACAGAAATGACACAAGCTCCTGTGGCACAAGATGCCCGAAGCGCTCGTTATTCAGGTTATGCAGGCAAGGCTAATAGTCAGGTTCAAACGTTGGCTGCTATTTCACTGACTGAAATGCCACGTATTCCTAGTGGTTATCAAGAATTAGATCGTGTGCTTGGTGGTGGTATTGTACCTGGTTCTGCCATATTGATTGGCGGTAGCCCTGGGGCAGGAAAGAGTACTTTGTTATTGCAGGTTATGTGTCAGTTGGCTGAGAAAATGGGCGCATTATATGTCACCGGTGAAGAGTCTTTACAACAAGTAGCCATGCGTGCTGCTCGGTTGGGTCTGCCTACCGATAAATTAAATATGTTGTCTGAAACGTCCGTTGAAACGATTTGCGATATAGCTCAAAAAGAGCAGCCAAAAATTATGGTGATTGATTCTATTCAAGTGGTACATGTTGCTGATATCCAATCGGCGCCAGGTAGTGTGTCACAAGTCAGAGAGTCAGCCGCGTTTTTGACGCGCTTTGCTAAACAGTACAATGTGGCGATATTTTTGGTGGGGCATGTGACCAAAGATGGCAGCTTAGCTGGTCCTAAGGTGTTGGAGCATTGTATCGATTGTTCAATAATGCTCGATGGTTCGACTGATAGCCGTTTTAGAACGATGCGTAGTCATAAAAATCGTTTCGGTGCGGTTAACGAACTCGGTGTTTTCGCGATGACAGGTAGTGGTTTAAAAGAAGTGACTAATCCTTCTGCGATATTTTTATCCCGTGATGAAGATGAGAGTCCAGGATCTGTTGTTTTGGTATTGTGGGAAGGTACTAGGCCATTATTAGTTGAGTTACAAGCGCTGGTGGATTATTCCCAAATGCCTAACCCTAGAAGAATAGCCGTGGGACTTGATCAAAATAGGTTAGCGATGTTACTTGCGATTTTAAATCGCCATGGTGGTTTACAGATGTCTGATCAAGACGTCTTTGCCAATGTAGTAGGCGGAGTGAGAGTCACTGAAACTGCGGCTGATTTAGCTTTATTGTGTGCCATGGTATCCAGCTTTAAAAATAACGCACTGCCGCATAATTTAGTCGTTTTTGGTGAAGTAGGTCTTGCAGGAGAAATTAGACCGGTACCTAGTGGGCAAGAACGCCTAAATGAAGCGGCCAAACATGGGTTTACTCGTGCTATTGTGCCTTTTGGTAATGTGCCTAAAAAGCCACCTAAAGGGATGACAGTAGTCGGAGTTAAAAAATTGTCAGAGGCATTAGAAGCTGTATTTTAACGGGCTAAAACACTAACATCTCTGTTGAGCAATTCGTCATCAGCAAGGTTAAGTTGAATTAGGCGCTTTAGTTCGCTAATGCTATCAATATCTATGTGGTGACAATCCATGCCTAAATGAGAGTCTTCTATGTGAACGACTGTCGCTTGCATGGTGATTTTTCTCTCTTGATCAAGTGTGAGCTCAAGTGTTATATCGTCATTAAGCTTGATATTAGCCGCTGATGGTAGAGTACACAAAAATCCATGCAGTGAAAGATCAAGGACCTGCGTCGTATGTTTAATATTCTTGTGTATTAGTTTGGCATCGTGACTAAATAAAACACGTTGAAATACTCTTTTGTCAGACATAATGACTCCATAGTGTTACTTATTATAACTAAGTTAGCGCCAGTTGATGTTGAATGCAAACTTATCCTATCAATCAAATATTTTTATAGAGTTTGACACAAAAAAAAAGCGATAAATCAATGATGATTTATCGCTTTAGATTTTGATGAAAACTTACGATATGCGTTTATATTTAATGCGATGAGGGTTCACAGCCGCTTCACCTAGTGTTTCTTTGAGCCATTTCTCATAATCAGAATAAGCGCCTTCAAAGAAATTAATTTTTCCTTCGTCACGATAATCTAGAATGTGAGTGGCAATGCGATCTAAAAACCAGCGATCATGGGAGATAACCATGGCACAACCGGGAAATTCTAGTAATGCATCTTCAAGGGCACGTAAGGTTTCTACATCTAAGTCATTGGTTGGTTCATCGAGTAAAATCATGTTGCCGCCAGCTTTTAATAGCTTGGCTAAATGCACTCGGTTACGCTCACCACCCGATAATTCTTTGATACGTTTTTGTTGATCGCCGCCTTTAAAGTTAAAGCGTCCAACGTATGCACGAGAGGGGATTTGAATATTGCCAACGGTTAATATGTCTTGATCGTCTGCTATCTCTTGAAACACCGTATTGTTTTCATTCATGTCATCACGAAATTGGTCAACGCTGGCCACGACTACAGATTCGCCAAGCACAATATCACCACTGTCAGGTTGCTCTTCACCAGTAATCATCTTAAAAAGAGTTGATTTACCAGCACCATTGGCACCGACAATACCAACGATTGCGCCTTTAGGAATGCTTAAACTTAGGTCATCAATAAGTACACGCTTATCAAATGATTTGGTCAAATTAGCAATATCAAGTACCTTATCGCCTAGACGAGGTCCTGGCGGAATAAATAGCTCGTTAGTTTCGTTACGTGCTTGATAATCATTGGTATTGAGTTCTTCGAAACGGGCCATCCGTGATTTACTTTTCGCTTGGCGGGCTTTAGGGTTTGAACGTACCCACTCTAACTCTTTGGCGATAGACTTTTGACGGGCTTTCTCACCTGATTTTTCTTGTGATAAGCGTTCATCTTTTTGTTCAAGCCAGCTTGAGTAATTACCTTCCCATGGAATACCTTGACCACGATCGAGTTCTAAAATCCAGCCAGCGACATTATCAAGAAAATATCTATCATGGGTAATGGCCACAACAGTACCGCTGTAATCATGTAAGAAACGCTCTAACCATGCAACAGATTCAGCATCTAAATGGTTCGTCGGTTCATCAAGCAACAACATATCTGGTTTTTCGAGTAGCAATCGACATAAAGCAACACGGCGACGTTCACCACCAGACAACACCTTAATCTTTTGCTCCCACTCGGGTAAACGTAGCGCATCAGCTGCACGCTCTAGCGCATGCTCTAAATTATGACCATCGGTGGCTTGAATCAGAGATTCTAAGTCACCTTGCTCTTTGGCTAGTGCGTCAAAGTCAGCACCTTCTTCGGCATACTCTGCGTACACTTGATCGAGACGAGTTAGGGCATTTTTAACGTCTTTAAAGGCTTCTTCAACCGCTTCACGAACGGTTTGTTCTTCATCTAACACGGGTTCTTGCGGCAAGTAACCAATACGAATGTCTGCTAATGGACGTGCTTCACCCTCAATATCGGTGTCTAGACCTGCCATTATTCTAAGTAGCGTCGATTTACCAGACCCATTGAGGCCTAAAACGCCAATTTTAGCGCCAGGGAAAAAACTAAGAGAGATATCTTTTAGAATATGACGTTTTGGCGGTACGACTTTGCCAACGCGATTCATGGAATATATAAATTGAGCCATTGAATGTCCTAAACATTTTAATAATGACCCTAGTGTAAACAAAAATAGTTAATCTTGATATGAGATATACATTTAAGCTGTATTTTGGTGAAATAATTGGCTTGGTATATACTAAAATGCAGCGTGATTTACGTAGAATAATAACAGCTTGAGCAAATAAAAACGTTTAAAAAGTTAGACCGAAACTGTTGTAAGTTGATGCTCTAATGCTTCGCGGTTGCTTGTTTAATGCCATACGTCCCAAAAATTGTGTTAGTTACACCTGTTTTAATTAACATTTTCATGTTGTTATCAAAGTACTTTATTATCTCATTTATTTGAGTTTTCTTTTTAGGAAGTGGAGTAAAGGCTAAAAAGATCTCAGTTTGAGAGACACAACCTGCATTTCTGATCTTGTGATTTAGTCCTTCTTTTTTTAGAACATATTCCGTCGTATTTTTTGTGAACAAAAATGCATCAATTCTATTTTTAAGTACTTTTCCTGCATTTTGCACCACATAACGCTCATGATAGGGTTGATATTGAAACTGGGTAGGATGTTTTTTGATGTAATTGTTTAGCTCTTCTATTGAAGTATCATTGGCAATACCTATTTGCATATCCTTTAAGCTATTTTCATTAGTGTAAAGCTACGTGTTTTTTTTATCTGTGAAAAAACACATCTGCTGATAACCAACGGCAATGTCGGGAAAGATTAAATTAGGGGCTTCTTTTTTTGCTGGGGCAAGAAGCGCATCATAATGGCCATTAGATACTAATTGAATCGCACGAGTCCAAGGGAAAACATCAATCACTAGCGTGTATTTACTATCTTTAAATACTTCTTTTATTAAGTCTACTGTGTATCCAGGTTTGTCTACATCGAGACAAATTTGTGGACACCAATCAATGGCGGCAATCTTTATGGTGTTGGCGTATGTGGTTGTTATGGAAATGAAGAGGAAAAGGATAACTTGAATTAAAGCTTTTATGTATCGTGAGATTTTTTCTGTTATTGCCATTAATTGATACCACTTATTACATTTTTAACTAAAAAACTCATGTTAGAATCGGTGGATTTAATTTTAAAACGACAAAATTAAAGTGTTCTCCCTATTGACTTTATGAATGTTGTTCGCCTGAAACCGTCTTACAATAGCTTTAGTTTAGTCACTATCTTAATAGCATCTGATATTTATAAAGTATCGTCAACCTCTATTTGTAGATACCTTAATATGTCGCTGTGGTGCTAACTTTTATCGAGCTAATCGATATTTATAATGAGGATTATTGATGTAGATAAACATATGAACCTATTAAGTTCATATGCATTAGACTACTTTGATTGAGCTGGGAGCTTATTTCCTAAGATCAGTAACTTGGTCATAGCCTATACCCCAGTTGTCTGTGTTAACTTCGTCAATGATAACAAAAGTGGTTGCTGGGTTCTTATTTAACACATCAACCATGAGTTGAGTACAGCCTTTGATGATCGCTTTCTTTTGCTCACTGGTTACGTTTTCGTCTGTAATTCTTACGTTAATATAGGGCATGTTTATTCCTTTTTATATCATTGAAAATGGTTATCGTTTTTACTTATTTGTATAAATATCAAATTATCACTTTATGGCGCACTTAGTTCTGGGTGAAGGGATGACAGTATCTCTTCAAAATACGCAACAGAATTAGAACCGGATATTAGCATCTGATCATTAATAATAAACGCTGGTATTGTACTAATTTTATTGTTTTTATATCGTAATGACTTTTTCTCGAATGTCTGATTTAAATCCGCTGACTTGAGGGCTAAACCTACGGCTTGCGTATTAAAGCCTAACTCTTCACCTAGCTTTAATAAGACGTCTAGGTTGTTAATATCTTGCCCCTCACCAAATAGGCATTAATCAAGCGTTCGTTAAGCTCAACTTGTTTATTGCTTTGTTCTGCCCAGTGCATAAGTAAATGCGCATTTCTAGTAGGGTAATGTGCTCTTTTTGAAAAATTAATCATCACGCCAGCTTACTTTGCCGTTGAAACTAATGATTGTTGATAGCTTAGTAATTTAGATTCATTCCAGCCAAATTGACGGCTGAAGTAATTGGCAATAGACTCGCCATTTTCTTCTATATTAGGATTCAATTGGAAGGGCAGGAACCGAAACTCGACTTCAATATTTAATTTTTCGATGGCGGCCTTAATGTTGCTGTAACCAATTGGACACCAAGAACATACACTGTCATGAACCATTTCAATTTTGAGTTTTTTGGGCTTTATTTCATTCATTATTCGCGCTTCCTAATATTCGTATACATTTTGGTGACAATACGCCATTGGCCATCTTCTTTAAGCAAGCCAAGAAAATCAATATAGTCAAAGTTAAATAATGGGCAATGAATTTTCGCCATGGCCTGATCTTGCTCTAAGTCGATGGCCAATATTTTAAAATCAAAAGACTGCTTGAGCAGCACTGGCGGTGTCCGCTTTGAAACGTCTTCAAGCCACTGCGCTAATGAACGTCTTGAACCTGGAGATTTTAACCAAGCGTCTTCATGAAAAATTGACGTTAGTTTAGGCACATCACCCTGATATAGGCCGTGAAAATAGCTGTGTAATATTTCTGTGATTTGTTCAAAATCAGTGATGACAGTTTTAGTGTTACTCATTGTTAGTCCTGACCTCTTATTAAGAGTTAAGGCATAGAGGAAAAACTATGCCTTAATAATTTTAATTGCTTAGTGGCATATTATTTAACGGATACAGCTTGCTCTGCTTCATCAGCTTTTTTAAAGCTTGGCATTGCAAGCACTGCATTTAGCATATGCGTAGTTTTCTGACCGAAGATGATGTCCACCGGGAAGTAAGCTCCCCAACGAGAATAAGCAGCCAGCATAATATCGGCCGTTGATGGCTTATCGCCACCAAGGAAGCGTTTATCAGCAAGTTTGTTTTCAACGACGCGCCATAAATCGTTGATGCTTTGAGAGGCTTTGTTTAATAGATCTTGTTTGATGCTTTCATCGTCAATATTTGGTGCTAGGAAAAATAACTTACTGTAAGCGGGGTGCATGGTGGCATTGGCAAACATAATGTCTTCAATAGCCTGTTGGCGGTTGATGTCATCTTCAGGCAAAAGAGAGTTTTTATGCTTGGTAAGAATATGGAGCATAATCGCTGCACCTTCAGTTAAGACATTTGTACCATCAACTAATGCCGGTACAGATCCTACAGGGTTAATCTCTTTGAAGTTATCTAGCTTGTTTACATCAACGATTTTTACATTTTGACCTAGTTCTCGTAATACAACTTGAGTGGCCACAGAGCAGGCACCTTGTGAGTAATAAAGTGTGTACATAGTATTTCCTTCATGAATTGATATATATAATTTAAAGTTCACAGCGTCACTGCGATGAAATGATATTAGCGAAATATTAGGTATTCATATAGACCAGTAATGAGCAAGTACTGTTCTCAAAATGAGAACAGTAATGACAAGGTTGTTAGTCATAGTGATATTTATGAAGGAGATTTTAGCTAAAATTTGATTAGGTAAATGAGTCGAAAATGAAGCTTTATATTGATCTAGTCGGGTTTTACGTTGTTGTATGTCGTTATCGGTTTTTTCAAAACAGTGTCATTGAATATGATGCATTCAATGACACTGTTTAATAGGTAAAAAGTTGGGTAAAAACTAATGACTTGTCAATTTTATTTTGGTGAGGCTGGTGGTGAGTAAAGCTATGGTTACAATAAGCACATACAACGGCATATTCGCCTGCCAACTTGCTTGACTATTCACACCAAAGTAATCGACATATAACGCCGATTGCATGGGGCCAATATACCAAAATGCCGGATAAATCACTTCAAATGTCCGCCGAGTTTGCGTCATGGTGCCGCAAAATAGCGCCAGTGCAACACTAAAACCGATGCCGATGAATACTTGAGCAACGATTAACCACTGCGAAAGTATGACGAGGCGGGCTAGTCCAACGAATGTCGATAAAAACAAGAGGCAGCACCCAGCAAAAAATAAAGACATCGTCTGTTTGGACGATGAAAATGAGCAATAGCTCATTAGTTCTTTTGTATTGTGTGTTTGAGATTGAGAACCTAGTGGAGACAGCACTAATACGCAGTATAGCCAGCTTGCAGGAATTAGTACGGTCGTGAGTATAGTTTGGCTTACAAATAGTTGCGCGATGCATAATCCTACTAGACCAACATACCAGTAATTAGATAGCCCTTTAATGAGTAATAAAACCTCTAACCGCCATTGACGACTCATCGCACTAAATTGAGATATTGAGACTAATAATTTATCCCCTAGTTTCCCTGTTTTATCAATTAATTTTGTTAACAAGGAAGTGCTTGCTTGATCGTTATGTGAACTAGTTGCCTGTTTGAAGCGATCGAAAAAAATATGGGCTAATCCAAATGAAAGTATGGCTATGGCTAAAATAGGTAACATGCTTAAAAGGTGATTGCTGCTCATGGCAATCCCTTCCCAAACGAAGGTAGTAACCGATTCTTCACTAGCCGTTATACCAATATTACTTGACGTTTGTTCGGCTGGAAATTTAGTTAACACGTCAGCTTCTAGTTGTTTTAATAAGGTGCCAACGCCGGTTGAACCTTCCACCGAATGAACAATTGAGCCGATCCAAATGAAAAAATAGAGCGTATTACCAAATCCGCCGCGCAGCCATACAATACTTTCAAATAATATGGCAATGGCAGATATAACGCATAAAATTGGGAAAACAAATACTAATTGAGGCCAAATAAGGGGCCACAATTGGATGAGGTAACTTTCACCAAAATACAGCTGCATTAACATTGTCGTGACTAACATCGCCAATACAATTGATGTCAAAATGAGTAAATTAACTAAAAACTTTGCCAGTAAGTAGTTGAATTTACTGATTGGTGTAGCTGCTATTAATTCGCAAGTGAGTGATTGTCTATCGAAGGTTATGGTGTTTTTAACGAGATAAAAGCAAATAATAGGTAAGAACAACGTGTTTAATAATGCCAAACATACCCCTAGCCATGCACTGTTATAAATTCCCCGATAACCATTAACCACTAGTGTTTGATAATGTGATTCAGGTGATGGAAAAAATAACATGGCCAGTAGTGACATCACGAGTAATGTAATTAGGTAACTTTGTTGACGTGTTCGTTGCCTTAAATCTGCGGCAACACATTGTTTCAGTTGATTAATCATGCAACCTCCGACGTGACATCAGATGGCGTAATGCTGTTTGGTTGGCAATTAACATAATATAAATACACATCTTCAAGTGTTGGTTCGCGGATGGTTGCCGTGGGGAATTTACCCAATTCATCAACATAGTGAACAATAATATCGTTACCTTGACGAATGGTATGGCTAATTAATACATCTTTTTGTAGTTGTGTTAAATGCTCTCTGCTTACGGTGGTTTTCCAACATTTATTGCCTAGGCTCTGCAATAAATGTTGTGGTGTTGCCAGTGTGGTCAGGTTGCCAGCGTTCATGATGGCGATTTGATCGCTGATGGTTTCAATATCAGAGACGATATGTGTCGATAAAATAACGAGTCGATCACTAGCGATATCTGAAATCATTTGTCTAAAATTCGCCCGCTCTTGTGGATCTAATCCTACTGTTGGTTCATCGACGATTAGTAACGCAGGATCATTGAGCAGTGCTTGCGCTATTCCTATACGTTGCCTCATACCGCCAGAATATTGAGATAGACGAACATCGGCCACATGGGATAAATTAAAATCGCCAAGTAATTTGTCAATTTTTTGGGTGGCTAGGCTGTGTTTAAGGCCTTTTAGTCCAGCAAGGTAGTGAAGGAATTCAGCGCCAGAGAGTTGATCATAAACACCAAAATATTGTGGTAAATAACCTAGTTCGGCGCGCAGGGCATTTGGATGGGTAATTATATCTTGTCCTCGCCATGTTACTTGACCACTGGTTGGTTTAGATATCGTGGCTAAAATTCGCATTAATGATGATTTCCCCGCCCCATTTGGACCAAGTAAACCAATGACACCGGATGTGGCTGAAAGTGTAATCGAGTTCAGTGCTTTCTTTGCGCCTTTATACTCCAAAGATAAGTTCTTAATTTCCAATGACATAATTTAGATATTCCCATGTGTTTTATATTTACCAAGATAAGGCAAATAACAAGCCATATTTATTTATTTATAAATATCAGTTCGTTAGGTTGTAACTGGTGTGGTAAACAATAGATTCTGTCGTCAAGTTAACTAATATTTAATCTAATTGAACGAACAATAAACGACATTTTGTCGGTTTTAAAAATAATTATCTCATTGAATATTAAGTTAATAATGATAGGGTGTGACCATCAAAACACACTGAGAATTTAAGATGCTTTTAGATATTATTTATAATACCCCGATTTGGGTTTTTGGCCTTTTGATTGGACTTTTAGTGTTAGGGTGGCAGCAAACTAGGCCACGTGAAATAACACAACGAGTGGCTTTATTTCTGCCACTTGGCATGATTGCTTTATCACTCTCCGGTATTATTTCTAGCTTCTCTTTTAACTATCTTTTTATTATTTTTTGGATGATTGGGGTAGGCCTAAGCATCTTTGCTACCCCTTTTTTACTGCCAAAAGTGAGGGCCAAATATGATGACAGCTCAGCGATGTTTATTATTGCAGGCAGCTGGATACCAATGGTGATTATTATGAGCATATTTTTTGCTAAATACGTCACGGGTGTTGTTAGTGCCATTGCGCCGCAATTACTTGATAACCTTATGTTGGTTTATGCCATTAGTCTTGTTTACGGTATGTTGAGTGGTGTTTTTGTGAGTCGAAGTAAGCAACTGTTGAATATAAAATCACATACTACTTTAAAAGTAGTTTGATAATTAAAGGTTTAGCGGTAAGTTGGTATTAACCCCTAACATTGAGTATTGGTATTAGGGCTTCTATTAGGATTGTAGTCATCAATAAGATTGACCATAAGGGGTTCATCTGTGATTAAGTGTGGATTAGTAAAAACATTTTTCGTTTTATTGATGCTTTTATTTATGTCAAATGCGGTAGCAAAAGTGACCCCTAGTGATGTTTATTCACGTGTCCAATCACTTGAAAGTGTTATTAGGCAACTGAGCGTTACTAAGCGACAACGTATTGATACCATTAAATTGCTAGATGCAAAACCGTTACATGTTTATGCAATTGCTACCGCTTTAAATGAAAAAATAATCATAATGAATAACGCCGAACATAAAAAACGGCTCAAAAGTCCAGACTTTCCCAATAAAACAATAACCCCTAAAGAAGTACTTTCTTTGGTGCTTGCTATTGAGCATAACTTGAAAATTCTTCGACCAAAAAGTCAATTTCTTCCTAAGCCAGTTAAAAATAAACGCCCTAAAGATGTGCTTAGAGTGCTGGTGCGTTGCAACTTGCTGCTTGATTCAATCATTGAGAATCGGTTACATCCTAAGCACCCCTATCAAGTGGTAGGAAAAATGAATAACTTATTAACTCGAGTTATTTCATTAAAGAAGCAACCACTATTATCAATGTCCTATCCTATCTATTCGGGGGTTAAACCCATCGATGTTTTTGTGAATGCTGAAAACTTATTTAAATCCATAATGAGTGCTGGTCATCTCAAATATAATATCGATTACCCAAGGCGACCATATTATAATCCTTATGATGAAAAGCGTATAAAGCCGATGCACGTGTTCACTGTGACTGTGATGAATTGGGTGCTGTTACAAGATTATATTCGCCGTAGTGGTATTCGATTAAATTCACAATTGAGCGTTAAAACAAGCAGTAATATCGTGCCGGCTAACGTTTACCAGCAATATGAAAAGACGTTATTGTTATGGCGTATTTATCTTAGTAACCCTCAATAACCCATTACAATTAAAAACTATCACTTTGTACAGGTTAATAACATGTTTATAAACAATTCAAACGGTTATAAATAATACTAATGAGTTTTTGTTTGTACTATCCTACCTCAAAATAAGTAGTGTGACCCCAGTCACATTAACGGATCGTTTAAGTGTTAAAAATGAGATTTACCTCTTAAAATACGCCCGTTCCAAAAAACTTGTGGAACTTTCATGGACGAAACTTTGTTAATTATTTGTTGTAATTGACAGCTATCCAAGGAGCCGATAACTAACTACTTAGAGATTATCTATGAACTCACTTAAACATAAGCCACTGGCTGTGTGTGTTAAAGCCGCGTTACTTGCCTCAGCATTTTCAAGCGTCAGCGTTATAGCTGAAGAAACCACTGAAAAAACCGTTAAATTAGAAGTGATTGAAGTAACTGCACAGCGCCGTACTCAAAACTTGCAAGAAGTTCCATTATCAGTCGCTGCCGTTCAAGGTGATGCGTTAGATGCTTATGGTTCGAGCGGCATGGATATTCGCTTCTTGTCAGGTCGTATTCCAAGTTTGAATATTGAGTCTTCATTTGGTCGTACTTTCCCACGCTTTTATGTACGTGGTTTAGGTAATGCTGATTTCGATTTGAACGCATCTCAACCTGTTTCTCTTGTGTTTGATGGCGTTGTGATGGAAAACCCTATTTTAAAAGGTTTCCCTGTATTTGATTTAGAAGGTGTTGAAGTACTTCGTGGGCCTCAAGGCACATTGTTCGGTCGTAACACGCCAGCAGGTTTAGTTAAGTTTGATTCTGCTAAACCGACTCAAGACTTTGATGCATACGTATCAGCGTCATACGGCACTTGGGGTTCAATGGATCTTCAGGGAGCCGCTGGTTTTGGTTTAACTGATGAGTTATCAACGCGTATCTCATTAGTACGTCAATCTCGTGATAATTTTATTGATAATAAAGCGCCAGGCTTTGAAGAAAATAATGTTGTTGGCGGTTATCAAGAAATAGCAGGGCGTGTTCAGTTCCTTTATGAAACTGATAACATGAATGCATTATTGAACTACCATTGGCGCGACCTTAATGGTACACCTATCAACTTCCGCGCAAACATTATCAAGCCGGGCACCAATGATTTAGTTGACAATTTTGACTATGAAACGGTATATCATGATGCGGCTAGTCGTTCTAAGCAGTTTGTTGACAATCAAGGCGTTAGCTTAAAATTAGAGTACAACCTAAGCAAGCATACCTTAACGTCTATCACGGCTTATGAATCAGTAGAAGTTTACTCACAAGGTGATATTGATGGCGGTTACGGTGCCGTTTTCCTTCCTGTTAGTGGACCAAATGCTGATGTTACGCCAATTCCATTCCCATCAGAAAGTGCAGGTGTTATTCCTGACCATTCTCAAATCAGTCAAGAATTTCGTGTTGCATCAAACGAGTTAGGACAATTTGATTATCAATATGGTGCGTTTTTCTTTAAAGAAGATTTGACCATTCATAACTTAGGCTTTGATACGCTAGGTGGTGGTGTACAGAATATTTCTGCTCGTCAAAATCAAGTAACAACAGCATGGGCCGTATTTGCATCGGCTGATTACGATGTATCTGACCGTTTAAAGGTAACCGCTGGTGTTCGTTACACTAACGATGATAAAGACTTTGAAGCAGAGCGTACGCAAACAGCTTTTGGTGGTGCAAATTTACCATTAACATCAGTTGACGTAAGTGATTCACAAGTAAGCTGGGATATTAGTGCCTTTTATACATATAACGATGATGTGAATTTATATGCTCGTGCGGCTAAAGGTTTCCGCGCTCCTTCAATTCAAGGACGTGTTTCATTTGGTGATGACATTACAACGGCAGATTCAGAAACATTACATTCAATTGAAGCCGGCATAAAATCAAGTGTTTGGGATGACCGTGCACGCGTCAATATTTCAACTTACTATTTCTCAATGGATGATCAACAACTGACAGCTGTTGGTGGTGGTACTAATACAACGCGTTTACTCAATGCTGATAATACGGTTGGTTACGGATTTGAAGTTGATTCTGAAATTGCTCTTACACAAGATTTGCTAATGACTGCCGGTATTAGCTATAACAAGACTGAAATAAAAGATGATGGCTTAGCCGTTCAATTTTGCCGCTCTTGTCAGGTTACTGATACGTTAAATAGCGATGGATTAGCTATTATTGATGGTAACAGTCTGCCAAATGCGCCTGAATGGATAGCTAACTTCACTTTGCGTTATACCAAAGAATTTGCTGATGGTGAAATTTTCGCATATACCGATTGGTCATACCGCAGTGAAATTAACTTCTTCTTGTATGAGTCAGTTGAATTTAATGATGACAACATGCTTGAAGGTGGCGTTCGTGTTGGTTATGCATGGGATACTGACAATAATGGTCATGAAGTTGCAATATTTGGTCGCAACATCACAGATGATGACACTATTACAGGTGGCATCGACTTTAACAACCTAACTGGTATGGTAAAAGAACCAGCGTTTTGGGGTGTTGAATACAAAGCTACGTTCTTCTAAATACAAATGTAGTTAAAGAGGGGAAGTGCTTATTAAAGAAGTGCTTCCCCTTTTTTTATGCCTTGATTCATTAGAAATATGATCGCACATCTATAACATGTTTAGGTATACTCCCTTCGTGTTATCTGCGCACAATATACGTTATCAAATATGATGAATTGTTATCAAAGGTAAAAATCAGACTATTTGCTTGAACATTGAATTTTGTCGGTTATTATGTCGACACCTTTAGGAGAAATGAATGATTAAATCAACAGCTACAGCGGTTTTTATATCACTAATGAGCGCCAGTGCTTTCGCCGATTGGACGCTTGATAATGAGCAGTCAACGGTAAGTTTTGTGAGTGTCAAGAAAGGCACTGTGATGGAGTCGCATCACTTTAAGACATTAACAGGGCATGTATCTGACGTAGGCAAGTTTTCACTTAATATTGATTTGAGCTCTGTTGATACGTCGATTGCTATTCGTGATCAGCGCATGAATGAGCATTTATTTGAAACGGCCAAGTTTTCACAAGCGACGATTAGCGGCTTAGTACCCAGTTCGCTATTGTCGTCATTAAAAGCAAACAATACGACTAAAACGACCTTATCGTCTCAGTTATCACTCCATGGTCAAACAGTGCCAGTGACATTAGTGGTTAGTGTCACTAAATTAACAGATGGTAGCTTGTTAGTGGCAAGTGTTAAGCCTGTCATCATTAAAGCGACTGATTTTGATTTGGTTAAAGGTATTGAAAAGTTACGCCAATTGGCTGGGCTACCTAGTATATCTACAACGGTTCCGGTGTCTTTTGTGCTGCGACTAAATACTTAATTATATAAAAATAAGAAGAGAATTATGCGTTATAAACACCCTGTAAAATCAATTTTAGCGGCATCGATGATAAGTGCAGTTGCACTGCCGAGCGCTGCAACCGTTGTTGAGTTTGAAACTTCACAAGGTAAAATTGAAGTTAATTTATTTGATAATGCCACGCCTAAAACCGTCGCTAACTTTTTAACTTATGTTGAAGCTGGAAGTTACAACGCTACGGTGATTCATCGTAGTATTTCTAATTTTATTGTGCAGGGTGGGGGGTTTACATTTGACGGTTCTGTCCTTGTTAAAACCGCGACTAACGCTGCTGTAATTAATGAACCGTTGTACTCAAACCTTAAAGGCACTATTGCCATGGCCAAGTTAGGTAGCAGTGTTGATAGCGCAACCAATCAATGGTTTTTTAACATGAGTGATAACTCAGCCAACTTAGATTATCAAAATGGTGGCTTTACAGTTTTTGGACAAGTAGTCAGTGGCATGGACGTCTTAACTAAAATTCAAGATTTAACTCATTGCGGCGATACACCATTTGATAACTATACGTCAGCGCAGTGTGCTAATAGTGCATCAATTCCAGGCTTTGAAAATTTTGTCAGTGTTACTAATATTGATATCAAAGATGCAGTCGTTGATACAGCTAGCGCACTGAGCCCAGCAAAAATAAAACCGACTAGTCCAACTGACAGTTCTTCTGGCGGCGGCGCCTTAGGATTTTTATCGCTGCTCGTAGGCGGCATAATGTTGACGCTTCGCAAGAAGATAAAATAAATACCTACTCTGCTCTGTTGACATGGATGTCGACGGTCAGGAAATATTGCACAATAATCCAACCTTCACATTAATGTCATAAAGCTTGAATAAACTAAGTATCATCAATGAAAAATGAAGATACTTATGACTTTACATGAATGCCTTGTTGAAATAATTAATAAAGAACAGCTATCGGCTTTCTTTCAGCCTATATATGCGACCGATAAAGGGGAGTTATACGGCTATGAAGCGTTGATACGCGGTCCTTCAAATAGTCCCCTCCATAATCCTCAAGCATTATTTGATGCGGCATTAGAATTCGGCTTGTTGTCTCAATTAGAATTAGTGTGCCGAAAAATATCTATTACTCGTTTTGCTGATTTGTCCTTAGCTGGATTGCTTTTTCTTAATGTTAGCCCGATGATATTTCTGCAAACAGATCACCCACATGGCAGAACGTTATCCTATGTGAAAGAAAGTGGCTTGTTACCTGAGCAGGTTGTCATTGAATTAAGTGAAAAGTACCCTATTGAAAACCCTGATGTCTTGCAAAATGCCTTGATGCATTATCGCGATCTCGGTTTTAGGATTGCCGTTGATGACTTAGGCGCTGGTTATGCAGGGTTAAAACTATGGTCAGAAGTTAAACCTGATTTTGTAAAAATTGATTATTATTTTATTAATCAATTGCATCTTGACCCTGTAAAAAGAGAGTTTGTTAAAAGCATCTTAACTTTGGGGCAAAAAATAAATGCAAAAGTCATTGCTGAGGGCATCGAAACCTTACAAGAATTTCAACAATTACAAGACTTAGGTATTTGTTTCGGGCAGGGGTTTTTATTCGCTCGCCCTGAGCCTTATCCTAGACTTGATGTGCCTGTTGAAATATTAAATCACCAACGAACAACCTTATATTTACCCCAATTGGATCAAACCGTGAGTTCTTTGTTGCAATCGGCCAAAACCTTTGATGACAAAGCACAAACTAAAGATATTGTTGATTATCTACATAAGCACCCTAAGGTTAATTCTTTACCGGTACTCGATGGTACAAAACCCGTTGGTATGATGCTCCGTGATGATATTTTAGAGCTCTACTCTACGCCTTATGGCCGAGCATTAAATGATCGTAAGTTAATTAGGGAAACAATGAATACTAAGCCCATTATAGTTGAGGCTAATACCCGTTTAGATGAGCTTTCAACAATGATTACGGCAGAGCATGACGATCACATGTTATGGCATTTTATCATCACTGATCAGAAACATTATGTAGGTATTGGCTCTGTTAGAGATTTATTACGTCAATTAACACAACAACAAATAAAACATGCTAGTTATGCTAATCCACTAACCTTGATGCCTGGTAATGTACCCATTTACCGACATGTTGATCGCTTAATTTCAGAGCAACGACCTTTCTACTTTGCCTACTTTGATTTAAATAATTTTAAACCATTTAACGATGTTTATGGGTATTCGAAAGGTGATCAGGTTATTCAGTTGGTGGCTAACTTGATGCAGCAACACTGTGGCAGTAACGATTTTGTTGGGCATATTGGTGGCGATGATTTTGTTGCTATTTTTGAGCGTGAAAACTGGCGACATAATTGCCAGGCTGTGCTCAATGAATTCGATGAAACTGTCCAGGAGTTTTACACGGCTCAGGATTTAGAAAACGGAGGTATACATGCTAAATCACGTACTGGAACACCACAATATTTTCCCTTATTAAGTCTCGCCATTGGCGTGGTTGCACCTGATGTTAGCCAATGTGATTCACATCATGATGTTGCTGAACTAGCCTGTGCAGCCAAAAAACAAGCGAAAAGAGTGAGTCATTCGTCAATATTTTTATCTAGGCGTACTAAGCCTACGTCACAAGAAAGTTTACCCGGCGAATTGTTGATAAGTTCACATCAATAATAAATAGGTGAGCAATGAAGTCGATAAGCCTGTACACTAGCGGCCAAATATTACGTTGTTATTTCTCATCAAGTATGTGAAAGACACGAGTTAACAAATTTGATTAAAGCTAGGATAAATACATGAGCAACAGTAAGAAATTTGGTATTAATTTACTCGAAGAAGGCACTACTTGGACAGCACAAATTACCCGTCGTAAAACGGCTAGAGAAACAATCGTTTCTAAAAGCGAGACTGGTTTTGAAAGTGAAGCACAAGCACAAGCATGGGCTGATGAAGCGATAAAAGTATTTTTAGATACAGTTGTTGCACGCAACAAACGTCGTTAATCTAAAACGATAAATTGTGACTTATACCAATTTCAGTTGGTATAAAAAGGCTTCACCTTGGTGAAGCCTTTTTTATTTCAGAACATAGCGTATAAACCTAGCTCACTAAGCGAGCGTGATAAAGAACGCCATCTCAAGTGCTTTTTCTTCAAGGCTTTTAAAACGACCCGAAGCCCCAGCATGCCCACTTTCCATATCGGTTTTAAAGACTAATATATTGTCATCAGATTTAAACTCACGTAGTTTGGCAACCCATTTCATTGGCTCAAAATATTGAACTTGAGAGTCATGTAATCCCGTGGTCACTAATAAGTTTGGATAAGCCTGTTTGGCCACATTATCGATGGGTGAATAGCTACTTATCGTGTCATAAGCGGCAATTTCGTTGGGGTTGCCCCATTCATCATATTCATTAGTGGTTAGTGGAATCGTTTCATCAAGCATAGTTGTAAGTACGTCAACAAAGGGAACATGCGCGCCTACACCACGATAAAGTTCAGGCGCTTGGTTAATTACAGCGCCCATGAGCAGGCCACCCGCACTGCCACCACTGGCAAATAACTTCTGTGGGTGCACATAGTTATTGGCTATTAGGTATTTGCTGACATCAATAAAGTCATTAAAACTGTTTTGTTTAAATGATTTTTTTCCTTGCTCATACCATGTACGTCCCAGCATTTCGCTGCCACGTACATGACTAATCGCGTAAACGAAGCCACGATCAAGCAAGCTTAATGTATGTGAACTAAAGTTGGGATCAATCGTAATACCATAGGCGCCATAACCATATTGTAATAATGGGTTTGTGCCATCTTGCTTGAACAATGATTTTTTATAGACTAAAGAAACGGGTACTTGTTGCTTATCGCGACTTGTGACAAAAATTCGCTGAGAGTCATAATCATCACTATTAAAATCGCCTAATACTTTTTGTGCTTTTAACAATGTACGATCGGTACTCGCTAAATCTATTTCATACAATGAGCCTGGCGTTGTCAGCGATGAGTAATAGATGCGCGCTTCACTTGAAGCTGGTTCTGGGTTATCACCTAAACAAGCATAATAACAAGGGTCATTAAAGGTGATAGGGTAACTGTCACCAGACTTAGTGTGAATAACAAAACGAATTTGTCCTAATTCACGTTCAGCGACAATGAAATAGTCATTAAATAATTCTAAATCTTCAATGAGCACATCGTCACGATGATTAATGAGTGGTTGCCATTGCGTGCTGTCAAAAATAGTGTCGCTGGTGGCGGTCATTACTTTAAAGTTTATGGCTTCAAAATTTGTGACAATGTAGAAGGTGTCTCCTAATTTATCAACGTTATATTCATGCTCATCGATGCAATCAACGAGTTGATCAAATTCATCATAAGGCTTGGCTGCATCAATAAACCAGGTATCGGTAGTTTCGGTTGATTCTAAGTTGATAAAAATGAGCGACTCATCGCGGCTTTTACTCAAGCTCATGTAATAGCTGTGGTCATCTTCCTCATAAACAAGCTCATCGTCTGATTGAGGAGTACCCATGGTATGACGGAAAACTTGTGTGCCCAGTAAGGTTTGTGGATTTTTTTTAATGTAAAACAGAGTTTTGTTATCACTGCTCCATTCCACTTGCCCTTCGGTATTAATTAACACATCATTTAATTGTTCACCTGCTGATTCTTGCATATTCGCGTCAGCCGCTTGTGATGTAACACTAGAATCAGCAGGTGTAAGTGCTTTAAAGAATATAGTGTAAATACGGCGACCATCTAAATCTGTCGAGTAACTAAGTGTTTCATCATTGGGGCTAATTGACATGTCACCCAATTCAAAGTGTTCATGCATTGACGATAATACATTAACATCGAGCAATAGTTGTTTGCCTTTGCCTTGATTATCTAGGGCGCGGTAATATGATGAGTGCTCTTGATCACCACTAATTTCACTGTGGTACCAATAATTACCATCTTTAACGGGCACCGTATTATCGTCTTTGCAAATACGTGCTTTGAGTTCTTTAAATAGTGTATCTTGCAACACTTTATTAGGGGCTAACACCGCGTCACAATACCTATTTTCGGCATCAAGGTGAGCAAGTATCTCTTTGTCCTGACGACTATCATCACGCATCCAATAATAGTTGTCGGTGCGCTGCTGATTATGTTGAGTAAGCTGATGAGGGATTTTTTTAGCAATGGGCGCAATAGGTAGTGTCACAGAGAAAACCTTAAGTCGATTAATAATTTAAGGTTAGTGTAACTAATACCAATCCGTATTGGAATGTGATCTTGTTAAGGGGGAAGCGATAGAAACTAACGAATGGACAATAATGCGCATTCGTTAGTTATTTTCCGATAAACGTAGTTAGTTACCTAAAATATTCATCGTGGAAATATAAAAATCTTTATCAACACTAAAACTCGGATTAACAATGTCATTTTTAAGTCGCTTCCATTGCGTTGTGGGTGTTACCCAGCGATCTTTTCCATTAATTGTTAGTTTGATTGGCATGGCGAAGTCTTTAATCGTGTTAGCCCAGCGCACCATCACTTTCTTATCTTTGATGAAATACTCAAGACTAGGGACTCTATGATCGCGTAGGTACTGGTCAAAAACGCTTGTCAGATCTTTACCTGACTTATCAATCAAGTATTGTTCAACTTTCTGTGTTGTGACAATTTGATGATAAAAATCTTTACCTAAACCACGTAAAATGTCACGCCAAAGAACATCGTTATCAACAATTTGTCGGATAGTATGGAGCATATTTGCTCCCTTATCATACATATCACTAGAGCCGTTTCTGTTGGCGTTGTATCGGCCAATAATAGGGATGTCATTGAGGATTCCTGCGCGTTTACCACGTACATACTCAGCACCCGCTTCTTTAGAGTAATGATATTCAACGAACAAATTTTCAGAGTAGGTGGTAAAGCTCTCATGAATCCACATATCAGCCACATCTTCATTGGTTAAATTATTTGCAAACCATTCGTGACCGGACTCGTGCACAATAATAAAGTCGAACTTCATGCCCCAACCTGTCTGGCTACGATCACGGCCTAAATAGCCATTTTTATAACCATTGCCATAAGTGACCGCGCTTTGGTGTTCCATACCAAGATAAGGAACTTCAATGAGCTTGTAGCTGTCTTCATAAAATGGGTAAGGGCCAAACCAATATTCAAGGGCTTGCATGGTGCGCTTTACATCTTTAAATTGCTTTTTCGCTTTAGATAAATTGTCCCGTAAGACGAAATAATCCATATCAAGTTCGCCTTTCTCTCCAGCGTACTTTTCTGAAAAGTGAACGTAATCACCAATATTTAAACTAACGGCGTAGTTATTGATTGGGTTGATAACCTTCCAATGAAACGTCTTTGTACCTCGCCCTGTATTTTCATCGATTCCGACTAAGCGGCCGTTAGAAATGTCCATTAAGTGCTTTGGTACTTCAACTGAAATATCGACACCCTTATCAGGTTCATCATAAGGATGATCTTTATTCGGCCACCAAATACTGGCGCCATTGCCTTGATTTGACGACGCGGCAAAATGATGACCATTATTGTCTTTTTTCCACGTAATGCCCCCATCCCAAGGTGGACGTTTTGCCACTTGAGGGTGACCGTCAAAAGTCATCGTTATTTGGTACTCTTGCCCAATGACTTGAGGCACTTGTGTTTCAATATAATAAGTATAACCGTCTTGCTCAACGTTGAGCGTTTTTCCTTGCTGCGTTACTTTGCCAAGCTTCATTGGCGGTTGTAGTTCTATTTGTAGGCGTTTATTTTTTGACAATACTTTGTAAGTCATGACATTGTTGCCTGACAAATAACGTTTATCCGGGTCTACTGCGACAGTAAGATGATAGTGGGTTAAGTCCCACCATTGTCGCTCTGGTGTAATGCTGCCACGTAATCGCTCTTGATGTGAAATTGGATTATTATCAACGGATGCTGCCAATGTATCAATGGGCAGTGTGCAAGTTAATAGGGTGGCGATCACTAATTTTTTTATTATTGTCATTATAAGTGCTCAAATTAAAGGGTATGAATTTATTAGCCTGTAATATATCAAGGTTAGGTATATTAACCAAAGTAGATAAGCAGTATTAGAGGTATTAATTCCCCTATATATTTGTAACAATATAATTTAACTAATAAAGAGTATAAATAATATGGCACATAAGTCGGCCAACTCATTAGTCGTATTAGATTTTGAAACGACAGGATTATCACCTGATAAAGGTGATCGCGCTATAGAAATTGGTGCAGTAAGAATTGTAGACGGTGTCATTGGTGAACAGTTTCAAGCGTTAATGAACCCCGGGAGGCGAGTGAGCCCGTTTATTGAAGATTATACGGGTATTAGCAATGAAATGTTGGCGCAAGCCGCACCATGCTCGCAAGTCATGAATGAGTTTTGTGACTTCATCGGTGATGATAACTTACTTGCCCACAATGCGTCATTTGATCAAAAATTCTTAGAACATGAATTAGGCTTTATTAATCGTCATTATAGTGGTGAGTTTACCTGTTCATTGTTAGCCGCAAGACGTCTGATTACTGATGCGCCAAGTCATAGCCTAGGTAATTTAGTCAAGCATCAAGAATTAGCAGGAGATGGTAGCTTTCATAGGGCATTGTTTGATGCACAAATGACCGCTAAATTGTGGTTAGTTATTTTAGATAAAATTAAAAGTAATTATCATATACAAGATATTCCTTTCGCACTTATGCAGCAAATATCCTGTACCCCGAAAAAGCAAGTAGCTAGTTTGCTACAAGATTATAATTTACAACAATGTAGTTTCTGATTACCCTGTTCAATCAGAGACTTATCTAAAAATCCAAAATAATGATTCAACGATGCCATTTTGGCGAGCATTGTTCTATTGGGTTTGGTTTATTCCTTTATGGAACAAACTAAGAGCTGATGCCATGTTAATTACTCATGCGCCGAAAATGGTAAAAAGCAGATTGGCTTGGCCTCTAGGTTGGTTTCTCTTCTTTGTTTGCGTCATTACCCAATTCCTCAGTGATATTGATGAGTCTTGGATACTTACATCATTACTCATTGCCATCACTATTATGCCCATGGTCATTGTTATTAACACAATCAAAGGAAATCTTGATAGTAGTTATGTGAGTAATTCACGGTGGTTAATTCGTCATACCATACTCACCGTTTTATATTGCTCCAATATTTGTTTATATACCACTTCAATATTGCTACCTAATACCCACAGTGTCGGTTGTCAGTGGCGACAAATATGGGCTAAAGATATTCAGTTTATGAAACGTAATAAGGTAATAGATACTAACGATGATCCTGTCTATTTTTACAGTGATGCTTGGTTAGATCTTAGAGAAGACGGAAACGGTTTTAATAAAACTCAAGTATTTTCTTATTGGAAAGACGCCAGTAATGATTTTAATGAAATAGAAAATATAGATGTTGAGTTTGGTAGCGGAAATGATAACTCCATAATAACGGTAACACTAAAAGATAAAACCGATTTCAAATTGTTTGTGGGCAATGAGGGGGCTGGTGACAGAGTCTTTGTTAAAGCATTAAATCAACAATGGAAATCACTTAAAAACTAATCTAATTTTATGACAGCGAATAAATATATTTATCGCTGTCATTAATGCTCGCTTAGCGTTTGATTTTTACTTCATCACTATTGAGTAATTGCAATAGTGGATTATTGCCCATGACTGAGTTTTTGTAGGAAAACGCGATAATTAATCCGATAACAAACCCGCCGATGTGTGCCCAGTAAGCGACGCCACTTGAACCATCACTGAGCACAATACCTGCAATATTTATGATCAACCAAATGGCGAAGAATATTTGAGGGGTAACTTTCTTTTGATAAATAATGATCATTAAAGACAGGCTCGCGTGCCTAAACCATAACAAATACATGGCAAATAAGCCTGCAATCGCACCACTTGCACCAACCATTGGAATGCTCGATTGTGGATCCGCTGCAATTTGAAAGGCCGCAGCGCCAAAACCACAAAGAGTATAAAGCGCTAAAAATTTTATTTTACCTAAGGCGTCTTCCAGATTGTCACCAATAATGACTAAGAAATACATGTTGCCCGCTAAATGCATGACACCACCATGCAAGTACATATGAGATAGTAAAGCCCAAATGCTGGCACCTTGAATAACCCGATCTGATCGCAGGGAAAAATGCTCAAATACGTTATTAATTGAGACTATATTGAAGTGATATAATAAAAAGATACACACATTAAGTAGCACCAAGCTATAGGTGACCCAAGGTGTTTTTTTCGGTTTGACGTTGTATTCAACGGGCATTTGAGACAAAAACTGGAAAATCCATGTTTTGGCGTTAATCTTTTTATTGAGCTCAGCTAAAGCGGATTTTATCCTTGGAGATTCAATCACTTTATGTAATTCATCATGATCAATCCAAACACCAGAACACGCTTCGCAAACATCAACTTCAATTTGATAACCGTCCATCAAATAATAACACTCAAGATGGCACTCACAATGAGCGCACTGGCGATTCGATTGTTTTATATGATGACCTAGTGTTTGTTCTGTACTTACGTTGTCATCACCATTATCGGCGATGGACAATGCATTATTTAATTCACCATTATCAAACCAGATCCCTCCACAGGTTTCACAATTATCAACTTCTTGATGGTGAAATTCATAACTGCTTAAATATTTGTCTTGGCAGCTTGGGCATGTCAAATTCATTTGCTGGTTCCTTACTGAGTCACTACAACAATATCGGATTGGGCGAGTTCTTTTGCTAAGCGTTGATGATTTTCGCGCAACGATTTGAGACCTGTATTTTCCATATCGGTAATTAATTCACGTAACTTTTTAGCGCCAAATTTAGCACCGTATTTACGATTTTCAATTTTTCCAACAATCATATTGGCCTTTAAATAAAACTGACTGGCTTTTGAAAGAATATGACTAGGTGTTTCTAATGTTGCTGGAGAGTACTTCATATTCTCCCAAACAAAATTTAATAGGGCAGGGTGTTGCGCTTTTAAATCGTAGGTTTTATTCTCTTCGACCATATCAGCATATTCTTTTAAAGTCGCTAAATTAACCGTGATTTCATTATCGAGTGAATAACGTAGGTAGAAATTATTTTCTTTACTGTTTAACGTATCAAATAAAATCGCTTGTGATAAGCCTTCTTGTGCCGCTAAAAATACGCCAATGATAGTCGCCACAATCATAAATAATTGGCTGATCCAAAAACTAGTCTTAGTGAGATCTCGATTATCAAGTTTAGGAGTGAGGCGAGTCGAAACACTATCTGATGCCGTATGTGTGGTGGTATTAGTCGTTACTTTATTGTCGTTATCCATTAGCACAATCGTTCCATGAAAATTGTTAATGTTAGATATATACGCGTAGTCAATGAAGATACACGTTTAAAATGCTGTAAATTCCAGCATTTTTAATGGCCACGGCTATAGCATAGTTAAAGTCGACAGCATTTTTTGACTTTAACTATTTTTTAACCGTGATTAATTACGATAAAGGGTTTTAATTAAGTGATAACCAAACTGTGTTTTAACTGGGCCATGAACTTCTAAAATTGGCTTTTTAAATACGACGTTATCAAATGCTTTGACCATTTGACCCGGTGAGAACTCACCTAGATTGCCGCCTTTTTTACCGGAAGGACAGGTTGAATGTTTTTTGGCAAGATCTGAAAAACTAGCCCCTTTGTGTAAAAGTTGCTTTAGTTTGATGGCTTCTTTTTCAGTTTTTACAAGAATATGTACAGCGCTTGCTTTTGGCATAATAATTACTCATTGGCAATAAATTTAATGGCCGAGAGTATATAGCAATTTTTTAGTTTGGTCGTGTTTTGGTGCGTTAAAAACTTGATCGGCTTCGCCAAGTTCAATAACTTTGCCCTGATCTAACACCATCACTTTATCGCTAATATGACGTACGATATTAATGTTGTGGGATACAAAAATGTATGACAGCCCCATTTCTTTTTGCAGACGCAGCAATAGGTTAATAATTTGAGAACGTACGGACATATCAAGTACTGACAAGGCTTCATCAGCGACTATGATGTGAGGATTTAACATTAAAGCACGCGCTACAGCTATGCGTTGTTTTTGGCCACCAGAAATCATATGCGGGTAAAAATGAGCATGCTCCGGCAATAATCCTACTTGGCGTAACTTGCTGTAAACTTCTTGTTCACGCTCTTTAGCTGGCATGTCAGTAGTAAACTTTAAGGGTTCTTCTAGCAAGTTACCAATACGCATGCGAGGGTTTAAACTGGTATTAGCGTCTTGAAAAATCATGCGAATCGCACAGCATCGTTGAACATGTTTTTTAACTTCTAGCTGTTCGCCTTCAAGGATGATTTTACCAGAAGTTCGTTGTTCTGCGCCCACCAATATCCGTGCTAGTGTTGTTTTTCCGGAGCCCGAATTCCCCACAATAGAAAGTGTTTGTTGCTCTTCTAATGAGAATGATACAGGACCCAAGACGCGTTGATATTGCGGAATTAACCAACGATGTCCAACTCGAAAAGATTTAGTCAGGTTATTAACCTCTAGCAACGTACTCATAGTTAAGACTCGATATGCTCAATTAGTGGAAAGTGACAACTAAAATAATGTCCGCGTACTTTTTCCATTGACGGAGTTTCAACGCACCGTCTGTGTGCACGAGGGCAACGAGGTCCAAGGCGACAACCGATGGGCAGATGTTGTAATGATGGCACGCATCCAGACAATGAAGTCAATTGAGATTTGTGATTTAGCAGCTCATCAAAATGCGGCATACTTTGTAATAAAGCCATGGTATAAGGGTGAAAAGGTTGTTTAAAAATATCTTTGGTATAACCCGCTTCTACGGTTTGGCCACAATACATGACAGTAATAGTTTCAGTCCAGTTTGCGACGTGCTCCAAATCGTGGGTGATCAATAAAATAGACACTTCATTTAATTGATTAAGTTTCTTAAACAGTTTAAATATTTGATCTTGGGCGCCGGCTTCAATAACCGTTGTTGGCTCATCAGCTATTAATAAACGTGGTTTATACGCAATGGTCATCGCAATCATGACTTTCTGACAGATACCTTCTGACAATTCATGTGGATAGCTTTTTAGTACACGTTTGTGATCGCGAATTCCGACTTTATGTAACAAACTTTTAATTTGCTCATCCCGCCATTTTCGTCGTTTAAAAAATGACACATCACATTCATCCATCGGTAAGGACTCATGAAACTGATGGCCAACAGTATCATTGGGATCAAGGCTTGATGAAGGCTCTTGAAACACCATAGCTATTTCTCGGCCCATCAGTTTACGGCGCTCTTTGCCGCTTAAACTCAGCAAATCGACGCCGTTATAACGTAAACGGTCTGCAGATACTGTCCAGCGATCGTTCAATATACCCATAATGGCTTTAGCTACTAAACTTTTTCCTGAGCCTGACTCACCCACAAGACCTAATATTTCACCGGGGTTGATAGATAAATTAACCCGGTCTACGGCTCTAATACGGCCGTGAGGGCTATCAAATTCAATGCTTAGGTTTCTAATATCTAATAATGGCATTATCCAAACCCTTCTTTTACGGCGCGCTGTAGTCCATAACCAATAAGGTTAACTGCTAATACACTTGCAAAGATTGCCATACCAGGAAAGGTTACATTCCAAGGGGCTATAAATATCAAATCAACGCCATCAGCTAACATGGTGCCCCACTCTGAAGTCGGGGCAGGGGCACCAATACGTAGAAAACCAAGTGTGGCAATATCGATGATGGCAATTGAGATTGCTAGTGTAAATTGAACGATGAGCGCATTAAGGATATTGGGCAAAATGACATTATAAAAAATTTGAAACTGATTCGCGCCGTCTAGTTTAGCGGCAACGACATATTCACGCGTTAATTCATGATGGACTGCGGTATGAGTCGCTCGCATGAATTGGGGGACTAATGCTATGCCGACGGCAATCATCACATTTGTCAGTGTTTGACCACTAATTGCTACCAATACAATCGCTAGTAGCAGAGAAGGGATTGCCAAGGTTGCATCTAAAATATGATTTAAAATACTAGATTTTAAGCCACGAGACATACCCGACAAAATACCTAAGAAAATACCAATGAAAGCCGCAAAAATAGTGACAATAAGGCTAGATCCAAAAGTGGTTCGTGCGCCATGCAATAGATTAGATAATATATCTCGGCCTAAATCATCGGTGCCTAAAAAGAAAGAAACTTGGCCATCATCATGCCATGACGGAGGGTATAGCAATGCATTAGGGTGTTGTAATTCAGGTGAGTAAGGCGCTGCAAAAGGAGCTATTATCGTGATAACTAAAAAGGCAACAAAGACCCACAGTCCTAACATCGCCATTGGATAACTTATAAAGTTGAGCCAAATATGGCGTAGAGGTGTTGGGATAACCTCTTCTTGATAAATACTATTAGTTCGAGCCATTTACTGCGCTCCTACGTTGCGGCGTTGTGGCAATGAGTAACACATCACTGACTACAGTCACCAAAATAACAAATCCTGCACATACTAATATTCCTGCACTAATAATGGGAAAATCTTGTTGATAAGTTGCTTGAATAAGCCACTGGCCGATACCTGGCCAAGAAAATATAACTTCTGTCACCATCGCACTCGTTAAAAGGGTGCTAAGTTGCAGACTTATTTGAGCTAATACGGGTTGCATAGCGTTGGGTAGAGCATGATGAAAAATGATGGTTAGCGGGTGCAGGCCTCGCGCTTGTGATGCTTTAATATAATTGGCGTTAAGCTCTTCAAGCATGGTTGTTCTGGTGATTCTAATAACAACGGTCGCAGGGATGACAGCTAAAGTGAGGGTAGGCATGATTAAATGAGCAAATGCGTCTTTATATGCCAGCTGTTTATATTCGATGTTTGATAAGTAAATATCAATTAGTGTAAATCCTGTGACTGGGTCTACTTGATATAAAAGGTTTAGTCGGCCGGCTACTGGCAACCATTGTAAATCTAGGCCGAAATACATAATCGCAATCACACCTAACCAAAAAACTGGAATAGAATAGCCAATTAGGCTCGTGCCCAACAAGAAAAAATCACCGAATTTGTTGTAATGTACTGCAGCCAATATGCCCAGTGGTAAACCGAAAATAAGTGCGATTACCATAGCATAAACACATAATTCAATGGTGGCAGGTAATAACGTTAACATGTCATTAAAAATTGACTGCCCATTACCAAAAGATATGCCGAAATCTCCATGGATACGTTGTTTTATAAATGATATGTACTGATTGAACCAACTTTTGTCGAGCTGATATTGGGCTACTATCTCATCATATTGCGCAATGTCTGGATTCTGAACGCCACTTAGGTTGGTCGCTAATTCGCCGGGAAGCGCGTTGATCATTAAAAAAACGAGAAAATACAAAACAGCTACTGTAAAAACGAATAAATTTACGCGCCTAGCAATATAAAACCACATTTATTGGGCCTCCTGCTTTGACGTTTTAGCTTGCTTACGGTATGCCTTAGCAAATGATATACCGCCATAAGGGTTTAATGACATTCCTTTAATGTTGCGACGTTTCACTTGAAACCGCAGCGCATGAGCAATGGGAATGAGTGGTACAAGCTCATTAAGTGACTGTTGTGCATTTAGGTAATGAGGAAGGCGATATTTTTCATCCGTTGAAGCTATCGCTTTGTTTAATACTTCGTCAAAATCGTCATCACACCAATTAACGCGATTACCGCCAGAGAGTACAGCCGCACAACTAAATAAAGGTCTGAAGAAGTTATCTGGGTCGGCATTGTCAGCTGTCCAGCCCATTAACACCGAGTCATAGTCATAATCATTAAGTTTTTCAATAAATACATTCCAGCCTAAGGTGGTTATATTTACCTTTATGCCGATGAGCGCGAGCTGTCCTTGTATTAACTCAGCGGTTTTTAAGGCGTTGGGATTATATATTCGCTGGACTGGTGCTGCCCATAAAGACATGGTGAATCCATTGCTATAACCAGCTTGTTCAAGGAGTAACTTAGCTTTGTCTACATCATATTTATAGGGGGCTAGGTCATCATTATATGCCCAAGATAGAGGGGATAATATACTATCAGCCATAGTGGCGCTGCCATAATAGACGGCTTCGATTATGGCTTGTTTATTAATGGCATGGGCTAGTGCTTGACGAACTTTAGGGTTATCAAAGGGCGCTTTTTCAGTATTAAATCCCAAATAGGCTACATTGAGTCCTGTTTGAATTTGTAATTCTAATTTTTTGTTCTGCCTGATAATTTCAATTTCACTTGATTGGGGAAGCGCCGATACATCGCAATCTCCGGTCATTAGTTTTGCAATTCTATTGGTACTCTTGGGAGTAATGTCAAAAACCAACTGTTCAATGGTTGGCGCACCATTCCAGTAATGCTGATTGGGTTTATATCTAATGTGATTATTAGGAAAATAAGAATCTAATATGAAAGGGCCCGTTCCAATAGGAATATTGTCGATATCACTTTGACGTTGTTGTTCAATCAACTGCTGACCATATTCTTGTGATTGAATAATAGCGAAATTAGCGGCTAAATTAGCCATAAATGACGCGTCTTTTTCAGTTAAATGAATGGTAATCATATAGTCATTCACTTTAACTATTTTATTGATAATATCGGTAAAACCAACACTTTGGAAAAAGGGGTAACTGCCACCTGAAACATGATGAAAAGGGTGCGTTGAGTCAATCACACGGTTCATGCTAAAAATAACGTCGTCGGCATTAAAATCACGGGTTGGTGTAAAATTTTCATTGTGGTGAAATTTGACGTTTTTACGTAGGTAAAAAGTATAGATTTTACCATTGTCATTGATAAACCAATGATGTGCCAAGGCAGGCACTATACTGCCTAATGCAGGATCATATTCAACAAGGCGATTATAAAGTTGATAGGAAGAGGCGTCGGTGGTTGTGCCGTTCGTCGTTAATTGAGGATTGAAGGATGTAGGATCCCCTTCAGAACAATAAACTATGCCCGGTGTTAACGTGCTATTTTCAACATTAGGGTTGCAACCCGCTAATATGAATAAGCCAGTAAAAAAACACGATTTTAAAACAAAATTTAACCAATTTTTCATGGTGATACGTGGGTTGCCAGTAATATTTGCTAATGTAACGCCATGTGTCACTAACATCAACTCAATTTTCAGTCACATGGCGTATTTGTGCAATAAGCGAGTATTAAACATCAATCTACTAGAATATCAGCTAATTTATACTGCCTAGATTGGTATGGAGATAATTACTCGTCTTCGGCACTTGTTTCTAAAAGTTGGTATTTTTTGAGTAAACCTCTCAATTGATGGTAAGTGACACCGAGTAATTGAGCAGCTTTTTTCTGACTATATTGAGCACTCGCTAATGCTCTTTTAATTAAGTCTACCTCAAAATCTTGGGTCACGGTTTTAAAGTCGACAGGGAATGTGGCCGCAAATGTATTTGATTGTGTAGTTGGAGCCGTTGTGTCTTCAGTTGATTGTGCCGCTACGCTATTATCTGAAGTTGCTACTACAGATGACGCAATTGATTGTGTGGGACGATAGGCCGATTCAAAAGGGTCGAGAATAATTTTCTGTAAGGGCAGCGCAGCATTATCATGACGATATAGAGATCGTTCTACGACGTTTTTAAGTTCACGTACATTACCCGGCCAGTCATAACTTAATAATGTCTGTTTGGCCTTGGCCCCAAACCCACCAAAATATTCTAATTCTAACTGTCTCGCCATATTAATCGCGAAGGTCTCAGCTAAAAGCAGTATATCTTCTTGTCGATGTCTCATTGGGGGTAATGTAATAACATCGAATGCTAGGCGATCGAGTAAATCGGCTCTAAACTTTCCTTTTGCCACCAAACTGGGCAAATCTTCATTGGTTGCACAAATGAGCCTGACATCAGTTTTAATGGGACGAGTACCGCCTACACGTTCAAATTCACCATATTCAATAACATTAAGTAGCTTTTCTTGAATACTTAACGATGTATTGGCTAATTCATCTAAAAATAATGAACCGCCATTAGCACGTTCGAATCGGCCTTCATGACGTTTGCTTGCGCCTGTGAACGATCCTGACTCATGACCAAATAATTCACTTTCGAGCACACTTTCAGATAACGTGGCGCAGTTAAGCTTAACGTAGTTGGATTCCCAACGTTTTGACAAAAAATGCAAACGTTCAGCAATCAGTTCTTTACCTGTGCCGCGCTCGCCAATAATTAATACAGGTTTATTAATAGGAGCAGCAATAGATACATGGTCCAATACTTCTAAAAAGCTTGTGGCTTGACCTATTAAATTATCTTTTTTGTTAAAACGACTCATAGTTATACTTTTTATTGGTTTAATTAACTAAAAATTAGTCTAACAAATAATTAGATAGAAAAGTATTCCAAACCTAAAAATAATTTAACTGTTTTATTTTAATGGTTTACAATCATTTTTTCATAATGGCATCATTCCTGTATAACTTAAACAAATTCAAACAAGTTTTAGTTAATAGAGGAAGTACATTATGGGAATTTTTAGTCGCTTTGCAGATATTGTAAACTCAAACATCACATCCCTGCTTGATAAGGCAGAAGATCCTAAAAAAATGGTTCGTTTGATTATTCAAGAAATGGAAGACACATTGGTTGAAGTACGTTCAAATTCAGCTAGTTTGATTGCTCAGAAAAAAGAACTACAACGTCGTGTTACTCGTGCTTCAAACCAAGAAGGCGAATGGCAAGCAAAAGCTGAATTAGCACTGAGCAAAGATCGTGATGATTTGGCCCGTGGCGCTTTGATTGAAAAACAAAAATGTGGCGAACTTGCCCAAGTGCTATCAAGCGATATGGTGCAACTTGAAGAGCAACTTGCACTGCTTAAAGAAGAAGTTGTTCAGTTACAGAATAAACTTGATGAAGCCCGCGCTCGTCAAAAGAGCATGGTTATTCGTACCGATACTGCAAGTTCTCGTCTTCAAGTGAAAAAGCAGTTAGATACCAATAAAATTCAAGACTCAATTGATAAGTTCGAAATGTATGAACGCCGTGTTGAAGATTTAGAGTCACAAGTAGAAGCACAAAACATTGGTGCGCGTTCTCTTAATGATGAGTTTGCAGAACTTGCTGCACAAGATGCCATTAGTGATGAACTAGCTGCACTAAAAAAGAAAATGAAAAATAAATAAGGAGATAAGACGATGGATGACAGTTTAATACCGATAGTTGTTGTACCAACCGCATTATTTTTGATCTTTGTAGCACCTATGTGGTTATTCTTACATTACCGTAGTAAACGCCAGGTGAGTCAAGGGTTGACTGATGAAGAGTATCAAGAGCTAACCCAGTTGGGTCACCAAGCAGAACAGATGGCTGTACGTATTGAGACTTTAGAGTCAATTTTAGATGCAGAGGCCCCACAATGGAGAGCTAAGCAATGAGTGAACAACAACCTGTAAAAGAGTTTTATCGTATTCCAGAGCAAGGTAAAATTGCTGGGGTATGTGCCGGCATTGCAGAACGCTTTAATATGGAAGTGTGGCTAGTTCGCGTTTGTGTTGCATCAGCTTTCTTTCTTGGTGGTTCTGGGTTTGTTTTTCTGATGTATATTGCGGCGTGGTTTATGCTTGATAAAAAACCATTTTCGGCGCCAAAGATCGGCGGATTAGAGCACAGTGTGTCGGTGAAATCTAAAGTATGGCAACAAGGGCAACCACCTCGTGAAGCATTTAGAGAAGTGAAAATGCAATTTCGTCAAATAGAATTGCGCCTTAGAAACGTTGAAAGTTTTGTTACCTCAAAAGAATTTGATTTAGCACGGCAGATAGATAGCTTGTAAACCTTGTTATTAAACAAAAAACCGCATTGATTGCGGTTTTTTTATGTCTTTAACATTAATTTTTATTGATTCAAATAATCTAACACTACTTGGTGATGCTCTTTGGTTTTAAATTTATTAAAAACATGCTCAATAATGCCGTTTTCATCAATAAGAAAGCTTAAACGATGGATACCATCATATTCCTTACCCATAAATTTCTTTAATCCCCACACGCCAAACGCATCGGCGACGCTATGATCTTCATCTGATAATAGCGTAAAGTTAAGGTCAAATTTTTCAGTGAATTTCACTAAACGTTTAGGC